>Ga0209239_1001979_pt1 | contig 12251 bp, 12 predicted proteins | sample GraSoi013_2_20cm_FD_185824 | JGI IMG/M metagenome (GOLD analysis project Ga0209239, IMG submission 185824) | Grasslands soil microbial communities from the Angelo Coastal Reserve, California, USA - Sample 10_02_2013_2_20cm (SPAdes) (version 2) | ecosystem: Environmental > Terrestrial > Soil >...
CCTGTGAGAAAGTGTGCTGCCCGGACCTCACCGGCCTCACCGCCTCGTGCATGCCTCGGTGTCCACCGTCGACCACCGCGACCTTGACCGCAACCGGAACGGACATCGAATGCGCCGAAGCCTTCGACTGGGACTTCGGCGACGGCACAGCCGTCGTCGAGACCACCGTTGCGACCGCGACCCACACTTATCCAAGTCTCAACCGATTCCATGCCGCGGTGACCATCGTCCGGCCGAGAGAGTGCGGACGTCCGCGCATCCAGCGGCGAACGGTCACGGTAGGGCCGTGCCCGCCGTCCTGCTTCTGCGCGTTTCTGGCGATCGCAAGCGGGCTGCTGTTCCTGGCCTTCCTGACACTGATGCCGCTGATCGCCTGCGCCAGCGACCCGGCCACACGGCAGGCGCTCATCATCATGCTCATCGTCGTGGCGATCCTCTTGGCCATCGCCTGGCTGTGGTGGTTCATCGATCCGTGCTGCCGACCGACGCGATGCGAGTTGTCGAGGATTCTCTTCTGGGTGTTCTCGTGGGCGCTCCTCATCCTCGGCATCATCGCGATGTTCTGCACGTTGGCCATTCCATTCGGGGTTGCCTACCTGCTCGCGCAACAACTCTTCCTGCGCATGATCAATAGCGGAGGATGCGGCGCGGCACCGGACATCTTCAGCTGGCCGTTCCCGGGATGCCGGTAACGGCGCGTGGACGCCGCCGGCAGCGGCGTGCCGCGCGAATTGGGCCAAGCAGGTCGCGGAACGCAGCCGGCATTGAGCGCAGCTCGGCCGGCGTGGAGTGGGCGGTTAGCGTCAATAGGCGGCGGTAGTTAGATAAGCTACGCCGCAGCGGGGCGGTGAGAAAATGGCGGCAGTGGAACTTTCGCAATCGTCGCTGACGATGTCGCCTGAAGATCCTTTGGTTAATTTTGAGGTCTCGCCGACGATCCTTCCAATCGCATTTGAACCAATCGACCCGCCAAACGACAAATAGTCGGGAGCCATCCCCCGGCGATGGAGCCGGAATACAGGATGGTAAAATTTGGGGGCGTCTTGCACGGACAAAGCGGGCTCTGAATGCGATTCGGCTGGTAACGGCCGTTTGCGCTGTTGCCGTCCCCGCATTCAGCGACTTTTGCGATTCGCGCTGCAGGACCGACCTGTCTGTTGGGGAGACATGTCCATGAGGGGATCCGGTTACGAACGCGGGGCGCCAAGGATCAGGGCTAAGGCCGCGCCGGCGAGGATGTGGATCGCTGCAATGGGCTTGGCTCCCTCGCCCTCCCATTGGCTCCGAGTTGCCGGTCTGCTGATAACGTTGATGGTTGCGTGCGCTGGGTGGGATCAGACGGAGGCTCGTTCTCCGCGCAACGATCCCCCTCGACGCGTGATTCACGGACCCAATTATCGACCGCCCTATGCAGCCATCGTGGTCGATGACAAATCAGGCTTCGTGCTGCACGAGGTCAGCGCCGACGACCCGCGCCATCCGGCATCGCTGACGAAGATCATGACGCTTTACTTGCTTTTCGAGCAGCTTGAGGCTGGCACGCTCGCGCTTGACATCCCTCTGCAGATCTCGACCCGCGCGGCGATGCAGAACCCCACGAAGCTCGGGCTCAAGGCCAATCAGACCATCAAGGTCGAGGACGCGATCAAAGGGCTTGTCACAAAATCCGCGAACGACGCGGCGGTCGTTGTCGCTGAAGCCATCGCCGGCAGCGAAGAGGAATTCGCCAAACTGATGACCTTGAAGGCAAGAGCGCTGGGCATGACAAGCACGACCTATATCAATGCCTCAGGGCTGCCCGCCGAAGAGCAAATAACGACCGCCCGCGACCAGGCCGTTCTGGGTCGTGCCATTCAACACCGGTTTCCCGGCTACTACCAATATTTTGCAACTCCGAGCTTTCACTATAAGGGGGCCGAGATGCGCAATCACAACGCCCTACTTGGACAGGTGAAGGGTGTTGACGGGATCAAGACCGGTTATACGGAGGCTTCTGGATACAACTTGGTGTCGTCGGTTCGCCGTGATGAGAAACATATCGTCGCGGTGGTCCTGGGTGGGACTTCAAATGCTGCGCGCGATGCTCGCATGCGCCAATTGATCGAAGACAATATTTCTCTCGCTTCGACACACCGGACGGTGCCGACCATCATGGAAGCGAACGGCCAGCGCTTCGCAGATGGGGGATGGGCGCTCTATCTTGCCGCGCAGCAGCTCAAGGATGAGCGCTGGCGTTACCAGTCGCCGTCGCGTATCGCCCGCTTCTACGGCGATCTCCGTTGGAAGGGCACCGACGCGCAGGTCCATCTGGTCGCGAGCGAGGCCAACAATTTCTTCGGCGTGATCGTTCCGTGAAGACCTTCAGGTCGATTTGAGCTGGGCGGCTAGTCTTCGCCATCGCCTTCCGGCAACTTGACGTAGGCCGGGATGGTGCCGGGGGCGGTGCGGATAACCGCGCCTCGATCGCGTTGCGACCGCGCGGCCGCGAGGAACGTCGCATTCATGCCGCCGTCGATGCCGGTCGTCGACCGCTCTGCCGGGATGCCGCGGTTGATCAGCTCCACGGTCTCGATCTCGTCGCGGCGCTGCTTCTGGCCGACCGCGACCGCGATGTCGTCGCGTACGTTGTAGGCTGGGCAACGCTCGGCGGGACTGAAGCGGTCCGCGGAGTCTGCGTCGAAAATGTAGCGCTTCTCGCATACGTCGACCTTGGGTTCGAGACGTGTGACCTCGAAATGGTCATAGCCCTGCTTAACCATTTTCCAAAACGCCATGTGCGGCGAATTGCGGTGGCGGGCCATGTTGAGCGGCGTCATCCGGAACGGGTAGGCCTGCAGCTGGAACGACCTCTGGCCGCCGTAGAACGATTCGCGGGCGAGCGCGTAGATTTCGGCGATCTGCTCGTCGGTCATGGCGTAGCAGCCGGATGACGAACAGCCGCCGTGGATCATCAGGAACGCGCCGGTGCGGCCGTTCGACCGATCGTATGCATTCGGGAAGCCGGTATTGATCGCGAGATACTGGCTTGAATCGGGATTCATCAGACCAGGGGTGATGGTATAGAAGCCCTCCGGCGCCTGGCGGTCGCCTTGTTTGATCTTGGGACCGAGCTCGCCCGACCAGCGGCAGATCGGATACGTGCGAAGGAGTGCGAAGCGCCCGCTGTCGTCCTGCTTCCAGACCTCAAGCTCCGCCTCCTCCTTGAAGACGCGCATGAGGATCGGAGAGTCCCTCTCCATGTTCTTTGCTTTGAGCGTGGCCAGCATGCGTTCCGACAGCGGCTGCATGTGGCGGCCGCTGGTGACCGGTGCGCCGCCCCCGCATCCGGAAAGCGTCATCTGCGTGGCGATCGCGGCCGACGCCAGCAGCACACGCAGGTGAAGTCGTGAAAAAGTAAATTGGTAACGCACGCCACCCCTAATTCCCGAACATAAGGACGCTAGGTCGGGACTTGGGTGAGATCAGGGCCCAAGACCGACCGACCCACAATTCAATTAAATTGGAAAACAAAAGCTTACCCCACCATTCGGCGATGTGGTTCTTTTCCAGAACGACATCCATGTTCGCGCGCCGAGCGGTACATCCGCACCAACTCAGTGCGCTTCGTCTGCAACGGTACGCCTCGTTTCCATGCCGCACCCGGCACACACGTAACGAATATCCACAAGACACTGCTTAACGACGTGCGTTCTTTGGCCTCCATCGGCTGATTATAGCCGGGACATCGAACGATCGGCGGGTCTCTGTGGTGCTATTGCAACACTCTCAAGACTTTTACACAGCGCCACATTACGGGGCGGATTACTTGGTCGCATCGCAAACGTATTCGACGAATGGGGGGCCTTATCATGACCATCGGTGGCTTGACATCGAGCGACCAAACAACGGCTATCAAAGCTGCCTTTGCCGCCAATGATGTCCGCACTCTCATTGCCAACCATCTGGGCGTCAGCATCGGTCGTGTTACGGATGACGCGCACTTCACGCATGATCTGGGGGCCGATTGGCTCGACCGTCTTGAATTAATGGTCGCGGTCGAAGATCAATTCGTCGGCGTGGAAATCACAGATGACGAGGTCGATCGGATAGAACTCGTCGGCGATCTAATCCGCCACATTGAAACCATGGATAGCGAGAGGCGACGACAAGGCGCCGCTCCAGTATTCAGCAAGTTGTTCGGGCCGCATTTGGCGCGCGCAATGAAGCCAATCACGCAGCAAAAAGGTTGCGAGCAAGTAGCCCTCTTTTTCTTGAGACTTGCGGGCGAGGCGACGCGTAATCTCATGGGTTGGTGCCCTGAGACCCGACAGCCGATTGATCTTCAAATTTATGTTGACGACGCGACCCTGACCCGCATTTGGTCCAATGTGGTGCGCTTTCAATGTCCGCACTGCGGAACCAAGCATGAGACGAAGGTGGAGCGGCTTGCCTCGAGGCCACTCTCGCTCGAACCTCCGCAAACGCAACGCACGGGGCATCAGCACACCGCGGTGGTCGGTGGTATGCATTGTCGCTGACCAATGTGTTGGCGTAGGCGTAGCGCGTCGGCGGAACAGATCGCTGCTTGCACTCACTCAGCGCCTGGCACCCAATGCGGTCGCCAGGTATCCAAGTGCCCCTTACGCCTTAGGGTGTGATTATTGTGCAACGGCTTGCCGCGATCTTATTGTTGGGTGGACCTATTCCACGCAGAATGAATTGGCCTCTCTGAGCAGCCTGTGCGCTGTGAAGAGGAGGGCTGGGGGATGTCGTCCTATGCAAGTTACTGTCAGGATCAATCCACCGACTGCGCGCGACGAGCAAGGTTGGCGAGTTCACCAGAGGTAGCAACCTACTGGCGATGTTTGGGGCTTCGCTGGCTCCGGCTTGCAGAGCAAGCACAGGGTGGTGCCTTGGTCAACGCGAGCGACGAAGTAGAGGCATCGAGCTTCCATTTTTCCGACCTATACCTAGAACGCGAAACAACACACGCCAAGACCAATGCGGACGCGCGAAACCTATAAGCAGTTCGAGAGGGCGCAGTCGATTGCGGGCAAGGCCATCAAAAAGCTGCCGACCGTTGCGACCAGCGCCACCAGGTGCTCCAGTCCCATCGCCTTTTCCGCGGCGGCGTAGCTCATCCGCACTCAGCGGACGAACATCAGGAATCCGGTCTGGTCGCCCACGACGGTGATGTGTCCCTTGCAGGGCGATGTGTCCTCCAACCGAAAGACGCTGTCGGGACGCAGTCGTCTCGTCTCTCCGTCAGTCGTGGTGATGGAAAAGACACCTTGCAAAACGATGCCGAATTGAGTTGCCGGAGTGGGATGATTGAGTCGGTTCTCCAGGTCGTGAGCGCCCCAGCCCGCGTCGAAGCCGCCGAAGAATGTTTTCGAGGCCGCAAAGTCGCTTCCGATGTGGATTGGAGGCGCCGGCGGCGCGAAATTCGTCTTCCGCAGCTCGACCGTCACGTCCTGAAAGTGCGAGTTTCCGTCGGGCGAGCAATAGAGCCGCGCGTACGTGAACTGCGAAGCATTCTCCTCGCCTCGCGCTGGCACGGCAAACAAGGCGACAAGGACGAACACGAACGGGAATATCCTGGTCTTCCAGCGCATCGGTCACCTTCCTTGGTTGAGCTTCTGCTCGCGGCTCAGCTCGAGCCATCGAATTGAGAGGCGACCGGACCGCCGTTCGCGCTTGGACCGCCGAAGTCGCCGTGATGCGATGAATCAGTGGCCGTAACAGGAATAATCGCAGAAATTGCCCCAGCCCGCGCCGGACACCCCATGCATGCAGGCGCGGAAGCACGCCGCCCCCCCTTTACCCGACAGCTTTTTCGCGTGCGGCGTCGCCGGACCGCCCGGAGCCGCCGGGCCGCCGCCAGGCTTCGGTGCAACGCGCGAAGCGGCGGGCGCAACGCTCGCGATGGGCGCGCCGAACGCGCCGGCGCCGCTGCCAAAGGCGAGGCTCGTCTCGGCAGGAAGGGCGACGGCCGCAAGTGCAATGACTGCCATAGCGACGGTGTGATACATGAGCGTCTCCTTGGTTTGGATGTTCGTTCAATGCCGCAGGTGCGAGCCGGGTTCAATCGGCTCCGGGCCGGAGCTTCGGCGGAACGAAGGGCCCGTGGAATTTCTGCCGAGTGCGACGAAATGAGAGAAAGCAGCTAACGGATCGGTGGCGCATACATGATGCCGCCCGCGTTCCATAATTCATTGAGCCCGCGCGGTATGCCGAGATCCGACTCGATGCCGACGTTGCGCTCATAGACTTCGCCATAGTTGCCGACGTGGCGAATGATACGCACGGCCCAATCCTTGGTGAGGCCGAGTTCCTCGCCGTACGCGCCCTCGGTGCCGACAAACCGCATGACATCCGGTTTCTTGGATTTGAGCGCTTCATCGACGTTGCGAGACGTAATCCCAAGCTCCTCGGCGTTGACCATCGCGTAGAACGTCCACTTCACGATCAAAAGCCAGTCATCATCCTTTTGTCGCACGACCGGCGCGAGCGGTTCCTTCGAAATCACATCCGGTAAAATGACATGATCGTTCGGCTTCGAAAGCTTGAGCCGCATCGCGTAAAGCCGGGACACATCGGCAGTCAAAACGTCGCATTGCCCGGTATCGTAGGCCTTGAAGAGATCGTCCGCCTTGGCGAATTTCATTTCCTGATACTTCATATTGTTGGCGCGGAAATAGTCGGCGAGGTTCAACTCGGTGGTCGTATTCGACTGCACGCAGACCTTGGCCGCGTCAAGCTCCAAGCCGGACTCGGCGTTGCGCGACTTGGGAACCATAAATCCCTGGCCGTCGTAGTAGGAGACCGCAGCGAAATGCAGACCGTAATTGGTTTCGCGCGACAGATTCCAGGTCGAGTTGCGCGACAGCACATCCACCTTGCGCTTCTGCAGCTCGGTGAAGCGTTCGCTGGCGTCGAGCGGAACGAACTTGACCTTGCTGGGATCATCGAAAATCGCAGCCGCAATGGCGCGACAAAAATCGACATCGAAGCCGGACCAATTTCCCTTCTCGTCGGCGCTCGAGAAGCCGGGAAGGCCGGTGTTGACCCCGCAAAGCACCGCGTCCCGACGCACGGTTCTTTTCAGCGTTTGCGTATCGTATCGCTCGTAAGTAATGGCGGCCGCCGCAACCGCGATCGCAACTGCAAAGCCAATCAAGAGGCCGGTTCGAAAGTTCAGCGCCAAGAACCTGCGCATGTTTTATCTCACTTCTGAAGGTTGCATCGCATGATCACAATTCACGGCTGGTCAATGGCGACGTTATCGGTTTCGTCCGGATGCTTCCGGTTGGGACCAAGGTTATCGTCCGGCAGAAGCCGGTCTTCGGCTGGTTGGTGCCGTGGATACGATAGACCGTCTCACCAAGATACAACGCACGCGCGCCCATGGGATTGCCAGGCCCTCCGGCCATGAAGCGCGGTAGATACGGCTGCCGCTCGATCATTTCCGGCGGTGGCGTCCAGTCGGGCCACTCCTGCTTGCGGGTGATGCGCAGCAGGCCCTGCCATTGAAAACCGTCGCGACCGACACCGATCCCGTAGCGGAGCGCACGCCCGTTCGGCTGCACCACGTAGAGAAGCCTCTCCGAGGTATGAACAATGATCGTGCCGGGAGCCTCGGTGGAGCGATAAAGGACGATCTGGCGCCGAAACTGCAGCGGCAGCTCTTCATCGGCAGCATTGGGAATGAGGCCCGGCTGGTCACCGATATCTTCGCGTTGCGCAGAAGCCTGCGACACCGGGACGGCAAGAAACGCCAATAGGATGATCTGGAAACAGGAGAAGCGAAACAGCAGCATCTGGAATCCCGCATTGGACCTGAATGGTGGCGGTTGCATAAAATAATTCATCCGGGGTGGGCAAGGTCGTGCGTGGATATCCTATTGAATTGAAATTTGGCGGGACTAAGCCGCAGGTAGCCCGGATTGAGCCTTAAGCGCGTTCACGCGCGTCCGTAACCCGTCCTAAAGGGCGTTGACGCCCGTCTTCGCGGGCTATGGACAGGCGTGAATGCCCTTAAAGACGCGCGTAAACGCGCTTTATGGCTCCACCCGGGCTAAAGGCTAATTCATCCTGGGTCGGCAAAGCCGGCGCGTGGATCGCGCGATCCAAGCATTTTCTATCGCCAACGGCTAAGCTAGCTACGTGATCGGGACGGGACGAAGAGGAGTAGCATGGTCAGAGTAGCGGTGCTGGGCTTGAGCCTGATCGTTGTCGGAATCGATGCCGGGCGCGCGCAGGATATCGCGGGAATAGAGGACTGCACGAAAACCTCCGGGCTGGACAAGCGGACAGGATGCCTGCAGAGCAACGTCAACTTTCTGCAGCGAGTGGTGACGAAGATTGCGCTCGAGGCCTCGCAAAAGCTCAACGCCGCCGACGCCGAGATTGTTGCGCTCAAAAGCGCCGTGGCGAGGCTGCAAAAGACCGTGGAGCAACTTCAGGCCGCGCAGAAGGCGGCCGGTGACAAGAAGCCGGAGACCAAGTAGGCGCACCGCGCACCAGCATTTCCCGAAATCGGGTCCGGGGGCAGACGGAGGCCACCGCGGGCACGAGCGGACTCCTCTGGATTATACGAAACGTCAGATCGGCCGCGGCGCGCGGATGATCACCCTTTTCGACGGGGTCCGCCATTGGCACCCGTAGGGCCACGGTTCCTGTGCACAAGCCCAGCTACTGCCGGACGCAAGGATCTCGGAACGGTCTTCTTTGGCGGCCACTGGAGCCGGTTCCGTCGCTGCTTTGCTGCCAACGTCGACCGGGTTGGTTATGAAGGCAGCAACGAAGGCTAGGCCGACTATGCTCGCCACAATCCTGAACATAGACATGGAGCTGCTCGCTGACGGGTTAAGCCGGAACCCACATCGACGACAGCACAAGAAACATGCCGACGATTGTGTACATGAGGACGCCCGCGCTGTCCGAAGTCCAGATCATGATTATCCCCCTCTCAAGCCTGTATCTGGGCGTTAGGGATATAGAGGCAGCGCCGCGTCGTCTGTGATCTGCGTCACTTTTTGTGCGTATTGCAGAGAGCAGCCCGGATCGAGCCTCAAGCGCGTTCACGCACGTCTTCAACGCGCTATGGCGAAATCCGCGATGTCATGGCCTGAATTTGGATCCGGCTGGAACGAGCGTCGGTCAGAGTCCTCGGTCCATTAAACGAGGCTCCGCTTGCTTTGGCTCCGAGCGCAACATCTGGGAAAGATAGGCTTCGATATCAGACAGACTAAGCGGCCATAAGGAATGCGGCCCCGTTGAGGTTGGGACCGATGAGCTATCCGGCTGGTATCTTTTCCGGCGGCATGGGCAACCCGGGAGCAGACGTTTTCTCTACCGCGCCGCCGGACTGGCAGCCGTCGTCGTCTGCTTGTTCAGGGTATCGTTCTCGGTTGGGGTGCTTGCCCTAGGCAGTGAGCCCGGCGTATCTGCATTTCCAAGAATGACCGGCAGGCCGTCTTTGCCGCTGCCGATGATGACGACCTTCGAATTCGTGGATTGGGAAAGCTGAAGCGTCGCCTCAATGCCGCGCCAACGTAGGTACGACTCCGAAATGCCCTGGCTCACGGTCTGTTGAAAATCGCGAATGCCTTCGCCCTCGATCTTCTTGCGTTCCGACTCTCTTTTTTCGCGCTCGACGCGAAATTTATATTCCTCCGCGATGTAGTACTGCTCGGTTTTGCGATTAATGGCGGCCATTATAGCCGCCGGCAATTCGATGCCAGTCACGAGTATATCATAGAGGATGATGGTATCCCGCATCGAGACGCGATACGACTCCTCCTCGCCTTCGTGCTCCATCATCTTCTCGGATAACCTGGCCTCCGCAAGGTTGCGGATTTTGTCCTGAATTTCCTGGCGTGCCGTCGAGTACACCTGCTCGGCAGTGTATTGAGCAATGACCTCCCGCGTCAGACTGCCGATTCCGGGCTGCACCAGTATTTTCTCGTAATTCGGTCCGATCGCTTGGTGCAGCACCGGCACTGCATCGCGCTGCAGCCGAAACCGGACAACGACTGATGCATTTATGCTTACGCCGTCGCTGGAGATCGCGTTGTAGGACTCCGTAAAGGATTGCAGCCTCAGGTCATATAGAAAGACTAAATTCCAGGGCAGAATGAGATTGAAACCCTCGTTCTTCAGCCGCCGCGGGTCGAGTACAGTGCCGCCGCCAAAGCGTTTCCACAGCACTCCGACATGCCCGCTGGGAACCGTTATCACCATGTGAGGATAGAGCACTACCCCCACAAGAGTCGCGACCATCAAGTAGATCACGACACTTGGGAGATGGCGCTCAACAGCCCGCCGCCACCTCGATGGTGGTGTCGGGTGCGGTGTCCCATCTACCGGCCACAAATACGCTTTCATGACTGTTCTCCACCGCCTGGTGCGCAGTGTTTCATGCGCAGCCGCCAGCAGCAAGTCCAACCCGTAAATGCAGCAATCATCGTGGGATTTCACGCCGTGCTGACAATGATTGCGCTCCCCGGCATCATCGGCGCCGCCCTCAGCCGCGGGATTTCAGAGGCGGCATAGGTTCGTAGAACAGCGTAGCCCTGAGCAATCACCGGCACGCCGATCGCGCGAGCTGCGCCATTCGCGACCACAGCCGTAGCAAGGTCTTGATGCGCCGCGCCTCGCGGCGAGCAGGTGATTGATGCCGCAGAGTGCCCATTTTTGGCACAACGCTTACGCAGCTACGCATTTAAATTAAGAGTCGTTGGGGTACTGCGGACATGAGTGGATGTCTCGCCGGGAGCGACCCCCAAGCCGACATGAGCCAGCTCCGGATCCCGCAGGGCAGCGGTCTGCCGCAATGTGCTAACCCGTGCCATCGCAAAGCTCCACAATCGCGCCCTCGTTCGCACGCAGCTTGAGGCTGCCGCGCACCGGCTCGCCCGCACGATCTCCGGCGGATGATACGAGCAGCCGCCCGATCGCCTCGCCGGAAGACAAACTTGCGGCGACCGGTTTGCTGGCAAAGTTGAGTGCAACGAGGAGCTGCTCGCCTTTGTGCTTGCGCGTAAAAACCAGGAGATTGCCGTCGGCACGGACGCTCCCATAGCTGCCGAGCGACAGCACCGGATGTTTGCGACGCAGATCGAGCAAGCGCCGGTAGAGGCAATACACCGACGTGCTATCGCCGCGCTGAGCAAGGACATTGTGCTGGTCCAGTGCGCCGCCGCCCAGGGGCAACCACGGCTCGACCGATGAAAAGCCGGCGTGGGGCGTGCCGTCCCATTGCATGGGAGTACGGCAGCCGTCCCTGCCAAGACCTCGGCTGGGAACGTTCTTTTCCAATGGATCGCGGACATGGGCAATCGCCACGTCCTGCATGGCAATCTCATCGCCGTAATAGATCGTCGGAGTGCCTCGCAGGGTCAGCAACAGCATCGCTGCAATCCTCGCCTGATCCGGCCCCACACGGCTCGCGATGCGGGGTCGGTCATGGTTGCCCAATACCCAATTGGGCCATCCACCCGCAGGCAGCGCCGCTTCGTACTCGGCAATCAATCGCGCGATCGAAGGGGCGTGCCATGACGTGCTGAGCAGGCTGAAATTGAACGGAAGGTGCATGCCAGCCAGGTCACGCCCGTAATACGCGACCAGCCGCTCGAGCGGCAGATAGATCTCGCCGATGAGCACGCGATCTGAGAACTCGTCGGCAACCCGCCGCATCTCGGCAATGACGTCGTGCACCTCCGGTCGATCGGCCGTGTAAAGCGGGACTAGGCGATGGTGCGGCGGATCGGTCGGGCGGAAGTCCGCATTCGGCGGATTGTCGCGAAACTCATCGTCTTTGATCAGATGCCATAGGACGTCGACGCGGAACCCATCGACCCCGCGTCGAAACCAAAAACGCATGACCTCGTAGATGGCAGACCGGACAGCCGGGTTGCGCCAGTTGAGATCCGGTTGGGCGGCGAGAAAGGCGTGATAGTAATACTGCCCGGTTGCGCCGTCATATTCCCAAGCACTGCCGCCGAATACCGACAGCCAATTGTTGGGCGGCCCATCATTCGCGGCGGGGTCTTTCCAGATGTACCAGTCGCGCTTGCGACTGCGTCGCGAGGCTCGGCTCTCGAGGAACCAGGGGTGGCGATCGGAGGTGTGATTGGGAACTAGATCGAGAATGACCTTCAGGCCTTGCGAATGGGCGGCTGCGAGGAGTGCGTCGAAGTCGTCCAGGGTCCCGAACGGCGGGTGAATGTCGGTATAGTCCGAGATGTCATAGCCGAAATCTGCCATTG
>Ga0209239_1001980_pt1 | contig 12248 bp, 11 predicted proteins | sample GraSoi013_2_20cm_FD_185824 | JGI IMG/M metagenome (GOLD analysis project Ga0209239, IMG submission 185824) | Grasslands soil microbial communities from the Angelo Coastal Reserve, California, USA - Sample 10_02_2013_2_20cm (SPAdes) (version 2) | ecosystem: Environmental > Terrestrial > Soil >...
CTGTCCGGCGGCATTCCCGATCTGGAAGAAGAGGCCGCCGAAACAGAGCACGAGCAGGCCAGCCGTGGCGCTGGTGCCGGCAGCGAGGAAACCGAGCACGACCGCGGTCTGGCCAATCCAGCCGATGAGGATCAGTGGCCGCCGGCCGAAGTGATCGGAGAGGTGGCCGCCCAGGTAGCCCGACCCGACCCCGATCAGCGCGCTGACGAGGTAGGCGAGGCCGAGCACGGACTGATCCGCACCGAGCTTCTTGATCGCCCAGATCCCGACGAAGCTCCAGACGGTCGAGCCCGCGAGCGAGCCGGCGAAGTTGATGCCGAGGATTGGCCGGAGAGCCGGATCGGTCTCCGAGCCGAAGATGACGCGGTAGAGCGCTGCTAGGGGACGCACGTCCCCAGACTGCCAGACGCCTCCGCCTCCTTCGTTCGGGGGAAGCGCACCGGGTGCTGAGACCGACCGAGGACAGCGTCGTCTACTGGCTCTCGCGGCGCGCACCGCGTAGTCTCCTGCTCGGCCGCTTCTGCGTCCGGGCCGCCGACGCCGCCGGCAACGCCGCAACCAGCTGCACCACGCTCCGAATCAGGTGAAACGAGGAGCCCGGCGCTCCGAGCGTCGGGCTCCTCCCAGTTTCGCGCGCTAACAGTCTCCGATGAAGCCGCTGTCAACGATGTTCGGATACGGGTACGCCGCGTCGCGCCAGTGATAGCCGCAAACGTAGTAGTCGAACTCGTATGACTTGTCCGTCACGGTCGGGCTTTCGCCGTTCGGAGCGAAGAACGAGGCGATGAAGTCGTCCCAGCTGCCCGAGGCGGGCATCGTCGCGTCCGGGTTGAAGTCGAAGTCGCCGGTGATGCTCCTTGTCCAGACTCCGTTGAAGTCGCCGGTCTCCGGGTCGGAATCGAACTGCTCGCCGCATTGACCGGGATGGTGCGCGCCCGGGATCGTCGTGAAATTCCCGTGGACGTCGTAGCGCGTGACCGTGTAGCCGCTCCCGTCTTGGGTTGCGGCCACAACGTAGAGGCGGTCCTCGTTGTCGTGAGCCCAGACCTCGGTGCCGCCGCAGCCGGTGTCGTCCCGGTTGGTCAAGTGCACCGGGCCAAAGGTCCCGAAGGCAGGCGTTCCGGGCGGGCCCTTGTCTGTCGCCCTTGTCCCCCTTGTCGCCCTTGGGCCCAGTCGATCCAGCAGGACCAGCAGGCCCCTGTGCTCCCTGAGTCCCCGCGGGGCCGGTCGGCCCGGCGGGGCCCTGCTTGCCGGCGCTCGAAACGCCACGCAGACCCCTCGGGCCACGGATGTTCCAGGCGATCCGCCTGAAGCCCTTGTGGCAGTTGCTCAGCTTCAGGTCGCCGAGCGTCGCGCTGCTCCCGTTCGTCTCGACGCAGGCGTAGATGACGCCGTTGCGGACGCCGAGCTTGCTCGCGGTCTGCGACGGGCGATCGCCGCTCGCGAGGGCGATCGTCGCGCTCACGAACAGCACGACGAACGCCGCGATCAGGGTCGTCGTCTTCATTCTCCCCTCCTTCCTCAAAGCCGAGCCTCCCTCGGCCTTGTCTCAAGACAACAGATAACCGAATAGGGGGAGGAGGAACCAGGCTTTTGGCAGCTGAGGCTTAGGCGCGGACGGCGCCTGCAACCTCGGCGGCGAGCTGGGCCGCCTCGGTCGGCGTCGTGCCGACGCGGACGCCATGCGCCTCGAGGGCCTCTTTCTTGCCCTCCGCGGTGCCGGCTGTGCCGGAGATGATCGCGCCGGCGTGGCCCATCGTCTTGCCCGGCGGGGCCGAGAAGCCGGCGATGTAGCCGACGACCGGCTTCGTCATCTCGGACCCGATGAACTCGGCGGCCTTCTCCTCCTCCGCGCCGCCGATCTCGCCGACCAGGACCACTACCTCGGTCTCCTCGTCGGCCTCGAACTTCGCCAGCACGTCGATGAAGGACGAGCCGACGACCGGATCGCCTCCGATGCCAACGATCGTCGAGTTGCCGAGCCCAAGCTGCGTCAACTCGTGGCCGATCTGGTAGGTCAGGGTGCCCGAACGCGAAACGAGCCCGATCCGCCCTTCGCGGAAGATCTCCGCGGGAATGATCCCGACGTTCGCCTTCCCCGGCGAGAGCGCGCCGGGACAGTTCGGTCCGAGCATCGTGATCCCGCGCGGCTTGATGTAGTTGAAGATCCGCAGCATCTCGTGGGCGGGCAGCCCCTCTGCGATGCAGATGACGGTCTCGATGCCCGCGTCGACGTCCTCGTAGATCGCGTCGGCGGCGAAGCGTGCGGGAACGAAGACCATCGACGTGTTCGCCCCGGTCTCCTCGACGGCCTCGGCGACGGTGTCGAAGATCGGGATCCCCTCGAGATCCTGACCGCCCTTGCCGGGTGTGACGCCGGCGACGACGTCGGTGCCGTAGGCGCGGTTGCGAAGCGTATGGAAGGAGCCCTCACGGCCGGTCGCGCCCTGGACGACGAGCTTCGTGTCGTTGTCGACGATGATCGCCATCAGCGCTGTGACTTTCTGGCCTTGAGGATGAGTTTCACATCCGTCCAGGCGGTGCCGTCGTCGGTCATCCGGTCGGCCAGCAACTCCTTGACCCGCTCGCCTTCCTCGCCCTCGCAACCCGTCCGGGCGAGCCAGTCCTCGAGCGGATGCACCTTCTCGAACAGTTGTCGCTGCTCGACCTCGAGCCCGGCGCTGGTCAGGAGCTCGACCCACTCGTCCTCGGTGTAGTTGCGGACGTGGGTCGGATCCCGCAGCTTCTCCGCCTGCTCGTGGCGCTCGCTCGAGAAGAGCGTGTCCTCGATCACGACGACGTCGTCGGAGACGCGCGCCATCTCCCCGACCGCGTGGCGGACATCTGCGAAGTGGTGCGGCGCGATCCGCGAGACGACGCAGTCGAAAGAGCCGTCGGCAAACGGCAGGTCCTCGGCGCGCGAGACGACGTCAGGCTTCATCCCCGGCGACGAGTCAGTGGTCACCACGTCGCACCCCGCCTCGCGCAGCCGCCGCGCGACGTGGCCGCCGCCGGTGGCGACGTCCAGCACCTTGCGGCCGGGGCCCGGCGCGCACCACTCGACGACGAGGTCGAGGTCGGCTCCCTCGGCGTGGGTCTTCGAGTCGCGGTAGGCCTGAGCCCTGGTATCCCAAAGCTCGGTCATGCCGCCAGCTCCACGGCTCGCTTCGCTCCTTCGAGCATCGTCGGCTCCACGTGCAGGTTGTCCGGGCCCGCCTCGGCGAGAAGCTCGCGCCCCTCTTCGGCGTTCGTGCCGTCCAGGCGGACGACGATCGGGTGCTTGATCCCGATCTGCTCGAGCGCGGTCAGGATCCCGCGGGCGACCTCGTCGCCGCGCGTGATCCCGCCGAAGATGTTGAAGAAGATCGAGCGCACCTGCGGATCCGCGATGATCACCTCGAGCGCGTCGACGACTCCTTGCGCGTCGCCGCCGCCGCCGAGGTCGCAGAAATTCGCGGGGCGGCCACCGGCCAGCGTGATCACGTCCAGCGTCGACATGACGAGCCCGGCGCCGTTGCCGAGGATCCCGACCTCGCCGTCGAGCTTCACGTAGGTAACGCCCTTCTCGCGCGCGGCACGCTCCTCCGGCGGGACCGATTCCGGATCGCGCATCTCGGCGATGTCGGGGTGCTTGTAGAGCGCGTTGTCGTCGACAGTGAACTTCGAGTCGAGCGCCCGCACCTCGCCCTCCGGCGTCACGATCAGTGGGTTGATCTCGCAGAGCATCGCGTCCGTTCCGACGAAGCAGGCGTAGAGCCTCCCGATGATGTCGAGCAGCTGCTTCTGTTCGCTCGGATTGTCGATGCCGGCCCCGTAGATCAGGCGCCGCGCCTGGTAGGGCTGGTAGCCCTCGAGCGGATCGACATGGAGCCGCGCCAGCTTCTCGGGCGTCTCCTCGGCGACCTGCTCGATCTCGATCCCGCCCTCGGTCGTGAGCATGAAGAGCGCCTTCTTCTCGCCCCGGTCGAACGTGATCGAGAGGTAGTACTCCTTGGCGATCTCGGACGCCGACTCGACCCAGAGCTTGCGCACGAGGTGGCCGTTGATGTCGAGTCCGAGGATTTCCGCTGCTTTCTGCTCGGCGTCGTCAGGCCCGTCCGCGAGCTTGACGCCGCCCGCCTTCCCGCGCCCGCCGGTCAGCACCTGCGCCTTGACGACGACCTGGCCGCCAAGCTGCTCGGCAGCGGCGCGGGCCTCGGCCGGGGTCAAAGCGAGCCGGCCTTCCGACGTTGGGATCCCGAAGCGGCGGAAGAGCTCCTTGCCCTGGTATTCGTAGAGATCCACCGGCGCCGGACTCTAGCCGCCCCCGGGTGGCTCGAGCGCAGATCGACTACCGCCCGCGCGCCGATTTCGTGGCGCGCGGGCGGCTTGGCCTGCTGACTAGACTCGGCCGGCGTGGACGCGATCGTCGTCGACGAGCTCCGGAAGCGCTACGGCAACGTTCAGGCACTCGAGGGCGTCTCGTTCGCTGTTCGCGCCGGCGAGGTTTTTGGCCTGCTCGGACCGAACGGAGCCGGGAAGTCGACCACGGTCAAGGTGCTCGCGACGCTGACGAAGCCGGACGCGGGCCGGGCCGAGGTCGCCGGCCACGACGTCGTCCGGGAGCCGAACGCCGTGCGCCGCGCAATCGGCTATGTCCCGCAGAGCTCCGGCGTCGACCGCGATGCGACCGGCCGCGAGAACCTGATGCTTCAGGGCCGCGTCCAGGGGATGAGCGGACGCGCGCTCGAAACCCGGGTTGCCGAGCTGCTCGATCTGCTGGGACTGGCGCGGTCTGCAGACCGGGTCGTCCGCGGCTATTCCGGCGGGATGAAGCGGCGGCTCGACGTCGGCCTCGGGCTCGTCCACCGGCCACAGGTCCTCTTCCTGGACGAGCCGACCACGGGCCTCGATCCCGAGGCTCGCGCCTCGATGTGGGAAGAGCTCGAGCGGCTCGCCGAGGGCGAGTCCCTGACGATCCTGCTGACGACCCACTACATGGAGGAAGCCGACGAGCTGGCCGACCGGCTCGCGATCGTCAGCCGCGGCCGAGTGATCGTCGAGGGAACGCCCGAGCAGCTGAAACAGAGTCTTCGCGGCGAGGCCGTCGAGGTCGAGCTCGCCGACGGGCGGGCGGCGGAGGCCGAGGCGGTCGTCTCCGGGCTGGAAGGTGTGTTCGAGGCATCGATCGAGGGCCGGCGCCTCCACAGCCGCGTCGCGAGCGGGGCACGCGCGATCCCATTCATACTCTCGGCACTGGAGGCCGAAGGGATCGGCGTCGAGGCGGTCACGACCCACCGACCGTCGCTCGACGATGTCTACCTCCACTACACGGGTCGCGAGTTCGCTGCCGAGGACGAGCAGGGCCGCGCAGGCGATTCCGGCGAGGACGGGCGGCGATGAGCGTCGCAGTCCGGCACACGTGGTTCATGGTCGGCCGGCAGCTCCGGAACCTGATGCGCGAGCCGATCTGGATCGCGCTCCTGCTCGTGCAGCCGATGGTCTGGCTGCTGCTCTACGGCCAGCTCTTCAAGCGGGTCACGCACTTGCCGGGCGGCGGCTTCGGAACAACCTCTTACATCACCTTCCTCGCGCCGGCGATCGTGATCATGAACGCCTTCTTCGGAGCGACCTGGAGCGGCATGGCGATGATCAGCGACCTCGACCGCGACGTGCTGCCGCGCTTCCTCGCAACGCCCGTCAGCCGGATCTCGCTCGTGGTCTCCCAGATCGTCCGTTCGGCGCTGATCGCGGTCATCCAGGGCGCGATCATCCTGCTCGTCTCGATCACGCTCGGCGTCCGGGTGCATACTGCGGTTCTCGGCTGGGTCGTCGTGCTGCTCGCGGCGGCGCTGATGAACTCGGCGTTCGCAGGGCTGTCGCAGGGGATCGCGCTGCTCGTCCGCAAGGAAGCGACGATGATCGCGATTGCGAACTTCATCGGGCTGCCGCTCTTCTTTCTTTCCTCGACGCTGATCTCGATCCGTCAGATCCCCCACTGGATGCAGATCGCGGCGAAGTTCAATCCGGTCAACTGGGGCGTCATCGCGGCCCGCGAGGTCGTCTTGCCGGGCACGGACTGGAACTCGGTGGGGCTGCATCTCGCGCTGCTGTTTGCGCTGTCGGTCGCGACGGCCGCTTTCGCGACCTGGACGTTCCGGGCGTATCAACGGACGATCTGAAGCTTCTAGTCCTCGTCCTGGGCGATCACGCACACGACCTGGCCGGTCGTGACGGCCTGGCCCGGCTCGACGGACAACTCGGTGACGACGCCGTCGCGGTGCGCCGTGATCTCGTTCTCCATCTTCATCGCCTCGACGATGCAGATCACCTGGGCGGCGCGAACCTCGTCGCCGTCGGCCACTTCGACCGCCAGCACGGTGCCCTGCATCGGCGTCACGACCGCGTCCTTGGCGGCTCCGTGGTGCGCGCCGCGGCCGGTTCGCTCCCGGCGGCGCCGCGCCAGCTCCGCGAAGGGCGGCTCAGGAACCAAGGCCTTCACCTCGTAGAGGCGCCCGTCGAGCTCGACGCTCGACACGCGTTCTCGAAGCCTGCCGTCCGCAGAGGCCGCTAGGGTTGTTTGCTGATGAGACAACTGCTCAGCTCGCTCGGCAAGCTCCTTCGATTCCACGACGCCATGACACGTTTGTCCTGCGATGAAGCACGCGTGCTCGAGCAGCGCCCGGTGGAAACCGAGCAGCGTCGTGACGCCGCCGATCAGGTACTCGTCGAGAGCGCGCAGCATCCGCCGCCGCGCGTGCTCGCGGTCGACGCCTTGCACGACGAGCTTCGCGATCAGTGGGTCGTAGAGGCCGACGACCTCGCTGCCGGCAGCAACCCCCGAGTCGACCCTGATGCCCGGGCCCCCCGGCTCCCGGTAGCTCGTGATCCGCCCGGGAGTGGGCAGAAAGCCGTTCGACGGATCCTCGGCGTTGATCCGGCACTCGATCGCGTGTCCGGTCAGCCGGACGTCGTCCTGGCGCAGCGATAGCGGCTCCCCGGCCGCGATGAGAACCTGCTCGCGCACGAGGTCGAGGCCGGTGACGAGCTCGGTGACGGTGTGCTCGACCTGGATCCGCGTGTTCATCTCCAGGAAGAAGTAGTTGCCGTCGCCGTCGAGCAGCCCCTCGATGGTGCCGGCACTGCGGTAACCGACCGCCCGGGCGGCGTCGATCCCGAGGCGGCCGATCCGGTCACGGAGCTCGTCGCCGACCGCCGGCGAGGGTGTCTCCTCGACGAGCTTCTGGTGACGGCGCTGGATCGTGCAGTCGCGTTCGCCCAGGTGAATGACGTTGCCGTGCGCGTCCGCGAGGATCTGGACTTCGACGTGCCGCGGATCTTCGAGGTAGCGCTCGACGTAGACGTCCGGGTCGGAGAAGTACGCCTCGCCCTCGCGGCGTGCGGACTCGTACGCGCGGTCGGCCTCGTCCGGGCCGGCCACGACCTTGAGTCCCTTGCCGCCGCCGCCGGCCGACGCCTTGATCGCTATCGGCCAGCCAAGCTCCTCGCCGAGGCCTCGGACGTCCTCGGCCGACTCGACCGGCGCGGTCGTGCCGGGCACGATCGGCACACCAGCGGCGCGCATCGTCTCCCGGGCGGCTGTCTTGGAGCCCATCACGTCGATCGCCTCCGGCGGCGGGCCGATCCAGACGAGTCCGGCCGCCTGGCACGCCCGCGCGAAGTCGGCGTTCTCGGCGAGGAACCCGTAACCGGGGTGAACCGCTTCGGCGCCCGCGCGCGCGGCCGTCTCGAGCAACCGCTCCTGGTTGAGGTAACTCTCAGGCGCTGGGCCGGGCCCGATCAGGTAGGCCTCGTCTGCGGCGGCGACGTGCAGCGCGCCCCGGTCGGCCTCCGAGTAGACGGCGACGGTTCCGATTCCGAGCTCCCGCAGGGTGCGGAACACTCGAATGGCGATCTCACCGCGGTTGGCGACCAGGATTTTCGAGAACACGGCCATGCGCTACGCGTGCGTAGTGCGACGGCGTCCGGGCGCCTCGTCCTCACCGTCGAGATTCTCGGCGATGCCCTCGGTGCGCCAGCGGCTCCGATAGGCGGGCGGCGGCACATCCCCCGCCAGCAGACGCCCGAGCGCGAGCGCGATCGCTTCGCGTGCCTCGGGATCGGGCTCCGGTCGGGCCATGAAGTCCACTCGTCGGAGACTAAAGGCGTTCGCTTGCGACGCCGACCGGGAGGACGTCCCGGCTTTGCCGGGGCGTCCGTTTTATCCCGGTTGGCTGAGCCGGTGACGCTTGAGTCTTCTGCGCGGTTTCTAAAGGCGCCGTTCGCTTGCGACGCCGACCGGGAGGACGTCCCGGCTTTGCCGGGGCGTCCGTTTTATCCCGGTTGGCTGAGCCCGTGACGTTTGAGTCTTTCTGGGCGGTTTCTAAAGGCGCTCGTTGGTCCTGACGATACGAACAAGCGGATGAGCCGCATCCTTGCGACCACCGCAGTCTTCGCCGTGCTTGCGGCGCCCGCCGCCGCCCAGAACCAGGGCGGCGCGCAGCCTGTCTCCTGGGCGCAGCCCCAGATCAAGCTCGTGGTCTCGCACGGCCTGATGGCGAGCAGCATTCAGACCTTCCATCCGAACGACCCGCTCACCCGCGGGGCGCTGACGGCGCTCGTCTCCGGTCTTGGTTCCGAGCGGCCGACGGCGACCACGGCGTCGACCGCCCCCGTGACGATGGCCCAGCTCGACTCGACCCTTGTCCGAGGGCTCGGTCTGAGCGGAGCGGCCACCGAGTTCGCCGCCGCAGCTCGGAGCGCGGGGCTGACGCCGCCGAGCCGTTTCGGCACGGAAGTCGTCGCGCGCCTCCTGGGGCTGCGCACGAATCATCCGGCCCAGCTCGACTCGCTCGAGCTGCTGCCGAGCCAGCCGGCGACGCGGGCCGAGGCCGCCTACTCGGCGGCGCAGATCCTCAATTTCCGGGGCTGGGAAACGGAGCAGGTCCAGCAGCTCGCCGACACCTTCACGCTACCCACCCTCTCTGCCTGGCAGACGCGGATCCTTCAGACAGCGGTTCGCTTCATCGGCTACCCCTACGTCTGGGGTGGCACCAGCGAGAACGCCGAGGCGCCGTTCGGAGTCCAGGCTCCGGGCGGTTTCGACTGCTCCGGATTCGTCTGGCGCGTCTTCAAGCTCCAGGTCTACGCTGGCGGCTCCGCGCTCGCGGGCACGCTGAAAGGTCGGACGACCTTCGCGATGAGCGGCGAGGTGCCGGCGGCGAAACGAATCCCGTTTGCCCGGCTGAAGCCGGGCGACCTGCTCTTCTGGGGAGCCGCCGGCCCTCGGTCGAAGCCTGCGCAGGTCGACCACACCGGGATCTATCTCGGCAACGGTTGGTTCATTCACTCGTCGGGCTACGGCGTCGCGCTCGCCCAGCTTTCAGGCTGGTACAAGCAGCGGTTCGCCTGGGGCCGCCGGCCGCTCGTCGAAGCCGGTCTCGGCACCTAGAAGGCGCAGGCAACCGCGATCCCCCGTCCGGGTGATGGCCCGGCGGGCCGCGAGAGAGACAATCGCGTCGTCTAGGAGATGGAGGTCTCCCATGCTGAAGTGGAATCCGCGTCTTCGCCTTGTGTTCGTCGTCGTCGCGTTGCTCGCCCTTGCGCTCGCGCTCGGCTGGGCAGATGCTGCCAGCTTCCTCGAGTGGTAGTCGATTAGCGATGAGCGAGTCGGCAGCCGCCAGCCGCAGCCTTTACCCGGTCGTCGCTCCCGTCTGCGCCGTGGGTCTCGCCACGGTCGTCGCTGCGACCGTCTCGTTTGTAACGGCCGCGCACGGAGCAACGGTTCTCGCCGGGCTCGCCGCGTTCCTCGCCGCCTCGCTGCTCGCCGATCGCTTCCCGGTTCCGGTAGACGACCTTGACGCCAACGGGGTCTCATTGGCGTTCGTCTTCGGACTGTCCGCGATCGTGCTCTTTGGCTGGGCGGCCGGCGTTCTCGTCGTCGCCGCGACGCCCGCGGTCATGCAGCTCCTGGACCGCAGGCCGCCGGTGCGGATCGCCTACAACTCCTTCGCGTTCGCGCTGACGGCGGCGAGCGCCGGACTCGTGATCGCGCCCATTGCCGGCGACTCACCGGCCCGCACTGCGGCCCGCGTACTTGTCGCGACTTGCGTCTGCTACCTGGTCAACGTCCTTCTGATCACCGCTGTGGTTGCACGCGGGACGCGCCGCTCTTGGGGCGGCCTGATCGCCTCGAGCGTTCGGAAGACGATCCTGCCGTTCACGCTGATGGGCTCCGCAGTCCTGACACTCGTCGTGCTCTGGCAACGAGCGCCCCTGCTGTCCCTGGCCCTCGTGGGTCCGCTGCTCGCGATCCAGCTCTACCAGCGTGCGCTGCTGCGGGCGTTGCGGGCCGTCCGACTCGCGCTCACCGATCCGCTGACGGGTCTCGGCAACCACCGCCACTTCCACGAACGCCTTGCCCGCGAGCTCGAGCACGCGCTCCGCTGCGGCAGGCCGCTGGCGCTCTGCCTCGTGGACATCGACGACTTCAAGCGGGTCAACGACCACTTTGGCCATCCAGCAGGCGATCGGGTGCTCTCCCAGGTTGCGACAAGGCTCCGCCAGAGCGGCGAGGCATTTCGGCTCGGCGGCGACGAGTTCGCCGTCCTCTTGCCGGGGTCTGAGGACGGGCAAGCATTGACGGCTGCGAACTCGATCGTCGAGCGGATCTCGAGGCTCGATTTCGGCCAGCTGGGGCCGGTCACGGTCAGCGCCGGGATCGCCCTGGCGCCTCAGCACGCGCGGCAACGCGACGAGCTGCTGCACCTGGTCGACACCGCCCTCTACCGGGCGAAGGAGGAGGGCAAGAACCGGGCCGAGGTCTACCGTCCGGACGTGGTCGAGCTCGCCGAGCTGAAGCGGCTCGCGGGCGCCCAGGATCGGGCCGCGCGGCTCCGAGCTGCCGCGAGTCTTGCGAATGCTGTCGATGCGAGAGACGTCTACAGCGGAAATCATTCGCAACGTGTCGCCGAGCTTGCCGTCCGGCTGGCCGCGCGCATCGGCCTCTCCCGTGAAGAAATCGAGCTCACACAACTTGCGGGAAGCCTTCACGACCTCGGCAAGCTGGCTCTTCCCGAGAACCTGCTGCGGAAGCCGGCGCCGCTGACGGAGCCTGAGTGGTCCGTCCTCAAGGAGCATGCGTCGCTCGGCTCTCGAATGCTCGAGAGCCTCGGCATCGGTTCGGTAGCGGAGTGGGTGCTCCACCACCATGAACGGTGGGACGGCACCGGATATCCGGACGGCCTCGCCGGAACGGAGATCCCGCTTGGCGCCCGGATCCTCTTTGTCGCCGACGCGTACGACGCGATGACGTCCGGCGGCCTCTACGGCAAGGCGTGCTCGCCGAACGACGCGATGAGCGAACTCGTCCTCTGCGCCGGCACCCAATTCGACCCGTCGGTGGTCGAGGCGCTCGCCGCTGAGCTCGACCAGGCCGCCCCCGCAGCAGACGCGCAGCTCCACCAAGCGATCGCTGTTTAGGAGGCTTGGCGAAATAGAGGCTGTGCCACCAGGGTGCGAGCGCTATTCCGCCAAACCCTCCTAGAGCGGGATGTTCCCGTGCTTTCGAGGCGGCCGGCGCTCGCGCTTCGTCAACGCGGTCTCGAGGGCGTCGATCAGCACAGGCCGGGTGCGGCGCGGCTCGATCACATCGTCGACGTAGCCGCGTTCAGCCGCCGCGTACGGGTTCGCGAACTGACTGCGGTACGCCTCAATCAGTTCCGCGCGACGCGCTTCGGGATCCGGAGCTTCCTCGATCTGCTTGCGAAAGACGATGTTGACGGCGCCTTCGGGGCCCATCACGGCCACCTCTGCGGTCGGCCACGCGAAGTTGAAGTCGGCGCGGATGTGTTTCGAGCTCATGACGTCGTAAGCGCCGCCGTACGCCTTGCGGGTGATCACGGCGAGCTTCGGCACAGTTGCCTCGCAATAGGCGTAGAGCAGCTTCGCGCCGTGGCGGATGATCCCGCCCCACTCCTGTGCGGTGCCGGGTAGGAATCCGGGGACGTCGACGAACGTGACCAGCGGAATGTTGAACGCATCGCAGCTCCGGACGAAGCGCGCCGCCTTCGTCGAGGAGTCGATGTCCAGCACGCCGGCCAGCGCCCGTGGCTGGTTGCCGATCACGCCGACGGGATAGCCGTTGAGCCGCGCGAAGCAGCAAACGATGTTCTCGGCCCAGCGCTCGTGCACCTCGAGGAAATCGCCGTCGTCGACCACGCGGGAGATCACGCTCTTCATGTCGTACGGCTTTGCAGGATCGTCGGGAA
>Ga0209239_1001983_pt1 | contig 12236 bp, 9 predicted proteins | sample GraSoi013_2_20cm_FD_185824 | JGI IMG/M metagenome (GOLD analysis project Ga0209239, IMG submission 185824) | Grasslands soil microbial communities from the Angelo Coastal Reserve, California, USA - Sample 10_02_2013_2_20cm (SPAdes) (version 2) | ecosystem: Environmental > Terrestrial > Soil >...
GCCAATCCTGAAGCTGTAATCGAAACACGCGGCCTGCGCCGCGTCTTCAAGTCACGCCAGCGACAGGTCGAGGCGGTGGCCGGCGTAGACCTCAACGTGAGCGCGGGCGAGATCTTCGGCTTTCTCGGCCCCAACGGCGCCGGCAAGACGACGACGCTGCGTATGCTCGCCACCCTTCTGCCGCCCAGCGGCGGCACCGCGCGCGTGGCGGGCTGCGACCTGGCCACGCAGCAAGACCGGATCCGCGACCGGATCGGTTACGTCGGCCAGGCGGGGGGCTCCGACCGCGAGATCACCGGCCGCACCGAGCTCGTCTTCCAGGGCCGCCTGTACGGAATGTCCACCGCCGCCGCGCAGACGCGCGCCGCCGAGCTCATCGACATGCTCGAGCTCGAGGGCGCCGCCGACCGCAAGACCGGTACGTACTCGGGCGGCCAGAAACGGAGGCTCGACATCGGGCTGGGCCTGGTCCATGGCCCGAAGCTCCTGTTTCTCGACGAGCCCACCACCGGGCTCGACCCGCAGAGCCGCGCCCGCGTGTGGGACGAGGTGCGGCGGATGCACGATCGCGGCACGACCGTATTCCTCACGACCCACTACCTCGACGAGGCGGACGCGCTTTGCGACCGCGTCGCGATCATCGACTACGGCAAGATCGTCGCCGAAGGCACGCCTGAGGAGCTGAAGCGTGCGATCGCGGGCGACGTGGTGACCTTCAGCGTCGCCGGCGAGCAGCGGCGCGCTCTCGACCTGATCCAGGGCGAACCCTTCGTCCGGGAGGCGCGCCTCGAAAACGGTTCCGTCCATCTATATGTGGACCGCGGCGAGCAGGCGATGCCGGCCATCCTTCGACTGCTCGATGGCGCCAACCTGCAGCTGCTGACCGTAGAGCTGCACCGGCCGAGCCTCGATGACGTGTTTCTGCGCCAGACGGGCCGGTCGCTCCGGGAGTCGCCGGCATGAAGCTGCTCCGCGACACGTGGTTGGTGTTCGGCCGCTACTTCGGGCTACTGATCCACAACCCGGTCTGGATCGCGCTCGGTGTCTTGCAGCCGCTCCTCTACCTGATCCTGTTTGCCCCGCTGCTCAAGCCGATCGCCTCGATGCGCGGATTCGGTCCTGGCGGCGCCTACAACGTGTTCGTACCGGGTCTGCTCGTGCAGCTCGGCATGTTCGGCGCGGCCGGCGTGGGCTTCAGCCTGATCGCCGAGCTGCGCATGGGAGTTATCGAGCGGCTTCGGGTGACCCCGGTCAGCCGGGTTGCGCTGCTGCTCGGACGCGCGCTGCGCGACGTGATCTCGATCGTCGTCCAGTCGCTGATCCTCATTTTGCTGGCGCTGCCGTTTGGACTCAGCATCCACCCGGTGGGCATCGTGATCGTGCTGGCCCTGATCGGCCTCATCGGGTTGCTGACGGCTTCGGTCGCGTACGCCGTGGCGCTGGCCGTGCGGAGCGAGGACAGCTATGCCCCGATCGTTTTCACATCGGCGCTTCCGATCCTCCTCCTGTCCGGCGTCCTGCTGCCTCTTGGCTTGGCGCCGCAGTGGCTGCGCAGCATCGCGGCCGTCAACCCGTTGTCATACGCGGTCGACGCGGCGCGGGCCATCTTCAACGACAGCCTCGGCGATCCGAGCGTGGCCAAGGGCGTGGCGATCATGGTGGTCCTGTCCGTGATCGCGGTCGTGATCGGCGCCCGGCAGTTCGGCCGCGCGGTCGCCTAGCCGTACGCGGTCGGTTGGCGTATAGCTGGACACATGAAAGGCAAGAAGAAGCGCGACGCGACCGGGCTACCCGAACTTCCTGAGGCAAGGCCTCTTCCACATGAGGCGAATCCCGGCGGCACAGAAGGCGTCGACGCGGCGTGGCCGGGCGGGTCGTCCAACCTCGGCGAGGTCATCAACCCCGACCCTGAGGGCGACACCACGTACTCGACCAAAGATCTCCCGGCCGACGCCCCGCGCGTCGAGTTCGTCGACGCATTCGTGTGCGACAAGTGCGGTCAGGCATTTGCCACCGAGGCGTTGCTCAACGTGCATCGGAGGACGGCGCATCGCCCTCGCGCGTGATCACCCCGCGGCGGGTACGCCCTCGATGATCCTCATGTCTCCGAAGACCGGGATGGTCCTGGTCAACGCAAATCCGGACGCCTCGAACAGCGCGCGGTACTCGGCCTCTGTGCGCTCCTGCCCGCCGAGATTGATCAGCATGTTCATGTCCTGCGTCCTGGCAAACGACGGCTCGTTGCCATGTCCGATCACTAACTCGACGACGAGCAGACGGCCGCCGTGGGGAATGGCGCGGCGGCAGGTGCGAAGGATGGCCACGGAGCGCTCGTCGTCCCAGTCGTGGAGGATGAACTTCACCAGGTAGGCGTCGCCACCGTCGGGGACCGCCTCGAAGAAATCTCCGCCCACCGCCTCGCACCGGTCTGAGAGCCCGGCTGCCGCGATGGCCTCGCGCGCGCCGGCCGCAACCGCGGGCTGGTCGAACACGATTCCGCGCAGCTGGGGATGCGCCGCCAGGATGCCCAGCGCCAACGCACCACGTCCGCCGCCGACGTCGATGATCGTGCGCATCGACGAAAAGTCGTAAGCGCCGGCGACGGCCCGCGCCACAGGCGTTGTGTTCACGACCATCAACTGGTCGAAGAGTTGGGCCTCGTCGGGATGCTGCCGCAAGGACTCGAAGAAGCTGGCTCCATGCACGTGGTCGAAAGGCGTCTCGCCCGTCTTGACCGCGTGCAGCAGGTCGCCGGCCGCCCGCCACGACGCCTCACGCCCGACGAAGAGGACCTGCAAGCGCAGCTCACCCTTGTCTCGGAGGAGCGGAGCGGCCATCGGGGTCAGCTCGAAGCGGCCGTCCTCGGCCTCAGCGAAGATGCCCTCGCCGGCGAGCAGCCGAAGCACTCTGCGGAGCGTGGGGGCGTGGGCGCCCGTCGCCGAGGCAAGGTCCGCAACGCTGCGCGGACCGTCCGCCACCAGGTCGGCGAGCCCCAGCCGGGCGGCGACATAGATGGCCTGGCTGACCCAAAAGCCACGAAATAGACGGGTCAATTTTTCCGCCGGTGTGCTGGGCCACGCGCTCATTGGCATCCCTCCCTCAAAGCGGTGATGGTAGTCAATCCAGGCCTATGGCCTAGGTGTGGAGCGGACCCGGGAAGGCTTTCTCGGCGGCTACCGCCAGCCGCTCTTCCTGGCGCCGGATGATGAGCGCCCCGACAACAATCGCGATCACCGCTGCGGCCGCGAAAACAATCTCAAACGGCCCGCTCAGCCGTTCGATCTGCCTGCCCAGCAAGTAGGCGCCCCCGCCATAAATCGTGGCCCAGGCGATGCCACCCGCCGCGTTGAAGAAAAGGAACCTGCGCCACGGCATTCGAGTCGTGCCCGCCAGGAACGCGGCGTAGGCGCGAAGGATGGCGGTGAATCGCCCGAAGAACACGACCTCGCCGCCGTAGCGGAGAAACAGGTAGCGAGCGATCTTGATCCTCTTCTCGCTGAGCCGGATGTAGCGACCGTAGCGAATCAGTAACCGATAGCCGCCCCAATGTCCGATGAGGTATCCGAGGTTGTCGCCGAGGATCGCGCCCACAGCTGCGGCAATCACGACCCCGACGATGTTGAGGTTGTGCGTCGCTCCCGCGTACAGGGCCGCCGCGACGAGCGTCGTTTCGCCCGGAAGCGGAACGCCGGTCGACTCGAGGCCGACGATGACGAGCACTGCGAGGTAGCCGTACTGGGCAACGAGGTTGGTCAAGGGACGGTCAAGACTACGTTCCCTGTCGCCTTCAGGTCATTCTGCATGTAGGACTTCCACGACGTTGGTGCGCGCCGCCCAGCGGCCCGGGATGAGCGCCGCCGCGATCGCCACTCCCACCCCGAGCAGCGGGATCAGCACCAGCTCATACGCGTTGAAAACTGCGTACGCGACCGGCGGGGTCTCGTTTCCGGCCGAGTTGCTGATCACGTCGTTCAAGACGTGATGCAGAGACAGGCCCAAAGGCATGGCAACCAATCCGCCGACCAGCGCGAGCAAGCCGGCAGATGCGCCCACCATGACGATCACCTGGCGCGGGCTCATGCCCAGCGCCTTCAGCGTCGCCGTGTCGTGGATGCGCTCCCGCGTGTTCAGGAGCACCGTGTTGAACACTCCGCCGACGCCGATGAGCGCCAGCACCCCAGCGAGGATCAGCAGCACCAGGTCGATGATCTTGACCGGCGCAATGGTTGACGTATCGCTCGCGCGAACATCGAGCAGGTCCGGCTCCACGGCTGCGACGCGCCGCACGTAAGCAGACACATCGGAACCGGGTGCAAGAGTGACGTCGTACAGGAAGGGCTCAACGGCCGGCGTCACCGACGCCATCGTCGCAATGTCCATGAAGAGGGAATGGCCCAGGTTGTTGATGTCGTAGGTCTCGCCGACCAGGCGTAACTGAAGGGGCTGCCCGTTGGCGGTGCCCGTGAAGCTGTCACCGATCTTGAGGTGCGCGTCGTGCATCAACGCGGCCGGGGCGACGACCTCACCTGGGGCTGAGTACCAGCGTCCGGCAACGACCATGTAGCCCAACCGAGATGAGTCGCCGCGGAACAGGCGCGTGTTCACCGGGTCGCCAACACCCGGGACGATCACATTTTGGCCCCCGGACGCGACCACGCGGGCCGTTTCCGGCTGGGCGTTGAGGACCCGCATCACGTCCGAATCCGGGTATGCGCTGCTGCGGGTGACCACCACCTGATACTTGCCCGCGCCGGTCTCGCTGTTGTTGATCAGCTCGAAGCTTCGTGGCAGCCCCACGGCGACCACAACCGTCGCCACGCCAAGCAGGACCGTAATCAGGGTCAGCGCCGCTCGAAGCGGCCGCGCGAACGCATCGCCGATGCCCAGGACCACCGGCCGAGGAAGCCGGAGCCGTGCCGCAGCGTGCCGCAGCATGCGGCCCCCTGACCCACGAGGTGCAGACGCCTTAGTGATGGCGACGATCGGCTTGAGCATCCCGGCGCGTAGGGCCGGCACCGTCGCGGCGACCGCTACCACCAGAATTCCGCCGGCAAAGAGGAGAAGATCCAGCCCGATCGAGAACGTCGGCGTATAGGCAAGCCCGAGCGCGTGCGAGCTGTTGGCAAGGAGGGGCTGGCTTGCAAGCGTGCCTGCCGTCACGCCAACCAGGCACGCGGCCAGCGCTGGCATGACGATCTGGAGGGCGAAGACCGCGACCACCTGATACGGCGTGAAGCCGACCGCCCTCATGATCCCGATCTCGCGATAGGCGGAGATCACGATTCCCGTCACGAGCGTGGCGACGATCGCAACCGTCGCCGCGAGTGCAAAGACGCTGAATGCGACAAGCACCCCGGTAAGGATCTGGTTGGTGATGTTGAAAATGCTTCCGATCAGTAGGTAGGTCAGAGCTCCCGCGACACTTCCCGGAGGAAGGCTCGTCTTCAGGAGACCGAGGGAGGTCTGCAGCTGTGGGCCAGTCGGGTCGCTGGGAAACCGATAGTCCATCAAGTAGAAGGACGAGTCAGGTGTTGAGAGAGCCGGCAGCGCGGCCGGCAGCATCCAGGCGCGCTGACTGCTGAGATCGGCGCTGCCCTCGTCGATATCAACGACCTCGCCGACCACGGTGAGCGTAGGCGTTTGAGCGACGCTTGTGACCTTCAGCAGGTCGCCAATCGAGATCTTGTTCAGCTCCGAGAAAGACCGGGTCAGGACGATCTCGTCGTTGGCGACTGGCCAGCGACCCGACGTGATGTTGAGGACCTCGACCGCGCCGCCCGGGTTGTCACGACCAACCGCGTCCACGTAGAACTTTCGATTGCCAAATCGGAACTGGATGTTGCTGGCGGGGTATGGACCGCCGTACGCCGAGGCACCTATGGTCGCGGCGGTTCCCTTGATCAGCTGTGGATCGGTGTTCGGTCTGAATGCCACCTGCAGGTGCGCGCCCCGCTGCTTCTCGAACGCGACCTGATACGGGTCACGCGTCTGCGACATGAGGGTCACGGCCGTGGTCCCCGCGGCCATGGCAAAGAGAACGGTCAAAAAGATCACCGTCGCCTGCAGCCGGCGCCGGCGCAGGTCGGCCAGCGCCTTGATGAAAATGGCTCTCATCGCGACGTCTCCTCGCTGCGCACGCGGATCACCTCTGAGGCAGCCCGCTCTGGGCTCTCGAGGCGTGCATCGTCGACGATCTTCCCGTCCATGACGCTGATCACGCGCGCCGCGTGACGAGTCGCGAGCTTGGCGTCGTGCGTAACGAGCAAGATCGTCTGCCCGTCGCGGTTCAGCTTGCCGAGGAGCTCCATCACCTGATCGCCGGTGTGCGTGTCGAGCGCTCCTGTGGGTTCGTCGGCAAGCAGAAGCGTCGGACTGTTGATCAAGGCGCGGGCGATCGCTACCCGCTGCTGCTGGCCGCCGCTCAGTCGGGCAGGAAACCTGTCCGCGATGTCCTGGATGCCGAGCTGGCCCAGCAGCTCGCGCGCCCGCGCCGTCGCTTCGCTGCCTTTCAGCTGCGCCGGAATGAGGACGTTCTCGAGCGAGGTCAGGTTCGGGAGCAAGTAGAAGAACTGAAAAACGAATCCGATGTTGTCGCGCCGGAACCTGGCCAGGCCCGCCTCACCGAGCTTACCCAGGTCCATGCCGCCGACCGCGACGGAGCCGGACGTCGGCCGGTCCAACCCCGCGACAAGATTGAGCAGGGTGGACTTGCCGCTGCCCGAGGGACCCATGATCGCGGTGAATTCGCCCTTCTCGACGAGGAGCGACACGCCGTTGAGTGCCCCCGTGATGCCCCCCTGGTAAACCTTGGTGACCTCGGTGAGCCTGACCAGCTCGCTCATTCCGTTCTTGCCCCCTCCTCCGCCCCGAAACGCTCTGAAGAAAGTTCGTCCATCCATTTGAGGTCTGCCTCCGTGTGCAGTAATGCGCCGCGCACGAGCCGCGCCAGGTCGACGCGGCCATCGCGGCGTGCCCGTTCTTCCAGCCGGTTGAGGTCCCGCAGGCGCTGCAGATAGGCACGCTTCTGGCGACCCAGCAGTTGCTGCAAGTTGCCGTTCGCGATGCGGGTCGCGAGAAGGAGTTTCACGTAGATGTCCTCGTGGAGCTGCTGGGGCCCAGAGTCAGGCTGGGCGAGCCACTGGTCGAGCGCTTTGTGGCCCTCCGGGGAAAGCTCGTACTGCAGCTTCCCGCGATCCCCGCGACGGCCAATCGGCCGGACCAGCCCGTCGCGCTCGAGGCGCTGGAGGGTCGTGTAGATCTGGCCGATATTGACTTCCCAGGTCCCACCCAGCATCGCCTCAAAGCGGTTCTTCACCTCGTAGCCGTGGAGGGGCTCTCCCTTCAGGAGGCCCAGCACGCCGAACTTAAGCGACAATCTCTCGACTAACCATACTCAGTATGTATGCCGAGTATGTATGCGAGCGACGCGAATGTCAAGAGGCTTGTTGAGCGTCCGCGACTATGCTCGGCCGATGTACGGCCAGAGCGCCCGGATCTATGACCTGCTTTACGTAGGATCGGGAATCAAGGACTACCCCGCCGAAGCTGCGTTGCTCAACCGGATCATCACTGGGGCTTGTCCGCACGCTCGGACGCTGCTCGACGTCGCCTGTGGCACTGGTGAACATCTGTCGCAACTCCGCCAGTGGTACGAGGTCGAAGGCGCCGACATCAGCCCAGCGATGCTTGACGTGGCACGCAAGAGATTGCCGGGTGTGTCCCTCCACCTTGCCGACATGCGCCGGCTGGACCTTGGGCGCCAGTTCGATGCGGTCACCTGCCTCTTCAGCAGCATCGGGTACATAACGGATCCTTCCGAGCTGACGTCAACTGTCGAGCGGCTGGCGGCTCATGTCGGTCCAGGCGGAGTGCTCATCCTCGACGGGTGGGTTCGACCCGACATGTGGAGGGACGAATTTCGGGGTGACCCTGACATCGCGAGTGATCACGAGACGATGGTCGTCCGACTGTCCTTCAGCCGCCGAGCTGGCCGCATCACCGAGCTCGAAATGCATCATCTCGTGCGCACCGAGTCCGGCATCGATTATTTCGTCGAGACCCATCGTCTCGCGCTCACGCCGACCGAGGAATACCTCGCGGCGGTCGAAAACGCGGGCCTGAAAGCCCGAGTGGTGCGAGATTTCATGCCGTCGCGCGACCGCATTGTCGGCGTTCGAAATCCGGCGTCAGGTTAACGAATCGGGGAGGCGGGATTTGAACCCGCGACCACTTGACCCCCAGTCAAGTGCGCTACCGGGCTGCGCTACTCCCCGACGGAGCAGTAATCGTACCCACGGCTTGAGCGGGGACGGTGGTCGCGGGCCGGCGGGTCAGCTTCTCCGCGCGGCGGACGGAACCCTGGACGCGAGCGCGATCAAATTCCCCTCGGAATCTTTGAACCACGCCCCCTTTTCGCCGTCTGGCATGTCCACCACGCCATCGCGAGTCTTGAACTCAGGGTAGTCGTACTCCTCGGGCTTCACGCCATTGCTCTTCAGGTCGGCCACCGCGGCAGTGACGTCCTCGACCTCGAACGCCATCTGGGTGTGGTCGCCTGACGCCTTGCCCATGCTCGGGAAAAGTAGGAAGCTGCCCTCGGCGAACCGATAGAGGACGCCGCCGTCGGACTGCTCCTCCCCGGGCTTGAGCCCGAGCTTCTGCTCGTAGAACTGGCGGGCCCTCTTGATGTCCTGGGCGGGAATCGCGGGAGCCGCGCTCTTGATCTTCAGCATGGTCTGCCTCCTATGCCCCATGTACCGGCTGTCGGAACGACCCGATTATCCGCCGGTTCAGCCGCGCGCGCCGTAGGCGACCAAACTGCGGTGCGTTTGCGAGAACCCGGCCTCACGCAAGGCTGCTTTAAGCGGTGAATCCATGACGGAGACGCCGTCCACCCTCTGGACCTCCAGGCGTCCCGCGTTGGTGGCGATCGCGATCAGCGCCTGCAAATGAGCCGGTTCGACCTCGCCGTTCGTCAGGAGCGACCGGCCACCCCGCTCGAGGTAAAGCGCCAGCCGCCCGTCGTCGACCACGCAGTACGCGCCAGCGGCACGAGCCATTCGCCCGTCCGATTGAGGCCACGACAGCACGGTGCCGTACGCGTTGGCGGGATCTGTGGCCGCCATCGCGATGACAGCACCACCTGATTCGCGCAGGGACCGCAGCCGGTCGACGGCGCCCGGCAGCGCAAACTGCGATCCGCCCAGCCCCTCGACGAAGTAACCGCGCCGGATGCGCCCCGACTCCTCCATCGCCCGCAGCACCGGATACAGGCTCGCGAAGCCGCCAGGCCAGCCTTCGCCAACCACCGCTTCTCGAGTCAGCACGCCGTGCCGCTGCAGGAGGACGCCGGCCTCCGCGTGCAGGCGCTCAGTCGCGTTGGCGCCGGCGCCGATGAGATCGGCCACCAGCGACCACCGGCCGGTCGCTCGTGGCTGGATGAGGCGGGGCAGTCGGGCCTTGCGTGCCGGCCTCCTGGCCGCGGGACCGAGGAGCCGCAGCGGGGCGAACGTGTCGTTCGTCACCTCGCCTGACCAGACGAGGTCCCACAGCGCGTCGAGCATCACCTCCTCGTCGCCACCGCCGCACGCGTTGTAGATGTCCCGATAGAAGCTCGCGCCGCGAGCCTTGAGATGCGACCGGAGCCGGTCGTGCAGTTCCGATTGGGGCGGATCCACCGGCGGCGGCACGAGCCGAGGCGCGTCACCGCGCAGATAAAGGGCGACGCGGCCATCGCTCGCGCCAAGCGGACCGCGACCCACCCACACCACCTCGCCCATCGAAACCAGCTCGTCGAGCAGCCGTGGCGCGTAGTTGCCGACGCGAGAGGCGATCACGTCGCGCTCGATCACCGAGGCGGGCAAAGCAAGGCCCTGGAGCTGGAAGACGACCTCCAGCAGCCGGTCCACGCCGCCGGCCCGGACTCCAATGCCGTGCCAGGCCGGCAGGAAACGAGCCAGCGCGTCGGGCGGCACGGATTCGATCTCGCGGCGCAGGGCGGCGAGGGAGCGGCGCCGCAGGGTGCGCAGGACCTCGGGGTGGCAGTACTCGCGGCCCTCGGCCACCTTCCGAAACTCGCCCGCCACCACCTCACCGCGCGCAGCGAGCCGCGCCAGGGCAGACTCGATCGCCGCGGCGGGCAGCCCCCAACGCTTCGATGGATCCGACGTGACGAATGGGACGTGGGTGCGCGCGTAGCGGCGGAGCAGGGACTCGAGCGGGTTCGCGCCGGGCTCGAGGAAGGCGTCGGGCAGTCCGATCGGCAGGCTGGCGCCTATCGCCTCGCGATAACGGCCCGCGTCCTCGGCGGCGATCCACCGTGTCTCGCCCGTGATCCTGATCGCGGCCACGCGCCTGTCCTTCTCCAGCGAGCGCAACCACTCCTCGGTGACCCCGCGCGCAACAGCCTCTTCAGCGCTGAGGTCGCCCAGCCGGGCCAGCAGGTCGTGTGCTTCGTCGACGTCGCGCGGAAATCGCTCGGCAAGCAATCCCTGGAGCTCGAGTTCGACGGCGGCGATCGCATCGGGGTCGAGCAGCTCCCGCAGGTCCTCGCTCCCCAACAGCTCGGCCAGCAGGTCGCGGTCAAGCGTCAGCGCCTGGGCGCGCCGCTCGGCCAGCGGCTGGTCGCCTTCATACATGAACTCCGCGACGTAAGAGAAAAGAAGAGACGAGGCGAATGGCGAGGCGCGTTCGGTGTCGACCGCCACGACGCGAATCTCCCGCGACCGGATCGCCCGCAGCAGCCCGGTTAGCGCCGGCATGTCGAAGTGATCGCTCATCACCTCGCGCCACGTCTCGGCCAGGATCGGGAAGTCGGGATACTGGCCTGCGACCTGCAGCAGGCCCGCGCTGCGCATGCGCTGCTGCCACAAGGGCGTGCGCTGGCCAGGCCGGCGCTTGGGCAGCAGCAGCGAGCGCGCGGCGTTCTCACGGAACCGCGCGGCGAACAACGCCGACGCAGGCAGCTGCGCTGACACCAGCGCCTGGACCTCCTCGGGATCGAGGATGAGCTCGTCGAGTGCGGGCGGCGATTCGACCTCGGGCAGATGCAGGGCGATGCCGTCGTCGGTCCACAGCGCGCGCGCGTCGACTCCCAGCCTTTCCCGCAGACGTGCCTCGAGCGCAAACGCCAGCGGAGCATGGACGCGTCCGCCGAATGGCGTGTGCAGGCAAACGCGCCAGTCACCGACCTCGTCGCGGAAGCGCTCCACCACGAGGTTGCGGTCGTCGGGCACTATCCCGGTCGCGGCCGCCTGGTCGTCGAGATACGCGAGCAGGTTCTTGATCGCCAGGTCGTCGAATCCGGCGCGTTCGCGCAGCCGCTGCGCGGCGGCGGCCGGATCAAGCGAACGCAGCTCGCGCACCATCTTGCCCAGCGCGGCACCCAGCTCGACTGGGCGGCTCGGGGCGTCGGCCTTCCAGAAGGCGATCTTCCCGGGCTCGCCCGGGGCGGGAGTGACGATGACCTGCGACGGAGTGATGTCGACGATCCGCCACGTCGACGCTCCCAGGACGAACGTCTCGCCGACGCGTGTCTCGTAGACCATCTCCTCGTCTAGCTCGCCGACACGCCGGCCGTCCTCGGCCAGGTTCACCGAGAAGAGGCCGCGGTCTGGAATGGTGCCCGGGTTGGTGACCGCCAGCCGCTGCGCGCCCGCTCGGCCTCGCACCTTGCCCGCCACGCGATCCCAGACGATCCGCGGCCGCAGCTCGACGAACTGGTCGGACGGATAGCGACCGCTCAGCATGTCGAGCACCGATTCGAAGGCGAGGGGTCCCAGGTCGCCGTACGGATAGGCGCGCCTCACCACGCGACCAAGCTTCTCGACCTCCCACTCGTCCAGCGCACACATGGCGACGATCTGCTGCGCCAGGACGTCGAGCGGTTTGCGCGGCACGACCGTGGACTCGATGCGGCCTTCGAGCATGCCCTCGACGACGGCGGCCGACTCGAGCAGGTCGCCGCGAAACTTCGGGATCACGACGCCGCGCGAAACCTCGCCCACGGAGTGCCCCGCGCGCCCGACGCGCTGGATGCCGGCGGCGACGCTCGGAGGCGCCTCGATCTGCAGCACGAGGTCGACCGCGCCCATGTCGATACCGAGCTCGAGGGTCGAGGTGGCGACCAGGCCGCGCAACCGTCCCGCCTTCAGCTCGTCCTCGATCAACATGCGCTGCTCACGCGCAATCGACCCGTGGTGGGCGCGCACCAGCTCTTCCTCTGCGAGATCGTTGAC
>Ga0209239_1001992_pt1 | contig 12206 bp, 12 predicted proteins | sample GraSoi013_2_20cm_FD_185824 | JGI IMG/M metagenome (GOLD analysis project Ga0209239, IMG submission 185824) | Grasslands soil microbial communities from the Angelo Coastal Reserve, California, USA - Sample 10_02_2013_2_20cm (SPAdes) (version 2) | ecosystem: Environmental > Terrestrial > Soil >...
CGAATGCCGGCGGCTGTCCACACGCCCTCCGCAGGCGACGCTGCAATCGAGCCGCTCCCTAAGCTCCTCCTCACCCTCGACCTTCCGGCCGGATCGCTGGTCGGGGTCGCTGGCGAGCGCTACCACGAAACGGCGCTCGAGCAGACGATCGCACTGGATGAAGGCGCGATCCCATTGCACGGAGACGACGAGTGTCGGGTCGATCCGAATGCGATCAATCGGCCTCGAGCCGACCTCCCAGGGGTAGGGGTGGGACCAGCACGCTCGAACGCCGCCACATCCCGCTGAGAGTCGTTCCCGAAAAGCCGTCCGCGGCAAGAGCTTTTGACCCCCCTTGGCTTCGAGGGAAGCTGTCGCTTTTGGCGGAACTGCGACAGGCTCTCGAAGGACCGCGAAGAGCGACTCCTTGAACTCGCTCGTACCGCAAGCTACCTTCGCCGTGCCCCAGAAAAACCCGAGGAAAGGGGAGCTCGCATGCTTCGCGGCGTCCTCCACTACATCGGCCGGCACCATCTCGCGCTGCTGGCGCTCTTCTTCGGCCTTGCCGGAACCGCATTCGCCGCCACGAACAGAATGCTGCCGCCGAACAGCGTCGGCACGAGGCAGGTGATCGACCACTCGCTCCTCAGCCGGGACTTCAGGAAAGGCCAGCTTCCGCACGGCCCCCAGGGGCCGCAAGGGCCGGCAGGCACGCCGGGCGCGTCCGCCACCAAGCTCTGGGCGGTGGTTGGCAGCAACGGCAAGTTGGCTCGGGCTTCGGGCGTCACTTCCGCGTTTCGCTACGGCGGGTCCCCCAGATACGCCGTCGACTTCAAAGGAGACGTGAGCAAGTGCGCATACATCGCCGCGATCGGCGAAGCGCGCCCGGGCTTTAGCGCCGGCAACGGGCAGGCTTCGGCGATCGCGGACCCGAGCTCCGCGAATCGCGTCAACGTCTCGACCTACAGCGGCACGGGCGTCCCCGCGGATCACGCGTTTCACCTCGCTGTCTTCTGCTAATCGGGGCCCCCGCTCGGGGAGGGCCGCCCCAAGGCGACCCTCCCCTCCGTGCGTCAATCTTCTGCGGCGCTCGCTATTTCTTGAGTCCCACGCTCGACTCGAAGGGCTGTGGGATATTGAGGCGCCCGTCCGACCAGGCCACGTAGAAGGCCGAACCCGTGGCCGGGCCTGCGGGCGTCAGTGAGACGTAGTTGTCGGTGTAGTCGCCGAAGTTCGGGACGATGATCGAGCTAACCGCATTCCAATCAGAGGTCGCGTCCGTGACCTTGGAATTGAACTTCGGCGTGCTCGTCAGGCGAGGATTCAGACCGAGGCTCGCGAACACGTCCGTCTGCGCGCTGCTCGGCGCCAACCGGCGGTCATACCAGGAGACGTTCAGCAAACCATTGCTGTCCGCGTTCCGAACCGCCGGCAGGAAATGCAAGGCGGCGCCGGTGTCGTTGTTCAGCTTCACAGGCGTTGACTGGACCGGCGCGAGCGACCCGAGGTTGAAGCTCTTCAGGTAGATGTCGCCGAGCGGGTTTTGTCCGGCGTCATTCCAGACCATGCTCACCGTCCCCGCGGTCGTGCTGACCGCGATCCGCGGGAAGTCGTTCCCGGGGAAGCGGTTGTAGCCGGGGATGAACGCCGCCTCGAGCGAGGTGATGTCAACCGTCTTGGTGGCTGCCGGGCCCGCGCAAGGCGAGGTCGGCGTCAGCGTCAGGCAGGAGAGGGGGATGAAGTTCATCACGTTTTGGGTTGTTTCAGCCCCGCAGTTAAAGAGGCCGGTCACCCAGTCGTGCTCGAAGGCAACATAAAGATCGCCTGTCTTCGGGTCTACGGCTGGGTATGCGCCCTCGTTCTCACAGAAGTTCGGATCGCCGGGAGCGACGACGAAGTAGGGCGCAGCGGCCGCACCGGTCCCGCTGATGCTTCCATCGCTTCCGTTATGACAGGTCGGAATTGCCGGGCTGCTCAGGTCGCAGACAGCAGTTTCGATCACGCCGCTAAAGCCGGTGCTCGGGCCAAACTCGGTGTAGGACATGTGCAGCCGGCCACGAGCCTGGTCGATCGAGAGGAAATCCTTGTCCAGGAAGCTGCAGAAGGTGAAGCTGTCGACGGTCTGGCAATCCGAACTGATCGCGGCCACGATCGGCTGCCCGCAGGCGAGCGTTGCCGTCGAACCCGATCCGGTCACCTTGCAGGCCGTTATGGACAGCGCATTCTCGGGGACATTGAACGGGATGAAGATGTTGCCGATGTAGAAGTAGGTCGAGCCGCCGGCCGTGTACGCCTCGACGCTGGGATCGCCTTCGATCAAGGACGTGGCACAGTTGGCATTCGGCAGGCCGCCCAGGTCAGTGAAGGTCTTCCCCCCATCGGTTGAAAAACCGAAGCCGGTCAACTCCTCTTTGTTATTCGGCGAGCCGCAAGGAGCGAAGAACCCGGTGGCATCGTTCCAGGCTTCGACTACATAGCGTCCAGAAGCGGCAATCGAGGTCTCGGATTGCCCATGAATCCGCACGCCGGACGGAGTCACATCCTCGGCCAGATTGGCCGCGTTTACATTGGAGCTGAAGTTGAAGGTACCCGTGTTCGGCCCCGTCGCTGCGTTGCCCGTGTTCGGCGCCGCAGTTGCTTTGGCCGCGGCGGAGCCGTTTTGCTGGGGGCCGAAGCAAAACATCTGTGCGCCGGCCGAGGCTTGCCGATCTTTGCCCAGCCGGTCGCAGAGCGGGTTCGGTTTGACGAAGCCTGACGCTGCCCCCGCGAGTTGAGGAGACGCGGCTGTGTCGATGAGCAGCGCCAAGACGCTAATCAGGAGTAATCGAGTGAAGTGTGCCGCCAGGCTCTTCTGGAGGAGGCGGCACCTCTTTGGTTCTTCCGCGAGCATGGTTTTGCTCCCCCTTAGAGAGCCATGTCGACTCGTCTTGAGGGCATGGCTCTTCACTTGTCGGAAGGTGTAGCTAGATGGTTCGTCTGCACGAAGAGCGTGATAGGCACCACTCCTTCCCCGGCGGAAGTGGACCCGTGCCCCAGCACGAACCGCAGACGACCGCTACCGACCGTCTAACCCTTTATGGACGAGGCCTCATGCCTCTCCCCAAACAGCTATTTCTCCCCAGCTGCGCGAATGCCAAACTTCCGTGGGGCTTCGGGGAGATGCGCCGCGACGAGCTTCTCTTGCGTGCTTCGCGGCTCGGCGCACCCGCGGCGCATGCTCGACGTTCTAGCTGTGCGAGCTCCTGGTCTCCCTGTTCCCCCGGGCCGGCTTATGGGGGACGGCCGCGTTCTCCTTGGCGGCATCGGCCAACGCCAACCCCGGCAACCCGAGCGCTCCAGCCGGCAGCAGACGCGGTTTGCGCCCCGCAAAGCGTCCGCCAATGGATCCGTCAACGCGAAACCGATGGGACCGCGGTTGTCGCAACTCCGCCAAAGGGCGACAGCTACACACTCCGACACGAGCAAAGCGAACGCCTCGTCGTTGCTCCACCGGCACGGATTGACTGTTACGACGAGGGGCCTGGCGGAGGCCGAACCGAGACGGTAACGCAGGCGGAGGTGAACCGTTTCACGCGGTAGCGAAGCTTCTAAGCGGACGCGCTGGTCGGCCGCCGAGCTTCAGCAAGTTCACGTTGCCAGTACACGATCGCCCGTCGATTTGCTTCAAGCGGCTCGGGGCCTGAGTGCTGCTCATGCAGTCGCTGACGCTCGACGATCAACACGTCGAGCGTCTTCTCAATTGCCTCGACGGGCAGGCGCGTCTGCCTACTGCCATACATGGCTTCTCCTGACCCACGCGCAGCCTCCGCACGAGCTCGTCTGCCCACAATCCGGACGCTAGTCGTACTCGCTGCTGCGAGCGCCATCCCGGAGTACAGGATTGGCCCCCAGAAAGGGGAGCCTGTACACCGGACACTCCGCCCAGCGCCCGGCCTGTCGCAGAATGCGGGAAGCGCGACGCCAGCGGCACTCCTTGCCGCTTCCGGGGCCTTGGCGCGGCTCCTTTCCGTTTCACTCATTAGCTCTACTATCCGCTACCGACGTAAGCGAACTATCAGGCCGCTCCCAAATCGACCTGCTGAACCACAACGACGCTCTCCGCGGGATCGTGCCGCCGCCCGAGGGCCGGGCTCGCGAGCGCGCCCGGCCCTCCCCGCGCAAGCCTCCTGGCCGGCGATAGCTGGCCGCGCTCCGACGCGAGCGGAAGCCGACCCGGCCCGACTAGCTTGGCGCAGCTAGCGCCATGAGCAAACCAGAGTACGCCGAGCTCCGCGCGGGAGCTGCTGTCGCTCTTTGGCGGAACTGCGACACGCTGCCTCTGAGGCAGTGATCAGGTCATAGCCTCGGTCCGCCGCAGCGGCTGAGACCTTCGCTCGCGCCCGAGCGAGCGCCGGGTTATGCACAGCGGCCACCGTGCCCTGTGGGTTCCTGTGGACGGGCGACACGAGGTTTTCGCTCTTAGCGGGCCGCGTGTGGCGCGGCCTGTGGATTGTCGCTCCGCTCACAGCAAGAACGCGCTAAAAACCCCGCTCGAGTCGCAGTCAATTCGCGCGCTCGCCCAGATTCTCCCCTCCTCTCAGGTGTCCGGCGACGGAAGCCGCAGCCGCGCCGGACACCCCCTTTCTCATATGCGCTCCCGCGCTGCTGAGCCCCGTTCCGCTCGCAGTGGTCACAAGACCCGCTTGCCGCCGAGCGTAGAAGCTGGTGTCGCGGAAGAGCCGAAAGACGACGCCCAGGTCGGCGTTCGCGAGTAGGACGGGGCGCACGGGATCACTGAGGGAGAGGGGGATCAGCAGTGCCCGTTACAGCCGTTTCGCCCACGCCCCGTCACGCCTTGCTAGTGCTGGCACGGTTATCGGCGCGCTACCCCCTCCCCGGTGCCGGCTCGCGCCCGAGCATTGCGGCCCACGTATGCGCGCAGGCGGCGCGCAAGCTGGTCGTGGCCGCCTTGCCCTGGCGCGCGGCGGAGGACGAGCCGTTGCTGTCGCGGTACGACCTCCTGGACATCCGACACCGGAACGACAAGCGTGCGGTTGCGGAGAACGCCGCCCCGGACGAGGAGCTCATCGGGTCGATCGAGCCGCGCGCCGAACCGAACCGCCTCGACCAAGCCGAGACTCCCGGTCGGCGCGTCGACCCTGAAGCCTTCGCAGCGGCAAAGCCAATAGTCGTGATCCCAAAAGAGGGGCCGGGGAAACTCGAGGTGGCGAGACATCAGCACACTCCTTGCTCCGAGAACGACAGGTCCTGCTCAGTCGAAGGAGTAGGAGCGCGAAGCTGGTCTGCGCGAGTGGTTGCAGCAGCCAGGAACGACTACTCTCGCTGTGGCACGTGAAGGGTAGCGCGATCACGCAGCTGATGGTGGCGAACAGTCCAGCAGCCAGACGTTTTACCCCGCGCGAGGCAAGATCGCGCTCGGCTAGCTGGAGTTCCGCGACGGCCGCCCGCTTGGGGCGGCCGTCGACGGTCCTGAGTCGTTCGAGCTAGCCGCGGACGAGCTCTTCCTCGCGCTCGTCGAACACGATCTCGGGCTCGGGCTCCGCTGCCTTGTGCGCCGCCGAGACGAGGCGGATCCGCTCAGCCTCGAGCTCGGTCTCGCGCCGCTCGCGCTCCCATTGCTCACGCTCGTGCTTTGACCCGCACATGCTGTGCCTCCTTTCGCGTGCCCGAGACACGGTAGCGCGTCCGCCGACCCGCCATGATGCGGCGCCACCAGGAGCACGGACACGTCGCTCTTCCCCCACCTCAGCTGTGAGGGGAGTGCGGTCCAACCCGTTCTTACGTGGGTGGGCTCGCCGCCGCGATCGAACTTGCGCTCGAACTCGATGAGGACAACCGGCGCCGCTGCGTCGAGCGCATGGCGGGCCGCGGTGGCGCGTCGCGACGCCTACGGGTGGACGGAGCAGGACCTCGCACGATTCCTAGCTTTCACCAGCGAAGACGAGCTACGGGAGTGGGCACCTGAAGGAGGCCCATACATTGGGCTAGAGGCTGCGGAGGTATTTCGAATCGCATTCAAGTCTAGGCAGGACGTCGATGTCGTCTACGTGAACGCTGCGAATACCGAGGGCAAGGTCTTCGTGATCCCGCGCGAGGCCTTTCCCTCGGCCGGGTGACATTGCCGAACACTGGCCCACACGACGGCTTCTTCCCTGCACTGCTGCTTCACCCGCGACCACATCACGACATCTTTGATCGAACCGCGCTGCTTCACGTAGGCGCGCAATAAGCCCTCTTCGTTGAATCCAGCCTTTGTCGCGATCCGCGCAGAAGCCTCGTTTCCCGGAAGCATCATCAATTGCAAGCGGACGAAGCCGAGGCTGTCGCCCCAGTCGGACACGAGCGCGAGCGCTCGCGTGGCGAGTCCGCGGTTCCGAAATGGTGCCGCCATCCAATAGCCGATTTCCGCGACCCACGATTCCCTGGCGAACAACCCGATTGCGCCTGCTAGGGCGCTCGTCTGCGTCTCTGTGATCGCAAACTCCGCATTTCCCTTTGCCCATCCTGCACTGGTCGATTCGATCCAAACTCGAGCGTGCTCCTCTGTGTAGTCCTCCGGGATCTGCGTCGTCCAGCGGACGATTTCCGGGTCGCGGCACGCGAGAGTCACCTCCGGTACGTCGCCGGGCGTCAAAGGCCGGAGCGTCACCGTGCCGTCCGAAAGAGGAGGCGCGGGCGGACTTACCTTCATGTTCGGACGATACGCGCCGCGTCGAGGGACATTCCGGAACACTGGCCCAGGCGAGGTTGAAGTTCGTCGTGATCGGCGTCGGTGTGCCTCTGCTGGAACACCTGATCAGGCGGCTAACCTCGGCGCATGGAGTGGTGGACATGGCTCCTGATCTCGCTCGGCACTTTCCTTGCGATCTACGCCTCGTTCCTCGCCTGGCTGGTGAGCCACGGCCGCAACGAGGACGCACGTGCGCTTGCAACGTTCATTCCCGACTGCATCGTGCTCGTGACGCGCCTTGCGCGCGATTCCCGCGTGCCACGGCGTCGCAAGCTGTTGCTGATCGCCCTCGTCGCCTACCTCGCCCTGCCATTCGACCTCGTCCCTGACTTCATCCCGGTGGCCGGACAACTCGACGATGCGATCATCGTTGCGCTCGTCCTCCGTCACTTCATCAGAGCGGGCGGCGAACCGATGATGCGCGAACTCTGGCCGGGCCCAGAACAGTCTCTTGCTTTGATCCTTCGACTGGCCCGGCCCGGTGGCTCCCAGCCCGAACCGGACGCGATTGGGTGACATTCCCGCACTCTGGCCCAGGCTGAGTAAGAGCCGCCCGAGACGCTTCAAGAGCCTCGGGGCAGGGCAACTAACGTCGACATGGCACGCCCCGACCCTGGGCCGGACATGAAGCGGCTTGCCGATGAGTTCGTCGGCTTGATGCGGGAACTCGACTGGCAACTCGACTATTCGGAGCAGAGCGTCCAGACGCTCGAGGAGATGATCGAGCGCCAGTTCGCAGACTGGCGGCCCTGGCGGAGCGGCAAAGTCGCGAAGAAGAACTTTCCAGTCGCTTCCCTGGTCGGTGCCTACCTCGGCGAAGTGATGATCCGGAATGTCGGCAGTCGCTGGGGATGGATGCCGGAGTTCGACGTCGCTGTCGTCCAACTCCCCTCCGGAATCTGGACGTCACCGCCCGCGAAGGCCCAGAAGCGATTCGTCAACGGCAAGGAAGACGATCTCGCCTTCTACTACGAGGCATTGAAGTCGGAGGCCTAGCGATTCCTCGGGTGACATTCCCGCACACTGGCCCAGCTCGCGTTGCTCGCCCCCGCTACCCTTCGGCGGGCTAGAGATCGAGCGGTGAATTGTGCTTCGGCTCGTAGAGGAGCACCTCGATGCCGCCGGGGAGCAGCATCGTCGTCACGATCCCAAAGCCCTGGTCGCGCGGCTCGCCGCGGAACTCAATCCCTTTCTCGCCTAGCTCGGCCATCGTCGAGTTGAGGTCGTCGCACATGAGCGTGAACTCGTGCTGCGGCGTCTCGCCGGGATGGACGCCGAGTTCGGCGGGCGGCAGCTTAAAGATCAGCCAGCCGTCGGGCGGGTCGTGGCCCTCGACGGAATCCCAGCCGAGCACCTCGCGCAGTGTCTCGCGCAGCCGCTCAGCCTCGCGCGTGTAGAGGAGGACGTGCGCGCCGACAATCCCCACGCCGTGATGCTACGCGCCTCAGCGTGGTGCGCCCCTCCGACAAGGCGACTCCGCCTCCTGGCGGATGACCCGCTCGCACCGATTCACAAACTCGTCTCCCACCTGGGCGCGGAGCGTACTGATGGTCTGAGCCGCAGGCCATGCCGCGGAATCCCATTGACCCGAGTTATTGAGCGTCGCGCGTGTAGAGGAGGACGTGCGCGCCGACAATCCCCACGCCGTGATGCTACGCGCCTCAGCGTGGCGCGCCCCTCCGACAAGGGCGACTCCGCCTCCTCGCGGATGACCCGTTCGCACCGATTCACAAACTCGTCTCCCACCTGGGCGCGGAGCGTAGTGACGGTCTGAGCCGCATGCCATGCCGCGGAATCCCATCGACCCGAGTTATTGAGCGAACTACCATGGCCCGCCCGTCCCGACCCCCGCCCGGCCGCACTCCATCGAGTTATGCAGACCGCAGTTTGCGGCGTTGTTGGCACGACCCCGGACTCGCGGTTCGTAACGATCGATACTCGGTGTTACGGTCGAGCGGTGGCGTCCGGGGCGAAGGCGCGGATGCGCACGAAGTCGCCGCCGATCTCTCCTCCCAGGAGCCGCCCGCGCTCCTCCGCCCAGGAGATCGCGCCTCGGGCGTTGCCTTTGGACTCATTAGGGCGCGTTTAATTGAATCGCGACGCTCTCCCTGGGCCGCGGAGTGCAACCCAGGGAGAGCGAATCGAACAGCAGCTACTTCGCGGGCCGGAACGCGACCTGGATCACGAAGGCGACACCCGGTGCCGGGTGGAACGAGTAGTGCCCGGCCTCGGCTGGGATGCCTGAGTCGCCGAGAAAATCGGAAACGTTGGGCTCGCCGTTGACCACGTTGCTGTCGATGTAGAAGACCTGCGCGCCCGGCGTCCCAAAGTTCGGATCGTCCGGCCCCGCCGCCACGAGATGGGCGCTCGTGATGTCCACGTCCGCATGCTCCGCGCCAAAGGAGCCGGCGCCGCCGATCCCGTGTTCGCAGCCCGTCACCTGCTCATCGCCTGTGATCGTGCCATCGGCGAAGCGGTCGAACTCGACCCAGCCCCAGAAGCCGCCAAGCTCAGGCAGGCCCGTTTCCGGGTTCTGGCAGAACGACGACGTCGGGTTGTTGCAGTTGCCCGAAATGCCGATCTGCCACGTATCGTGGCTGGCGCCGCCGCCGTAAGCACCCGCCGACGAGGCAAGCCCCGCCGCGAGCGCCGTCGCAGCGGCAAGCGCCGCCACCATCAGAACCGAACGTCGCATAAGTCTCCTTCCGTTGAGTGGTCCGCTCTTCCGTCGTTGCCGCGCCAGTCTCGGACGAAGGGCAGGCCGTTCGCATCGGGAGGGCACCCTTAGAGAATCCGTAGTCTTTTGGCGCGGTCGCCCGGGCGCAGCAGCAGTGCTCGCGACCGCGATCAGGGGGTGGCGAGTGCCGCCGGCTCCGCTTGGCTGCGTGCCACGAGCGGCGCCGTAAGCGTGTGTGGCAGCTGGGAGCGGGAGCTGATCCCGAGCTTGCGGTAGGCGTTCGAGAGATGGACCTCGACCGTTCTCGGGGTGACGAACAGCGCCTGGGCGATCTCGCGGTTGGTCATGCCGTCGGCCGCCATGGCCGCGACCCGACGCTCGCTCGGGGTGAGCGAGTCGAGGCCGGTGAGGACGAGCCGGCGCGGCCGCGCGCCGGTGGCGAGCAGTTCGGCGTGGGCGCGCTCGGCGAGCGGCTTCGCGCCGCAGGTGTGGGCGAGCTCGAGTCCCCTCCGCAGCGGCTCGCGGGCGTCGGCTCTGCGGTTGCCACGCCGCAGCGCCGCGCCCAGCTCGGTCAGCACTCGCGCGCGCTCGAGCAGAGCGGGCGAATCCTCCAGCACCTCGACTGCTTCGCGAAGCAGCGCCAGGCCCGCCTCGCCTTCCTCGACGAGCCCCGCTGTACACAGGGCGTGGCCAAGCGCCCGGGGCGCGCCCCACTGCCGCGCCTGTTCGACCTCCTCGGCGGCGAGCCGGCGCGCCTCCTCGGGCTCGCCCAACTCGAGCAGGGCGAGCGCGGCTTGCGACCGCCAGGAAAAGAATGCGGGGTTACGACCCCCGATCGCCTCGTACCTGCGGCCGAGCGCGAGCAGCTCGGCCAGTCCTTCGCGCGTCCGGCCCTGCAGGATCCACAGCCGCGCACGGCTGGCGCGGAAGGTGACGAGGTGGACGGTGTCCGGAAGGCCCGCTTCGGAAGCGACGCGCGCCAGCACGTCGGCCGCCCCAACGAGCTCGCCCCGCTCCATCAGCGTGTCGGCGAGGTAGGCGAACGGCGTCGGGAGGCCGGCGGCGAGACGGTTGGACTCGCAGGCCTCGATCGCCAGGCGGAGATCTGCTTCTGCATCGGCGAGCGATCCGCGCAGATAGGCGGCGCCCCCGCGAAGCAAGCACGCGAGCGCGAACGCGAACACGGATCCGCGCTCGCGCGCGTCGGCCAGCGCGGTGTCGTAGACCCTGCAGGCGGCGTCGAAGCGATCCGCATTGACAAGCACGAAACCGACGTGGCACCAGCCCATCCCCGCTTCGTGCCCGTACACCGCTCCCCCGGACAGTGCGCGCTCGGCGCGCGCGACACACGAGGCAAGTGATGCCCCGGCGCGAGCGTCGTGGTAGGCGAGCGCCGCGAGCAGGATGCGCCCGCCGAGCGTCTCATCCAGGGGCTCCGCGCGAAGGCGTTCCAGCCGGTTCGCGATGCGTGCGTACAGTGCGGGCTCCTCGAGTGCGATCGTCAGCAGACCGGCCTCGAGCCGCTGACGCAGATCCGGATCAGCGTCGCCGAGCTCCGCGATCGCGTGCTCGAAGACCTCGACTGCTTCCCCGCCACGACCGCCGCTCCAGAAGAGCATGCGACCGAGCTCGAGCGCGGCCTCGCCTCGCCTGCGCGGATCTTCCATCAGGGCGAGCGCTTCTCTCAGGTGGTCGGCGCCTCCGGCCGCGAGCGTCAGCCGCTCGGCCGAGCCGAGCTCGTGGAGGACGTCTGCGCGCTGGTCAGCGCCGGGAGGCTCCTCGAGCGCGCGGCGGAGGTAGGCGACGGAGGTTTCCGCGGCCCCATGCGCGAGCGAGCGAGACGCGGCTTCCCGGAGGGTCGCGACGACGCGAGCATCCGCGCTCGGGGAAACGAGCAGGAACTGGGAGGCGACCTGTTCGACCGGCGCCGTCGTCTCGGCCAGGATCGCCGCGGCCCGCGCGTGGCCGCGCTCGCGCTCGGCCGGTGGAAGTCCGCTGTAGACCGCGGCGCGCACGACCGGATGCACGAAGCCGAGCGGCAGCTCGGCGCGAAGGATGTCCACGCGGCCCAGCATGGCTGCCGCCTCCAGGGCGCTCTCCCGGTCGAGCTCGGCCACCGCGGCGGCGTGGTGAAGCTCGACATCGTCGCCCAGGATGGCGACGGCCCGTGCGAGTGAGGTCGCCTCGGGCGGCAGCTGCGAGAGCCGTGCGCGGACGGATCGCACGACTCCTTGGGGCCCGATCTCTCGCACCTGCGCCGCCTGTTCGGCGGTCGGAGAGACCCCCTCGCTCTCGAGCGCGCCGACCAGCTCGTGCACGAGCAGCGGGTTGCCACCGGTGGCGGCGAAGCAGGCTGCACAGAACTCCGCGTCCGCCTCCCCGGAGAGCCGCTCGCGCACGAGCAGGGCGACCGAGGCTTCGCTCAGCGGTGCCGGGCGCACGATGAAGGCGGCCGGGTCGGAGAGCAGCTGCGCAAGCGGGGACTCCTCGCTGCCCGCATCGGCCGGGCGAAGGCAGGTGACGACGAGCACGGGAAGGCCCTCGAGACGCCGTACGAGGTAGGCGAGCCAGCGCAGTGACGGCTTGTCTGCCCAGTGCAGATCGTCGATCGCGAGCACGAGTGGCCTTCGGGCCGCGAGGTTCGAGGTCAGCCAGAAGAGGCCGTGCAGGGTTGCGAACGCCGGATCGGCCTTCGCCGAGGCCCGGTCGGTCAGGTAGTCGCCGCTGAAGAGCGGAGCTGCCAGTCCAGCCGCCCCACTCAGGACTTCCCGCCGCTCCGCCTTCCCTCCCCTAGCAAGGGCGGGCTCGAACAGCTGGCGG
>Ga0209239_1001993_pt1 | contig 12205 bp, 9 predicted proteins | sample GraSoi013_2_20cm_FD_185824 | JGI IMG/M metagenome (GOLD analysis project Ga0209239, IMG submission 185824) | Grasslands soil microbial communities from the Angelo Coastal Reserve, California, USA - Sample 10_02_2013_2_20cm (SPAdes) (version 2) | ecosystem: Environmental > Terrestrial > Soil >...
AGGGCACCTCGGTGAGCTGCGGAACGCGGGCGAGCTTCGCCGTCATTTTCGAGTGGTCGACCTCGATGTAGTCCGGCACGTCGCGCTCGGCAAGGGCGACCGCCTCGAGCACCGTGGCGAGCTGCTTCGACTTGTCCTTGACCTCGATCACATCGCCGACCTTGACGCGGTAGCTCGGGATGGTGACGCGCTTGCCGTTCACCTTGATGTGACCGTGGCTGACGAATTGGCGCGCCGCGAACACGGTGGGCACGAACTTTGCCCGGTAGACGAGGGCATCGAGTCGGCGCTCGAGCAGCGCGATCATGTGCGCGCCGGAATCGCCGCGCATGCGGATCGCTTCGTCGTAGATGCCGTGGAACTGCCGCTCGGAAATGTTGCCGTAATAGCCGCGCAGCTTCTGCTTGGCGCGCAGTTGCACGCCGTAGTCGGAGAGCTTGCCCTTGCGGCGCTGGCCGTGCTGGCCGGGGCCATATTCGCGGCGGTTGACGGGGCTCTTCGGGCGGCCCCAGACGTTTTGCCCCATACGGCGGTCGATCTTGTACTTCGCCTCGTGGCGCTTGGTCATCGCGTCCTCTGTCTTGGTTGGTCGAGGATCGCGCCCTCCTCTGTCCCGGCTTGCCGGAACCGACAGACCTTGGCCGAAGCGACGGACAAGACCGCGGGTCGCGAAACGCCGCGCGGCAAAGCCGCGCGGCGCGGGGTTTCTAGGAGCAAAGCAGGGTCGAGTCAAACCGCTTTTGCGTCCTGTGTCAGTCTAAGCGAAAACCCGCGCCACCCTTCGCGCATGGGCGCTAAGCCAAAGATACTCCCCTAGCCCGTCGTGCGCGGGCAGAAGTGCGTCGAAGACGCGCGTGAACGCGCTTATGACCCGCGCATCCATCTCCTTGGCAAGAAGTCTTTACGAAGATGGATGGATTGCAGACGGAAACTCGGGCTCGCCGGAGTTCCGCAATTTTGAAGCGCCGCAAGTCGGGCAGGCCCGACTTGCGGGGTCAAGCCCGGCAACGACGACCTTAGCTACTCGATCTCCTGATAGACGTCGATTTCTACCGAGCCGGGAAATATCGAGCGCCACGTCTGCATCGAAGCCTGCACGCGCGGATCACTGGCGACGCGCTGGCGGTTGACCTCGATGAGCTCATGGGTTTCGTACTCGATCTCGTGAACGAAGCGCGCCGGGTCGTCCACGTTTTGCAAAAGCCGCATGCGCCGCGCGCCGAACGCCTCGTAGAACGGCGCTGCCGATTTGAGCAACGAGACAACTTGGTCGGAATTTGCCGACGGCAGCGTGAATTTGAACTGTACGGTTCGCCGCACCGTCTGTGAGTCGTTCGCCATGGCGCCCCTCCCGGGTTCTTGATTGGCGATGATGCTAGAGCATTTTCGTTTGTGCTGGATGCATAATTGGGCCGCCCGCTCGGCTCTTCCCACACCGGAACTCGGGCTGCCCGAGTTCGGGCACTTTTGCAGGGGCTGAAAAATCCGCTGCCGCCGCCTTGGCCCGCAGGTTTTTGTCCTCAGCGCCCGATGCCGAAACGCGCCAGCGCCGCGGCGAGCGCGGCCGACGGCGCCCGGCCGGAGGTGAACATGATGTGTGGGGGGGAAGGCGGCTCGGCGCTCGCTGCACCTCCCAGCAAATCGGCGACACGGCGCGCGATCGCCGGTGCGGGATCGACGAAGGTCACCGGCCAGGGCGAAAGGCGCTCGAAGCGGTCGAGCAGCAGCGGATAGTGCGTGCACGCGAGCACGATCGTGTCGGTGCGCCGTCCGCCGGCATCGATGAAGCAGGGCGCAATCTCGCGCGCGATCAGATCATCCGCAACCGGCGCGCCATTGAGCTCGTCCTCCGCGAAGCCCGCGAGCCGCGCCGAGCCGACCAGCGCGACATCGCTGCCGTTGGCGAAGTCGCGGATCAGCGCGCGGGTATATTCGCGACTGACCGTCCCCTCGGTGCCGAGCACCGCCACCCGCTTGGTGCGCGAGGCGGCGCAGGCCGGTTTGATCGCCGGCACGGTGCCGACGAAAGGGACGCGAAAGCGCGTGCGCAAATGTGGCAGCACCAGCGTCGAAGCCGCATTGCAGGCAATGACGATCAGATCGGGACGGTGGGTCTCGATCAGCTCGCCCATGAGGGCGCCAACGCGCGCGACGAGTTCGGCCTCGCCGCGACCGCCGTAGGGAAAGAAGGCGTCGTCGGCGACGTAAAGGTAGCGCGCGTCCGGCCGCGCCTTGGCGACTTCGCGGAAAACGGTCAGTCCGCCGAGACCGGAATCGAAGACGAGAATGGTCGTTGCCACAGCAGCAGTCGGTACGAAAAGAACCTGGCAACTTTGAGTACGGGCAGCGAGAGGGCTTCTGTGCGCCGCAAGAGGTCAGCCGCCGGGCGGCAGCCGAGGCTTGGCACAACTATTGCGTGTAGTGCCCGATGAATCTAATCCGGTCTGCCTTCGGATTCGATCGCCGTCTTGCCGAACACGCGCTCGAAGATCGTATCGACGTGCTTGAAGTGATGATCGAGATCGAAGTTCTGCTTGAGCTCGGCTTCGCTGAGATGCTTGCGGACGTCCTTGTCGGCTGAAAGCAACGACAAGAAGTCGCCCTCGCCCTGCCACACCCGCATGGCGTTGCGCTGCACGATGCCGTAGGCGTCCTCGCGCGCCACGCCCTTTTGGGTGAGCGCGATCAGCACCCGCTGTGAGTGGATCAGCCCGCCGAGCCGTGCGAGATTTTTTTGCATATTGGCGGGATAAACCACGAGCTTGTCGACGATCGAGGTGAGCCGCGCCAGCGCGAAATCGAGCGTCACGGTCGCGTCGGGGGCGATCATGCGCTCGACCGAGGAGTGCGAAATGTCGCGTTCGTGCCAGAGCGCGACGTTCTCGAGCGCCGGCGTCACGTAGGCGCGCACCATCCGCGCGAGCCCGGTGACGTTCTCGGAGAGAACGGGATTGCGCTTGTGCGGCATGGCGGAGGAGCCCTTCTGCCCCTCGGAAAAGAACTCCTCGGCCTCGAGCACCTCGGTGCGCTGCAGGTGGCGAAACTCGGTGGCGAGCCGTTCGACCGAGGAGGCGACCACGCCCAGCGTGGCGAAGTACATGGCATGTCGGTCGCGCGGGATCACCTGCGTGGACACCGGTTCGACGGCAAGGCCCATCGCGTTGGCGACATACTCTTCGATCCGCGGATCGACTTGCGCGAAGGTGCCGACCGCTCCTGAAATGGCGCAGGTCGCAACCTCGGTGCGCGCGCAAATGAGTCGCTCCTTGGCGCGGAAGAATTCCGCGTAGGCATAGGCGAGCTTGAGGCCGAAGGTCGTGGGCTCGGCATGGATGCCGTGGGAACGGCCGATGGTCGGCGTCAGCTTATGCTCGAACGCGCGCCGCCGCAGCGCCGCCATCAGCGCATCGACGTCGGCGATCAGGAGATCGGCGGCGCGCACCAGCTGCACGTTGAGGCAGGTGTCGAGCACGTCGGACGAGGTCATGCCCTGATGCACGAAGCGCGCTTGCGGCCCCACGATCTCGGCGAGATGGGTGAGGAACGCGATCACGTCGTGCCTCACCTCGCGCTCGATGGCATCGATGCGCGCGACGTCGAATTCCCAGATCGCCTTGGCCGCGGCTTTGGGAATGACGCCGAGCTCGGCCATGGCGTCGGCCGCATGCGCCTCGATCTCGAACCAGATGCGGTAGCGCGTCTGCGGGTCCCAGATCGCGGCCATTTCCGGCCGAGTGTAGCGCGGGATCATGGGCGGCCTTGGCGAGTCATAGCCGCGCTGTAGCAGATCGCTGGGGCAAGCTCAATTCGCGCACCCGATGAGCACCAATGCGGATGCCAAATTGCCGGCCGACGCCACGTTTGCTAACCTTGGCGAAATATCGTTGGCCTCGTTTCCAACAAAACGAGAGAGACCGTCATCATTAGATCATCGTCAGCCGTCGCGATCGCCGCCACCATCGCCGCCATGCTGTGCCCCGCGCAGCCGGCATCCGCGCAAGACGAATCGGATCAGCGGCTCGGCCGCGTCCACTTCGTCATATCGTGCAACGAGACGGCGCAGCGCCGCTTCGATCGGGCGATGCGCTACCAGCATTCGTTCTGGTATCGCCAAGCCAAGGAGATATTCGAGGATGTCGCCAAAGCCGACCCCGAATGCGGCATGGCCTATTGGGGCATCGCGCTGACGTTGCTCAATTATCCGCCCGCGGCAAACCCGGCATCCAATCTCCCGCTCGGGCTCGCGGCTATCGAAAAGGCCAAGGCGGTCGGCGCCAAGACGCAGCGCGAGCGCGATTACATCGATGCACTCGCCGTCATGTACATCGAATACGACCAGGTCGATCACGACTCCCGCGTTCAGGCCTATCTCTTGGCGATGGAAGCGTTGGCGGCGCGCTATCCCGAGGACGACGAGGCGCAGATCGCCTATGCCCTCACGCTCAACGTCGCGGCGTCGCCGTCGGACAAGACCTATGCCAATCAGCTCAAAGGCGCGGCGATCCTCGAGCCGATCTTCAAGCGTCAGCCGCAGCATTCCGGCGTCGCCCACTATCTCATCCACCTCTACGACTATCCGCCGCTCGCCGAGAAGGGTCTCGACGCGGCCATGCGCTATTCCAAGATCGCGCCGGCGGCGCCGCATGCGCAGCATATGCCGTCGCACATCTTCACCCGCGTCGGCTACTGGAAGGAGTCGATTGCCGCCAACCAAGCGTCGGTGCGCGCGGCCAAAGCGGACAAATCGGCCGGCGATCAGCTGCACGGCCAGGATTACATGGTCTACGCCTATCTGCAGCTCGGGCAGGACAGGAATGCCCGCGCCGTGATCGACGACATGGAACGCGCCAACGTCCGCCCCGACGAACGCGGCGCCTCGTTCGCGCTGGCGGCAAGTCCGGCGCGCTATATGGTCGAGCGCGGGGATTGGCAAGGCGCCGCCGATCTCGAGGTCAAGCCGTCCAACTTCGCCTTCATCACGGCGATCACGCATTTTGCCCGCGCGCTCGGCGCGGTGCGTGCCGGCAAGCCGGAGGCGGCCAAGGCCGACATCGCCAAGCTCGCGGAATTGCGCGACAAGCTGCGCGACGCCAAGGACGCTTATTGGGCGGAGCAGATCGACATTCAGCGCCAGGTGGCAGCCGCCTGGGTCCTCTACGCACAGGGTCAGTACGATGAAGCCCTCAAAGCCATGGCGGCTGCGGCCGACGCCGAGGACAAGACCGAGAAATCGCCGGTTACGCCCGGGCCGCTCGCGCCCGCGCGTGAGCTATACGGCGCGATGCTGCTCGAGCGCGGCATGGCCAAGGATGCGCTCGCCGCATACGAGGCGACGCTGAGGAAAGAGCCGCACCGGCTCGGCGCTACGCTCGGTGTCGCCAAGGCCGGCGAGATGCTCGGCGATGCCGCCGCTGCGCGCGCGCACTATGCCGCTGCGGTTGCGCTCACCGAGCAGGCCGATCCGGTGCGTCCCGACATCGCCGCCGCCCGCGCCTTCGTGGCGAAGGCGCAATGATCTATCACGTTGTCCGCCGTCGCCCCCGCGCATAGCGCGTCGAAGACGCGCGTAAATGCGCTTATGCTGGGGGCCCATATTCCAGAGGCAGTGGTTATGGGTCCCCGCTACGGGGTCCCCGCGACGCCAGCGTCGCGGGGTCCCCCGCGCGGGGACGAGAGGCGCGTGAGTCGGTTCGGGTAAGGCGTCAAGGATTGAACGCACTAACCGGCCAGCCGGGCGCGATCGTGCGGCGCCGTGAAATCGACCGGCGTGCCCTTGGGAATGATGCCGCTCGGATTGATGCGCGCAATCGACCAATAATTGATCACGTAATAGCGCGGCTTCACCGTCTCGGCGATGCCGGGCATCTGATAAAGCTCGCGCATGTAATTTGCGAGATTGGGATAGTCGGCGATCCGCTGCTTGTTGCAGCGAAACAGCGAGAAATAGGCGACGTCGAAGCGCACCAGCGTGGGAAACAGCCGCCAGTCGGCCTCGGTGATGGTGCGGCCGACGAGATAGCGCTGGCGCGCAAGCCGCGCATCGAGCTCGTCGAGGGTGGCGAACAGCGCGTCGTAGGCGGCGTCATAGGCGGCTTGTGACTTGGCGAAGCCGCAGCGATAGACGCCGTTGTTGACGTTGGCATAGATGATCTCGTTGAGCCGATCGATCTCGCCGCGCAAAGCTTCCGGATAAAAATCGGTATCGTCGCCGGCTATCCCCGCGAATTCGCTGTTGAGCATGCGAATGATCTCGGAGGATTCGTTGTTGACGATCCGCCCGGTCTTCTTGTCCCACAGCGTCGGCACCGTGACCTTGCCGGTGTAGCGGGCGTCGCTGGCGGTATAGGCCTGATGCAGATAATGAAAGCCGTTGACGGTGTCGGGCGTGCAGTCTGGGAAGGCCGAGTCGTTGCCGTAGGTCCAGCCTTGCAGTCTCAGTCCCGGAAGCGCATAGGCGACGGTGATCGCATCGTTGAGCTTCTTGAGCGCGCGATAGATCAGCGTGCGGTGTGCCCACGGACAGCCGTGCGCGACGTAGAGGTGATAGCGCCTTGGCTCGGCCTTGAAGCCGGACGAGCCGTCCGCCGTGATGCGGTTGCGGAAGCTGCTGTCGGCGCGGCGAAACTCGCCGCCGGCGCCAGTTTCCTGGGGAAGCTCGCCGTCCCGCCACGTGCCGTCGATGACAACGCCCATTATGCCGCCTCCCCACGCGCGAGCGCTGCGGCGTTGCGGATGGCGGCGATGTTGGCGCGATAATTCTCGGGCTTGCCGCCCTTGAAGATGGCGGAGCCCGCGACCAACACGTTGGCGCCGGCGCGCGCCGCCATCGGCGCGGTCTCGGCCGTGATGCCGCCGTCGACCTCGATGTCGATCGGCCGCGCGCCCGCGAGCGCGCGCAGCCGCGAAATCTTTTCCGCCGCGAACGGAATGAAGGCTTGGCCGCCGAAGCCGGGATTGACCGACATCACCAGAATGAGATCGACGAGGTCGATCACCGGCTCGATGGTGCTCTCGGGTGTGCCTGGATTGAGCGTGACCCCCGCCTTCTTGCCGAGCGCGCGGATCGCCTGCAGGGAGCGATGTACGTGCGGGCCCGCCTCCACGTGGACGATAATGTGGTCGGCGCCGGCCTTGGCGAAGGCTTCGAGATAGGGATCGCAGGGCGCGATCATCAAATGCACGTCGAGTAGCTTCTTGGTATGCGGGCGCAGTGCTTTCACGACGTCGGGCCCGATCGAAATATTGGGCACGAAGTGCCCGTCCATTACGTCGACGTGGATCCAGTCGGCGCCGGCGGCGTCGACCGCGCGCACCTCCTCGCCGAGCTTGGCGAAATCGGCGGCCAAAATCGACGGGGCGATGATGAGCGGATGCATCTTGCTAGGCATTCTCTCCGGTCTACCTGTCCGATCCTTTGCGTTGGCGCCCGCGCTTCGCCATTTGCGCCCGCGTCTCTTTCTCGATTCGAGCGGCGAACGCGCGCAGCCCGGCCGGTGTCCGAGGCGGCATTTTCGCCCGCCGTGCCGACCGCACTGGTCGCGCCCGCGGGACTGGTAGGCGCGTGTCGATCTTCGCGAAGCGGCGGTGGCCTTTGATGTCCTTGCGCCGCCCGATGATGCGATAGGAGAACGCGACACTCGACGCGCCGCCGCCGAATTCGCGCACCTCGAAGCTCGCACCGCCCTGCCGGCGCACGTAGAGCCCGCGGCAATCGCCGCGCGGCGTGAGAAACACGTGATAGTTGCCGCGCTTGATCACCTTCGCGAACTCGGCATCGATCTTCACTACCGCGCGGCCGCGCTTGAGCTTGCCCGCGCCGAAATCCTCGAACCAGGCCTCCGGGCTTTCCATGCAAAGGAGCACGCGCTGCGTACCGTCCGGGAAAGGCACCACCGCTCCCTTCATAGGCCCAGCCACCGTCAAGTTGCCGGTGATGTTGACGTTGCCCGCGAAGTAGCCGGCCCAGGAGCTGACGCTCTCGCCCATGACGCCGGAGTTGCCGGTGGAGAAGCCGTAGACGCCTATGCCCCCGTTCGACGTGCCGATCACGCCGGGATGCTGATCCGCCGTGCCGAGGACGCCAGCGGTAGGCGGCTTGATGGTATTGCCTTGCTGCGGTGCCTGGCTGAGCGCCGGTCCCGGGAGGCCCGCGACCCCGGCGACGCCGGCGGTGGTTGGGACGCCGACCGGCGATATCAGGTTGCCTGACACGCCGACGACACCGGAACTGTCGAATGATTCCCCACGGACGCCGTAACTGGTCCATGACCAGCCACGGACGCCGTACCAGCGGGGTGACAAGCCTTCGACGCCGGAATACCAAGTGGACTGCCCTTGGACGCCGATGCTGTTGGTGGAGAGGCCGAAGACGCCGCCACTATCGGAATAGCCGGCGACGCCGAAACCGTTGACGGAATAGCCCTGGACGCCCGCCTTGCTCCAGAAGCTTACGCCCGGCGGAGGGGCAAGTGGCGACGGTAGGACGACTTCATCAGTCGTCCCGTAGACTCCCGCCACTTGACCCACAGCGAGTGTGCCAACTTGGAAGGGCTTGCCCGCCGCGCCCGCCCGAGGAGATTTGGAGTTGGCGTAAAAGCCAACGGGGTAAGAGCCGAGGCCGGATAGGGCACCCTGCGCAACGAATGAAGAGTCGGTCGTGGTCATGGATGTCTCCCCCGTGATCGACGGCTAAATCGGCAGAACAATCCAGCCAAGCCTATCAATACCGTTTGGACGCGTCGACGTTCCCGCTTGGGCTGCGGGCTGATGCCATACGCGCTGCACACGCGGTACGCCGCGCAGATATAGCTCAAGCAAAACTGAACATCTCAAAGTTTGCCAGCAGACCTGCGGTGCTCGCTTCGCAGCCCCATATGATAGGCTGGCAAACGGTCGAGCCGCCCGCGTGCGCGTGGGCGGCGCAAATGTTTGGAGACAGCATGGCGCGCGTCGATGCCATCGTGCTCGGCGCCGGCATCGTCGGCACCTCGATTGCGCTGCATCTCGCCAAGCGCGGCCTTGCGGTGGCGCTCGTCGACCGCCGCGCGCCCGGCGAAGAGACCTCTTACGGCAATGCCGGCGTGATCGAAGGCAACACCGTCTTTCCGCCCGCCTTTCCGTCCGACCCGATCGCGCTGTTGCGCATCGCGCTCAAGCGCGCGCCGGAAGCCAATTATCACCTGAGCTTTCTGCCGCACGTTGGTCCTTGGCTGATGCAGTTCCGCGCCGCCTCACGCCCCGAGCGGCTGGTCGAGACCGCGCGGCTGATACGTCCGCTGTTTGCGCGCGCGCTTGTCGAGCACGAGGCGCTGCTCGCGGAGGCCGGCGCGGAGCGCTTCTTGCGCAAGACAGGCTGGCTCAAGCTCTATCGCAGCGATCGCGCCTTTGACGCATTGAAGCGCGAGTTCGCGCTGGCGCAGGAATTCGGGATGCCCCAGCACGTGCTCGATCCCGATGGGGCGCGCGAGCTCGAGCCGAGTCTCGCGCCGGTCTTTCGGCACGCCGTGTTCTGGCCGCGCGCCGCCAGCATAAGCAATCCGCTCGCCGTAACCCAAGTATATGCGGCGCGCTTTGCCGCGCTCGGTGGCGTGGTGATGCGAGGTGACGCGCGCGCGCTGCGCCGCGCCGACGGACACTGGCGCCTCGAAAGCGCCGAGGGGCCGCTCGATTCCGAGCACGCGGTCGTAGCGCTTGGACCATTCGCCCCCGACGTGCTCAAGCCGCTCGGCATCAGGCTGCCGCTCGCCGTCAAGCGCGGCTATCACCGCCACTACCGCGGCCCCGGCAACGCTGCGCTCGCGCGGCCCGTGGTCGACATTGAGAACGGCTATTGCCTGGCGCCGATGGAGCAGGGCATCCGGCTCACCACCGGGGTCGAGTTTGCCGCGCGCGATGCGCCGCCGACGCCGGTGCAGTTCGACCGCCTGCTGCCGGCGGCGAGGGCGCTCTTTCCACTCGGCGCGCCCGTCGAGGATTCGCCGTGGATGGGCAGCCGGCCGTGCTTTGCGGATTCACGCCCCGTGATCGGCCCCGCGCCCGGACAGCCGGGGCTCTGGCTCGCCTACGGCCATGCCCATTGGGGACTGACGCTCGGCCCCGCGACCGGCCGCCTCTTGGCCGAGATGATGACGGGAGCGACGCCGTTCTGCGATCCTGCGCCCTACGGCGCGGAGCGCTTCGGGCGCTGACACGCGCCTTGGATCTTGACCTCGTGTCGGCACATATCTTTCCCCGGTCGCACGGCCCGGTCGCGGTAATGTTCGCGGAACGGAACGACTCACTCCGCCTTGATATTGGCCGCCCGGATCAGCTTACCCCATCTCTCGGTTTCCTCAGCCACCAGCTTCCCGAATTGAGCCGGCGTCGTCGGCATGGGCTCGCCGCCGAGCTCGGCCAGGCGGGCTTGCAACTTCGGATCGGCCAATACCGCGTTCACCGCCTGATTTAGTTTCGCGACGATCTCGGGTGGGGTGCCCCGGGGCGCCGCGATCCCGTACCAGATGCTCACGTCGTAGCCGGGCACGGTTTCGCCCATGGTCGGCACCTCCGGAATCGCCGCCACGCGCTTCGACCCGGTCACGCCCAACGCGCGCACCTTGCCGCTCCTGATGTGCCCAATCGAACCGGGAATGTTGTCGAACAGCACCTCCACCTGACCGGCGAGCAGGTCGCTGAGCGCGGGAGCCGTACCGCGGTAGGGCACGTGAACAAGATTGATGCCGGTCATCGTTTTGAGCAGCTCGCCGGACAGATGCGGCGATGTGCCGACGCCACCCGAAGCAAAGTTGATCTTGCCCGGATTGGCTTTCGCATAGGCGATGAACTCGGCGACGTTGTTGGCCGGGACCGCCGGATGCACCTCCATCACGTTGGCCAACCGCATCGTTCCCGCGACCGGGACGCTGTCGCGGATGAAATCGAACGGAAGCTTCTCGTAGAGCGCCGGGTTGATGGCGTAGTTGGGACCGACGAAGGCGATCGTGTAGCCGTCCGGGGCAGAGCTGAGCACGGACTGCATGCCGACATTGCCGCCCGCGCCGGGCCGGTTCTCGATGACGAACTGCTGCCCCAGATGATCCGACAGATATTGGCCGATGATGCGCGCAACGACGTCGTTGGGGCCGCCCGCCGCAAAAGAGACGATCCAGTGCACCGGCCGCGACGGATATGTTTGCGCCGACGCGAGGCGCGAAAGGGCGGGGAGCGCGACAGCACCCGCTGCCAGATGCAGAAATCGCCGACGTTTCATCGCGCTCTCCTCCCGACAATGCCGCTATGCGGGCCTGCCCGCAGCCCACAAACGGTCGCTTGTTCATCAGATTGCGAGCCCGCCGACGGCAAGCGCGCTGCCAATCACAATCATCGGGAGTTCGGCACGTCCCTCTCGGCAGCTCGGCGATGAGGCTACATCAACCACGCGACGCCGCGGAAGGGACATGACGCCTCATGTGATCCGGTTTTGATCCGGAGCGCACTTGCGGTCTTGCGTGCGCCCGTCGCACTTCGATCGGTGCAGATGGCGCTGCCGGAGAAGGCCGGGAATGCTATCCTTGCGCCAACACCGATGGCGAGGGAGGATTTCGTTGCGGGTCATTGGCTTGCTTCTCATCACGCTGCTTGCGGTCGCGCCGACGGATCCGGCATTTGCCCAGATGCCGAAGATCCGGGCTGGCTGGATCACCACGCCGGCGTCGTTGGTCCCGCTCCTGTTTCTCAAGCCGGGCGTGGCCAAGCATCACGGCAAGTCCTACACCTTCGAGCCGATCTACTTTTCCTCCTCGACTTTGCAGATCACCGCGCTCAGCCAGGGCGAGCTCGATCTGGCCGCCTTCGGCTACACCAGCTTTCCGCTCGCGATCCAGAACGCGAATCTTTCCGATCTGCGCATCATCGCCGACGAAATCCAGGATGGCGCACCGGGCTACTATTCGACGCCCTATTTCGTGCGCAAGGATTCCGGGATCAACCGAATCGAGAACATGAAGGGCAAGATCGCCGTCACCAACGGTCTCGGCAGCGGCGTCGACATCATCATGCGCACCGCGCTCTACCGGCACGGGCTTCAAGTGCAGCGCGACTACACCATGATCGAAGCGCCGTTCCCGACGCATAAGGCGATGCTCAAGGAGCATAAAGGCGATTTGGTGGTGGGCGTACTGCCGTTCTCCTACGATCCCGAGCTCAACGAATTCGCCAAGCCGCTGTT
>Ga0209239_1001996_pt1 | contig 12193 bp, 5 predicted proteins | sample GraSoi013_2_20cm_FD_185824 | JGI IMG/M metagenome (GOLD analysis project Ga0209239, IMG submission 185824) | Grasslands soil microbial communities from the Angelo Coastal Reserve, California, USA - Sample 10_02_2013_2_20cm (SPAdes) (version 2) | ecosystem: Environmental > Terrestrial > Soil >...
GATTCGGAGGGAGAAAGGATGCGTGGGCGTCACGTTTGTGGACTATGACCACGACGGAGACGTCGATCTGTACATCACGATTGCGCCAGATGCAGGTACGCCGGGCACGCCGCCGCACAATGCGCTTTGGAGGAACAACGGGAATAGCACGTTCACGGAAGTGTCAGCGGAAACGGCGCTTGGTGTTGCGGCTACTGGTGCGGGTGTCGTCACTACGGATTTCAATAATGATCGCGCCGTGGACTTCGTAATCGCTGGCGGACAGGCTGGAGCTTCCATCTATCTCAATCCGCGCGAGGGCAAATTCACGCCGCTCGGCGGCATCGATTTCAGCAAAGAGAAGTTGCCGCCCGCGGTGGGCGTTGTCGCGTTCGACTTCGACAAAGATGGCTGGATGGATCTGGCGTTCACGCATGCGGGCGCGCCGGGCATCAGCCTGTGGCGGAATGTGGAAGGAAAGCGGCTGGAGCGCGTTCCTCTCCCGGACTTCGGCTGGCAGAAAGGCTGGGGAATTGCTGCGCTGGATTACGACAATGACGGCTGGATCGATCTCGTCGCAGCAGGAGAGACGAGCAGCGGAGGAGAACTAAGGCTGTTGCGAAATCTGGGGAGCAAGGGCTGGGGCGACGTCACCAGGGACGTGCACCTCGATGCGGTCAAGCTAAATCAACCGCGCGCGATTGCGGTTGCGGATATCGACGGAAATGGCGACGCAGACTTGGCGGTAACGCAACTCGGTGGCGCGCCCCTTGTTTTGCGCAATGAAGGCGGCAACCAGCACAACTGGATGAGCATTGACCTTAAGGCGCTGAATGACAACAAGAACGGAATCGGAACGAAGGTCGAGCTCTACGCGGGCACGCTGTATCAAAAATGGGAAGTACCTGGGGCGTCGGGCTATCTGGGGCAGAACGCCACGCCGATTCTTGCCGGACTGGGCTCGGAGCGTAATGCTGAAGTTGTTCGTTTGCTGTGGCCGGCGGGTGTTCCGCAGGATGAAATTAACCTGGCCTCGAAAAAGGTGCACAGCATCACGGAGCTCGACCGGCGAGGTAGCTCGTGCCCGATTTTGTTTTCCTGGAATGGCCGCGAGTACGAATTCATCGCGGACATGATCGGGCCGGGCGTGGTCGGCCACTGGGTCGCGCCGGGAGAAAGGGACGTTCCCGATCCTGACGAGTATCTGAAGGTGGCTGCGCGGAGCGTGAAACCCCGCAACGGCCTGCTCAGCTTCCGCTTCATGGAGCCGATGGAAGAAACGGTGTATCTCGACCAGGTTCGGCTGCTGGCCATCGATCATCCAGCGGCGTACGAAGTGTTTCCGAATGAGCGATTCGTTAGCGCTCCGCCATTTCCGGAATTCCGCGTGATCGCGAGCCGTGACGCCCACGCGCCCATCGGAGCTTGGGACGACAAGGGAAATGATGTGCTGCCTTTGATCTCCAAACGTGATCGCAAGTATGTCACCGATTTTGAGGAGTTGCCGTTCGCGGGATTCGCCAAGCTGCATTGGATTGAAGTCGATCTCGGCGCGTGGGACCCGCAAAAGCCGTTGCGATTGATTATCGATGGCTACACGGATTACTTCACCGCGACTTCGATGTATGCAGCGGACCAGGCTGGAATCAAGGTGATTCCGCCATATGTGGAAGCACTTGATGCGCAAGGCAATTGGGTGCGCGTCGTGGAAGACATGGGTTTTCCCGCGGGGCTCGAACGGACCATGGTAGCGGACTTGACTGGCAAGCTTCCCTCAAGCACACGGCGGATTCGCATCGTCAACAATTTGAAGATCTATTGGGACGCGATTCGAATCGACCAAACACCGGATGCGCCTGACGTTCGCGTGGCGCAAGTGCCTCTTGCGAAGGCGGCGTTGGATTTCGTCGGCTATCCGCGCGAGATTCGGTTGAAGCCCGCGAGCGACACGATCTACTCGTATTCGCACCGGAGCATGACCGGTCCTTACGCTCGCGCCGCGGGAAATTACACGCGTTACGGCGACGTGTTCGATTTGCTGCAAGCGTCCGATGATCGCTTCGTCGTTTTTGGCTCAGGCGAAGGACTGAAGCTTGATTTTGATCCGCGGCAGCTTCCCGCGGTGCCGACCGGATGGATTCGCGATTATTTCTTTTACGCCGACGGCTTTGAAAAGGATCTCGATTTCTATGCGGCGCGCGCATTTACGGTTGAACCTTTGCCGCGGCATTCACTTCTGCCATATCCGTATCCTGAGGGTCGAGACTACCCTGGCGATGCGGAACATCTGGGCTATCAACTGGAGTACAACACACGGACACGCTCTCACCGTATGCCGCCGAGCTTGCGCTACCGATATTCTTCCCCAAACTGAGGCGCTGCATTTCGTCGCAGCAGCTCTTTCGCATCAGCATTTCCCGGCAGTTTGCAAGTCCTCCGCTGTTAACAAGTGAACTACTGGAAATTTCAAGAAACCAAAGTTTGGAATATCCAGCCTCCGGAGGTAGGATGCTTGGCAAGGAGACACCCTTGACCACCCCACAGAGGAAGCTTTGGCATATCGTTATTTTACTGGCTGTTTGCACAGTCTTGGCGGCGCCCTCCGGCGCCGATGATGTTGCTTCTGGCATGGTCGACAGCCAAGTATTTTTGCACCGGAATATGACTCCGGCCGGCCCGCCTGCAAGCGCTTCCGCCGTGGCCGTGGAAAAACTGGTCAGCCAGATGACGCTGAAAGAAAAAATCGGCCAGATGACGCAGCTCGAAATTGGCATGGTTACCGACGGCCGAGGTCAGTCCATTCGAATCAATCCCGAAAAACTCCACAAGGCCGTCGGTGAATACGGCGTCGGTTCCATTCTCAACGTGAATGACGAAGCGTTGTCCGCGGAGAAGTGGCACGAGATTATCCGCGCCATCCAAGAAGAGGCGAAGAAAACCCGGCTGCACATCCCAGTGCTTTACGGCATCGATACGATTCACGGGCCGAACTATATTGTTGAGGGCACGCTCTTTCCCCAGCCGCTAGCGATGGCGGCGACGTGGAATCCTGAGCTGATGGTGCGGGGCAGCCAGATCGCGGCTGCGGAAACGCGCAAGGCGGGCATTCCATGGTCATTTTCGCCGGTGCTCGACGCCGGACGGCAGCCACTTTGGTCGCGCTTGTGGGAAACATTCGGAGAGGATACCTACCTCGCGACGGTGATGGGCGTAGCCACGGTTCGCGGGTATGAGGGGAGTGATCTTTCGAGTCCATTCAGCGTTTCCGCTTCACTGAAACACTATGTCGGGTACAGCTATCCCACGACCGGCGGTGACCGCAGCCCCGCGCTCATTCCGGAAAATACTTTGCGCGAATATTTTCTCCCCACGTTTGCCGCGGCTGTGAAGGCGGGCGCCCACACTGTAATGGTGAATTCGAGCGAAGTGAACGGAACGCCGGGTCACGCCAACGGTTACCTCTTGAAAACTGTTTTGCGCAACGAGTTGGGTTTGCAGGGATTCGTCGTTTCCGACTGGATGGACATCAAAGGGCTCGTCTCAACTCATCACATCGCGGCGAATGAGAAGGAAGCCACGCGTATTGCCGTGCTTGCCGGAGTCGACATGAGCATGGTGCCAAGCGATTATAGCTTCAGCGACCTTTTGCTCGAACTGGCGCAGGAGGGGAAAGTGCCGGCGAGCCGCATTGACGAGGCGGCCCGAAGGATTCTCACGGTGAAGTACCAGTTGGGGCTTTTTGACGATCCGTTGCGCGGGATCGATTCGAAGACGGTAATCGGCTCACCGGAATCGCGGCAAGTCAGCCTGGAAGCTGCGCGCGAGTCCATTACGCTGCTGAAAAATGAAAATCGCACGTTACCGCTTGCGAAGACGGCTCACGTTCTTGTGACCGGGCCGGATGCCGATTCCCTGATTCCACTGAATAACGGATGGAGTTATACATGGCAAGGCGACCGAGCGAGCATGTACCCGAAAGATCGTGCGACGATTCTCAAAGCCGTTCAGGAAAAGATCGGCATAGCCAACGTTACCTACGTTCCTGGGGCGACCTTCGACAAGGAAGGCGACATCACCAAGGCTGTGGAAACAGCGTCAAGCGCAGACGCAGTTGTGGTGTGCCTCGGAGAATGGGCTTATGCCGAAACACCCGGCAACATCCCGGACCTCACGCTGCCCGACGCTCAGCTCAACCTTGCCATGAAAGTTATGGAAACGAAAAAGCCCGTCGTCCTAGTGCTAACGGAAGGGCGCCCGCGCATCATCAGCCGCATTGCGGATTCCGCGAAAGCCATCATCATGGCTTACAACCCCAGCAATGAGGGCGGACAGGCCATAGCGGAGATTCTCTTCGGCGATGTGAATCCCAGCGGCAAGCTCCCGATTACTTATCCGCGTGCACCGAACCGCCTCTTCACCTACGACCACAAAATGTTTTCAGGGGAGGACTGGGGAGCAGGGAAAGCAATGGCTCCGCCGCAGTTCGAATTTGGATCCGGATTGAGCTACACGACGTTTTCCTATTCGGATTTGCATGTGGCTCCGTCCACGGCATCCGGAAGCCAGGCCGTCCACGTTGATGTGACGGTGAAGAATAGCGGCGAACGCGCCGGCAAGGAAGTTGTTCAACTGTACTTGAACGAACGGTTTGCGAGCGTGACGCCGCCGATGAAACGGCTCAAGCGATTCGCAAAAGTAATGCTGCAGCCGGGCGAGAGCCGAAAGGTTTCTTTCGAATTGACCCCCGACGACTTGTCCTTCATCGGGGTCGACAACAAACGCGTCGTCGAACCCGGCGTTTTCGACGTGAGAATCGGCGGACTCCAGCAAACAATCGAATGGAAGTGACAACAGATTTCTCTTGCTGAAAGGGCGGGAGCCCGCGCCCATATGAGCGTATAGACGGAAAAGCCTGCTGGATCTGACGCATCCAATTTTCATATTAAGACTCCATAGGTTTCGATAATTTATGTGGGCAGGCGAGAAGTGGTTCCGCAGTGGATGCCTAATTGTTTTCGATGCAGCGATTTGAGCTTTTGCACAGAAGGGAAGGAAGTGGCACCCGCTTTGCGGCGATTCCTTCGTTCTGTGGTGGAGCGGGACGCCTGGCCTCGGAAGAGGGTGGGTAGCCCGCTCCAACTTACTGCCCGGTTTGCCTTTGCGACTAGCGAAAGATAGCAACGCAACGCCGCCTCTACAGGATTAACCCCTGCCTAATCCCTAATCCTTCTGAGAAAGCAGGGAACCCCGGACGGCTTGCAATTCCTTCTTCTTTTCTTCGTCAACCTCGGGGAAAGAAAGATCGAGCTCGTCCAGCGTTTCGATGATTGCCGAAGCGACGGCCAGGCGCGTAAACCACTTATTGTCTGCGGGGATGATGTACCACGGCGCGTGCTTCGTTGCGGTGTGCTGAATCATCTCCTCGTAGGCTTCCTGATAGTCCTTCCAGAAAGCGCGCTCCTGAACGTCGGCCATGGAGAACTTCCAGTTCTTTTTCGGATCTTCGAGGCGCTCGAGAAATCTTTCTTTCTGATCCTCTTTTGAAAGGTGCAGGAAGAATTTGCGGATTACGACACCATTTCGCATCAGGTAACGTTCGAAAGCGTTGATATCTTCGTAGCGCTCGTCCCAAATGTGTTTGGTGATTAATTGGTCGGGGAGCTTCTCCGCCCTCAGAAGCGGTGGATGCACGCGGACGACGAGAACTTCTTCGTAATAAGAGCGATTGAAAATGCCGATCTTGCCGCGAGGCGGGATGCACTTGTGGGCGCGCCAGAGATACTCGTGGTCCAGTTCTTCGTTGCTGGGCGCCTTGAACGAGTGGACGTCGCAGCCCTGCGGATTCACGCCGGACATTACGTGTTTGATGGCTCCGTCTTTCCCGGCGGCATCCATGGCTTGAAAAATCAGCAGCAGAGCCCAGCGATCCTGGGCATAAAGTTTTTCCTGCATGTCACTGAGCAGTCCTACACGCGTCTCCAGAATATTTTCAGCGTGCTGTTTGCTCTTGACGCCATTCGTGTCAGCGGGGTCATAGTCTTTTAGCCGGAATTTCTCTCCCTTTGTGATGCGGTACTTTTCGACGATCCGCTTCGCTTCCTTCACCTGCTTTTTGTGTTTCATGGTTTCGGAAGTGTAGTACAGACATGCCGCTCAGAACAGCGAGCCGAGACCCCATCCGAAGGCGGAGAAGCGGTTGTGCGCCACGAAGCTGGATGTGTTTGAGAGAGGGATAACGCGATTCAATCGCAGAACGTTCAGCGCGTAATAAGCGCGAACGGGAACTTGGACGCCGGGCACGGTCCAGCGAAGTTCGATTCCCGTGGAGCCGTGAAGCGCGCCATTTGTTGTGCCAAGCAGGAGCGGCTTGGTGGGGCCCAGCCAGTTGGGGAGCAGCCAGCCGGAGCCGAAGTCAAAGAAGCTCGCGGCTTCCGTCCCTCCTGTCAGGGGGAATCGGTATTCGGCGCTAGATGCGGTAACAAGATTTGCGCCGGCAGGCGCCGCGGAATAAGTCAGACCGCCGCTCGCCGACGTGGTGACTGTTACTGCGTCAGGGCCAAGCTCGCCGGGACGAAGCCCGCGCACAAGTTCGTCACCTGAAAATAGTCGTGCATAAAATGGCATGTTGCCGTGATAGCTTCCTGCACCGTTGAATGTCGTTCGAAAAGTCCATGCACTGTGTGGGGTGAAAATCCGGTCGGGAAGAATGCGATCGTATTCAGCGGAGGAACGGACCATGTTTTCACTGCCGCCGAGCCATCCTCCGGAAGCGGAATTCGCAAATTGAACGCGCTCATTTCCCGTGTCGCGGGTCCAGCCGACTCCAAGTGAGCGGCTGGAAGCTCTTGATCGAACGTCGCCGAGCGTCACACCTGGCAAGCTAGAGATAGAGGCAGACGGATATTCCGTGCTTGTGCTCGACAGAGTGTAGTTCGCACCGAGCGAGTCGGTGTTGCTCAACGGGTAGGCCCAGGGAATATTGATTCCTTCGCTGTGCTCGGAGAAAAATGGTCCATGCGCGCTGGTTGCGAACCGAGGGCGAATCACATTATTAAAAACCGAAAATGCCAGCGAGGCGCGGGTGCCGAAGATTCCTTCCTTGGCCACGCCAAGCATGATCTGAAGAGTCTCCGGACCGCCATCGAGTTGCGCGGAAAGAAGTTCCTCGCGATTCAGCACGTCGAAGACGGTGTAGATGACGCCAAGCGTGCTCCCGAATTGACCGGTGCCTCCTGCCAGCGAGACGCGCTGCTGGCCGATTTCTTCGAGATGGATTGAGACTTTGGCCGTATGAACGGCTTCATCAAGCTGGACGCGAATATCTTCTTTGTGGATGGGCTTGAAGTAGCCCGTTCTCGCCAGGCGCAGCAGGCCGGCTTCGAGCGCGCGCTCATCGATTGGACGGCCTTCACGCAAGGCAATTCTGCGACGAACGTAGCGATCGCTGAATTTGTGCAGGCCAAAGAATTCGATGCGCTCAACGCGATACGGCGGGGAGTTGCCCAGATCAAAGGTGATGTGCGCAGTGTGATTCTCCGGATCGAAAGTCCGCATCACGTCGACGGAATGGGAAGGAAGGCGGCCAAGCGCAGAATTCTTGGATTGAATGCGTGCCGCCCACAAGCCCTGCACCTTGTCTATTTTCTCCTGAGAAAAGGCGTCGCTTTCGTCTGGTTTAGGAAAACTGGTGGCCGCGCTGCCGCACTCTCTCGCAGCTTGCCGGAGAGCGTCGGTCACCTTCATGGATTCGAACCGATAATAAGGGCCTGCCTCGATCGGAATTGAAACGGAGAGTCCCGCTTGCGCCGACTCGTGGGGCCAGGGAAGCCAACGGCGCGATGATTCGTTGGACCGAGTGACTATCGCGCTGCCGACTCGCGCTTCCGGAAAGCCGTGGTTCTGGTAATAGGCGACGATTCGCCGACGATCTTCTTCAAATGCTTCGCTGGTATATGCATTTTTGCCGCGCCACGAGGCGAGCGGTTTCCAAGGCGTGATGCTCTTCATCTGACCTCGCACTAGTCTAATTGAGACTAGTGGGTGACCATCGAAATTGACCCGGCGCACACGCAGCAAGGGACCATCAGTAATCTCAAAGCGAACGGCGACAATTGCATTGCTCGCTTCCTTGCGTGCGATTCGAACGCTCGCCTCCGGATGGCCCAGCTCGTTTAGACTGTTGCGAATTGCAAAAGCAATCCGTTGAAGCGCCGCGGGATCGGCTGGTTTTCCTAAGCCGGGCGCGAGCTTCTTGTCTTCCAGCATTTTTTCGATTTGTTTCTGCGAGAGCAGCCGGGAGCCGGAAAACTCCACTTTGGAAAGGAAAGGGAATTCGCAGACGTGAAAAATCAGAGTTACGCATTTGGAGTTTTCAGGCAATTGCTTCGCACATTCAGCGGAGGCCGTTGCTTCCACTCGAATCGATTCGAACCATCCCAACCGCGCGAGAGCGCGCACGTCTTTAGCAACCCTCGCTGGATCAAATCGATCACCGGGATGCGTTGCGATTTGTGCGGCGACCGCCTCGGGGGTGATGCGGCGCAATCCGGTGAAGCGAATTTCGTCGAGAACAGCAGCTTGTGACGCTTTCACTGGGCCGGCGAGTATTTGTTCCGGCAGGCCATGAACTTGCGCCAAGACGGGCGCCGCGGACACTAAAAGCACTCCAAAGCAAAACGCGTTCGTGAGACTTGTCACCGGCATCGCTCCTTGCCCCGAGGAGGACAAGTGAACGGATGACTGGCGTGGCGGCGGGGTTGTCCGGCTCAAAGGTTCTAAGCGAAATGGTGGGAAAACGAAAGCCCCAGATCGCCTCGTGGAACTAAGACGATCGGGGCTTTGTGAAAAATTGGCTGGCGCGGAACCTCTCGGCGCACCGCACGTTTATTGAGAAACAATCGTTCCGGTATACGGATCGAGAATGAGCTTTCCAGCTTTCGGGCCGCCGCTGAAGTCGAACAAATTGTTCAGCGTGCCCACGATTACATCCGTTGAACCGCCGCCGATTCGGCCCAGATCCCAGTTGTCTTCAATGAAACGGAGGATGGAAGACTGATCCGTGATGGTGTCGTCGATGAAGTTCTGCTTTGCCCAAGGAGAAATCACCAATAGCGGCAACCGCGGACCAAAGCCGCAGCGGCCATTCTGTGTTCCGCCGCTCACGTCATTTGCCTTTGGCGAGCCGCAATTGCCGGGGCCAAGCAGCTGATCATCCGACACATTCGACTGAGTCACGATCGTCCCCATCTGGTGGTCGTACCAGCCGTCGGAGTCATCCCACGCGATAATAACGGCAGTCTCGTTCCACTCCGGGCTATGCATGAGAGCATTGATGACGCCCACGACAAAAATCTGTTCGTCGATAGGATCAGAATAAGCCGCGTGGCCGTCCTGGTAGGCACCGGCCTTCAGATAGCTGACGGCGGCCAAGCGATTCAGATTCAGGGCAGCAAAAAAGTCCGTCAGGTCATACTGATGATTTGCGCCGTCGCTCGACGTTCCAATGAGCCTTGGATTGCTTGGCCGCACGTGATGCTGGTTGGTTGTTTGTGGGTAATACATGAACGGCTCGTGGTGCGGGATGTAGTCACCAGCGTTCACGACCGCATCGTCTCCGGCAAGGCCCGCGTGGTGCTGGCCGCAGACGGCGCGTCCTTGAGGGTCCACGCCCGTCGGCGCGAAGCCGCCCTGGAACCAACCCCAAGTGATGCCCTTGGCATTCAGCAAGTCGCCCACGTTCTTGCCCGACACTGTGATTTGGTTAACGGTTTGGAACTTTGGATTAGATGCCACGCAATCGTCGAGCAATGGCCTCGGGTCGCCAATCACCGCTCCGGTCGTCGCCGCGTTGGCAATGTTGCCCGACGCGCTGGCGGGGCTGCCGTTCGGTCTAGTGGGAAACAGCGTTCCAGGAAAGGTATTCCCGGCAACCAAATTGAGCGCTCCCGGAGTGGACGGCCCAAACGTGGTGCCCCAGGAGTTGTCGCTCATAGCGAAGTTTTGGGCGTAATTCCACATTGCGGTAACAGTGTTGCCATCGTAGTAGCCCATGGTGCTGACGGTCCCGAGAACTTTATCGTTGCAGCTCAATTTTTCCACAAACTTGTCCATCAGACCGCCGTCCGCCGCCGCCTGTTCGTCGTTGTAATTGTGGTCCTCGTCGCAGGTGACCGGTACGCTAGGCGGAATGCGGAATGGGTTCGCTTTGTTCGGATTGTGGGTCAGCAGTCCGGAAGACAAGAGGGAGTTCGCTTCCGGCGTGTCCTCCCTGGCGTGGAAGGGAGTCTCGCCCGGAAGGTTGAAGGCGTGCGGATAAGTTCCAAAGTAATGATCAAACGAAACGTTCTCTTGGAAGATCACCACAACATGCTTGATAGGCGTCTTCGTGGAGGAGCCGTCTTTGTCTTGTGCCGATGCTGGGTACATGGGCAAGAGCGTCATCGTCGAAGCGGCCAAAATCGCCAGAACCTTAGTAAGACAGTGATGCATAGGAAATCTCTCCTTGGAATCCTCAGTCTTGAAACGCAAATTGAAATACCAAGGCCGGACGCGCTCGCGGGGAGGCGCGGACTCGAAGCCGTCACAGCCTGTTTTCCTGCGCATGCAGTTCTAAGCCGGATTTGTTAGCACTACGTTAACGCCGCATCAAAACTGATGGCGCAAAGGGAGAAGCTGTATAGAATCGGGGCGCGCTCCGGGAGCTATGACTACACTCGCCCGCCAACTCCGCATCACCGATTACTTTGCACTCGCATTTGGAACGATGATCGGCGCCGGATGGCTAGTACTAATGGACGACTGGCTCGGACGCAGCGGGCCGCTCGGCGCAATTCTTGGTTTTGCGATCGGGGGCCTGCTGCTGCTGCCCGTCGGCTATATTTATGGCCAATGGGTGCAGCGCCTTCCGGACGCCGCCGGCGAAGCTGCCTACACTGCGCAGGTCTTTCCACCGATTGTGAGTTATTTCACTGGCTGGATGATGTTGTTGGCGTACTTCATCGTTTGCCCGTGGGAAGCGGTGGCGCTCGGAAAACTTGCAGCGTACATTTTTCCGTCGCTGAATTCGTACGAATTGTACCGAGTGGCGGGGGAACCCGTTTTTCTTCCACGTTTGCTGTTGGGCGTGGGGCTTACGGTGTTTCTTGCAGTGCTGAACTATCGGGGAATCCGCTGGAGCGCCACTTTTCAGAATTGGACGACGGGGATCGTACTTCTTCTCTTCGTGATTCTCCTGGGCATTAGCGCCGTTCGCGGCGCCCCCGTCAATTTTCATCCGGCATTTCGCGCCACTCCCTTCGTTTCGGTCCTGCTGACGCTTCAGATTGTGCCGTATTTTATGACCGGATTCGAATCCGTGCCCAAAGTGGCCGAGGAGGCTCATCCGGGATTTCGTTCGGCGGGGTTTTTTCGCGCGATCGTGATGGCGCTTCTCGTCGGTGCGGGCTTTTACGTGCTGGCTGTTGCGGCGGTGGCTTACGTTGCGCCCTGGCAAAGTCTAGTGGGAAAACGATTCGCAACCGCGATTGCGTTCGAACAAGCCCTGGGAGCACAGTGGCCCGTGCGTTTGATTGTAATCATGGCTCTCTTCGGGCTGTTTCAATGTTTCAACGGCAATTTCGTTGCGTCCAGCCGCTTGCTTTTTGCGTTTGGCCGTCGCCGGACAATCCATGAGAGCCTTGGAACGATTCACCCGGTATTTCTGACTCCCTCAGTCGCGGTACTAGGGATTACCGCGGGGACGCTACTCGGACTCTTTCTCGGCGATGCGCTGCTTGTTCCAGTGACGGAAGTCGGTTCGATGGCCTCGGCGCTGGGATGGTTCGCCGCATGCCTCTCTTTCTGGTTCGTGGAGAAGCGGGCGTCCATGCGCCTCGTGACAGGGCTGGGGATTGCCGTCTCGTTGCTGCTCTTCCTCATGAAAATTGTGCCCGCATTTCCCGGGCACTTTTCTTCCGCGGAATGGGTAGCATGCGGCATCTGGGTCGGCCTCGGTTGCGTGTTGCGGGTCCGGAAGTAGAACGCAGGATGATTCAGCCAGCGTCAGCAACGACAACGGTGAGATCGGCTTGCAAATGAGGGCGGCGTTCGAGCGCTAGCTAAGCGTTATGTATACTCACAGGGGAGCCTGACTCAATCCATCCATGATTCCCTTTCTTCACCTTGGTCCGCTCACAATTCCGACGTTTGGCTTAATGGTTGCTACCGGCATGTTGGC
>Ga0209239_1001998_pt1 | contig 12191 bp, 6 predicted proteins | sample GraSoi013_2_20cm_FD_185824 | JGI IMG/M metagenome (GOLD analysis project Ga0209239, IMG submission 185824) | Grasslands soil microbial communities from the Angelo Coastal Reserve, California, USA - Sample 10_02_2013_2_20cm (SPAdes) (version 2) | ecosystem: Environmental > Terrestrial > Soil >...
TGACGGTCCTGGGTAACGTCGTCGCCGATGTCGCCTACGCGTACCTGGACCCGAGGGTTCGATTGTAATGGTCGATTGGGACCTGACGAAGGAACGCCTTCGGGCCTATCGACGGAACCTCACGAACACTTGGTCGCTCTTCAAAGAGAGCCGCATCGGAGTCGTCGGGATCGGCATCATGATCGTCTTCGTCATCCTCGCGGCCCTCGCCCCATACCTCGGGCTGCGGGACCCGATTTACTGGCGCGCGCCCTCGGAGGATGTCATTGCGCTCGACACCTATTGGCAAGCGGATACGTCGAGCTTCCTGTTCGGCGCGGGGAGTCCCATCCACTCCCAGGTCGCGATGCGGGTGATCCCACGCGCAACGGATCCCCGGGCCGACCGCCTCTACGCGGCATCGGGCAACAAGCTTCTCGCCCTCAATCCGGCGGCGGGCGGGTCGAAGGGATGGACCGCTCCGGATCAAACGGCCTCGTTCACGACCGCCGCGCCAATCACGGCCGGGCCCGTCGCGGTGAATTTCGGCAGCAAGACCCACCCATCGTACCTCGATTTTGTCGTCTACATCGGGACCTCGGATGGGACGTTCTACGCGCTCAATGACAGCGCCGTGGAGTTCGACGGCGATACCGCTCTCCCCGGCGGATCGAATGTGATGACGCGGTCGGTGACCGGGAGCGTGACTTCGATCGCGGTCTGGTCGGAGCCGACGGACGACCCGCCTTTCCCCGCGACGCCGGCTCGAAATCCTGGCGAATCGGTCTTCGTCGGGACCTCGGCAGGATACCTGTACGCATTCGCCGCATCGGATCTTTCCCCGATCTGGAACCGGTCGTTCGGCGCGGGAGTCACGGTTCGCATGGCGTCCGCGCCCATGAATCCGCCGACGAACCCGAGCTATTCGCCCGCGCTCACGGAGGACGGCCAGCGGCTGTTCGTCAACGCCGGCGATTGGCAGTCCTTCTACTCGCTGAACGGCACGTTGGCTTGGACCGGATTCCCAGTCAGCACCCCCTGGACCTCGGCACCGGTCGTCTCCCTCCCCTCAATCCTGGCGGACGGCAGTTTCGGCGAGCTCGCCTATGCCGCCTCCGACGACGGATGGCTCTTCGCTCGCAAGGTTGCCACCGGCGCCTCCTACGTCCCGTGGGAGACCTCCCCAACCGCTCGACTCCATCCGACCTTGGGGGTCCGGACCATCCCCGTCATGGAGACCGTGTCCCAGCAAGATCGTGGGCCGCTCTCGTCTCCGTTCATCGACTCAACCACGGTCTACGTGACCTCCCGCACCGGAATTCTCTATTCCATCGCTCGCGACGCGGTGGGCACTCTGAGCGCCGGGACGGTGAAGTGGCGCTTCGTCGACAAGGTCTTGCAAGAACGAGGATTTCAGTTCACGGCGCCGCCGGTCCTCGCGATCGCTCAACGGATCATTTTCGGGGTCGGCGTCGATTCGAAGGGGACGCCGGATCCGTCGGACGACCAAGGGATCGTGTACAGCCTGTCCGAGGTCGGCGACCTGCTCTGGCGCAAGGACTTCGATGGCGCGTTAGACGCGTCGCCGTCGATTTGGACCACGCAAGTCGGTAGCCAACTCAACATTCCCAATGTCTGGCTCGGCACGGGGAAAGGTTGGGTGTACGCGATCTCCTCGACGGGCAAATACCTCGCGCCGCTGCCGCCCGGAACGTATCCGTCCGGCAACCAATACTTGTGGGGCACGGACCTGCAGGGCCGGGACATCTTCAGCCAGTTCATCTGGGGCTCGCGGATCGCGCTCATTGTGGGTTTCTCCGTCGCCCTCCTGACCGTCGGCATCGGCCTCGTGGTCGGCCTCGTCGCGGGCTACCTGGGCCGCAAGACGGACATCCTCCTCATGCGATTCACGGACGTCATCCTCGTCCTCCCGCTCCTGCCGCTCCTCATTATCCTCGCCGCCGTCCTCGGCTCGAGCATCTGGAACATCATCCTCGTGATCGCCCTCCTGTCATGGCCCGGCACGGCGCGGGTGATTCGGTCCGAAGTCCTCAGCCTCAAGGAGCGCCCCTACATTCAGTCGGCGCGAGTGACCGGAGCCAGCAGCGTGCGGATCATGTTCCGACACTTGACGCCGAACGTCATGCCGCTCGTTTTCCTTTACATGACGTTCGCGGTGAGCGGCGCGATCCTCCTCGAGGCGGCCCTCAGCTTCATCGGCCTTGGGGATCCGAACACCCCGAGCTGGGGTCAGATGCTGTCGACGGTTCAGCAGGCGGACCTGCTCCGAGCGTACTGGTGGCTGCTCCCGCCGGGCCTGGGGATCACGGTCTTGTCGCTCGCCTTTTTCCTGACCGGCCGTGCGTTCGAACAGATCATCAACCCCCGGCTGCGCACGAGGTGAACATTCGTGGCGCTGCTTGAGATCCGGAATCTGCGGACCTACTACCGCGTTCGCAAGGGCCAGGTCAAGGCGGTCGACGGCGTCGATTTCACGGCGGATCGGAGCAAGACGGTCGGCCTGGTCGGCGAATCGGGGTGCGGCAAGACGACCTTGGCCTTCGGCATTCTGCAGATCCTCCCCTCGAACGCGAGCATCGTCACCGGCGAGGTCCGCGTCGGTGGCGAACTCGTCTTCCGAGCACCCCTGACGCACGAGCTGAAGTTCCTCCTCGAGCAGGACGGATTCGCGCCCGCCGTGCGGGACATGCTGGCGATGCGCGCAGCGGGCATGCAGGCTGACAAGGCCTCGGTGGCCGCCAACGAGCTGATGCCGATCCTCCAGCAAGAGGCCTCCCTGATCGAGGACGCCCAAGCGATGATTGCGAACGGTCCGGCCGACCCCGAGACTCTGAAACGAGACCTGCTCGACCTCGTCGACCGCCGCGAGCGCGCTTGGAACCGCGGCTTCACCCGCCGCGCGATCCAGCGGTCCCAGCGGAATCGGATGCAGACCATGCGATGGTCCCAGGTCTCGATGATCTTCCAAGGCGCGATGAACGCCTTCAACCCGGTCTACCGAGTCGGCGACCAGATCGAGGAGGCCCTCGAGGCCCACATGGAGATGACAGCCGAGCAGCGGGAGGCTCGGGTCCAGGAACTGTTCAAGCTCGTCGGCATGACCGCGGATCGGTCGGAAGGATATCCGCATGAGTTCTCTGGAGGCATGAAGCAGCGCGCGATGATCGCGATGGCGCTCGCTTGCAAGCCGGACCTGATCATCGCGGACGAGCCCACGACGGCGCTAGATGTCATCATGCAAGACCGGATCCTCGGAGAAATCCGCGATCTGCAGCGGGAGCTGGACCTCGCGATGATGATCATCACGCACGACATCTCCGTCGTCGCGGAAGTCTCGGACCGCATTGTGATCATGTATGCGGGCGAAATCGTCGAAGAGGGGACCACGGAGGCCGTCTTCGAACGGCCCTCGCATCCATACGCGCTTGGCCTCCTCGAGGCGTTTCCGAGCGTGAAAGGCCCGAAGAAGAAGCTTCGGGCGATCCCCGGATCTCCGCCGGATCTCGTCAACCCGCCGAGCGGATGTCGCTTCCACCCCCGCTGTCGATTCGCGCAGGACATCTGCACGCGCGAGCGACCCGAACTCATCGAGGTCGATGCGGGCCACCGCTCCCGTTGCCACTTCGCGAAGGAAATCTTCTCCGGGAGCCTCGCATGACCGACGACGGCGCCGTCTGGGACGTCCGCGGTCTCCGGAAACTCTTCCCCTTGAAGGCGGGATTGCTGGACGCCCTCCGCGGGCGAGAGAAGCAAGTCCACGCCGTCGACGGGATCGACTTCTCGATCAAGCGGAGCGAGATCCTCGGGATCGTCGGAGAGTCGGGCTGCGGGAAGACGACCACGGGCCGCCTCCTCGTGAAACTCGAAGAGCCCACGGAAGGCCAACTCCTGTTCCACGGCAACGACATCGCCGCGCTGAAGGGAGGGCCGCTGAAGGACTTCCGTCGCCGCGTGCAGATGATCTTCCAAGATCCCTACGAATCGCTCAACCCGCGCTTCACCGTGATGGATGCGGTCGCGGAGCCGCTGACGGTTCACGGCGTGACGGATTCCCTCGAGGATCGGGAGGATCTGATCGCGAAGGCGCTCGAGCACGCGGAACTCGCACCGGCATCGGACTTCATGTACCGGTATCCGCACGAGCTGAGCGGCGGTCAACGGCAACGGGTCGCCATCGCGCGGGCGATCGTCCTCCAGCCGGAGTTCATCGTCGCGGACGAGCCGGTGTCCATGCTCGACGTCTCGATCCGCGCGGGCGTCATGAATCTCCTGCTCCAGCTCCGCGACGAATTCCGCCTGACGCTGGTGTTCATCTCTCACGACGTCGGGGTGACGCGGTACATGTCCGACCGGATCGCGGTCATGTACCTGGGGCGGATCGTCGAGCTCGGGACCGGCGAGGAGGTCATCGCGCACCCGTTGCATCCGTACACGCAGGCACTCCTAACCTCGGTGCCGGTGCCGGATCCGAAGTTCCAGCGCGGCCGAGCGAGGATCTGGGGAGAGCTCCCGAGCCCGATCGACTTGCCGAGCGGATGCACGTTCCATCCGCGCTGCCCGTACGCGCAAGAAATCTGCAAGACGACGAAACCCGAGTTGCGGGAGATCGTGCCGGGCCACTTCGCGGAGTGCCACTTCGCCGGCGAAGTCGGATTGTCTTCGGGTGCACCTCCTGCCGCGGCCATGGGATCCGGCGGAGGGCCCCCGACATGACGTGGTTCGCGAAGGTCGCAGCGGTCTTCCTCGCGGTCCTCGCCATCGTCGGCGCAATCGGTACATTGCCGCGAGCGACGCGCGCATGCAAATCGGCGGCAACGTCGGCTATCAGAACGTGACGATCCCCGCCGTCACGTCGCCGGACCAGAACGTGACCGTTGGCGTGCGGTTCTTCCTCCGGAATCCATCGGGAATCGCGATCGACATCATGCACATCTCGTACCGGTTCTATATGGACAACCTCACGGACACGCGCTCGTTCGCCGAAAAGGGCGCCTCGATTTTCGTCGTCGCGGGGGGCTTCTTCCCTCCGGGCATCGGGTACGTCGTCGGTCCGCACAGCACCGCAGACGTGTGGGGGAACGCCACAGTCTTCGGGGAGACGCAACCGACCCAGCTCGCGCGGTTGAACCTCACCTTCGGCGGACGGTACTTCCCCATTATCGACGCCTCGATGGTCTACCGCGTGCACGGCACGTCAATCGTCGAGCGCGTCGTCGGGATCGAGTTCGCCACGTCAGGAGGAATCGTCCCGTATGGATCGTGAAGTCCTCCAGCGGGTCCTGATCGAGGCGGTCTTCGTCGTCCTGGCCGGGTTCTCGATGGGGACACTCGTCGCGGTCGCGAGCTTCGCCAACTACGGGCTGTTGCTGAGCTTGGACGTCGGAGGGACCATCATTTTCGTTGCGCTGGCCGCCGGGATCGCCATCGGGTTGCGACTGCGAGACGCGGAGCCGCAATACCTCGTCGTCGCGGGCTTCGTCGGCTCTTCCATCGCCATCGTCATCGTCCTGATTTCGGTGTACGCGCCGGTCTTCGCGGGGGTCGTGCCGGGTCTCGAGGCCCTCGGTCCCTCGGTCTCCGCCCGCGCGGTGATCATTTTCGCCTCACTCTTCCTGATTCCGCTCCACCTCGTCGGCTGCGTGGCGGGGTATGCGCTCGCCGACTTCCTGGCCCCCGAGGGATTGCGCCGCGGCAGAAACCTCGAGCGCCTCTGAGGCGCTACTTCGACTTGGCCGCGACGAGCCCCCTAGGACGGCCTTCGAATACCGATCGCCGATAAGAATTACCCTTAGTATATAATAACCATAGGATAATAGTCCTCCACGGAGAGAACCCCCGAGCAAAAGAGATCAAGAACCGGTCCGAATACCGGTCTCGCACGCAGGCGTTCGGCGACCCGGTTCGAAGGGCTCGCTAATCTGGGGAATTTATTTATACGCTCCAGCGAATCCCCGCCCGCTTTCGGTGTTGGGGAGAGGGAGACGAATGTCGAACAGCACAGCACGTCGACTGCTAAGTTTTTTGATCGTTGCTCTGATGGTACTCAGCGGGGTCGTTGTCCTCGCCAGCTCCACGGCGCGAGCGGCTCCGGTTTCGGTCGTCCAGGCGGATCGGAGCGCACAGGGGTTCGTGCCGGAGACGACGGCTGCGACACCGCCTTCAACAGACAAAATCGGTCAACCCCCGAGTCCAGCGCTTTGGAAGATCGACCCGGCCCTGCAGTCCGTCGCACTGACCGGGGACAAAGGATGGTCGTACGTTGAAATCAGGAGCGTCGCGGGAGCCGAGCTCGGCCGTCTACTAACGAGCTACGGCGCCCGCGTTTCCTCGGATCTCGCCCTCGAAGGCCGTGCCGTCGGCCCAATCACGTTCCGGAACATTGCCACTGACAACCTGCCTGTCATCCAGCGCGTTTGGATCCCGAACGCGGCCCTCACGTCAATCTCCGCGCTACCCGGCACGATCAGCGTGAGTCTGCCGCTCGTGCCCAAGTTGGATTCCGATCCGCGGGGACCGACCGTTCCACTGGGCGAAGACCAAATCGACCGGACCGCCATCGCACATGCGCTCCAGGAGCGAGGAATCGAGCTCACGAACTTCCCGAGCTACGAGGAGCACGGGTCGCTCGCTGCGCGGGAGCAGTATGGGGTCAACGGGGCCGGCGCGACCATCGCAATCGTGGACACGCCCGTGGACTTCGGCCAAGCGAATCTGATCGGGCAATGGGCCGTGAACCAGAATTCATCATCCCCTTACTTCGGTTGGCCGATCGTCGGCGACACCGGTTCCCTGTCCGACAACCTTGCGCTTTGGACGACCAGCAGCGATTTTGATCGCTTCCCGTATCCGCTCCTTTCCAGCCGCGGCACGTTCAACAGCAACTTCCTCTCGGACACTCACTACGAAGCGACGGTCAACGCCACCGGTTTCCTCCACTATCAAGACGGCGTCGGCGGCTACGCGGCCCGGGCCGACCCGGCGGGAGTCAGCGGAGTCGTGAACAACACTTTGCTCACGCGAGATTACTACGTCGGCGATTCGTCTGATCCGAATCGGATCGTGAGCGCGAGCGGCGTCTATCGCCTCGGCGTCCTCAAGGACGACCACCTCACCGCGGTGTTCGGACAGCGAATCGGTCTGCTGCTCGTCGACCGAACGACACCCGGCGTGTACGATACGGTCTATGCCGACCTTAACTTTGACAACCGATTCACGGACGAAAACCCGGCGACCCGGGCGTCCCCCTTGCTTTACCGAGATCTCAACGCGGATGGCCTCCCGGACATCAGCGGGGGTCTCGTCTACTTCATCGCAAGTTCAACGGCGGTGTCCAATGAAGTCGTGATCGCCAGCGCGACCGGGAAGGAGAAGTTTGCGCTCCTCGCAAACCGAAACCTCGCGGCCGATGTCTACGACTACTTCTCGATGGACCTGCCGACCCTGTCCATGAACGGGGCGTACTGGCCAAGCGCGGGAGAAGACATCTTCGAAGTGCTCAACCCGAGCACCGCCGGGAACGAGAAAGACACGACGCAACTCCTTGCCTCGGGAAACAATCTCCTGAGCGGAGCGGTTGTGGCTACCGCAACGCTCCTTCAGAATTACAACTTGTCCCGAGTCTACGGCGTGTTCCGAAACGGCTTCGGAGACCAGCTGACCGAGGGCGCCGACTACGAGATCAACATGGATACGGGCCAAATCCACTGGCTTCACAATTTTGTTCCGAAACGGCTTCGGAGACCAGCTGACCGAGGGCGCCGACTACGAAATCAACATGGATACGGGCCAAATCCACTGGCTTCACAATTTCGGGATTGGCGACTTCCTCTTCATCGTGTACGAGTTCCAGACGTGGCGAGTCGATTTCGCGACGGGGAACGTCACCTTCCTCGCGCCACCCCTCGCCGGATCCGTGGTGAGAGCGAGCTACCAGACCGGTGTGGCCTTGCCGTACGCGGACGTCCTCGCCCGCCGTCACGGCTACGATTTGTTCGTCCCTGCGAACGGCGATTTGGTCGGGACTTTTGGCGCGTACCTCATCGGCGGCGACTGCTGCCACGGGACCTCGACCGCGACAACCGCCGCGGGCAGGCCCGCCGGCATGGCCGGCACGCTCTTCGACACCTGGGGTCAAGCGCCGGGGGCGAAGGTCATCAGCGTCGCGATGTTCAAACCGGGCGCAACGATTGACGACTCCTGGGCCTTCGCCGTCGAAGGCCCCGATGGAACCCCCGGGACCGGAGACGAAGGGAACATCGCGAGCAACAGCTGGGGCTGGCTCGATCAGCCCGCGTCGGGATGGGAGTACTACAGCCGCTTGAAGTATTACCTGAACACGATCTACGCACCTCACACCGTGTTTGTGCAATCCACCGGTAACGAGGGCCCGGGGTACGCCACGGAGCAATCTCCGACCGCTACGTCTTCCATCCAAGCGGGCGCCGCGACGAGCACGGACGTCTTCTGGCTCTTCCAACTGCTTGGCGGCGGAAACGGGTACGGCGGTGGGCCCCAGCATTCGTGGCCGCTTGGTTTGAACGGCACGCTCGGCCCTGGACCTTATGGAGACGTCGTGAGCTTCTCCAGCCGTGGCCCGAATAGCCTTGGCCAACCGGGTCCGGACATCCTCGGAATCGGCGAAGCGGGGATCGCAGGCATCCCGGTGAACGAGGTGTTCAGCGGACAAGATGCCTTCGACATTTTCTTTGCGGGGACATCGCAGGCCGCGCCGAACATCGCGGGAATCGTCGCCTTGATCATGGAGGCGTACGCCTCCGCGCATAGCGGACAGATGCCGACGACCGCGGTTATCCAATCGATCCTCAAGACGACGGCCGATGACGTCCACCAGGAAACGATCGCCCAAGGAGCGGGCTTTGCCGACGCGTTCCGAGCGGTCAAGGTGGCCAAAGAAATCGAGGGCGTCACCTCCGACGTGCACGAGTGGATTCCCGGAGGGTTCGCGGGAAAGCACCGGGACATGTTCGTTAACCTGCTGGCCCCGAGCGCTTCCGACACGACGAAAATCACTCTGACGAACCACGGGCCGAGCCCGGTCACGGTTTCCCTGAGCACTGGCGTGTTCGAGAGATCGGGCACATTCAGCTTCGACTGGATCTATCCCAACACCTGTGTCGGCGGCCTCCGAACGGGCCGGCCTGACTTCTGGGTCTTGAACAAGACCGGTGTTTGGAACAGCCACGACCCAGATCATCCCGGCGACGCCCAGGCCAAGGCCGCGGATCTCACCGCTCTCTGGGACGGCGCCGACTTAATGAAAGTCTACGCATACACCGACCCGAAGGTCGCGAGCCAGACGGGGGCCCTCGGGCTCTACGACTGGGTCGACGTGAATGGCAATAACATCTGGGACCGGTTTACAGAAGAAAGCTACATCGCCCCCGTCGTGTTCGGCGGGGACTTCGCCGGAGGTCAGCTCAACGCGCGCACGGTGTACAGCCCAGGCACCCGAATCCACAGCGGACTCGGAATCAGCGCAAGTGCGCTCGCCGGGACGTGCTCCGGTGGACCGCTCCCAGAGACGCTGTACGTCGAGTTCTACCAACGCGTTCCGTGGTCGGTGTTGAGTCTCGACCGTTCCAGCGTGACCATTCCCGCGGCCGGCACGGCGACCGTGAACGTCACGGCGACCGTTCCCGCGGGCACCGCACCGGGTTCGTACGCGGGCGGGGTGTACTACAACGACGGGAGCAACACCTCCACCATCCAAGTGCTCATCAATGTCCCGGTCACCCGGCTTCCGGGGAATCTCGGCGGGGGCCTGGCGAAAGGCGGACTCTACGAGGACAACGCCTTCACGCCGGGCTTCGTGGATCCGACGATGGGCGACGGACGCTGGTTCTACTTCGGATCCGACGATGGGCGACGGACGCTGGTTCTACTTCGACACGAACGCGTTGTCGGCGCCGAACCGCAAGCTCCTCTACAACCTGAACTGGGAGAATGCTTCCTCCGACGCGGAGATCTTGAGCTTCGGACTCGTCGCGGACTCGAACTTTGCGACGGACAGCACCTTCGGTCCGGGCACGTTTGCGCTCAAGGCCCATACCAAGAGGGCGGTCGGCATCACGGACACGATCGAGCCGCAATGGGAATTCCTCGGCTCGGATGTCTCGAGCCTCTTCATCGTGAAGCTCCAGGCGCTCACCACGACCGTTCCCCACGAGACGTTCAACGCGAACGTGGGCGCCTTGACGGTCAACACGAATGACGTCCGCATTTCGAGCAACAAGCGGACCGGGAGCGTCCCGGTCACCGTTTCGGCGAACGTCCCCCTGCGCTCCGGAGTCAAACTGGATCCGAGCCTGAACACCGTCTTCAAGGATGCGACGACGGCGTTCGCGGACCAGGCGGTCGCTCCATACGCGTACACGACCGGGCCGTACATCAACTACCTGTTCAACGCGCCGAACACCGTGAAGACCCAAGTCGTACCGGGGACGAGAAGTGCGTCGTGGAGCCTCTTCTTCCACAGCGGCGCGCGCGACGTGGACATGGGCATCTTCTTCGACGCGAACTGCGATGGGACGTACACCGTCGGCGACGACGTCATCGGGTACATCCAAGGCTCGACCCTGAACAATCCGGAGACCGCCACCGTCGACGCGCCGACACCGGGTTGCTATTGGGTCCATGCGGCGGGATTTGACGTGGACGCCGGCAGCTTGTTCGACCTGACATTCGTCACCAACGTACCGGCGACCCAAGGCGTCTCCATCGCCGTGACGCAGGCCTTGTCCACGGTGACGAAGGACCGCGTGGTCGACTCGTACCCCTACCCCGGTGGGCCGTTCATCAACTACCTCTTCGGCTCTGCGAACCGATACAAGACCGAAATCGCGGCCGGGACGATCATCGCCACGTGGAGCATGTTGTTCCACCCGCCCGCGAGCGACGTTGACTTCGGCATCTTCTACGATTCGAACTGCGACGGCGTCTACACCGTCGCGGACAGCGCGGTCGGGACGGTCGCGGCGACCTCCAGCAATCCGGAGACTGCGACCAAGTCGTTCCCTGCACCCGGATGCTACTGGGTCCATGCGGCGGGCTTCGCCGTCGCGGGCTCGGCCCTCTTCGACTTGACGCTGTCCGTCACGGTCCTCGGGGCGTCCGCGTTCTCGCCGGTCGGGCTCCCTGAAACCGCGATCGCGGCGGACACGGAGGTCCAATTCGACGTCGACTGGGCGTTCGACGCGGCCAAGCAGCCGGGGGTCACCACGGACTTCTTGTTCGTCAGCCCCGGGAATTCGCCGTTTGCGCTCACGCAGACCCTGCAGGTCACGTTCAGCTTTGACCTGACGCCGCCCTCCTTCAGCTCGCCGCTGCCATCGCCGGGAGCGACGGTCGCCTCGACGAGCCCGGGCATTTTCGTCCAGATCGATGACACCCAACCCGGATCGATCGCCCCGAAAGGCGAGATTGACGAGAGGACGATCCGAATCTGGCTGGACGGTCTCGACGTGACGGCGCAGTCTCAAGTCAGCGTGCCGTTCCAGAACCCATCCGGCACGGGGAACGACGGTTACAACATCGGCACGATCCTGTTGGTGCCGGCCGCCCCCCTGAGCGAGGGCGGTCACACGGTCCTCGTCCAGGCGGGCGATTTCGCGGGGAACATCGCGACGACCTCGTGGTCGTTCACGGTCGATTCCTCTGCGCCCGTGCTCGACATCCTCGCACCCACGGCGGGCTTCGCCACGAGCTCGTCCAGCGTCACCGTCCAGGGACGGACGGAACGAACCGCGGCCGTGACGGTCGGGAGCTCCAGCGTCAGCGTCGATGACACCGGGGCGTTCAGCGCCGTCGTGGCTCTGGTCGACGGATCCAATGTGATCGAGGTGACCGCGACGGATGCGAACGGGAATACGGCCCGCACATCGATCACGGTCGTTCGGGACTCGGCGGCTCCGTCCATTTCGCTCGTGAGGAGCTCCGCGGGCGTCCTGACGAACAAAGATCTGACCGTCATTTCAGGCGTCGTGAGCGAGTCGGCCTCCTTGACGGTGGCGGGGATTCCCGCGACCGTCCGCGCGGACGGATCGTTCGAGGTGCCCGTCTCGCTTGTGGAAGGCGCGAACACGATCACCCTCGTGGCGGTCGACCCGGCCGGCAACCAGGGGTCGAGTAGCCTGACGGTGACGCGCGACTCGACGCCGCCGGCCGTGACGATC
>Ga0209239_1001999_pt1 | contig 12186 bp, 17 predicted proteins | sample GraSoi013_2_20cm_FD_185824 | JGI IMG/M metagenome (GOLD analysis project Ga0209239, IMG submission 185824) | Grasslands soil microbial communities from the Angelo Coastal Reserve, California, USA - Sample 10_02_2013_2_20cm (SPAdes) (version 2) | ecosystem: Environmental > Terrestrial > Soil >...
TCTGGTTGAGTTCCTGGAGATAAGGCAGGCTCAGCCTGCGAATATCGAGTTGACCCAGCGCAGCCTGGCCAACGGAGAAGCAGGCAACGCCCAAGTGATAGCTGCCTGTGCCGCTGCAATTCAGGAAGCCAGCCGATTCGAGGTTCACCAGAAAACGGTGAACCGTGCTGACGGGCAATCCCGAAAGCTTGGCAATCTGCGATGCGGTGAGACTCCTCTCGGCGCTGGCAAACAGTTCCAGCAGCCGCAGTCCGCGCTGCAAGGACGTGATGTTGTAAGTTCGTTTGGTCTTAGTCGGCATAGCGACGTGAGCAATCTGCACCACTTCACATTTTGAAAGTGCAGATTATCTGATGAAAGTGGATTTCGCGCAACATTCCATGCAACCACTCCGGACTTGCCTTTTATAGACGACCGAATTTCTTTACCGCCTCCTCGATCGATTTGTACTTTTCGATGTATGGATACATGGAGTGTTCTTTGAAATCCATTTCTTGGGCCAAGGCCAAAACCTGTTCCGCTCTGGCCCGCGGCACCACTACCACGCCGTCGTTGTCAGCGACAACAATATCCGCCTCCTCCACTCGGACCCCGTCGCACACCACGGGAATATTGGCTCCGGCAAAGCGATAATGGTTGACGGAGGTTGAGGGCACCATTCCCAAAGCAAATACTGGGAAACCGATTTTGCGAAGATGCGCCACATCGCGGACGCTGCCATCGATCACCGCTCCGGCAAATCCTCGGGCCGCCATCGTGGTTCCCATTAATCCGCCCATGCCCGCGATGTTCGCTCCGTCTTCCACCACCATGACGTAAACCGAGTCGGCTTGTCCCTGGTCGATTGCCGCCAACATCCCGTTGAGTGCCGCAGGATCATTATTTGCCTCGGCTTTCTTCAAGAGCACAGTTACCGCGAAACCCGCGAACTTGCTGGCAAATATCGGTTGCATGCGGTGAGTCATGTACATACGTTGCCCCGCAATCTGTTCTAATGCGTCGGACACAGAAGCCACTTCCACGTGGCGAAAAGCTTCCAGCAGCGCGGCGTTACCCTTGGCGGGCGTTTTCTCCGACACCATTTGGGCTGAGGCCAGCCACGTTACGCTCACTATCCCGAGAGACAATACGATTACACAAATCGCCGTGAACCCCTGGGAAGAAAATTTATGGAAACGGGATTTGTTCATTGAGTCCTCCTGGTTGTATATATGTGCGCGGACTCTAACACTGTTTTTCTTGGCGCGAAAGGGGGGCACCCCGGACCCAGACTGACTTTGAGGAACCGATGGCGGTCATCTAAAAGAGGAGATACAACGATGCGCAACACTGTTTTCAGTTCGCTCAGAATCGGCATCGCAGTGACTGTAATTATTGTTCTGGCGATATCGGCGATTGGTTATTCGCAAACCCGCCGTGCCATTACCGTGGGAGAATCCAAAGGTCTTCCCTTCAGCGATGGCATGCTGGTGGGCAACACGTTATACATCGCAGGTCAGGAAGGTACCGACACCAACAACAAACTGTTGGCTGGAGGGATTGGCCCCGAGACGCAGCAGGCACTGGAAAATATTCAGAATGTTGTTAAAGCCGCTGGATTTGAATTAAAAGACGTGGTTGCAGTGACTGTCTACTTGGCGGACATTCACGAGTTTGGCGACATGAATAAAGTTTATCGGAGCGTCATGCCAGATCCGAAACCGGCTCGCGCAACTGTTCAGGTAGCGGCCCTGGTCAACAACGCACGCATTGAAATCTCAGCAATTGCGGTCAAGGGAAAGTAGCCGCTGTTCGATTGGCGCCTAACGACCGAGCCGATGTCAGGAGGAAGCCGATAGTACGCAAATGGTGGTATTCATTATCGCTGATGGCTGTGGTGCCTTTCATGTTCATGAGGGGCATGATTCCTCAACTGCAATCCCAAGCCGCCCAGCCGGCTAATTCTAAACCAGCGTCCAGTGCGACATTGTTGGAAGGGAAACAGATCTTTGCATCCAGTTGCGCCGCGTGTCACGGGTTGGATGGACGAGGCGGCGAGCGCGCTCCCGATATTGCCGCCAGGCGACAAACGCAACGGCTCTCCGACGTTAAGCTCGCTCGCATCGTCGATGCCGGAGTACCTGGGACTGGAATGCCGAGCTTTCATTCGCTGGGCGCTTCCGCGATCAAATCTGTTGTGAGCTACCTCCGCACGTTGCAGGGCGAAGGTAAGTCTGCCAGTCTGCCCGGTAATCCGCAAAAAGGCGAATCAATTTTCTTTGCGAAGAGCGGCTGTTCCGATTGCCACAGGGTTGGTGATAAGGGAGGCTTTCTCGCGCCCGATATGTCCAGCTACGCCCGTAATCGCTCCGCCGACGAGATTCGTGATGCGATTAACAACCCGGACAGCACGCGAAAGGCGGAAGGGAAAATCGTGCTGGCAGTCACACGCGACGGCACAAGGTATGTTGGACTCGTCCGTAATGAGGATAATTTTTCGTTACAGTTGCAGACTGTAGACGGCAATTTTCACTTTTTTATAAAGTCGGAACTGCAAACGTTGGAGCGAGAACCGCAATCCGTGCTGCCCGCAGGCTACCATTCGGCAGTGGGTGGCCGGGACCTGGATGACGTGATTAGTTTTCTGATCCGCTCGGCAAGAATCAGCAAGACTGGGGCTGCATCCGGAGAAGCCGACTAGTGATACGGAAGTCTGCATAGCGATCGAAAAGGAGAGACATTCTGTGGATCGCCTGGTTAGAGTCCGAAAGATTTCCTTCCCAATATTTCTTTTGCTTTCAACGATTCCGTTCTCTGGATCCTTGAACGCTCAGGTACAAGAGCGAAAGTTTGAGTTGCAAGCCAAATCTCTGGAGTTCTGGAATCTCCTGGACCGAAACGCGAAACTGGATCTATTTGCAGACGGATTCGGTTTCACGGAAGGTCCGGTGTGGGACGAAGCGGGCTTTCTCTACGTCAGCGATGAAACTCTGAACAAGATTTTCCGGGTGTATCCGGGCGGCAGGAAAGAAGCAGTGATTTCCCTCGGCGATCCAGACGGCAGCACCTACGATGGAAAACATCGTCTGCTCGACTGTGCGAGTGTTCTGCGCGCCATTGTCGAGGTCACTCCGGACGGACACTACAATATCCTGGCGGACCGTTTTGAAGGAAAGAGATTCAACGGTCCGAATGATGTTGTGATCGGTCCGGACGAAGCCGTTTACTTTACTGATCCAACGCTTGATCTGGTCAAAGGAGAGAAGCAGGAGATTCCGTTTCAAGGCGTCTATCGCTTGGACGACAAGGGCAAAGTCCGTTTGCTCACGAAAGATCTGTCGCAACCCAATGGGCTGGCTTTTTCCCCTGACGGTAAGCATTTTTACGTGGACGATAGCGAACGGAAGAGTATCCGTGTGTACGACGTTGAGCGGGACGGTAGTCTTTCCAATGGACGTGTCTTTGCCGAGGAGCCCGGAGGTCCGCATGAAGGCGTGCCGGATGGTATCAAGGTCGACCAGATCGGCAATATTTTCGTAACCGGACCAAAAGGTATCTGGGTATGGGATCCGCAAGGCCATCATCTGGGCACCATCGCGATGCCCGAACAGCCTGCTAATCTTGCATGGGGCGACAAAGACTACCGCACTCTCTACATCACAGCTACGACGTCGGTTTATCGCTTGCGGACAAAAGCGCGGGGATTTGTTCCTTATCTGAAGAAGTGAAAGTCGCTGCCATCGCCCGCCACGTCGCGATTGGACGAGTCTGATCAGCGTGGCCTATTTAACCGGCAGGTGAATGAAAAGACCGAGCCCGCCCGACTTGAGTATGACGACTTTGAAAAGTCATTGATCTTCGATAAGTTCTACCGCGGCAGGAATGAGCAATATCGCGTACAAGGAACCGGCATGGGACCGGCGATTGCAAAAGCGGTTCTGGAAGCGCACTCCGGCACGATTCGCGTCACTAATTAGTGCTGATGCCCTGATTCTCAAGTAGGATTCTCCCATGCCTTCTACGCCGCTTTCCCGACGCTCTTTTCTCGCTTTGTCAGCGATGCTTCCCCGGGCTTTCACTGTCAGGGCATCCACATCCATCCCCGTCGGCCTCGAGTTGTATTCCTTGCGCGAGACATTGAAAAAAGATCCCGAAGCCACTCTACGTGCTGTCGCTCAGATGGGATACGAAGGCGTGGAATTTTATGCGCCGTATTTCGACTGGACGGAAAGTCAGATCAAGCAGACTAGGAAACTTTTAGACGATCTCGATATCCGCTGTTTTTCGACCCATAACGACGGAAGCCATTTGAGCCCAGAAAACATTGATCGAACCCGCGACATGAATCTAATTCTAGGAAGCCAGTATGTGGTCCTCGCCTCTGCCGGTCAGAAAACCAGTTTGACGGAATGGCGGTCCGTGGCAGATATGCTCAACACTGCCGCCGAAAAGCTGGAACCAGCGGGATTGAAAGCCGGTTATCACAATCATCAGCTTGAGTTCACACCCGTCGGAGGTCAGCGTCCCATCGAAATCTTGGCCAAACATACTAAGCCATCCATCATGTTGCAACTCGACGTGGGAACATGTCTGGAGGCGGGCTCGGATCCGGTGGCATGGGTTCGCGCAAACCCGGGCAGAATTCGATCCATTCATTGCAAAGACTGGTCGCCCGATGCTGGCAAGGGATACACGGTTTTGTTCGGCGAAGGAGCGGCGGATTGGAAAAACATCTTTGCAGCCGCGGAAGGCACCGGTGGAATCGAATACTACCTCGTAGAACAGGAAGGGAGCAGATTTTCTGAACTCGAAACCGCCCGGAGATGTCTCCAAAGTTTCCGTGCGAAGCATGCGGGCTGATGGGCTCTATGATCAAGCCTTTCAGGTGAAGCGAGACCGGTTTTAGATCTTGGACAACAATGATCCGGTCTCGCGGGTATCTGTCATGCAATTAGTTCTTTTCGTCTTTTGCTTCGGCAATTCGTGCCTGGTGGCCTGCATCTGACACGGCCCTCATGAATGCGTCCGCACTTCTCGGGGTCGACACTCTGCCCGAAAGGATGTTGCGGAATCTCACGTTCTTGCCGTAAATGGCTTTAGTGGAATCGTCATCCTGCTGTACGACCGCACCTTCGAGTGTTATGCCGGCGAACAGCCCTTTGGAGCGCGAGTAGGTCAGCATTTGAGTGTTCATCTTCCAGTCGGTTCCCGCGGAAGCATGACGGCCAACCGGACCTGCAGCCGCTGATCCTTCGCCGCTCAATTGAAATTTACTGGAGAGCAGATGCTGGAAGCCCTGGTCGTTCATGACCAACATAATCAGGTCCACGCCTTCGACTCCGATCTGCAATCCCCAACTTCCTCCACCAACGGAGACGAACGCAGGGGCACTCCAACCATCCGATGTACGGCAGGTGGCCACGCCACGTCCGTGCTTGCCACCAAAAATGAAGCCGCCTTTAATCAGGTCTGGCACCACCAGGATGCATTTTGCATTGCTCAGCACTTCTTCCGGGATGCCTTTGTCTGGCGTTGACATGATCGCGTGCAGAACATCCACAGATTTTTGCAGCCGGTCAACCGTGTCTTCCCGAGCGGAACCTGCCCATGCGAATGTTCCAACCAAGCCTATGAAACTCATCAACAACACTGACATTGTCTTTTTCATGAATGATTCCTTTGCGAACTGCGGACTAAGAGGAGACAACTTCAGATGGGCTGACTTAGCTCAGAGGACCTGAAAGAGAAGACGTGCTCGTCTCTACATCATGATCGCCCAGGCTGGAGAGAATAGCTGGTCTAAACTGCTCACTTGTATTTGGCTCAAAAACAGGTTGGCAGGATTGTCCCAATCCCGAACTGATAGTTCATGCTGCAACACGAGCAATTTTGCACAGAATGATCGGGCGTGGACGTGTCATCGTGACCTGTGCGGTATCGATCCTCACATCTCTTACAACCATTAAGCGCGGCCCGTTCGGCGCCGGATTAGGAAAAGCGAAATTTCAGCCATGGACTCATTTGTGAATAGCTTTCTGGTGCGCGTTCATACAGTGCTCGGATTGATCACTGACTCCTTGAGGAAGTTCTTTGGCATGAACGACAGGGATTTCGGATCACAAAGGATGTGCCCCTTCTGCGGGCTAATAACGTCGCGGCGGAAGACGTGTTGCCTGGAGTGCGGCAAGACGCTCAAACCGGCTTAAGCGGCACTGTGGGGCTGGTCAGAATTGGACAGTTCCATTCCGAATCCTTCGCCAAACTTGGGCGAAAAAGGCCCATTCTTCTCTTTGGTTGCTAGTTGAACAATATTGGCATGCGGTTGTGCCGCTCCTTCGCGTGATTTGCCGGGACGCCGCAGACGTATCGGCTTTGGGAACGTGAGCTTCCCTTCGCGACGCTGTGCCGGCGTCACACTCGGGACGTAAATAAACGGTCGCCAACAGGAAATGAGCGCCGTCGGACTTGGCGACGATGGCATCCACCGACTTCGCTGCATCATCGGGCAGCTCCAGGCCGTGGGACCCGCGTCCGGGCTCAATCGGCAAACTCCAAATAGGTCGCAAGTCACGAGGCTCAGTGCAGGTTAGCAGCTGGCAAGCTGAGCAATACCGACCAGATATCCCGAGCATTGAAGTCTAGGATATGCGTAGAAGATTTTTTTGACGCCGTGAGGCCACAATGAAAAAACAGTACCTTCACCTCTCCACTTATTCGTGTGACAAATGTCGAGGGCCAGTGGTTTCGGGCTTCATCGCGGTGCGCGAAAATGAAATATCGAAGGAGACTGGTACCAGGCAAGTAGGCGCGATTTGCCTATCATGCGGCCACAGGCAAAACAAAGCTACTGAGCCCGGACGCGCTCGTCATTTGCCGCAGATTGAATGGGGGCCGGTGGGAGCGATAAATGCGGGTGATCCAAGAACCGCTTTCGTAGAGACGCGCTCAATCATGCAGAACTACGTTGAGCAGCGAACTGTGGACTTGCAGACCACCGTTGTAGTGAATGAAACCCAATTTCCTGAACCGGTTCATGAAGAAGCTCACTCGGGAACGAGTCGTACCCACCATCTCGGCTAAGGTTTCCTGACTGATCTTGGGGACCACGGTTTCCGGAATGCCCTCTTTGCCGAAATGAGCCAGCAATAGAAGGACGCGGGCCAATCTCTTTTCACTGGAGTTGAAAAGTTGGTCGACCAGATCCTCTTCGTAACGGATATTACGCGCCAGCAAATAGGCCACGAACATGTCGGAAAACGCGCGCTCGCGGTGAAGGGCCTCCATCATGGCCTTCTTGTCCACGCGCAGAAGCTCGCAATCCGTCATTGCAGCTGCGGAGCCCATACGCAGAAGCTGACCCGCCAGTGACCCCTCACCAAAAAAGTTCCCCTCATTCACTATGCCGATCGTCGCTTCCTTGCCGGTCTTGGACACGACGGTGAGCCTGACCTTGCCTTTTTGGATATAGAAGACAGCGTCCGCCCCATCCCCTTGTGCGAATATCAGTTTCTTTTTAGCAACCGCCACGACCTTCCTGCCATCGCCAATGGTTGCGAGGAAAGTGTTGGGATTGAACTCACGCTTTGTTTTGGCTGCCCCAGCGGACTTCATAAAAGCTGATTATAGCGTAGAAAGACAGAAAGTCCATGTGGGCCGCCGGTTCCGGAGTGAGCCTTTCTGCTCAGTATTTTAAGTAGAAATGAGCGAATCTATCGATAGCTCAAGTGGCGATCTGTCCGCCAAACCAGACGACGTATCGCCATCCTTGAGGCGGGCTCGCGTGCGCGCAGGAGAAGTGAAATGCTCCGGACAGATCTACTGAAACCCGACCTGGTAAGCGAACTCGTGCTCCTAGGCAGCGGTACGCTGCTATTTGTTTCACTGTTGATGATCGTCGTAACTGCGCTCACGCGAGCTTAATCTCGCAGCCGCTTTCTCTCTGGAGAATTCATGCCACCAACTATCCAAGTCGGCACAATTCTAATGAAAGACTGGCCCCTGATGACGCAACTCCTTGGACTGGAGAGTGAGTCCTGCTCGGGGAACTGGAGCCTGGTCAAGGCGCTGGATGGCTTCGCCCTTGATCGCAAGATCCATGCCGCAGGGTGGAACTTCTTTTTCATGGCGGCAGAGATCAAGGTAATTTTCTTTGGCGCTCGTGGAGCGAAAAAGATCCAGAACGCATTGCAGCGAATCCTGGGAAAAGTGAGGGTGCAGAACTTCAATTGCCTCGAAGTCACTGGGATCATTGCAAAGCGCGTTCTTGGCGTCCCCTACACTACCGTCTCCGCACATTCACGGCACATCCAACAGAGCTGCAGCTTGGATAGCGCCGAAGCGCGACGGACGTCCCAGCGCGACGCCGGGCGGGCTAGAGGTTGAGCGCGTCTCCAGTGGTTTTGAAGTGCAACAAGAATGCGGCTTTCAGCTTGTCGACGTAGTTAAATCCCACGCGCCGATCTCGATGCGGCTTTGTGCGGGGTTGGCCGGTGCCAAGCTCACACTTCTCTCCGCGCTTAGCGCCACAAGTGGGGCAGCGGACGCTCAAGGCTTGCTTCTGCTTGCCTTCCATAGCTAAATAATGCACCTTTGCTCGACAACAGAATGGTCAATTGTGACCAGCGCATTCCATGCCAATTTGGCAGCCTACTGGGCGACTTTTTCTCAGCGTGCCACGTGCTAACCTATCCTTCCGGGGGGCCGTAGCTCAACTGGATAGAGCGAGAGTTTCCTAAACTCTAGGTTGGCGGTTCAAGTCCGCCCGGTCCCTCCACTACGGTTGTTGCGAAGCAGGGCTTCGCGCGCGCGCGTAGTCGTCCGCCGGTTGGGAATCCATCAATTTCTGCTCCTGCTTCTTATTTGGATGGGGATTCATTCGCGCGACAGGAATTTATATTCCAAGGTTTCGTCGCAGTCGAGGTCCAGACCGCTCAAGACCGATATCCTTTGCAGCATTTCACTCGAACTTGGAGCCGGACCGATTTCGCTGCTGCTCGTAAATTTTCAGAGCGAAAGCTCCCGCCGGACGGGGGCGCATTTCGTTGACCACGGACTGAACTGCAGGGGGCATCTGCTCAAAGGACGGCATGGGGCCGCCATAGCCAGCAGGCAGAACCACGGGTGCAACCGCCACGGCAAAGGCGAGATCGGACAGTGTCAGTCGATCAACCACCAGATATTTCGGTTTCCCGGCCAGCCGTGCATCCACGGCGTCGAATATTTTTCTGGCTTGGTCGAGACATTGCTCAGCCTTGCTTGCACTCAATCCTAGAAGCAATCTAAGCAGTCCTGCAAAGACCGGTAAGCGAACTCAACCGTCTTTCGCTCAAAATCTGGAGTACCCAAGGTCAGCGGCCGGATCATCAAGTCCCGATGGGGGAGCAAGTGATAATAGGCGAACTTGGCCGTTGCGAATGCCAACGCGTTATTGAACAGGTTCCAGTCACTCTCCACCTGGCGCTTCTGATCTTCTTCCTGCGGCCACAGTTGGCGATTCTGCTGGCACCGCTTGTCGAAAAACTCGGCCATGGGCCTCGGTCCTGCAAGTTTGTACGAACTGCTGTAGAGCAACGGAAAAATCACTGTCCAGCCGCGCCAGAGCGTGACCAAAAAAGAAAAAATCAGCGCGTGTCGTCTTTCCTGATGCTGAATTCCATAGTGATCCAGGAGAAATCGGCCTAGCTCGCTATCGAGGCTCGGGGGAAACGTGATCAAGACTGGGTCGACCGCGTTACCGGGCTTCGTCATATGTTTGAACTAGCCTTCGGAGATATGGACCGCTAAACGACAACACTCCTCGGCTGTAAACCGGATGTCATAAACTGGCAACGTACTTGAGCGCGCGGATGCTCGGTAAGAAGAAATCAGATCCACCTCGAACGGTTACGAAGCGGCTAAGATTGTGAACCCTTTCGCGCAGCGGCTCGGCTTCTACAGTAAAAAGACAGTCGCCTTTGGGCAGATTGCCGATCAATGGATCAACTTCACTATAAAGGCCGCCGAATACTGGACTGTTAATCCAAGTCTGTTGGACAAACTCAAATTGCCGCTCGATATCACTATTCAAACAGATGAAATGCAAACCTCGTTCTGCGCCATCGTCGATCAGGTGGAGACTTGACCTGATCGCAAAAGTACGCGAATTGCCCTCCCTAGGGGCATACAGCCGGGTTCTCTTCAGGTAAGAGACGATTGTTCGACCTTTGAAATAGAGGACGGTGGAAGGAGTCTGCGCAGCCGCTCTAGTGTTTTGCTTCCAGGAATTTGCGGGCCTCGTCAAGTTCTTTACGCCTGCTGGCGTCCACCTTGGGATAACGCAGGCTCAACCTCTCCAGCGTGTCAATCATCGCGGACGCCACGACCAGCCGGCTGAACCACTTGTTGTCGGCCGGCACCACATACCACGGGGCAGCCGGCGTGGCGGTATTCCGGACCATATCCTCGTACGCGTCCATGTAGTCGTTCCAATATTCACGTTCATGGACATCAGCTGCGGAAAATTTCCAATTCTTCTCCGGCTCGTCCAGGCGGGCGAGAAAGCGTTTGGCTTGCTCTTTTTTGGACAGGTTTAGGAAAAACTTCCGGACCACAATGCCGTTGCGGATAAGATACCTTTCAAAAGCGCAAATGTCCTCGAAACGCTCTTCCCATATCTTCTTGGTAATCTGGGATGGCGGGACCTTCTCGTTGTTCAAGAGATCAGGATGAACCCGCACAATCAGCACTTCCTCGTAATACGATCGATTGAAGATGCCTATCCGCCGACGCTCGGGAATGCGTTGCATGGTTCGCCATAAGTAATCATGCTGCTGCTCTTCGCTGGAAGGTGCCTTGAACGAATACGCCTGGCACCCCATCGGATTCACACCTGCCATGACATGTTTGATGACGCCGTCTTTACCCGACGCGTCCATGCCCTGAAAAATAAGCAAGACCGCCCACTGATCCTGGGCATAAAGCTTGCCTTGCAAGTCGGCAAGCTGTTCCAGGCTCTTCTGCAAGGCCGCAGCGGCCCGCTCCTTCGATCGAATGCCGCCAGTATCGGCGGGATCGAAATCTTTCAACTTGAAATGCTTGCCACGCTCTACGCAGTATGCCTTCGCCAGCTTCCCGAATTGTTTCATCGCAGATCATTGTAGAACTAAAATGTCGCAGCTTGGAGTCTGTTAAGAGGAAGAATACCGCGCCACCGTTCACCACTCTGTGGGTTAGTGAATGCCCCATTCTGGTAATGAGGTAAAGCAGGACAGAGAGGGCCACGCGGAACAGAATCGAGGTTGTCAGCGAGTATCCAGCACCACGCCACCGATAGATAATTCCTAAGATCCAGGAACTTTGTGATGGTAGCGGGAACAAGGCGTCGTCTAGAGACCTTTCAGAACTCTGCCAGATTTTTCCCGCGACCATCACCTCGAAAAAATACTGTCAGACGGACTGTAGAGCAGCTCGACTTTACATCAGCTCTAGGTGGATCCGTCATCCTCCCTTCTCCCAAAAGTCGCGAAAAGAATGCGGCCCCGCAGTAAGATATGCGGCAAGGGAGGGCATTCTGGTGCCCCGCACAATCCTTCGTTTTTCCCTGCCCGCCGTAATCCTGCTGGCGCTAGTGGCCGCCTGGGGCGCCCAGCTCTCCAACTCTGATCTGGAGCAGAAGTCGGAGAAAATCCAGGCGCTGCTGCGGGCGGGCAAGTTTGATGAAGCCGAATCATTGGCGCGCGAATGCATTCGGCAGCTCCCCGAGGAAATCTACTTCCTTGGGCAGCTCGAGATGGTTCTGAATGGACAGGGCAAGTCTCGCGAGGCCGATGAACTCCGCGAGCGGATCCGGAAACTCTGGGAAAAGGATTACAAGGCGGAGTGGATCGCAAAAGGTTCTCCGGTGGGAGAATCGTCGTGGGCGCGAGTTGTCGGTTCATCCAAGGACTACGACGTCTTCGGTGTGGAGTACTTCGTTCCCAGGCTCCTCGAGGGAGCGGATCGCAAAGATCCCAATAGCGACTTTATTTGCGATTCCGTGTACCTGCTGTGGTTGTCACCACCATCGGAAATCACGACCATGGCCTTTCTTCGGTAGCGCGCGTTCTGCAGTTCCTTCATGCCGAGATAGATGCCATCCCACAACGCGGTGAATCCGTCCGGCTGAATCGCATTAATTTTCCGTTGGACTTCGCTCGCAGAATCATCGAGGTGGAAAACAATACCGGGTTG
>Ga0209239_1002002_pt1 | contig 12172 bp, 11 predicted proteins | sample GraSoi013_2_20cm_FD_185824 | JGI IMG/M metagenome (GOLD analysis project Ga0209239, IMG submission 185824) | Grasslands soil microbial communities from the Angelo Coastal Reserve, California, USA - Sample 10_02_2013_2_20cm (SPAdes) (version 2) | ecosystem: Environmental > Terrestrial > Soil >...
CCCGCCGTGAGGCGCACGACCAGCCACGAGAGGTCACGGGTATACGAATAGAACGAAGCGAGCGGTGGGATGATCAGCTTCGGCTCGCCTACCGGCACGGCGCGTAGGTCTGATGCTATTGTGCTCATGCGTTTCCCCCTTGAGTTGGCCTCCGATGGATCATAACACCAAAGACTGCGGGGAATTTCCGCGCCGGGCGATAAGGGCGCCTGCAGATCGAGACCATTTGCTCGCTGGAGCGCCCGTGCCAATCGGTGACGAATCGATGCGGGGGTAAGTTCCAGAGACTTGAATTGTTGGAAATCTTTCTTCGCCGTAGCCGCTTGGCCATGACCTCGTTTGGCCGTGACCTCGTATGGTGCGGAGGCGGCGGCACAGGGCGGCAGTGCGACCCGGAAGCCTTGCTAAGGCCGCATTTTTCGTCTTTCTCGTCCCCATAATTCGGATTTTGGCCGCTCCGGCCGCTGCGTGCCGATCGGCCGCATTCGTTTCGGATCTTCCCAAAACCCGGGTTGTGGCGCGGTCCGTAGCGATGCGGTCGTGCTTCGCTCACTCGAGACTTCACTGACTAGGAGACAGACGATGCAGAAGGGCACCGTCAAATGGTTCAATCCAACTAAAGGCTACGGGTTCATTCGGCCTTCGAGCGGGGACAAGGACGTATTCGTCCATATCTCAGCGGTGGAGCGCGCTGGTCTCAGCACGCTCAACGAAGGTCAGACTGTCGAATACGAGCTCGTGACCAATCGCGGCAAGACATCGGCGGAGAATCTCAAGGTGTCCTGACGTGGCGGGAAGGTCGGTCATCCGGCCAGCGAGTTTTCCCGTAGCCCCCGGCCATGTGCCGGGGGTTTTATTTGCGCCACAGGGGGAAGTGGGGCCTGGGGACACAGAAGGGCCAATTCTATTCTCTTCCACTCTCTCGGCCGTGTTTGTCCTCCACCTGGGGAACGATCAACGCGCCTTCCGCCGGAGGCGCTCCCTCGATCAGACAGCGGCCGCCGATCATCTTGGCGCGCCCTTCCGCTACGAGTCTGAGCGCCAGCGGATAGATCCGATGCTCGGCCTTGAGCACGCGGGCAGCGAGCGTTTCGGCGGTGTCGTCGTCGTGGACCGGCACCGCGGCCTGCGCAACGATCGGACCGGCGTCGGCCTCCGGTACGACGAAGTGAACGGTCGCGCCCGATATCTTCACCCCCGCCTTGAGCGCTTGGCCGTGTGGATCGAGGCCCGGAAACGCAGGCAAAAGAGTAGGGTGGATGTTGAGCATGCGGCCCTGCCAATGCAGTACGAAGTCCGCCGTCAACAGCCGCATGAAACCGCCGAGACAAACGAGCTCCACGCCATGCGTGTCGAGTACGGCTTGCAGCGCACGCTCAAAGGCGGCGCGATCGTTCCCGTATGAGCGATGGTCGACCACGGCAATGGGAATTGCGTCTGCCTCGGCGCGGGCGAGCCCGGGCGCTTCCGGTCTGTTGGAGACCACGAGCGCGATCTCGGCGGGGTAGGAGCGCTCCTTCGCCGCCTCGATCAGCGACGTCATATTCGAACCGCGACCGGAGATCAGGACGGCGACGCGCTTCTTGGCCATGCGCTCACCAGCATAGCAGGCATCGGCAGTTATCCGCAGCAGGTTGATTTGTTCGACCGTCGGTCGTCCCCTCGACACCGGTGCTCGAAATGATGGAGTCGCGAGCCGACGGCGCGCGTTCGCTCGCGTTTGGGTACTTGGGAATCCGCGCCTGTGCAATGGCTTGATCGCGGCTATACTGACATTCGCATGGCCGCATGCGACGACCGGTGGGTGGTGACGATGAGGCGCGCGGACCGCGCCAGGGCGCAAATTTGAGCATTCCAAATCTCATTACGCTGGGCCGCATCCTATTGGTGCCGGTCGTGGTGTGGGCGATCACTGCAGGCGAGATGCGCGTCGCCTTCGTGCTGTTCCTCGCTGCCGGCATCAGCGATGCCGTTGACGGCTTTCTCGCCAAACGGTTCGGCATGGCGACCGAACTCGGCGCCTACCTCGACCCGCTCGCGGACAAGGCCATGCTGGTTTCCATCTATGTCGCGCTCGGCATCGCAGACGCGGTTCCCGGCTGGCTTGTCATTCTCGTCGTCTCGCGCGACATCATGATCGTGAGCGCGGTGATCTTGTCGTGGCTGGTGGACAGGCCGGTGGCGCTTAAACCGCTTCTCGTCTCCAAGCTCAACACGGTTGCGCAGATTGCGCTCGCTTGTGTGATCATGGCGGCGCGCGGGTTCGAGTTCGATGCGAGGATTGCAGTGATCTTGCTCATGGCATTGGTCACGGCCTTGACCTTGATTTCCATCGCCTTCTATGTCGCCGAGTGGGTGCGCCACATGAACGCGGCAGAAATGGGCCCCTGACCGCGCGGGTTTTCGGGTGAGTGATCGAATGGGCTACGGCCGTCACCTCGCGTTCTGGGTCGTGACCTTTGTCGTGCTTGCGGCGGCGCTGTGGTTGCTGCACGACATTCTGCTCCCGTTCGTGGCCGGTATTGCGCTTGCTTATGTGCTCGCGCCGGTTGCCGACCGTGGGGAGCGACTCGGCATCAACCGGACCGTCGCCGCGCTGCTGATCGTCGGCGTCTTTGTCGTATCGCTGATCTCGCTGATCTTGCTGCTCGCTCCGCTGTTGCTGCAGCAGGGCTCAGCTTTGATTTCCCACATTCCTGGCTACGTCAAACGGGTCAGAGAGCTGGTTGTCGATTTGAACCTGCCCTGGCTGAACTGGCTCGGCGCCACCGACTCCGGCACGACGCTTTCCGACCTCGTCGGCCAGCTGGCGACCTGGCTCCTCAGCTTTTCTTATTCCTTGTGGACCGGTGGAAAGGCACTGGTCTCATTCGCGTCCGTCCTGATCGTAATGCCGGTCGTGACCTTTTACTTGATCCGCGACTGGCATCCGATGGTCGACAGAGTGGACAGCTGGATACCGGTACGCCAGCGTGACACTGTGCGCCAACTTGCCCGCGAGATCGACGCCGCCATCGGCGGTTTCCTCCGCGGCCAATTCGGCGTCTGCCTGTTCCTCGGCTGTTACTATGCCGTTGGACTGATGCTGGCGGGCTTAGAGTTTGGGCTACTGATCGGTCTCATCGCCGGCGTGATCACGTTCGTGCCTTATATCGGCTCAATGACCGGGCTGATGATCGCAGCGAGCGTAGCGATCGCGCAATTCTGGCCGGACTGGAAACGAATCACGCTCGTCATCGCTATTTTTCTGGTCGGCCAGTTCATCGAGGGCAACATCGTCTCGCCAAAATTCGTCGGCGAGCGGGTGGGGTTGCATCCGGTCTGGTTAATCTTCGCCATGTTCGCGTTCGGCTATCTCTTTGGTTTCGTCGGGCTGCTGATCGCGGTGCCGCTGGGTGCCGCGATCGCGGTGCTGTTGCGCTTCGGGTTGCGTCAATATTTTGCGAGCCCCATCTACACGGGAGACAAACCCAAGTGATGTCCGCTCGTCCGCGCCAACTCGCCCTCGCGCTCGATCATGCGGAGAGTTTTGCGCGCGAGGATTTCTTGAGCGGGTCGTCGAACGCGGTGGCCCTTGCGCTCATCGACGCATGGCCGGACTGGTCGCATCGGATGGTCATGCTCACCGGGCCCGAGGGTTCAGGCAAGAGCCACCTCGCCGCGGTCTGGGCGCAGGCTGCGGGCGCGCGGCGTATCGCGGCGCGCGCGTTGGAGGAAGCGAACGTGCCATCGGCGCTCGCGACCGGCGCGCTGGTGGTGGAGGACATCGCCGCCGGGGCATTTGACGAGAGGGCGCTCTTCCATCTTCTCAATCTGGCCGGCGAGCACGGGGCGTTCGTGCTGCTCACGGCACGGGCGGCGCCGGCGACATTTGCCATTCGCGACCTCGCATCGCGCCTCAAAGCGCTCCCGGCCGTTGCCATTATGCCGCCCGACGATGTGCTGTTGCGCGCGGTGCTGGTAAAGCTGTTCGCCGACCGCCAACTCGCCGTGGATGAAGGCTTGATCGGCTACGTGGCGACGCGGATCGAACGCTCGTTCGCGGCCGCGCGCGCGGCGGCGGCGCGGCTCGATCAAGAAGCCATGCGCCACAAGCGTCCGTTAACCAGGCCATTCGCCGCCGAAGTCCTACGCGCGACCGAGCCTTGACGGCCCAGTGGGGAGGGGGCCTTATGTCATGGCGTCGTCACCGATGACCGCGATATTGCACCCTTCATCCCGAGCCACTCGGCCATGGCTGACCACAGCCAAGTCATTGTTATGAAGGAAGAAGCCGGCGCGGCCGCGCCGCTGGCCGCGGTCGAGCCGAGCGCAGCCGTCGATCTGATCGCGAGCCCGGAGCGATTTATCAATCGTGAGTTGTCGTGGCTGCAGTTCAACCGGCGGGTCCTCGAAGAGGCGGCAACCGAGGCCCATCCTTTGCTCGAACGCGTTCGGTTCCTGTCGATTTCCGCCAACAACCTCGATGAGTTCTTCATGGTCCGCGTTGCCGGGCTCAAAGCTCAGCTGCGCGCCGGCATTGCGACCAAGAGCCCGGACGGGCTCACCCCGGCCGAACAGCTCACTCGGATCGGCGAGGCCGTCGGAGTACTCGCGAGCGACCAGCAGAAGCGCTGGCGCGAGCTGCGGCAGATGCTGGCCGAGCACGGCATCGTGCTGGTCGAAGGCCCCGAGGTGACCAAGAAAGAAAAGACGTGGCTCGAAGATCACTTCCTTCGGCAGATCTTTCCGTTGCTCACACCGCTCGCCATCGATCCTGCGCATCCGTTCCCGTTCATTCCCAATCTCGGCTTCACCATTGCGCTGCAGCTGGCGCGCGCGAGCGACGGCAAGGCGATGAACGCGCTCATCCGCATGCCGAACAAGATCGATCGGTTCGTGCGCCCGCCCAGTGGCGACGGAGTGTCTGGCGCCCGCGTGATCACGCTCGAACAGGTCATCGCGCTTTTCATCGCCCGCCTGTTCCCGGGCTATGCCGTCAAAGGGCAGGGTGCTTTCCGGGTCATTCGCGACTCCGAGGTCGAGATCGAGGAGGAGGCTGAGGACCTGGTGCGCGAATTCGAGACGGTGCTCAAGCGCAGACGGCGCGGATCGGTCATCCGCCTTGAGCTCGAAGCTGCCATGCCGGTGGAGCTGCGTCGGTTCGTACAGCGGGCGCTTGCATGCGCTGACGACGAGATCTTCCTGGTCGACGGCGTTCTGGCGCTCAATGAGCTCTCGCAGCTCATGGGCCTCGACCGGCCCGATCTCGAATTCGTGCCGTACAATCCCCGCTATCCCGAACGCATTCGCGATCACGCCGGCGACTGCTTCGCGGCCATTCGTCAGAAGGATCTCGTCGTCCACCATCCCTACGAGTCTTTTGACGTCGTCGTGCAGTTTCTGCAGCAGGCCGCGCGCGACCCCGACGTGGTTGCCATCAAACAGACGCTCTACCGCACATCGGCCGAATCTCCCATCGTGCGGGCGCTCGTCGAGGCGGCGGAAGCGGGGAAAACAGTGACCGCGCTCATCGAGCTCAAGGCGCGCTTCGACGAGGAAGCCAATATCCGCTGGTCGCGCGCGCTCGAGCGCGCGGGGGCGCAGGTTGTCTATGGCTTTATCGAGCTCAAGACCCACGCCAAGCTGTCAATGGTGGTACGGCGCGAAGGTGGAGCGCTTGCGTCTTACGTCCACGTCGGGACCGGCAACTATCATCCGGTGACCGCCCGCATCTATACGGATCTTTCGTTCTTTACCTCCGATCCGGTCATTGCCCGCGACGTCGCGCATGTTTTCAATTACGTGACCGGCTACGCCGAGCCCGCCGCGCTCGAGCGGCTGGCGGTTTCGCCGCTCACGCTGCGCGACCGCATCTGCGAGCACATCGAGCAGGAAATCGCGCACGCAAAGAGCGGCCGCCCGGCGGCGATCTGGATGAAGGACAACGCGCTGGTCGATCCTGAGATCATCGATATGCTCTACGAGGCCTCCCGCGCGGGCGTTTCGATCGATCTCGTGGTGCGCGGCATCTGCTGCTTGCGGCCGGCCCTGCCCGGGCTGTCGGAGAACATCAGCGTCAAATCGATCATCGGCCGGTTCCTCGAGCACAGCCGCATCTATTGCTTCGGTGCGGGCTACGGCCTGCCACACCCCAAGGCGGCGGTTTACATCTCCTCCGCCGACATGATGCCGCGCAATCTCGACCGCCGCGTCGAGGTATTGTGCCCCATTCTCAACCCAACCGTGCACGAGCAGGTGCTCGATCAAATCATGGTGGCGAATCTCAAGGACAACGAACAAAGCTGGAAATTACTACCCGACGGCTCCTCGAATCGCATAAAACCGGCGGAGGGTGAGGAGCCCTTCAACGCTCATAAATACTTCATGACGAATCCGAGTCTGTCGGGCCGTGGCAAATCGCTCAAGGAATCATCCCCGCGAAGCCTTATACGCCGTCTCGACCGCTCGTAAGCGGCGTCGTCCCGCCATGAATGTCGCGCAAGGTCGTCTCGATTACGGGCCGCCGGTCGCAGTGATCGATATCGGCTCGAATTCCGTGCGCCTGGTCGTCTATGAAGGCCTCACTCGCAGCCCAACCCCGATCTTCAACGAAAAAGTACTCGCCGGGCTCGGACGCGAAGTGCAGACGAAAGGCCTCCTCGCCCCCGACGCGGTGGAGAAAGCGCTCGCCGCGCTGCGGCGCTTTCGTGCCTTGTGCGACCGCATTCAGGTTGCCCAACTGTGGGCGATCGCGACCGCGGCGTGCCGAGAGGCCAAAAACGGCAAGACTTTCGTGGCCGAAGCCGAAGGCATCTGCGCCACCAAGATCGACGTTCTCTCCGGCAAGCGCGAGGCGGAATTATCCGCGCTCGGCGTCGTGTCGGGTTTCCACAGGCCCGACGGCATCGTCGGCGACCTCGGCGGCGGCTCGCTCGAACTGACCGAAGTCCATGGCCATCGCATCAAGGCCGGCTTGACTCTGCCCTTGGGCGGCCTGGCGCTGCAGGACATTTCGTCCAAATCGATCAAGAAAGCGGAAAAGATCGTCCGCGCGGCGCTCGACGAAGCTCACCTGCTCGAAGCCGGCAAGGGCCGCACCTTCTACGCCATCGGAGGCACTTGGCGCGCGCTCGCACGACTGCACATGTGGCAGACGGGGTATCCGCTGCACGTCATGCACGGCTACGTGATGCCGGCGCGGGAGGCGTTCGAGTTCTCCAGTCTCGTGCACCGCGTCGATCCTGAGATGCTCTCGCAAATCGAGGTCGTGACCGATGCGCGCCGCCCGCTGCTAGCCTATGCCGCGCTGGTGCTCGAAAACGTGGTGCGGATTGCGCGGCCCAAGGACATCGTGATCTCGGCGCTCGGCGTGCGCGAAGGCCTGTTGTACTCGATGCTCGATCCCGAGGAGCGCGAGAAGGATCCGCTGGTCGCAGCCGCGAGCGAGCTCAACGTGCTGCGCTCGCGCGCGCCCGCCCATGGCGAGGAGCTGATCGCCTGGACCGACCGTTTCATGGCGTCCTCCGGGCTCGACGAGACGGCGGAGGAGCGGCGGTTGCGCCACGTGGCGTGTCTTCTCGCCAATGCCGCCTTCATCGCCGTTGATCATCCCGGCCGCACCTTCATTGCGCTCGCCGTGTTCTTCCGCCATGTCGGTCTCGTCGACGAGGAGCTCTCGCCCAGACTGCGCGAACTCGCCTCGACGCGCCTGCTCGATCGTGCCCGCGTGCTTGGCGCGGCGCTGCGGGTCGCCTATCTCGTCTCCGCCTCGACGACTGGCGTGCTGCCGAAGACGCCGATGGTGGTCGAGCGCGGTCGATTGACGCTGCGCTTCGACAACGGCTTGAAGGCGCTCGCCGGGGAGCGCGTATTCGTGCGGCTACGCCAGCTCGCACGGCTCATCGGCCGCGAGCCGGTGATGGAGACCGCGTGAGACGCAGCCGCAATGACGCCGGCGTCATTCCGGCTCCGAGTCACGATGTTCAGGTTCTGCCGTCGCCGCGAAAGCGCGAACTCATGATCTCAGGCCGGTGATCACGGTTCCCTGCTTGCGTAGGGACGATGGGCAAAGACTGCGAGGAGGGGACGCCGTGCCGCTTTGGCAGCGCTTGCTGATCACGTTCGCGGTCATGCTGCTGACGAGCTATCTCGTTGGGCTACTCTGGCACTGGCTCTTCAACTCGGACATTCCGAGCTACCTCAGCGGAGCCGTCGGCGGCGTCAGCGCGGTTCTGACGTGGGAGTTGCTGCAGCGGGTCCGTCCGAAAGGGTAGGCCGAGCGGATTGGTTCGAGTGCTCCAGTCGCTAATCTCGTACAGCGCAGGGCGAGCCTTCATGGCGCCAGCTTCGGCCGCACCATTGGTCGGCCAGCCGCAGGACCGCGCGCGTCGCTGGCCGCGCGCCTTCGGCCGGTACCGCTCTCAGTGCTTCGCCTCCATGGTGGCGCCGTCGCCGCATTCGTCCGGGCGTGGTTTCGGCCCGCGTAGGTCGAGCGGCACCTTGCAATTGTCCACCCGCTGCTCGTCGCTCGCCTTGCCGCCGAGCCGCTCCTTGGCAGTGCGGATCGGCTGGACGTGGCTCGCTTCGCCGTTCGCACGCGGTGTCGTACCGGGTGCGGTTAACGCCACCAGCAGAATGAGCGTCCACGCTACGACGCGGACCCGAGCACGCAATATCATCCGCGGCGAATTGGCCATCGGGGTGCCTTTCGATTTGACCGCGGCCCCGTATTCAGCCGGGATCCCCAGGATGAACGCACAGCCCTGATCCAAAGACGTGATTGCATCATGTCCTCCCTCATCCTTGCCGACATTCCACGGATGCTGACGTGAATTGTAGCGATTTTCTGAATTGCTCGGAAGCTCTGCGTTTCCTTCCGCTTGCTTGCGGGGTGCTTGCGCGGCGGCCCGCACCGATTTAACCTGTGCGTTGAAACGCTAGGGAAGACGACCAATGGCCTGGACAACTCCGACCCTCGTTGAGGTCTGCATCGGCCTCGAGATCAACGGGTACCTGCCGGCTGAGTTCTGATCCCGCCGCATTTGCGCGGTTCTGAATCGGCAGCCTACCACTCCGGTGCGACCGTCAGCGCTTTCGGCGCTGGTGGCGGCGCTACTGTTGACATTGCCGGGATCATCAAGCGCTTCGTCCAGACTGTTCCTACGTCGCGGCGCAGGCAGGTCACGCCGGCGTGGATGGAGATGGAACTCCGCACTGCCGGCGTTCCGGGGCAATAATTGCCGCACGTCGGGGGGACCGACCTGCAGCGCAGGCCCGGACAGAGCATTTGGATCAACCGCCACGTGGCGTTATCGGGTTCCGCAATAGTGCACGCGCCGCTCGGCCTGCTCGCCGAGCTGACCCATCGCTGTCCGCTCGGCTGCCCCTATTGCTCCAACCCGCTCGCACTCGATCCGAGAGACGACGAGCTCGATACGGCAACGTGGCTGCGCGTGTTCCGCGAGGCCGCGGGGCTGGGTGTTCTGCAGGTGCATTTGTCGGGCGGCGAGCCCGGCGCGCGGCGCGACCTAGTGGACATCACCGCCGGCGCCCACGCCGCCGGTCTCTACACCAATCTCATCACCTCCGCCGTCGGGATCACGGACAAGACCCTTGGCGCACTAAGCGAGGCCGGGCTCGATCACGTCCAGATCTCGATCCAAGACAGCGACGCGGCATCCGCCGACCACATCGCCGGCTATGACGGCGCGTTTGCCAGGAAGCGGGCGCTGGCGGCCGAGGTGGTTCGGCATCAGCTGCTGCTTACCGTGAACGCCGTGGTGCACCGCGCCAACATCGGCAGGATCGGCGACATGGTCGATCTCGCGCTCGCGCTTGGCGCGAGCCGGGTCGAGATCGCGCATGTACAATATTACGGCTGGGCGCTGAAGAACCGCGCCGCGCTGATGCCGTCCCCGGAGCAGGTCGATCGTGCGGTAGCGACGGTGGCGGACCTGCGCGTGCGTCACCACGGCCGTATCGTCATCGACGCCGTGGTGCCCGACTATTACGCCCGCTATCCAAAGCCGTGCGTCGGGGGTTGGGGCCGACGCTCGCTCAACGTGACGCCCGCGGGCAAGGTGCTGCCCTGTCACGCCGCCGAGTCGATTACCGGCCTTGAATTCTGGAACGTGCGCGAGCATTCGCTCGCCGACATCTGGGCAAATTCCCCGGCCTTCAATGCTTTCCGCGGCAGCGCATGGATGAAGGAGCCGTGCGCAAGCTGCCCGCGCCGCGAGCTCGATTTCGGCGGCTGCCGCTGCCAGGCCTTCGCCCTCACCGGCGATGCCAGCGCAACCGATCCGGTGTGTCATCTCGCTCCCGATCATGCGCGGGTCGCGGAACTCGCGGCCGTCCGGACCGACGCGCCTTACGTCTATCGGCGCATGGGATCGCGTCATCAGGTGGACGTTCTCGATGGCGATGACGCGCTCAGTACACCACGACGCTCCTGATGCTCTTGCCCTCGTGCATCAACTCGAATCCCTTGTTGATGTCCGGCAGCGGCATGGTGTGCGTGATCATCGGATCGATCTCGATCTTGCCGTCCATGTACCAGTCGACGATTTTCGGCACGTCGGTGCGGCCGCGTGCGCCGCCGAAGGCCGTGCCCTTCCAGACGCGTCCAGTGACCAGCTGGAATGGGCGGGTCGTGATCTCCGCGCCGGCGGGGGCGACGCCGATGATGATGGATTGGCCCCACCCGCGATGGCAGGCCTCCAGCGCTTGGCGCATCACGGTGACATTGCCGGTGCAGTCGAAGGTGTAGTCGGCGCCGCCGATCTGGTCTGCGCCGCGCTTGGTCATGTTGACGAGGTGCGCGACCAGGTCGCTGCCAACCTCTTTCGGATTGACGAAGTGCGTCATCCCGAAGAGCTCCCCCCATTGCTTCTTACTGTTGTTGACATCGACGCCGACGATCATGTCGGCGCCGGCAAGCCGCAGCCCCTGAATGACATTGAGGCCGATGCCGCCGAGCCCGAACACGACGCACTTGGAGCCCGGCTCCACCTTGGCGGTGTTGAGGACAGCACCGATGCCGGTAGTGACCCCGCAGCCGATGTAGCAGACCTTGTCGAACGGAGCGTCCTCGCGAATCTTGGCGACCGCGATCTCGGGCAGCACCGTGAAGTTCGAAAATGTGGACGTGCCCATGTAATGGTGCAGCTTCTTGCCGTCGAACGAAAAGCGCGAGGTGCCGTCGGGCATGACGCCCTGGCCCTGCGTCGCGCGGATGGCGGTGCACAGATTGGTCTTGCGCGAGAGACATGACGGGCATTGCCGGCATTCCGGCGTGTAGAGCGGAATGACGTGGTCGCCCTTCTTTACGCTGGTCACCCCCGGACCGACGTCGACGACGATGCCGGCGCCCTCGTGGCCGAGGATGGCCGGGAACAGTCCTTCCGGGTCAGCGCCGGACAGCGTGAACTCGTCGGTGTGGCAGATGCCCGTGGCCTTCACCTCGACCAGCACCTCGGAGGCTTTCGGCCCATCGAGCTCGACCTCCGTGACGGTGAGCGGCTTGCCCTTCTCCAATGCGACGGCGGCGCGGGTTTTCATGGCGGTTTTCCTCCTCGGCGTCTTGGTGGGCACGAGTTGAAGTGGACGACGCAGGGCAAACATCACCGCCGGGAGCGAGGTCCCGCAAACGTTGCAATGGCGGCGAAGCTAATAGCCTCATGAACATTCCCATTAACCGTCCCAACAATGGCGGTGGGGCGCTCATGTGGGTTCAGGCCCCCGGACCATGCGAGTTCCCATTTCGAGAAAGAACTTCAAGTATTGATTGAAAAGCATTACACAAAGAAACCTGACTGAAATTGAGCCTTCTCGCAAGAGCGCGGCCGCTCGGAAGGCACCATTTGAAATCTTCGGAGCGAACCGCCCTCACGAGAACGTGACCCGTCCTGCGGCGCGGCAATTGCGCCGTTACCAAGCCAACTTTGGGAGGACATCTATGGCGAAGATCTCAATTCATCCGGCAGTGGACAATGGCCTCAGGCCCGGTTCGCCGAACTTCGCGGGAGGGACGCTTGCTTGCAAATGCGCGAGCAATCCCGTCGAGGTGAGCGTTACGTCGCAGTGCGCCTATAATCACGTATGCGGATGCACCAAATGCTGGAAGCCCGCAGACGCGCAGTTCTCGCAAGTCGCCGTTGTGCCGCGCGACAAGCTGCGTGTTTCCAAGAAT
>Ga0209239_1002003_pt1 | contig 12167 bp, 10 predicted proteins | sample GraSoi013_2_20cm_FD_185824 | JGI IMG/M metagenome (GOLD analysis project Ga0209239, IMG submission 185824) | Grasslands soil microbial communities from the Angelo Coastal Reserve, California, USA - Sample 10_02_2013_2_20cm (SPAdes) (version 2) | ecosystem: Environmental > Terrestrial > Soil >...
GGCTCGCCGTGGCGAGCGCAAAACGCTCGCCGCTCGCGCCGGACATTCCAACTCTCGCCGAGCTCGGCTATCCCATCGACATCGACACCTGGTACGGTCTCGTCGCCCCCGCCGGAACGCCGAAGGAAGTCGTCGCCAAGCTCAACGCGGAGACGCTGCGAATCCTGAACCTGCCCGAGTTGAGGGAGCGCACGCGCAGCCAAGGCATCGAGCTCGCGGCCAGCACGCCGGAGCAGTTCTCCGCGTTTCTGAAAGCGGACATCGCGAAGTGGACGCAGGTGATCCGGGAATTCAAGATCACCATCGACTGAAGGGACCCAGCGCGATGATCGACGTCTTCAATCATTTCATGCCGAAGAGCATCTTCGAGCGGCTGAGCTCGCTCGTCCCCGGCCACGTGACGCTCACGGCGTTTCCCGAGCTGCCGACGCTGTGGGACGTCGAGGCACGCCTCAAGATGATGGACGAGTTCGACGGCCTGCAGCAGGTGCTCTCGCTCGCCAACCCGCCGATCGAGATGCTGGGACAGCCCGACAAGACGCCCGAGCTCGCGCGCATCGCGAACGACGGGCTCGCCGAGCTGTGCCGCGGGCATCCCGACCGTTTTCCGGCGTTCATCGCCTCGATGCCGATGAACAACGTGGAGGCCTCTCTGCGCGAGGCCGACCGCGCAATCGAAGATCTCGGAGCGAAGGGAATCCAGATTTTCACCAACGTGCTCGGAAAACCCTTGAGCTCCCCGGAGTTCCGGCCGATCTTCCGCAACATGGCGCGTCACGACCTGCCGGTCTGGATCCATCCGATCCGCGGGCCGCAGTTCGCCGACTACGCCTCCGAAAAGGCCTCCGAGAACGAAATCTGGTTCACCTTCGGCTGGCCGTACGAGACGACCGCCTGCGTGACGCGGCTCATCTTTTCGGGAATCTACGACGAGCTGCCGAATCTTAAGATCATCACCCACCACATGGGGGGGATGGTGCCGTTCTACGCGGGGAAGATCGATCTCGGGTTCGACCAGATCTTCCATGGAAGGACGACCGAGAACCCCGTGGCGCGCAGGGCCGGTCTGAAGAAGCCTCCGGGAGAGTACTATCGAATGCTCTACGGCGACACCGCGCTCAACGGATCGTTCGCCGCTACGCGCTGCGGGCACGCGTTTTTCACCACGGGACACTGCGTTTTCGCCACAGACGCGCCCTTCGACGCCGAAAAGGGCCGCATGCTGATCCGCGAGACCATCAACGCGGTGAACGGCCTCGAGATCCCCGAGGCGGAGAAGGAGCGTATCTTCGCAGGCAACGCGCGTGCGCTGCTGAAGCTGAACTGATGCGAACCCGGGAGCTCCGCGTCCGCCTGAGGGACGGTGAGATGGGAGCGCACGTCGCCTTCCCCGAGCACACCCCCGCTGGCGCCATCATCGCCATCATGGAAATCTGGGGCGTGAACGACACCATGCGGCGTCACGCGCAGGAGTTTGCCCAGGCCGGATTCGTATGCCTCGTGCCGGACCTGTTCTGGCGCCAGGAGCCGGGAGTCGAACTGTACGACACGAATCCCGAAGACGTGAAAAAGGCGTTCGATCTCTATTACGATTTCGACTACGACCTCGCCGTGCGCGACATGGAGGATACTGCCGCGTGCCTGAAGAACATGGCCGAATGCGACGGCAAGGTCGGCGCGGTCGGCTATTGCCTCGGCGGCAAGCTCTGCTATCTCATGTGCTGCCGCACCGACATCGACTGCACGGTGGCCTACTACGGCACGTACATCGAACACAGCATCCGCGAAGCGAAAAACCTGCACCGGCCATTCATGCTGCACATGGCGATGAAGGACCGCTGGGTGCAGGCGGAGGTGAACGAGCTGCTCGAGCGCAGGCTTTCGCCGAATCCTCTTGTCACCATCCACAAGTATCCGGGAGCCGATCACGCTTTTGCGCGGCACGGCGGCAAGACCTACAGCAGGCCCGAGGCTGACCGCGCGCTCGCGCTATCGATCGATTTTTTCCGGAAGCATCTGCGCGCCTGAAAGAAGAGGGACGGGTGAACGAGTCGAGCGGGCGAGGCGTCGAAGCCGGCGCAATCGGCCGACCGTTGCCGCGCAAGGAAGACCTGCGCCTCCTCATTGGCGCCGGGCAATTCAGCGACGACTTCAACCTGAAAGGTCAGGCGTACGCCGCTATGGTGCGCTCGCCTCATCCGCACGCGCGCATTCTCCGCGTAGACTCCACCCGCTCGCGGGCGATGGCGGGCGTTGTCGGCGTGTACAGCGGCGCTGACTGCGCGGCCGACGGCATCGGCCCGATTCCGCACAATCCGCTCCCCTCCACCCGGGAAGACATGAAGCTCACGGGCCCCGGCGGCGGCAGGATCTTCGAAGGCCCGCATTGGCTGCTGCCGACGGACAAGGCGCGCCACGTGGGCGAAGCCGTTGCGATGGTCGTCGCCGAAACGAGGGACGAAGCGCTCGACGCGGCAGAGGCGCTCGACGTCGAGTACGAGGAGCTTCCTTGGGTCATCCACTCCGAGCGCGCCCTCGAAAAAGGAGCCCCGCGGGCGTGGAACGAGGCGCCCGGCAACGTCATCGTCGACACCCATTTCGGTGACCGCGAGGCGACCGATCGCGCATTCGCCGAAGCCGGCCACGTCGTCAAGATGAAGTTTCACATCGCGCGATGCACTGCGGTTGCGATCGAACCGCGCGCGGCGCTCGCATCCTACGACGCGGGCACCGGCCGCTACACGCTCTACGCGGGCGGCGGCGGCGCTGTTCGTTACAAGAAAGACCTCGCTTCGCTCCTCGGAATCGAGCCGCGAAACCTGCGCGTCGTCTGCCGCGACGTCGGCGGCAACTTCGGATCGAAGAATCGCGTATACGTGGAATACGGACTCGCACTCTGGGCTTCGCGCAAGCTCGGGCGCCCGGTCAAGTTCACCGCCTCGCGCTCCGAAGCCTTCCTCTCCGATTACCAGGGGCGGGACCTCGTCACCGAGGTCGAGCTTGCGCTTCGCACCGATGGAAGATTTCTCGCGATGCGCGCCTCAAACCTCTCCAACGTCGGCGCGCGCTGCGTTTCGCTCTCGCCGCTTTCGAAAGGATCAGGCCTTATCACCGGCTGCTACGACATTCCCGCTGCCACCTTGAGAAGCCGCGCGGTCTTCACCACAACGGTGCCGACCAATCCCTATCGCAGCTCCGGACGGCCCGAGGTCAATTTTGCGATCGAGCGCCTGATCGACACTGCCGCCGCGGAGCTCGGCATGGACCGGATCGATCTGCGTAGAAAGAACCTCGTCCGCCCGGACGCGATGCCCTACCGGAACGCGGTGGGAATGACCTACGACAGCGGCACCTACGAGGCCAACATGGATCTTGCGATGCGCATCGCCGACTGGAACGGTTTCGAGGCCCGTCGCAAGAGCGCCGCCGCGCGCGGCAGGCTCCTCGGGCGCGGCCTCTCGAACTACGTAGAATCTTCGATCGGCTCACCCAAAGAGCGCACCGAGATCAGCATCACTCCCGCGGGGCGCGTGAAGGTCGTGATCGGCACGCAGCCATCGGGGCAGGGTCACGAGACGAGCTTCGCGCAGGTGGTGTCTTGGCTGTTGTCGGTACCCGTGGAAGCGATCGACATCCTCCTCGGCGACACCGACGTGGTGAGCGTAGGCGGCGGCTCGCATTCCGGCCGCTCGATGCGCCACGCGGCGACCGTGTTCACCCTGGCCGCAAAGGAGCTCATCGAGAAGGGGAAGAAAATCGCGGCCCACATGCTGGAGGCCGGCGCGGCGGAGGTACAGTTCGCAGACGGCCGCTTCTCGGCTCCGCACGCGCTCAGGGCGTACGGCTTTCTGGAATTGGCGCGAGACTCCGCGGAAGCCCTCCTGCCCAGGGAATTGTCGGGCGGACTCGCCGTCGTCGCCGACAACGAGATGCACGATCCGGTATTCCCGAACGGCTGCGCGATCTGCGAGTGCGAGGTGGACCCCGAAACAGGCGCGGTCGACGTCACCCGATTCACCGCGGTCGACGACGTGGGTCGCTGCATCAATCCCCTGATCGTTCACGGCCAGACGCACGGCGGCGCAGCCCAAGGGATCGGCCAGGCGATCTCCGAGATCTATCACGTCGACCCGGAAACGGGGCAGCCGCACACCGGGTCTCTGATGGACTACGCCATTCCCAGATCGGATACCCTGCCCTCCTTCAGCGCCGAGATCGTGGAAGTTCTTTCGCCGACCAACCCGCTCGGAATCAAGGCCGCAGGCGAAGGCGCGACCACGCCCGCGCCCGCCGCGGTCGTCAACGCTATCGTCGACGCGCTCGCCGGCTTGGGCGTGCGCGACATCGCCATGCCCGCGACGCCACAGAACGTCTGGCGGGCAATCCAGCGAGCCAGGAAATGAATCCGGCACGCGCGCTCGCGGCGATCGCCCTGCTTTTCACCGTGTGTTGCGCTCTCGCGCAACGCTCCACGGGCGGCGAGCATCCCTATCCCAAGGGCCCGGTGCGCGTCATCCTGCCGTTTCCGGCCGGTGGGGGTGTCGACGCCGCAGGGCGCATCCTCGCCCAGAAGCTGGCCGAGGGCTTCGGCAAGCCCTTCGTGATCGAAAACCGCGGAGGCGCTAACGGAAACATCGGGACGGAAGCCGCCGCGAAATCGGCGAACGACGGCAGCACGCTCTTGTTTACGGGCGCGGGCTTCGTCACCAACCCGAGCCTCTACAGGAGCGTCCCCTACGACCCGGTGAAGGATTTCGAGCCGATCAGTCTGATGGCCCTCGGACCCAACGTGCTCGTCGTGCATCCGTCGCTGCCGGTCAAATCGGTGAAGGACCTTATTGCTCTTGCCCGGTCGCAGCCCGGGCGAATCGGGTTTGCCGGCTCAGGCTCGGGCAGCACGCCGCATCTCGCGGGCGAGCTCTTCAACGTGATGGCCGGCGTGCAATTGGTGCACGTTCCGTACCGGGGCTCGGGTCCGGCGATGATCGGCCTGCTTGCGGGCGAGGCGCCCGTCATGTTCCTCCCCGCGATCAACGCGGGCGGACACGTCGCGGCGGGCCGTCTTCGCGCGATCGCGGTCACGAGCCGCGAGCGGCTGCAGGCGATGCCGGACCTGCCGACCGTTTCCGAAGGGGGTCTTCCGGGCTATGAATCCAGCCAGTGGTACGGACTGCTCGCGCCGGCCGGCACGCAGCGCGAGGTGCTCGACCTGCTCAACGCGCAAGTTGCGAATATCATGCAAACCTCGGACATGAGGGCACGGATGACGAGCGACGGCCTGGTGCCGATCGGCGGGAGCCGCGAACAATTCGCGGCCCACATCAGGAGCGAGATCGAGAAATGGGCGAAGGTGATCAGCGCGTCCGGCGCGAAGGTGGATTGAATGAGCTGGTCGAGCGCATGCCGCGCCTTGCGACTGTGATGTCGGAAGCGGATTGGGGGCTGCTCGCGTTCGGCCGGAACACCCTTCTCGACCTCATCAAGGCGAGTCCCGATTTCGCGGTGTCGCTCCTCGGTGCGGTAAGCGACCGGGCGAGATTCGTCGCCTCGCGCTAGGGATTGGCGAGGTAGTCACGCTTGGCGAGCTCCACGCCGTTGTGGCGCAGGATGTCGTACGCGGTCGTAACGTGGAAGTAGAAGTTCGGGATCGCGTGGCCAAGCAGGTATTGCATGCCCTTGTAGTCCACTTCGCGGGGCCCGAGCTTCAGGTGGATGTTCCTCTCCTCACTGCCGTCGATCTGGGCAGGCTTGATGCTTTGAATGAAATCGACGGTCTTGGCGATCCTCGCCTTGAGTTCGGCGAAAGTCTCCTCGGTATCCTCGTGCTTGGGCACTTCCGCTCCGGCCAGGCGCGCCACCGCACCCTTGGCGGTATCGCAGGCAATCTGCACCTGGCGCTTCATGGGAAACATGTTCGGAAAGAGCCGACAGTTGGTCAACACGGTCGGCTCGATCTTGTTCGCCTCGGCGTGGGCCTGCGCCTTGTCGAGGATAGCGGAAAGGTTCTTGAGTGTGTTGACGAAACGCGGCGTGCTCGCCTGGTACATAGAGATGTTCATGGGGACCTTCTGAAAAGAGCGATGCGCGCATTGTACCGCGCGGTGGTCAGCGAAAGTGCGCGGCCGACGGGCCGCGCGCCCCTATCGCTTACTTAGAGCGGACAAACTACTTCACGACCTGCGCGAAGATAACAATGAGACCGGCCATGGACACCGCCCAGGCCGCGGTGCGCAGCCAGATGATCCCCGCAACGTAGATCGCCGCGTAGGCGAGGCGCGCCCAGATGAAGAGTTGCGCGCCCAGGAGCGTCATGTCGTTCGTCTTGCCCGCCGTCACCGCGACGAGCACCAGGGCAGCAAAAAGCACCAGGTTCTCGAGCATGTTGCGGTGCGCGCGCGTCGCGCGACCTCCCCAACCGGTGAGCACGGGCATGCCCTCGCGGTTGCCGACAAGTGCCATGAGACCCACCTTGTTGAACGCCGCCTGCGCCGCCACCAACATCTGCACAACAGTCAGCACAACCGCCCACACGAGCAGATTCAGCTCCGGTTTCATCGCTCCTCCTTGTTGTTGGACTGCGCCCGCTATGGTACGCCGATTTCCGCGGCCGCCGTCGCGGCCCGGCGAATCTCAAGTGTGCAAGCTGCTCACGCCGTACGCGACGTCCTTGCCCGCGAGCTCGGCAAAGTCCAGATCGACACACAGCACCTGCTGCGACCCGTCGGAGGCCTCGAAAGCGAACGAAAGGGTCACGCAGAGTTTCGCGCCGGTGACCGACAGGTAGGGCCGCGTGATCTGGGCGTTTCCCGGAGTCTCGATGGCACGGCGGAAGTAGGGCCTGGTCTGCCAGTCCGTCCCCTCGGTAGGCTGCATCAACTCGAAGCGGGGATCGTGAGAATACACGTTGCGTTCCGCGTCCACGTTGGCGCCGATCTGCAATCCGTCGCTGCCGATCAGATAGCAGCGCTGCGCGCTGGGGAGCTTCAGCAGCCCCTGCACCGCCGGCTGGAATTTGGCGCCGAAGGAGAGATCCTGCACTGCATTCTTGAGCGCCGCCAAGTAAGGCACGAGCCGGGAATGCTGACGCTTCTGGAATTCGGCGAAATCCGAGCGGTGACCTGCGATCAGGCGGGTGAACATGTCGCTGCGCGCGTTCTCCGCCGGCAGTACTTCGCTTGCGGGTGCGAAATAATCGCCCTGCATCAGGTCGGCATTGGCGTCGATCGCGCAAAGCGCCTCGGCCTCGGTCTCTATTCCTTCCACGCATACGAGGGCGCCTGCCTCGCGCAACACCGAGATGATCCCGGTGAACATGCGCCGCGCGAGCGGCTCGACCGTCACGCGGCGCGTCATCTCCCGGTCGATCTTGACGATGTCCGGCCTCAACCGCCAGATGCGGTCGAAGTTCGAGTACCCCGCGCCGAAATCGTCGATCACGATGAGACAGCCGATCTCGCGGTAGTGCTCGACCGCGGCACCCAGGTGGGTCTCGTCCTCGAAAGGCGTCTCGATCAACTCCACCGCCACCCGGTGCACCGGAAATCCGTTCGACTGTAGCATCTTCAGGAAGAAAGGCCGGTGCCGGAGACTTTCCGAGGCGACCTGCGGATCGACGTTGAGAAACAGCCAGCTGCGCGCGTTGCCGAGCCGTTGGAAGTTCCGAACGTGCAGGGCCCTGCATTGGCGGTCGAGGCGAATCCTCTCCTCGCCTCGAGGCGCCTTGCTGAACAGCTCCGGAGGGTCGACGCGCCTTCCGCTCGCGGAGTGGACGGCGCGAATCAGGCCTTCGTAACCGACGGGACGGCGATGGGTAAGGCTGTAGATCGGCTGGAAGTGGCTGGAAAGGCTGAACTCGTCGCGCTCGCCGCGTTCTCCTCGCGAGGAGTATTTGTCAAGAAGAAGAGGCGGAGAAAGATCCACCATGTTCACGGCGCCCCAGCGAGTCTGCGGATTTTTCGTTACCGACAAAAGGACGACGAGTATGCCATAGGACGCGTCCCGAGGAAGGGACGCCGCGTGAAATGCGTCATGCAACCCGGGCCCGGGCGGATTCGCGAGCAAGCGCGCCTAAAGCGGCAGCTTGGTGAGGCCGAAGGCGAGGTCGTCTCCCGCGAGGGCGGCGAAGTCGAGATCCGCGCAGAGCACGTGATAGGACCCATTCAGGGAAAGGGCGTAAGACAGGGTGACGCAGAACTTCGGGCCGGTAGCCGATAGATAGGGACGCGTGATCTGTACCTTTCCCGGCGCCTCGATCGCCCGCCGAAAGAACGGCTTCGTCTGCCAATTGGTGCCTGTGACGGGCCGTATCGGTGTCAGGCGCCGGTCGCGCGCGGCGACGTTGCCTTCGGTTTCCACGCTCGCGCCGATCTGGGAGCCGTCGCCTGCGACCAGGTAACAGCGCTCGGTGCAATCGAGGTCGAGGAGCGCCCGTACGGCGCTCGCGCGATCCGCACCGGCGGATAGCGCGAGCACCGCATCCGCGAGGGCCGCGATGTAAGGCTGGAGCCGAATGCGCCGCTGGTCGTAGAATTCGGCGGTCTCGAGTCGGAAATTCCTGAAGAGCCGCGCAAACAGATCGTCGCAGGCGTGCTCGGGCTGCAACTGCGTCGTCGGAGAAGCGAAGTAATTACCCTGCACCAGGTCGGCGTCCGCGTCGGTCGCGCAAAGCGCCTCGGCTTCGGTCTCGATTCCTTCCACGCAAACGAGCGCGCCCGATTCGTGCAGCACCGAAATGATCCCGGCGAACATGCGTCGGGCCAGCGGCTCGACCGTCACGCGGCGCGTCATTTCGCGGTCGATCTTGACGATGTCCGGCTTCAGCCGCCAGATGCGGTCGAAGTTGGAGTACCCCGCGCCGAAATCGTCGATCGCGATGAGGCATCCGATCGTGCGGTAGTGCTCGACCGCGGCGACCAGGCGTTTCTCGTCGTCGAACGGCGTCTCGATCAGCTCCACGGCCACCCGGTGCGCGGGCAGTCCGTTTTCCTCGAGCATCTGGGCAAATGAGCCGAACCGTAGACCCTGGACCGCGATGTACGGGTCGACGTTCAGGAAGAGCCAGCTGTCCTCATTGCCCAGTCGCCGGAAGTTCCGGACGTGGACTGCCCTGCACTGGCGATCGAGCTGCATGCGCGGCACACCCGCCGGCGCCTTTGCAAGCAGTTCCGTCGCCCGATAGGCCTTTCCATTCGAGTCGGTCCCGCGGATCAAGCCCTCGTAGCCTACCGGCCGGCGATGGGCGAGACTGAAAATCGGCTGGAAATGAGTGAATAGATGAAATTCGGAGTGCGAGCCCCCCTCCGCCTCGATGAGCAGGGTGTCGTTGCGCGACGGAGCCAAATCCATCGCGGGAGCGTCTCCAGACAGGCTCACGCAGTGCCTACTCGCTGCACGGAACCGGCGCGGACCCCGCGGACGCGCCCCCGAGCGCGGCGGAACGCAAGCCCGCTGAGTCCTGCTTGCGGACCTCGCTCGAAAGAAAGAGCGCCGGATCGACGCGCGCGTTGTTGAGGCTGACCGACCAGTGCAAGTGCGGGCCGGTCACCCGGCCGGTTCGGCCGACCGCGCCGATTTTCTCGCCGCGTGCGACGCGGGCGCCCTTCGCGACATCGATGCGGCTCAGATGGTTGTACATGGTGACCAATCCCTGGCCGTGGTCGAGGACCACGGTGAGCCCGTTGAAGAAATAGTCGCCGATCTCGATCACGGTCCCCGCCGCCGGCGCGGCGATAGGCGTTCCTTCCGGAGCGGCGATATCCAGGCCGCTGTGGGGCTGCCGCGGCTCGTCGTTGAAGAAGCGCCTCAATCCGAACCCGCCCGAGACGCGCCCCTCCGAGGGCAAGTCGAAAGCGAGGGTATCCAGCGCGGCATCGCTGAAGGTCGAAAACGCCCGGACAAGGGATTCCTGCTCTCGCGCGATCCGCCGGAGGTCTTCGGGTTCGGGTTCGACCTGGCGGCGGTTGGCGAGCGTCAAATGCTCGGTTTCGTAGTTGCGCTTGCCGACCTTGAAGGGGATCGCGCGCGCGGCTCTCTCGCCGTCGAGCACGGAGAGCTCGTGCGCGCCGGGCCGCAACGCGAGCGGCAAGCCGACCACGGCCTGCCAGACATCCCCCACGCGCGCAACCAGCACGCGCTGGCCGTCGAACACCACTTGGGGAGCCGGGCCGGGAGCCCGCCCGACGCAGACGATCGCAACCCCGCCAGGCACCGGCGCCGTCAGGGGCATATCGCCCTGCGATGCCGATGCCGCTGCGGCGAGCGCGACGCCGGTTGCTATCCCACTCAGGAAGCGCGGGGTGCCCATTTCGTTCCTTTGGTTGACGAACCGCTATTTTCCCCCGATTTCCGACTTTGCGAACAAGCTGAGATCTCATGCCTGAGGGTCGGAAATCTCAACGGTGTCGTCGCGGAGGCCACGAATTTTCTGCAGTGTGAAAAATGAACGCGCCCCGATGACATGCCTGGAGGATAATTCTGTTTCCGGCCGAGCGCGTCGCCGCCCCCTGCGCGCGGCAGCGCCCCCCCTGCCCCGAGGAACAACAGATGATCGGCGAGAGCAGTCCCGCGTACCACTACAACACTTCGGTCGCGATGGAGTTTTTCCGCTTCGCAGGCAGACCCAAGACCTTCGCCAAAGGCAAGAAGATCTTCTCCGAGAACCAGAGGGGCATTCCGTTTCTGCTCATGCCGAACCGCATGTACCTCCTTCTCGACGGCGAAGTCGGCATATTTTCCGGGGACAGACCCGTGGCCACGGTCCGGCCCGGCCAGATCTTCGGCGAGATGGCTTCGATCGACCAGGGGCCGCGCTCCGGGACAGCGGTGACGAAATCGGCTTGCCGCGTCATCGGGCTCGACAACCGGCAGCTTCAGTCCGCCCTCGGAAGATATCCGGAGTTCGCGCTCATGCTGATGAGCGTCATGATCGGCCGTCTGCGCGAATCCATCGGCCGGCTCGCCAGTCCCGCGTCGCCCGCGACCGGAACCCGGTGGAGGGAATCGGCGCCGCTGCGCAAGGACCTGATCCAAGATCTCGGGCGCGTGCTCGACTCCGACGCGCACCTCGCTTACGAAACCGGGGCCACCATCGTGAGGGAAGGCCAGATCGGGGTGCTCATGTACGTGGTCCTCAAGGGCAAAGTGGCGATCCACGTCGGCGGGAACTTGGTGGAGAACGTGGGTCCGGGGGGGGTATTCGGCGAGATGGCGCTGGTCGATCGCACGCCGCGGCTTGCAAGCGCCGTCGCGGAAAGCAACTGCAAACTGCTCGCGATCAACCGCAACGCGTTTCTCAACCTGGTGAAGCACAGCCGCCGCTTCGCAGTCTCGCTGCTCGCCGCCGTGAGCGCTCGGGCGCGATATACGGCCACGCGTTAGAGCGGAGAATTCCTGAAATAAAAACGGCGGCCTAGGCCGCCGTTTTGCGTTCTGTTTCCAGCCGCTCAGTAGCCCAGCCATCTAGTGAGCACGGCGAGCTGTTGCGGGTCGCCGCTCTCGTAGCCCTTGTAGCCGAGCTTCGCGAGAATCTTTTGGCCGGACTCCGACTTGTCCAGGCCCAGCATCACCGCGCGGACTTTTTGCAAGTCTTGCTCGCTCAGCTTGGTCGAGGCGATCATGTGCTTGATCGGCACGGGCTTCGACTCGAGGAGCACCGCGCCGCCTTTTTCCTGCCACTGCTTGACGACCGCGCCCGAACCGGTGACGCCGACGTCGCTGAATCCGTTGTCCACGAAGAACGGCACGGCGTCCTGATAGCGCGTGGTGCGAATCTCCGCCTTAGCCGAATCGATGCCGAGGTCGCGCATCGTGGCGCGCGTGATCACCGCGGTGATCGAATCCGGATCGGGCATTCCGAAACGCTTTCCCTGCATGTCCGCCGGCTGCTTCATGTTCGCGTCGCCCTTCACGAAGAAACGGGCTTTGTAGTCCGTGTACCCCTTGGTCAGCGCCACCAGCTGGTATTTGCCGTCGCGTAACGATACGAGCGAATGGTGAGCCGGGTGCACGAACGCGAGGTCGTACTGCTGCTCGTCCAGCCCCTTCCTGAGAACCGGGTACTGATCGACCGGGACGACCTTCACGGTCGTCTTGAGGTGCTTTCCGAGCAGGTCGGCCAGATCCTTGTACTTCTCGCGGATCTCCGAGGGGGTGACGTAGTACGTGACGCC
>Ga0209239_1002004_pt1 | contig 12164 bp, 10 predicted proteins | sample GraSoi013_2_20cm_FD_185824 | JGI IMG/M metagenome (GOLD analysis project Ga0209239, IMG submission 185824) | Grasslands soil microbial communities from the Angelo Coastal Reserve, California, USA - Sample 10_02_2013_2_20cm (SPAdes) (version 2) | ecosystem: Environmental > Terrestrial > Soil >...
TTGACTCACTCAACAATAAGTATACCTTGGCTTGTTGAGTTGGACCTGTGAAACAGCTGAGATGAACCTGAGAAAGCGAGGGAGTACTTGTCGGTTGGCTCATAAGTCTGCCAAAGGGGGCGATATGGGTTCATGGCCACATTTGGTGAATCTGCCTGCTTGCTAAAAATGCGGATGCGAAGTAATGGTAGAATGCTTTCCATGAGAAATCGTTTGACTCCTGTCTACTCTCAGAAGCGAGATTGCGATGGAAAGAACACCGTTGCTTCCACTTCCCGAAGGGATGTTCATTGACCAGATTCAAGAGGCAGAGGCATCCTTGACTATTGGTAATTTCGATGAAGAGTGAGCAGGTTTTGGCGTGAAGGGTGGGATTTTGGCGCAAAGGTTGAGCAGCTCAACCATTGGTCGCTTGAGAAACCGCCGTCTTTCGCGGTTCACGATTCTCGACAAGTGTAAATTCACAAGCGGAGCATACCCGAAATGCTCGCATTGTCTATGGAAATGACCACTTTTCAGCTCAATGTTTCGCGCATTTGCATGAGCTGTCCGAACCTTCGACCCATGTTTCGATGTTGGTGGGGTTGGACACAACGAGTAAAAGCGGTACGACTGCACACCCGAATTGATAAAAACGATATGCGACCATCCGCCTCTGGAGCGCCTTTTCAGATGGTCAATAGCTGTGCTGCTCAACCTTCGCGCTGAAAAGTGCTCAACATTCACGCTTTTTACCACCACCCTCGCCTCATCGGGCAGGGCCAAGAGCGTGTTGCCATACTTCACCACTTTCAGCACTGGCTTCGTTTCAGGGCTGGCCGGTGTGCCAGCGTTATGCAAGAGGCCGGCGACATACTCAGCCCAGTTGCGATCATCGGCGCGTAAGACTTCGTACCAGCGAGGCTGGCCGCTTGGCTTCAGCGGAGCCTGATACATGAATATCGAAAACGGGAATCGGAAAGAATAACTCATGTTAGATTGAACGTTCTAGTGGCTCACTCTTGCTTGGCCCACCACTACGTAACCTTACCTAGCGATGGGCCAGTTAGTGACTTCTCCGGTGAAACGGCATAGGAAAATGGATGCATGATTGCTTTCCCATAAGGATATCCCCCAGGCTCAACGACATAATACTGACATCCACTCATAAATCGAAGGCGATGAAATTGCCTCCGGTTCACCTGCGACTTCGGCTCTCAAAGGAGTGATTTCCCCACGGAGCCAGACAAGTCACTTGACTGATTTCTGCGTGGATGTAGCATAATACTCTTGACAAGTTTGAAATATCATGTTAATATAATTACTAAATAAAAGTATATTGCCATAAAAATCATTGAGATTGATGTCGGTATCGTTTTAGATGTAGTAAAGGATACCGTAGTGGTTCGCTATTTTGATCTTGCACAGTGACGTGCAGTGCTGGGGTTCATGATCTTTCTCTATGATATGCTAAGCAATAGCTGGAAGCGTTTTGGGCAGAACCGGTTTTGTTCACCTAACGAAATGACGGTGCTTGGTGTTTTGGTCTGCTCTACACCCTAGATGGTGAAGGAAATTGCGGTGTTGCCGTGTATGGACACGAGTGAACTTGCATACCTGTTTGACAGTCTGGAAAAGAACGGTTATGCAACACGAACACTGATCCTTGCAATTGGCCGACGCGTACTGACTACAGGAGTGGTCTCTTTTTTGCTCGTGTATTCTTTCAAGTTAGTATTATTTCAATTATGACATAATTATATTTTGAATGAAAAAGAAGTGGTAGAGTGAAGCGCAACTCTGGGCTTAGTACAGCAATGAAGGAGGTAATTATGCTCCATGACAAGATCGCGCTCGTTACAGGTGCAATCTCTGGAATCGGGAGAGCCATCACGATTTGACTTCCCAGCAGGCCGCGCGGCCCGTCGTCTATCTCGCAAGCTCGCCTGAGGTAGACGGCGTAATCGGGACGTACTTTGCCAACAGCAAGTCAAAGGTATCCATGTCAATTTGATATGATCAAGTGCTGCAAGAGCGCGTGTGGACCAAAAGTGCGGTGTTGATCAACCTGGCGGCGAGCATTCCACTGGACGTCGCCATGCGTCCGGCATAAAGCATTCAAGGAGGTACACAGCATGAAGAATCGAAAGGAACCGTTTGAAGCGCCCAAGCAATCACCTAGCAAGCTAACGCGCCGGGATGCCCTCACCGCCACCCTTGGTGTGATCGGGCTGACCGCATGGGGGGTCGTCGGGGGATTTTTCTCTAAGATAGCGTTTCCGCAACCCCTCGTTTTTGAATTTCCCGACAAGGTTGCGGCGCAGGGGATCCGGTTAGTGCCGACACCAGCCTGTCCCGATGACCATGAAGAGCCAACTCATGCCTTTGAAGAGGGGCCATTCTACACTCCCAATTCGCCGCTCAAGACCAACTTCCGGCTGCCCGGCCACACAGGACGTGAGCTTGTGGTACGTGGCCGCGTTCTTGACACACACTGCAGGCCGATCGCGGGTGCAGTGCTCGATTTTTGGCAGGTGAACGAGCACGGCGTGTATGACAACATCGGCTATAACTACCGTGGTCACCAATTCACCCAAGCCGATGGCTCATATGAACTTCTAACACTGTTGCCGGTGCCCTACGTCTTCGCAGGTCTGTGGCGTGCTGCCCATATTCACGTCAAGACACAAGGGCCGAACACGCGTCTGCTAACGTCACAAATATTTTTTGACAATGACCCTCAGGGCAACGCGCGTGCGTTCGACTTCGATCATGCTTTGCTAGCGAAAATACGCACATTGCCCGATGGGTCGGCGGAGACGGTGTACAACTTTGTGCTGGAGGCAGTATGACAACGATACGTTCCCCGCGCTGGATTCGAATCATTAGCGCAACGATTGGCTGCGCCGCGCTTGTGTTGAGTGGCATCTGTTTCTTCGCCCCTCATCTCCTGTTTGGACTCGATGTGTACCGTACGTTGACGCGCCTTTCCCTCGGCCTGCTGGGCGCGTTGGCGGCTGGCTTGGGCATCACGGCGGTAGTGGCCGCAGCTGAGGGTGACCCGGTGGTGTTACGAACGGTGGTACTGGCGATGTTTATCGCGTCGGCGCTGACTCCACCGATCATCATCTACAACATCGGCGCCTTCGATCAGATGGACACCTCAGGAGTGCAGGCCTTCAGCGTTGCCGGAGTCGTGATCCTTGGCGTGAGCCTTCCATTGCTGTTGAGCCTACTGGTGTTGCAGCGGCTGCGGCAGGCGGCGAAGGTTGAAGCCGCTCCTGCGGGACGACAAGTGGCCAGGACCGTTCAGTCGGACATATCTGACAATCCTTCGTCGAGCATTTCATCGTGACAACCTCATTGGTTTGGTTGTCACGAGCAGGAGTTGGACTCCTGCTCGTATGACCCTTAGGGGGTCACTGTATCAATACGGGACAAACATACGGTAAGGACCTTTACCATCTTCATAATGAGCGCTTTTGCTGTAAAAAGAGAGAGAAGGGGCCTTTCAGAGATGGACTCATGAGTCCCGACGCTTTCATTCCCTCAACCGGATCGCGCCTCCGAAGACGATTTGCAGCTTAGCGTATGTTTCTCCCAATTTGCTATTGTGACCCCCTTAGGCGATTTCGCTTGCTGAGCTTGCTAGTCGACAGGATATCCTCCAGCGCTATGGCATTAGTCCCTGACCCTTATATCAGAATACCAGTTCAGGTAAAGTGCTCTTGACAGATTTAAATTATCATATTACAATAATATATTATTGAAAATAGTGTGCGACCAGTGTTTCGCGAGATCATCCCACGAGGGAGCAGATGAACTGGTAGAGAAGGAGTCTTTATGGATAACGATCTTGAGTCATCGCAGACGCGTGCTGTCCTTGACTTTATGCTTTTCCTGAGTGACACGTTAAGCCAAAGATCGAAGCTGTTTGAGCAGGAGACCTTGTGCTCTCCTGACGAGGTAAGCGTGATCTCTCTCCTTACCCGGCGCGGGCCTATGATGGTGAAGCAAATCGCCGAGGGGATGGCTGGAATAGATCCCAGTAAACTGACACGTATTCTTGATAGCTTGGAAGAGCATGGATATGCGACTCGTACCCTTAATCGTGAAGATCGACGGAGCTTTCTTGTCACTCCTACCGAGCGAGGGAGGCGACTTCTTGACGTCTTTACCGGACAACTCGGGGACCTTGCACAGGATCTGCTCGCTGCACTCACACCAGTGGAACGATTGATCCTCGTCGAATTGTTTACCAAAGTCCAGGCAAATTGGAATCAGAGACAGGATGCGTAGTCCTTTCTCGAGAAAGCATCAGCATTTGTGTAGAACGCCATCCTCTTTTTTTGTTTATTTTTATTTTCATTTTGATAAGAAAGCAAAATGAAACTATACAAAAGAGTTGCTTGGAAGTAGTCATATGGCGTGGCAGGTTCGCGTTGCGTGGATTGATCAGCTTACCCGTCACAGTTGAAGCGTCCAAGAGGGAGTTGAAGAAGTCAGAACTTTTTGGAGAAACGGAAACCACTCTTACTCGCGAGAAATAGCATGTCAACACCCGTGAGCCAAAGAAAGGAACACGCATGATCCAGAGAAACGGAGTTTTCCTCGTCACAGGCGCAAGTGCTGGCCTGGGAAAAGCTATTACCACTGGCCTCGCTCGACAGGGCGCAACCGTCGTGATGGTCTCTCGGAACCGTCAGAAAGGCGAGGAGACCCTGTCCGAAATTGCGGGGGTGACAGGCAATCCCTCCCTCGATCTCCTGGTGGCCGATCTTTCCTCGCAACAAGCGATCCGCCAACTCGCCCAGGAATTTCAGCAGCGCTATTCTCGCCTCCACATCTTAGTGAACAACGCGGGTGCTCATATGCAACAGCGCCAGCTGAGTGTTGATGGGATAGAGATGAATCTGGCCATTAATCATCTCTCGGCCTTTCTCCTCACCAATTTGCTCGTGGATACCATGCGCGCTAGTGCCCCAGCACGGATCGTCAATGTGGCGTCCAATGCCATGACCCGTTCGGTGAACCTGGATGATCTGCAGAGTGAGCAGACGTTTGTGCCCTTTGCCGTGTACGGGCAGGCCAAGCTGGCGATGGCGCTCTGCACCTATGCACTGGCTCGCAGGCTCACAGGCACGGGCGTCACGGCGAATGCCTTGCATCCAGGCTTGACGGCCACCAACATCGTTGATGCCGTGGCACCGCCGATCGCACGTCCTTTTCTCGGCATCATCAAACGCTTCCTCCAGACCCCGGAGCAAGGAGCGCAGACCGCGCTCTATCTGGCAACGTCGCCAGAGGTGGAAGGCGTCACCGGACAGTACTTTGTCCGCAGCAAGCAGGGGCGATCCGTCCCCATTTCTTATGATGAGGCGTTGCAAGAGCGGGTCTGGACCATGAGTGCGGACCTGGTTGGTCTGGAGCGTGCAGTGTCACCTCGTTCTTGATCGTGAGACACGAGGGAACAGCTCTTTTAGTTGTGTCTATGTATGACCAAACAGTAACAAATGCTATCGGTAGCTGCCTGGAAAAGGAGGAATCTCCCATGGCGAACAGACCGGCCATATTGGCCGAAGGACTCCACAAACATTATGGAAAAACGCATGCCCTGGCAGGGCTCGATCTGGTCGCTGAGCAGGGGAGCGTCCTCGCCCTGCTCGGCCCTAATGGCGCTGGCAAGACCACCGCCGTGCGTATCTTGACGACGCTCCTGCGTCCCGACTCCGGGCGAGCAGAGGTGGCCGGGCTCGATGTCGTCAAAAACGCCGACGCGCTCCGTGCGCATATTGGCCTGGCTGGCCAATATGCTGCCGTCGATGAGAACCTCACCGGGTACGAAAACCTGGTGATGTTTGGGCAACTCTATCATCTGTCAGGGAGCGTGGCACGGCAACGGGCCGATCAACTCCTGGCAGACTTTGACCTGGTTGATGCTGGCGCACGCACGGTCAAGACCTACTCGGGAGGCATGCGCCGGCGCCTGGATTTAGCGGCGAGCTTGATCATCGCGCCTCCGGTGCTCTTTCTGGATGAGCCGACCACCGGGCTGGATCCACGCGGCCGCCTGGCGATGTGGGAGGTCATCAGAACACTCACCGCTTCCGGGACCACGGCCTTACTCACCACCCAATACCTGGAGGAAGCCGATCAACTCGCCGACCAGATCGCTGTCGTGGATCATGGGCATGTGATTGCCAACGGCACCGCCGATGAACTGAAGGCCCAGGTCGGTGACGAGCGCATCGAGCTCACGCTGGCGCAGGGGGGTGACCTGGCTGCCGCTGCACAGGCGCTGCGTCCCTACAGTTCAGGCGAACTCCAGGTTGACGCGGAGCGCCGCCAGCTCGTTGTGCCGGTGAGACACGGGGCGCACCAGCTCGTTGCCATCGTGCGCGATCTCGATGCGGCGCAGATTCCCCTGGACGACCTGGCCCTGCGCCAGCCCACCCTGGATGATGTTTTTCTCACGCTGACCGGGCGCGAGGCTTCGGAAACAGAGCTGCCCGCTGAGATCGCAGACAGCCAACCTCTGGTAAGGAGTACACGATGAACAGCAGTACCTTGCACACGACCCATACCCTCTTGCCGCTGGCCCGTCCCTCGATCTATTGGACGCTCGCCGACGCGCTCGTGCTGGCCAGGCGCCAGCTGGTGCAGATCCCGCGCATCCCCGAAGAACTGCTCTTCGCGACAATCCAGCCGATCATGTTCGTCTTCCTCTTCCGTTACGTCTTTGGGGGGGCGATCGCGGTCAGTGGCACCAGCTACGTCAACTACCTGATGGCCGGCATCTTCGCTCAGACCGTCATCTTCGGCTCGACGAACACCGGTATCGGCCTGGCCACCGACCTGCAAAAAGGTCTGGTGGACCGCTTTCGCTCGCTGCCGATGGCAAGATCGGCCGTCCTCACTGGTCGCACCCTCGCTGACCTGGTACGGAGTACCTTCGTCGTGTTTGTCATGTGGATGGTCGGGCTGCTGGTCGGCTTCCAACCACAGGGCAATGTCCTCTCCTGGGTGGCGGCGGCGGGGCTTTTGCTGCTGACCAGCTTTGCCTTCTCGTGGATCTCGGCGACGGTTGGACTGGTGGTAAGCAGTGTGGAGGCAGCACAATCGGCTGGCTTCATCTGGCTCTTTCCGCTGACCTTCGCCAGTAGCGCCTTCGTGCCGACTCAGAGCATGCCCAGCTGGCTGCGTGCCTTCGCCGAGCACCAGCCGGTCTCCCTGATCGTCAACGCCGTGCGCGGGCTCTTGCTCAACCAGCCGGATGCCTCGACCATCTGGCAGGCGCTGGCCTGGTGTGTAGGTCTCCTCGTCATCTTCATTCCGCTGGCAGTCTGGGCGTATGGACGCCGCACAGCGCGCTGAGATAGGGATCGGAACGAGTAGCTTACCAAGAAAGAAGGAGGAGAAGTCATATGCATACAACTGTTCCGCCCGAAACCGGGCAAGCACAAAGTACTGAGCGCACAGTTGTGATGGATGTGCTAAACATCACCAAGAATCTGCCCCTCGGTCGCGAACGCATCGAGATCCTCAAGGGCATCAGTTTTCAGATCAGGAGTGGAGAGTTCGTCTCCATCGTTGGGCCATCCGGTTCAGGGAAAAGTACATTGCTTGGCATTATCGCCGGTCTGGATAATCCCACGACCGGGCAGGTGTTGATCGATGGCGTTGATATCACACGCATGAGCGAGGGCAAGTTGGCGGCGGTGCGCAACAGCGAGATCGGTATGGTCTTCCAGGCCTTCAACCTGATTCCCACGCTGACCGCCCAAGAAAATGTGGAAGTTCCCCTGTATGTCGGAAAGCACAAAGGCTCGCCATCCGCGCGTGCGCAAGAACTGTTGGCCCTGGTTGGTCTCACGCACCGGCTCGATCACCGACCGAACCAGCTCTCCGGTGGGGAGCAGCAGCGTGTTGCGATTGCGCGTGCGCTGGCAACCGATCCCGCTTTTGTGATTGCTGACGAGCCAACCGGCAACCTGGATGCGCGCAATGGCGAAAACGTGCTTGAGCTGATCGCCCAACTACGCACACAGACAGGGAAAACCTTCATCATCGCGACACACGACCCAGTGGTGGCCTCGCATGCCGACCGCACCATTCGTATCGTCGATGGCAAAATTACCGAGATCGAGCACTCCAACGGCAGTTTCACGTAATGACGGCGACGAAAGGAGACGCCCATGAAAGCTTCCATGTACTTCAACTATACCTCACGTTCGCTGCTCCGGGGTGGGCTGCGCACACTGCTGGCCGTGTTCTGTGTCGCCGTCGGCGTGATGGCCATTGTCGCCTTGCAACTGGTCGGCTCCATGCTACAAAACTCGCTCACCTCAAGCACGCGCGATACGAATGGCGGCGATATCGCGGTGACGGCCCAGAGCGTGCCGTTCAAAGCGAGCGACCTGTCCTACTTCGAGCAGCTCAAAAGCGAGGGCGCCATCACGAACTACACTGCTGTCATGAGCGCCAATGGCTCTTTGAGTCCGGTGGCATCTCCCGGTACAAGCGGCCCTTTGAGTCCAGTGGCATCGTCATCCCAGTCCTTCAGCGTCAATGCGGTCGACCCAAACAACTACCCGGTTGTATCGCCGCCCACATTCGTCACGCCGAGCTATGGCAGCGTCTCGAACCTGCTCACCAGGAACCAGGTGATCATCACCCAGCAGTTGAGCACCACGTTTCACCACAAGGTGGGTGACATCGTCACGGTGTATATCAAAACGCAAGCCGGTTCAGGTCAAACACTGCATGTCACGATTGCAGGGGTCGTCGCTGATTCAGGCGTATTCGCCCAATCTGGCAATCTCATGCTCATTTCGGCTCATGACGAGCAAGCCGCGGCTCCGAGTACGCCTGCATCCTATAGTACCGTCTATGTAACAACGGCAAATCAGGCACAGACTGACGCTGTGGTCAAGGCTATTAACCAGCACTTCCCGCTGGCCTCTACGCAGACGGTGGCCGGCGCGCTGCAAGCCCAGCAATCCTCAATTGACCTGATCAGCAAGTTCTTAGAGATTGCGGGTCTGCTCGCGCTGTTGATCGGTGGCGTTGGCATCGTCAATACCATGCAAGTGTTGCTTTCGCGTCGGAAGACGGAGATTGCCATGCTCAAGACAACAGGCTATCGCCGCGTGGACCTCTACGTGCTGTTTGGCCTGGAAGCGGGCCTGCTCGGCATGGTTGGCGGCATCATCGGAGCGGCAGCAGCCACTGGTGTCAGCTCCATCGTGCGCATCCTGATGCAAAATCTCGGCTTAACCGTTCCGTTCCAGCTGAATCCCTGGACGATCGCCGGTGGAGTCGCAATCGGCCTGGTGACTGCGCTGATCTTTGGCCTGATACCCATCGTGCAGGCGGCCAACATTCGCCCCTTGAATGTCATACGCGACCTGTCCGAAAGCCGGGGAGCGAGCAGTATCGCCCTGACGATTGCCTTACTGGTCGTACTCTCCGTGCTCTTCTGCGCGCTGGCGATCGTGATCCTCAAGAATGATGTGGTGCTGGGCATAGCAGCGGTCTACGGCGCCTTCGCTTTCCTGCTGGTGCTGAGCGTCTTCTTCGGCCTGGTCGTCTTCGTCGTCAGCAAACTGCCGGTGCCGGAACACTTTGATCTCAGGTACCTTGCCCTGATCCTGGTGGGTATGGCTGCATCGGTGCTGCTGTACCTGGTGCTGCCGGTGTTTGGAATCCTGCTGTTCGCTGCTTCGCTGGTGGGCATCGTTATCGTGCTGGTGCCGCGCACCTGGAAGGTCAGCACGAAGATGGCCCTGCGCAACATTGGGCGGCAACGCACACGTACGACGACGACCATGCTGGCCCTGTTCATCGGAGTCTTCACCATCGGGCTGGTGCTGGCGCTTGGGCAAGACCTACAAGCGCAGATTCGCAACGCATTTGCGCAGAACCTGACCTACAACGTTGTCACCATGACATCTGGAACAGATACGACTGCCTTGCAAGCGAGGCTTGGAACAGTTCCAGGCCTCTCGAAAGCGCGGACAGATACATTTGCGCAAATCGTGCCGACAGCCATCGATGGGCAGCCATTACAGCAAGTCTTGCCGACCGGCGATAGCCGCCAGCGAGCTATCACGTTCCTGAGTAGTATGGAGGGATACGACCTCTCACAGCCAGCACCTTCCTTGACGATTGTGCAGGGCCGTAACTTGCATGCGAGCGATGCAGGCACGACGAATGTGGTGGTCAGCGGTCTGCTGACCGCCACGGGTCCATTCCAGATGCACCTGAAACCGGGCGATACCATCATCTTTGCCAGCACAGATGGCAAGACGATGGAGTCAACGACGGTGGTTGGTATCTATGATCCCAATTCCTCCTTCAATGACCATGTAGGGAATGTGTTAGCATCGACAGAGACCGTGAGTACGCTCAGCCCGGCAACAACCGGGGTAACAACAGTCACCTATATGAAGATCGACTCCGCGCAGGTCAATACTGCGCTGAACACATTGGGGAAGCTCGTCCCGAACGCGACGGTGCAAAACCTGGCCGATATTGGTGCGTACGTTGGACAGCTCCTCAATAGCATCCTGGAGATGCTCGTGGCGATTGCCTCACTCTCGCTGATTGCCGGGGTGATCATCATCGCCAACGCCGTTGCGCTGGCGATGCTCGAGCGCAGACGTGAACTGGGAATCCTGAAAGCAGTGGGCTATACGAGTGGCACCGTCTTGAGCGAGGTGGTGATTGAGAATGGGATCGTCGGCGCGGTCGCCGCGCTCATGGCCATGTTGCTGGCAACAGGAGCGATCACCCTGCTTGGAAGGCTGTTCTTCAACCTCACCTTCAGCGTGTCACCGTTGATCGTCGTCAGCCTGATCGGTGGTTCGTCGCTGCTCGCCATGCTCATGGCGACCCTCATCGCCTGGGGTTCGGTGCGTGTTCGCCCGCTCGAGGTGCTCCGCTATGAATAAACACGAGGCCCGTCAGTGTAAATGTGCAGATACGATGAGGTGATTTTTTGCGAATTACCTGAGGTAGTCATGAAGAGGAATGTCATTAATACCATAACCTCGCCGAAATGGGCTCATGTCCACTTTTGGGGATGGATGAGCTTATTGATGAAATAGATGAGCTTTGAGAGCGTGCCAGTTGGTTCCTGGAGTTCAGGAGTCTCCCTCTTGAAGAAGGTCCTGCGGAAAAAAGGCCAGAAGCCCATCCACAAGCTGACGATGGAACAGCAGGGACCAACCCTCTTACCAGATCTCATGGAGGAAGGTGTTGCTCTCTGGTTAAACGGCGTGGAGAACGCGCTGGCGCAGAAGAGGAAATCCCGCTTTCCCATACATGGTGCGTTTCAAGAGTTTCAATTTCGTCACCTGTCCCTCGACCTGAGCGTTGTTGATGGACCAAGTGAGGCCCGCTTTCACAGCGGCTTTGTCTTTCTCCACCCCAGCGGCAAATGACTGAAGTTCTGTCAGGTCGCTGGCGGCAATGCGCTCTAACCAGGCGTCGAGTCGATATCCCTCTCTCTTGCGGACCATCTGCATGAAATCCTGAACGAGATCATACGTCCGTTTGAGGGTTGGGCTGGCTTGGCAGAACGTCGCCAGATCCTCTTGTTCGACCTCGTCCAAGCTCTTCTTGTCGCGTCCAAACAGCCAGACGGCGGTGCTAGCTGTAAAGGTGTGGAGACGATTGAGATTGAGAGAAGCCCGAACGCTCGCCTGTTTGAGCGTTTCAATATGGCGATAGACTGTCCGTTCTGATCCGGTGTAGCCTTGCTTCTGGATTTCACGCCAGAGCACCAGACCATTTTGCTCTCCCTCCTGCCACCGTTTGAGCACATAGGGAGCAAATGGATCAAAGGAACTCGGCTTCTTGCGTCGTTTTCTGGCTTCTGGAAAGGTTCCAGCGGCCAGCCACGTCCGCACGGTTCGTTCGCTCATATTGAGTTGGCCGGCGATCTCTTTTGCGGTCAAGCCCCGTGAGCGCCCCTGCATCACCTGCTCATAACGGGCCTTGCGCTCAGCTCGTCGCGTTAAACGCACTTTCTCCACATGGGCAGGCTCTTTAGGACGCCATTCTTCGATGGAGATGGTCGGTTGCCCACTCTCGTTCTGGGTTGGCTCGTCTCCTTTGCCTGCCGCTGCGATTTCGGCCTGACAGCGATCGAGAAGGAGCTGGGTTGCTTCTGCCAGGTTCTT
>Ga0209239_1002007_pt1 | contig 12154 bp, 12 predicted proteins | sample GraSoi013_2_20cm_FD_185824 | JGI IMG/M metagenome (GOLD analysis project Ga0209239, IMG submission 185824) | Grasslands soil microbial communities from the Angelo Coastal Reserve, California, USA - Sample 10_02_2013_2_20cm (SPAdes) (version 2) | ecosystem: Environmental > Terrestrial > Soil >...
TCGCCCGAAATTAGAAGCCCCCAGCGCGGATATCGGACAGCAAGATGCTCTGGCGGGCCGGCCCCACGGCGGTTTACGAGGGCGGGCGGCTACCGGGCGGCCAGCACGCCGTGCGCGATCAGCGACAGCCTTGCCTTCACGCACCTGGCCGCGGAGCACCGAATAGACTGGGTTTGCGGCCGCCTCGCCGGTACTGTGATGCGGCTACGCGCCTGCTCCTTTATTGGCATTCTTGCGTGAGGATCGGGTCGCGGAGCGGCAGATCGTAGGGGGACCTCACATGAGCGACGCAATAAAGCCTGCGCACGAGCGAGCATTTCTCGATCGATATTTTGGCTTGCGCGAGAGCGGCAGCGATGTCCGCACCGAGTTCATCGCCGGCGTCACGACGTTCCTCACCATGGTCTACATCGTGTTCGTCAATCCGCAAATCCTCGGCAATGCCGGTATGGACAAGGGCGCGGTGTTCGTCGCGACCTGCATCGCCGCCGCGGTCTCGACGCTGGTGATGGCGTTCTATGCCAATTATCCCATCGCGCTCGCGCCGGGCATGGGGCTCAATGCCTTCTTCGCCTTCACGGTGGTGCTCGGCCACAAATACAGCTGGCAGCAGGCGCTCGCCGCCGTGTTCTGCTCCGGGGTCATCTTCTTCCTGATTTCGATCTTCAGGATCCGTGAGTACATCATCAACTCGATCCCCAAGAATCTCAAATTGGCGATCTCCGCCGGCGTCGGGCTCTTTCTCGGCATCATCGCGCTCGAGGAGGCCAAGATCGTGGTGGCAAATCCAGCGACGCTGGTCACGCTCGGCGATCTCAAACAGTGGCCGGCGATCCTCTGCCTCGCGGGCTTCATCGTGATCATCGCGCTTAATTACCGCAACATCGCCGGCGCCACGCTGATCGGCATCCTCGCTGTGACGCTGGTCGGCATACCGCTCGGGCTTGCCGAGTTCACGGGCATCGTGTCGCTGCCGCCTTCGCTTGCACCGACCTTTCTGCAGCTCGACTTCTCCCGCGCCGCAGAGCTGACGTTCATCATCATCGTGTTTAGTTTTTTGATGGTCGACGTATTCGACAATGCCGGCACGCTGATCGGCGTCGCCCACCGCGCCGGGCTCCTCGATGCCGAAGGCAACCTACCTCGCATGAAGCAGGCGCTGGTCGCCGACAGTTTCGCCGCCATGTTCGGCGCCGTGATCGGCACCTCGACCACCACCAGCTATATCGAGAGCGCGGCCGGCGTTTCGGCCGGCGGCCGTACCGGGTTGACCGCCGTCTTTGTCGCGCTGTTCTTTCTCCTGGCGCTGTTCTTCGCCCCGCTGGCCGGAATGATTCCCGCGTACGCGTCGGCGGCGGCGCTGCTTTACGTGGCCTGCGTGATGACGCGTGGACTTGCCGAGATCGCGTGGGAGGACATCACGGAATACGCGCCCGCGGTGGTCGCCGCGGTCACAATGCCGCTCACCTATTCGATCGCCACGGGCATCGGTCTGGGCTTCATCACCTATGCCTTGTCCAAGCTGATCGCCGGGAAATTCGATGAGGCGAAACCGGCGGTGGTGATCCTGGCGGTGATCTTCGCCATAAAGTTCGCGTTGCCGGGATAGGCCCGGATCAGTCGATCACCGCCACGGCGTTGATTTCGACCAGGCAACGGGGATCGGTCGCAAGCCGCACCACCTGTACGGTCGTTGTCGCAGGCTTGGCATCGCGGAAATATTCCCCCCAGACCCGATTGAGCGCGTCTTGGTCCGAGAGGTCCGTGACGAAGCGATCGGCGGTGACCACGTCGGCGAAGGTTGCCCTCACCGCTTCGAGGCCGCGCCGCAAGTTCTCGAGCGCGGCGCGGGCCTGGCCTTCCATATCGCGCGGCATGGCATCGAACTCTTCGGGCCGGTGCGGGTGGTGGTGATAGACCGGTGCCGCGGTGACGCCGGCGAGATAGACCGTGGTGCCGCCCTTGACCTTGATCGCGGGCGCGTACGGCATCCACATGTCGGGTGCGTCGGCCCAGTGCACGTGCTCGATCGTCTTTGCCATGCTGCGCCTCCCGTCGCTGATTGTGGATGTCCGCTATTTCGCCAGCGCCTTCTTGATCGCCAGAAAATCTCGCCAGGCAAACCGCTTTTGCAGCGGCTGACGCAGGAGATAGGCGGGATGCAGGGTTGCGATCGCGCGGATCTCGCGCGTGCCGGTGTCAAATGGGAACCAACGTCCGCGAGTCTTGAGGATGCCGTCTTTGCTGTTGAGTAGCGTCTGGGCCGAAGGAGTGCCGAGGCACACCAGTATGTCGGGGTCGGCGAGTTCGATCTGGCGCAGCGTGAAAGGCAGACAAACCGCGGACTCCTGCGGCGTCGGTGTGCGATTGCCGGGCGGCCGCCACGGCACGATGTTGGCGATATAGGCCGAGCGGCGGTCAAGCCCGATCGCCGCCATCATGCGGTCGAGCAGCTTGCCCGAGCGGCCGACGAACGGCAGGCCTTCGATGTCCTCGTCGCGTCCCGGCGCCTCGCCCACGAACATCACGCGCGCTTTCGGAGTGCCATCGGCGAAGACGAGGTGGGTCGCGGTCGTCCGCAACGCGCAGCCTTGGAAACGCTCGAGCATCGCCTGCAGCTCCTCCAGCGTCGCGGCGCTTTTCGCTGCCTCGCGCGCCGCCATCACGGCGGCCTCGGGCGGCGGCGGAGATGCGATGCGACTCTCAACCCCACGTTCGCGAACCGGGAGCGAACGCGTTGCTGCGCTGGTGGGCGCCTCGGCCCTCGCCCGAGCGGGTTCTGCGCGCGGGGCTCCTTCGTCGCCGGCGAACCGATCGGTCGGCGTCTCCTCGAGCAGCGCATCGACCCCCGCCTCCCGATAAAAGGCGAGAAGCTCGCGGGCTTGGTCGCGGGCCATGGTCATCGCTGCTCCTCGTGCCGGCATGCCTGGTCAGGAACCGAACGCCTGCAACAATGCCTCCTGTTCCGCGAGAGTAAAGGGGGTGGACCAGCCACGGTTCGTTGTTACAGTCGCGCCGGAGTTGTAACGAGCGCGCGCGAGCCGTCTCGCTTTGGAGAAGCCCATGAGCGCAGATGAACTGCCTGCCCGCGAGGCGATGGAGTTCGACGTGGTGATCGTCGGCGCGGGGCCCGCCGGCCTCGCGGCGGCGATCCGGCTCAAGCAGCTTTCGCCCGATGTCACGGTTGTCGTGGTCGAGAAGAGTTCCGAAGTCGGCGCGCATATCCTTTCGGGGGCGGTCATCGATCCCGTCGGCCTCGACCGCTTGCTTCCGGACTGGCGCGGCGAAGAGACGCCGATCAAGACGAAGGTGAGCGCCGATCGCTTCTATTGGTTGTCGGCCTCGCGCGCGCTGCGTCTGCCGAATTTCATGCTGCCGCCGCTGATGAACAACCACGGCAATTACGTCGTCTCGCTTGGCGACGTCTGCCGCTGGCTTGCGACCAAGGCGGAAGCTTCAGGCGTTGAAATCTATCCGGGTTTTGCCGCCGGCGAGGTGCTGTTCGACGCGAGCGGTGCGGTGACCGGCATCGTCACCGGCGACATGGGCGTCGCCAGGGACGGCCATCACAAGGACAGCTTCACCCGCGGCATGGAGCTGCGCGCAAAGTACACGCTGTTCGCCGAGGGTGCCCGCGGCAGCCTCACCAAGGTTCTCGAGCAGCGCTTCGGTCTGAAGGAAGGCCGCGAACCGCAGAAATTTGGCCTCGGCCTCAAAGAGCTGTGGCAAGTCGCCCCGGACAAGCATCACCCCGGTCTGGTGCAGCATACGCTTGGTTGGCCGCTCGACAACCGCACTGGCGGTGGCTCGTTTCTCTACCATTTCGACGACCGGCTCGTTTCGGTCGGCTTCGTAGTGCATCTCAACTACGAAAATCCGTACCTCTCGCCGCACGAGGAATTTCAGCGCTTCAAGACGCATCCGCTGGTGCGGGCAACGTTTGACGGTGGCAAGCGCCTCGCTTATGGGGCGCGCGCATTGACGGAGGGCGGATGGCAGTCGGTGCCGAAACTCGCATTTCCCGGCGGCGCGCTCATAGGCTGCGCGGCCGGCTTCATGAATGTGCCGCGCATCAAGGGCAGCCACAACGCGATACTGTCCGGCATGCTTGCCGCCGAAGATGTGGCTGCGGCACTCAAGGCCGGCCGCCGCAACGATGAGCTCGCGGACTACGAGGCAGCTTGGCGCTCGTCCGCGATCGGCGCCGATCTGTGGAAGGTTCGCAATGCCAAGCCGCTGTGGTCGCGCTTCGGCACCGCTCTTGGCATACCGCTCGGCGGCTTGGATATGTGGACCAATACCGCGGGCTTCTCGCTGTTCGGCACGCTTGGCCACGGCAAGCCCGATTGGGCGACCCTCAAGCCGGCGGCGCAATGCACGCCCATCGCCTACCCTAAGCCCGACGGCAGCCTCACCTTCGACCGTCTCTCCTCGGTGTTTATTTCCAACACCAATCATGAAGAGGATCAGCCGGCGCACCTCAAGGTGGCCGATCTCGCTCTGCAGAAGGCGTCCGAGCATGACCGCTACGGTGGGCCTTCGGCGCGCTACTGCCCGGCTGGCGTCTACGAGTGGGTGGAGGAGGGCGGCTCACCCCGTTTCGTGATCAACGCGCAGAATTGCGTTCACTGCAAAACCTGCGACATCAAGGATCCCAATCAGAACATCACCTGGGTTCCGCCCGAAGGCGGCGGTGGGCCGAACTATCCGAATATGTGAGCGAGTCGTCAGACGCTTCGCCGCGACCGGCCGAGTTCGCAGCATCATGCGGGAAGGAAGAGCGAACGATCCGAATTAATGATCCGTATCGGGCCGGGCGTCACGATACTGCCCTTATCGAGGCTTTCAAAGGCGGTGGACATGCCCGATCGGGGCAGTTATTGCGGGCCGGACCCAAACAGTCCATTCTGCTCATGCGGCCGCGCCAAGGGCGCTCGTCCGCCAGATGGAGTCGACGAGCCGTGATCCTTTCGCCAGCTTTGCGGCGTGCGGCCGTGGCCGCACTGGCCGCACTCGCCATAACTTGGCCAGCCATGCTTTGCGCTCGGGCGCAACAGCCGCGCGAGGGCTTTTCCCGCACCTCTCCTTCGGGCAGCTATCTCGCCGCCCGTCACGCTGGCGGTCAGCGCGATGCTGCCGCTGCGGCGTCCTATTACCGCGCCGCCCTGCGCGGTGACCCTCGCAACAACGAGCTGCTGGGCCGCACCTTCTTGGCCGTGCTTGCCAATGGCGAAGTCGAGGAGAGCGTCAAGCTCGCTGAACGCATTCTGCAGGTCGACAAAAACGATCGCATCGCGCGGCTCGTCCTCGGGGTGCGCGCGATCAAGCAGAAGCAGTATCCGCTCGCCCGCAAGGAGCTCGCTCAATCGATCCGCGGCCCGATTACCGATCTCGCTGCCACGCTGTTGGCCGCCTGGACCATGGCAAATCCGGCCGAGGCCAAGCAAGCGACCGACTCAATCGACAAGCTCGCAGGCGCCGAATGGTACGCAATCTTCAAGGAGCTGCACTCCGCACTGATTTTCGACGTCGCCGGCCAAAAGAAGGATGCGGCGAAGCACTTCGAGCGCTCCTACAAGCTCGACCCGACGGCGCTGCGCGTGGTGCAGGCTTACGGGAGTTTTCTCGCGCGACAGGGAAACACAGCTGACGCGCTGAAGGTATTTGCCGCGTTCGACGAAGCCCTGCCGCGCCATCCGCTGATCGTCGAGGCCATCAACGAGCTCAAGGCGGGAAAGAAGCTGCCCTTGATGGTCGATACGCCGCAGGCGGGCGCCGCCGAGGTGCTCTATGGGCTCGGCGCCGCGCTCGGCCGCCGCGGCGGCGAGGATCTCGGGCTCATTTACCTCCAGCTGGCGCTCTATCTCGCGTCCTCGCATCCGCTCGCGCTGCTTTCGCTCGGCGACCTTTACGAGGTGCCGCTGAGTTCACCGCTTCACCGCAATGCGCAGATCCAGCTTGCCCTCAACCTGGACACGCTTGATCGCACGGACGAGGCAAAAGCGAGCCTGGAAAAGCTGATCGCCGCCAATCCCAATGATCTCGAGGCGATCATGGCGCTCGGCAACGTGCTGCGTGGACGCAAGCAGTTCGCCGAATGCGCGGACGTCTATTCCAAGGGCATCGACACCATCGGCAAGCCCGAGAAGTCGAACTGGATGATCTACTATTTCCGGGGGATCTGCTTCGAACGCGCCAAGCAGTGGCCGAAGGCCGAGGCCGATCTCAAGAAGTCGCTGGAGCTTTTTCCCGACCAGCCGCACGTGCTCAACTATCTCGGCTACTCCTGGATTGACCAGGGCATCAACCTCGATGAAGGCATGCGCATGATCAAGCGCGCGGTCGAGCAGCGCGCCGATGACGGTTACATCGTCGACTCGCTGGGCTGGGCCTATTACCGGCTTGGCAACATCGAGGAGGCGGTCAAGCATCTCGAGCGTGCCATCGAACTCAAGCCCGAGGATCCGACCATCAACGATCATCTCGGCGATGCTTACTGGCGGATCGGACGCGAGCTCGAGGCGCGTTTCCAGTGGTCGCATGCGCGTGACCTCAAGCCCGAGCCCGAGGATCTCATCAAGATCGAACAGAAGCTGAAATCGGGACTTGCGGACGAGTCCTCTTCTGCGGCCCAGGCCGAGAACAAGAAGCCCGGCGGCGGCTGAGGCACATGGCGCCAGCCGCGGGCGCGGAGAAAGCGCCCGCCAAGATCAATTTGACGCTGCGCGTGCTCGGCCGCCGGGCTGACGGGTACCACGACATCGAGAGCCTGGTCGCCTTCGCCGGCGGCGACTTGGCGCTGACCGTGGGCGGACCGACCGCCGCCGCCGCAGGCGATGTTGCCGACAATCTTGTACTCAAGGCCGCCCACGCGCTCGCCGAGCGGGTCACGGGCCTAAGGCTCGGACGGTTCACGCTGTCGAAGCGTTTGCCGGTTGCGGCCGGGCTCGGCGGCGGCTCGGCGGACGCGGCCGCGGCTTTGCGGCTGCTGGCGCGGGCGAACGCGCTTGCGCCGGATGATCCCCGTCTCGTGCAGGCGGCGCGCGCGACCGGCGCTGACGTGCCGGTATGCCTTGACCCGCACACGCGCCGCATGCGCGGCATCGGAGACATCCTGTCCGATCCGCTCGATTTGCCGCGGCTGTTCGCGCTGCTCGTCAATCCCGGCGTCGCGGTCGCGACCGCCGACGTGTTCGCGGCACTTGCGGCCCCGCCGGCGGGACAAACCGCGCCCGCCGCCAAGCCCCTTGGGCCGGCGGCGCTGCTCGCCGAGATTGCCAGCGGCCGCAACGACCTCGAGGCGCCGGCGATCGAGCTTGAACCCGCGATCGCGGATGTTCTGGCGGTGCTGCGCAAGCTGCCAGGCTGCCGCCTCGCGCGCATGTCGGGGTCGGGCCCGACGTGTTTCGGTCTGTTCGACTCGAGCCGCGCGGCGAGCGCAGCCGCCCGCACGCTGCGGATCGGCTACCCGGCCTGGTGGGTGCGCGCGACGGTGCTCGGCGGTTGAGACCAGCGCTACGGCCTCGATCCGTTCGCTCCACTACACGAACAGACCGCACCGACATCCGGTGAAATATCTTTCGTGCGCTAGTTCGAGCGGCAGATGCAGAACTCAACCGCTTCTTCGAGCGCTTCCTTCATCGGCGAGGCCGGAAACAAAGCGAGCGCATCCGTGGCGATCGCGCCGTAGTGCCGAGCGCGCTTGATCGTGTCTTCGAGCGCGCGGTGCTTCGTCATCAAACTGATCGCGTGCTCGAGGTCGGCATCGGGTGCGTTGCCCTCTTCGAGCGTGCGGCGCCAGAACGCCCGTTCGCTCTCCGATCCCCGCCGAAACGCCAGCACCACCGGCAGCGTCACCTTGCCTCCGCGAAAATCGTCCCCGACGTTCTTGCCGAGCTTGGCCGCCGTTCCTCCGTAATCGAGCGCGTCATCGACGAGTTGGAAGGCAATACCCAAGTTCATGCCGAACGAACGGCAGGCGCTTTGCTCGTCTTTGGGCCGCGAGGCGAGCGCCGGACCGACTTCGCAGGCGGCGGCGAACAGTTCTGCGGTCTTGGCGCGGATGACCGCGAGATAGTCGTCCTCGGCGGTGGCGGTATTCTTGGCGGCACCTAGCTGCATCACCTCGCCTTCCGCGATAACCGCGGCAGCCGAGGACAGGATTTCGAGCGCCCTGAGAGAGGCGACCTCGACCATCATCTTGAAGGCCTGCCCCAGCAGGAAATCGCCGACGAGCACGCTCGCTTCGTTGCCCCAGAGCATCCTGGCAGCGAGCTTGCCGCGCCGCATCTCGCTTTCGTCCACGACGTCGTCGTGCAGCAGCGTGGCGGTGTGCATGAATTCGACGGCGGCCGCGAGCTTGACGTGGCCGGTGTCGGTATATCCGGCGAGCTTCGCCATCGCGAGGGTGAGGATCGGTCGCAGTCGTTTGCCGCCCGACGAGATCAGGTGATTGGCAACCTCGGGGATCATCGCCACTTGCGATCCGGTGCGCGAGAGTATGGTCGTATTCACCCGTTCCATGTCGGCGGCCACCAGATCGCTGAGGCGGTCGATGGTGGCGGGCGAACGGGTTTCAAATGGGACGACGACGGCCAAACAGCTGCTCCAGACGGCCCCGAATGCAAGGACGCGGGAGCATAGAAACGCTATGGTGAGGCGGCAAGTGCGCCAAAACGCACATTTTCGCTAGTGTGATGGATTTAAAGTTGCGGCGAGCGGCTTCGAACGAGGCGGGTTGATGTCCCAAGCGATCGCGGCGCGCGCCGAGGAACGGCAGCAACGGACCGGGCAGCGGGTCGCGGTGCTGGTGCCCTGCTTCAACGAAGAGGCGACCATTGCCAAAGTTGTCGCCGATTTCCGCGCTGCGCTGCCCGAGGCCGCGATCTACGACAACTTTGGCAATTCCGTAGACGGCACAGTCGATGTCGCCCGCGCGGCCGGCGCGCTGGTGCGGCGCGAGACGCATCAGGGCAAGGGCAACGTCGTGCGGCGAATGTTCGCCGACGTCGATGCCGACGTCTACGTTCTGGTCGACGGCGACGCAACATACGACGCCGCAAGTGCCCGGACCATGATCGCGCGACTCGTCGAGGAGCGTCTCGACATGGTTGTCGGCGCCCGGGTCGATCAACACGAGGCCGCTTACCGGCTCGGCCATCGCACCGGAAATCGACTGCTTACGAGGTTTTTCGCGTTGGCCTTCCACGCCACCTTCAGCGATATTCTCTCGGGATATCGCGTGTTCTCGCGCCGGTTCGTGAAGTCGTTCCCCGTGCTGTCGAGGGGCTTCGAGATCGAGACCGAGTTTTCCGTGCACGCGCTGGAATTGGAATTGGCGGTGGCCGAGATGCCGACGCCTTACTACGCGCGCCCGGAGGGATCGACTTCGAAGCTCAGCACCTGGCGCGATGGCTGGCGAATTCTGCTCACGATCGTCGGCCTTTACCGTTCGGAGCGGCCGCTGGCCTTCTTTTCCGGGCTCGGCGTTGTGCTCGCGATCGTCTCTGTGGGCCTCGCCATTCCCATCTTCGTGACCTATTTCGAGCAAGGCATCGTGCCGCGCATTCCGACTGCGATTTTGTCCACCGGTCTGATGCTGTTGGCGTCGCTCTCGATCGTCGCAGGCCTGGTCCTTGATACGGTGACCCGCGGCCGCCGGGAGATAAAGCTGATCGCCTATCTGGAGCAGGCGCCGCCCGGCGAGGCGCGCGACCGGCGCGAGCGTTGAGGAGGAGAGGCGTTGCAGAAGCCCGATAACAAGCCCGACGAAGACGATTGGTGCGAGCTCGTACGCACGAATGATGCGGTGCTGGTCTCGGCGGTGCTCGATGCCGCCTACATCCCCCACGTCGTGCTCGATCAGAACATGAGCGTGCTCGAAGGTTCGATCGGCATCCTCCCACGCCGTATCCTGGTCAGCCAATGTTGTATCGATGGCGCGCGTAAATTGCTGGAGGACGCCGGTCTCGGACACGAACTCCGTCCGGATGCCCGCTGAGGTCGCCGAGGATGCCGTTCTCGGCGGCAAGCTGCGGCTCAAGCAGCCGCGAAGCGGACACAGGGTCGGCCATGACGCAATACTGTTGGCGGCGGCGTGCCCGGCGCGCGCCGGAGAACGCGTCGTCGACCTCGGCGCCGGCGTGGGCGCGGCGGGACTGGCGCTCGCGCGCCGGGTCGAGGGCACCGAAGTTGCGCTGGTCGAAGTCGATCCGTTTCTCGCCGAGCTTGCGGCGCAGAACGCACAGCTCAACGGGCTCGATACGCGAGTGAGCTCCATCGTGCTTGACGTCACGGCGCCGGCGCGCGCATTCGCAGCCGCGCGCCTGGCGCCTGAAACGGCCGCGCGTGTCCTGATGAACCCGCCGTTCAACGATCCGGCGCGGCAAAGAGCCTCTGCTGACCCTCAGCGCCGCCTCGCCCACGCCGGTTCCGGCGAGACGCTCCCCGCCTGGATCAAAACGGCGGCCCGGCTGCTGCGTCCGCGCGGCACGCTGACCGTGATCTGGCGGGCCGACGGTCTCGCCGAGGTGTTGCAAGCGCTTGCTCGCGCCTTCGGCGCGGCGACCGTGCTGCCGGTGCATCCCGGCGAGCGGGAGGCGGCAATCCGCGTTCTGGTGCGGGCGACCAAGGCAAGCCGCGCACCGCTTGTGCTGCTCCCGGGCTTCGTCCTCAATGACGCGTCGGGACGACCGACGGCGCAAGCCGAAGCGGTGCTGCGTGGGGATGCAGTGCTGCCGCTGGGTGCGATCTGAATTTGCTGCTCGCGTTGTTTCTCGTGCGAGTTCCCTTGAGGGTAACACGCAGGCAGCCTAAGACGTGACATCGCGCCGCGCCGGAAGGAAAGTCCGCTGCGGCAGGTATGTGCTAAGCGAAGACCGCAACCTCATGGCCGAGCAAAACAGGTCCGAGCATTGGCAGCAGCTGTTCGCAAGCGCGCGCCACGCGTTGCGGCCGATATTGCCGACGCGGTTCCGCGGCGTGCCGGTGGTTCCGGTGGTACGGCTCGCGGGCGTCATCGGATTTTCGACACCGCTCAAACCCGGCCTCACGCTTGCCACCGTTGCCCGTCCGCTCGAGCGCGCCTTTAACATGCGCAACGCGCGGGCGGTCGCGCTGCTGATCAATTCTCCCGGCGGCTCGCCGGTGCAGTCGCACCTGATCTATACACGCATCCGCCAGCTGGCTAACGAGAACGCGCGCCCGGTGATCGTCTTTGCCGAGGATGTGGCCGCCTCCGGCGGCTACATGATCGCCTGCGCCGGTGACGAGATCTTCTGCGATCCCTCCTCCATCCTCGGCTCCATCGGAGTCATCGGGGGCTCGTTCGGCTTTCCCAAGCTTATGGAGAAGCTCGGCGTCGAGCGCCGGCTTTATATTTCGGGCGAGCACAAGGCCATGCTCGATCCGTTCCTTCCGGAGAATCCGGAGGACGTCGAGCGGCTCAAGGCGCTGCAGCGGGACATCCACCAAGACTTCATCGACCTCGTGAAGCGCAGCCGAGGTGCGCGGCTCAAGGGTCCGGAAAAGACCTTGTTCTCCGGCGAATACTGGACCGGCGGCAAGGCGATCGAGCTCGGCCTTGCCGATGGCATCGGCGACCTGCGGGCGACGCTGCGCGCGCGCTTCGGCGAGGACGTCGTCACCCCACTCATGGCCCCTGCGCGCGGCTGGTTCGGCCGCGTGCAGCCGGGCGTGGATACGATCCATCTCGCCGGTCTGCCACGTGCCGCCGACTTCGCCGAGGAGGCGATCTCGGCGCTCGAGGCACGCGCGCTGTGGGCGCGTTACGGATTATAAGAAGATTGGAGAAGGAGACCGTCCATGCCACCCTTCGTTGTTTCGCCTTTGGTCAGGTTGGCCCTTGGCGCCCTCGCTGGTGGCGCTGTCATTCGTTGGGTCACGAAGGAGATTCGACGCATCAACGAGGAACTTGAGCGGGTGAAGAACGCAGCCGCCGTCGACCGGGGGTCGCTGCCGACCCTACGCCGCGATCCGCGCACGGGTGAGTTCCGCCTGATGTAGGCGGTCTTCATCGGCGGTTTGCGACTTACCGGCGCGCACGGGCGTAAATACTGCCAGCACGACTAGCACGTGGCCTAAGATCACGATTGCGCTGAACGCGAGAATGAAGGCCATTGCGAGCAATTGGATG
>Ga0209239_1002008_pt1 | contig 12154 bp, 15 predicted proteins | sample GraSoi013_2_20cm_FD_185824 | JGI IMG/M metagenome (GOLD analysis project Ga0209239, IMG submission 185824) | Grasslands soil microbial communities from the Angelo Coastal Reserve, California, USA - Sample 10_02_2013_2_20cm (SPAdes) (version 2) | ecosystem: Environmental > Terrestrial > Soil >...
TCCCGCCCGGCGCACCAGCCACACCGCGGCGCCCGCTGTCCCCGCGATCAGGAGCCACGCCACCACCACCGCCGCGACGCGCGGCGCGAACGTCAACCCCGCTCCCGCGATCGCAAACGCGACGCCCGCGCTCGTGAGCAGCACGGCTCCGGCGCGGGCGCGGGCGTGCGGCCCGCCGAGCCGCCGCAGCCGAAGGGCAGTGTCGGTCACCGCGTCGCGCTCACGGCGTAAGTGAACAGGTTGACCCCCATCCGTAGTGCCGCCTCGTGAAGCTCCGGAGGATCGTGGTGAACCTCGGGATCCTCCCACCCGTCACCCAGGTCGGTCTGATAGGAATAGTACACGACCAGCCGGTTGCCCAAAAAGATACCGAAACCCTGCGCCGGCAGGCCATCATGCTCGTGGATCTTGGGGATGCCCCTGGGGAAGTCGTACACCAGGTGATAGATGGGGTGGCTCAACGGGACCTCAACCAGGGGATGATCGGGGAAGACGCGCGCGATCTCACGGCGGAAGGACTTGTCCATGCCGTAGTCGTCGTCGGCGTGCAGGAAGCCCCCCTGCTCGAGCCAGCGCCGCAGCTGTTTCACCTCTTCGTCCGAGAAGCGCACGTTCCCATGCCCCGTCATGAAGAGGTAGGGAACGTCCCACAGCTCGGGTCCCGTGAGGGTGACGACGCGCTCGCGCTCGGTGACGGAGAGGGCGGTACGCTGGCGCAGCGCCGCGAGGAGATTCGGCAGCGCGGAGGGGCCGGCGTACCAATCTCCCCCACCATCATAGTGAAGGCGGCCGATGGTGAGAGGGGCCGCGCGTCCACCGGCGAGCGGCAGCCAGACCAGGGACAGCGCGACCGTCCAGCGGTTCATAGTTCGTTGACGAGCCGATACGCCGTATTTCTCGTAATCCCCATCTCCGCCGCGAGCTGCTCGGCCACGTCGCGGCGCGTCATCCCCTGCGCCAAGAGCGCGCGGGCACGCTCCTCGGGGTGGGGGACAGTGGCGCGCTCCTCCCGGGTGGGCTTGCCGGTGCCCGCCACCATCACCGTCACCTCGCCGCGGGCGGGCGCTTCGGCGTAGTAACCCGCCAGCTCGGCCAGGGTCCCGGCGCGGGTCTCTTCGAACAGCTTGGTCAGCTCGCGCGCCACCGCCGCGGGTCGCTCGGCGCCACACGCCGCCGCGAGGTCCGCGAGCAGCTCCGCCACGCGCGGCGGTGCCTCGAACAGCACCACGGTCCACTCGCTCTTCGCGACGAGCTCGAGCAGGCGCCGCCGCTCGGCGCCCTTGCGCGGGACGAAGCCCAGGAACAGGTAACGATCGGCGCCCAGTCCCGAGACGGACAACGCGGCCGCGACGGCCGTGGGTCCCGGCACCGTGATCACCGGGATGTCGCGCTCACGGGCGGCGGCGACCAGGACCGCGCCCGGATCGCTCACGGTGGGCGTCCCGGCGTCCGTCACGAGCGCCACGTCCTTACCGCTGGCCAGCAGATGCAGGATCCGGCGGAGCGCGGCGTCGCTCGAGTGCGCGTGGAAGCTGATGAGCTCGGCGCGCGAGCCCACGTGGGCGAGCAACGGTTTGGTGTGGCGCGTGTCCTCGGCCGCGACCGCGGCCGCCCGCGTCAGCGTGGCGGCCGCGCGCGGAGAGAGGTCCTCGAGGTTGCCGAGCGGCGTCGCCACGACGTACAGGGTGCCCGCCATCTCACCACGCCACCGGCCACGGCAGGCGTCCGTAGTAGCCCGCCGATTGCAGCACGTAGCGGTGCTCGCGCGTGGCCTCGCGCAGGATCTTGGGCGCGGTGCCCGGCATCATCACCTCGACGCCCTCCAGCAGCTGGAGCGACCAGTCCGTGAGTGCGTTCGAGAGCTCCTCCGGCTGCACGACCGAGTCCGGTGTGTCCGTGCCGCGCGGTGCCGAAAGGATCGTGATCGCCTTGTGCGCATCCCCTAGCCCCGCGCTCACCTTCTGCGCCCGGCGCTTCGCCTCGCCCGGAAATTCCTTGTCCACCTCGTCGACGATGCGCCAGTACAGCTCCCGGTAGGTGTTGATGAGTGCGTTCGGCGCCTGCTGCGGCAGATCGGCCGCATAGGGAAACTGGGCCGCCGTCAGCACGGGCGTCTGCCGGTCGGCACCCGGGTGGAACTGCGATTCGAGAAATTTGGGAATGGCCATCGCCTCCGGCTTGTCGCAGAAGTAACCGCTGGCGTAGCGTCCACCGTCGAACCGCACGTACGACACGCGCGCGTTCGACGTCAGCTCGAGGATGCCGCTGGTCTTGTCCCGCGCGAAGGCCGCGAAGAACGCGCCCGGCTGTCCCGGATCGACGGTGCGCATCTCGACCGGCGCGGCGCACGACTGATACATCCAGGCGAGCTGCTCCATCGGCGCGGCCGAGTAGGCCAGCTCGCCGCGCTCCACTTCGGCGCGCATCCGCTTCAGCGCCTCCGTGATCGTGATGACTTGTCGCCCCGTGGTGTCCAGGGACGCGGCGTTCACGGCCTCGCCCTTGCGGAAGAACAGCAGCAGGCACTCCTCCGGCAGGTAGGCCGTGATGTAGCCATCGACGCGACCGTCACGGTCGCGCTTGCCGAAGGCGAGGAGGTTGTCGAGGTGAATGAACGCGAGCCGGGTGCGATGAATCAGCCGGTTCACCTGCGGGAACGTCAGGTCCGCGAGGCGAACCGGCGAATTCATCAGGCGAGCGGTGCTCGCGCGCATGGTCCTCCGGGGAGGATGCTACGACAGATGCTGCTGAATCTTCTGCTCGAAGACCGGCTTCGGGTACGCGCCCACCAGCGTATCCACGTGTCGCCCGTCCTTGAAGAATAGAATACTCGGAATCGAGCGAACGTTAAAGCGCATGGCCGTCTTCTGGTTGGCGTCCACGTCCACCTTGGCCACCTTCAGCTTGCCTTGATACTGTCCCGCCAGCTGGTCCAGAATGGGTGCCACCATGTGGCACGGCCCGCACCACGTTGCCCAGAAGTCCACGATGGTGAGCCCCTGGTGCTGCTCGACCTCCAACCCGAACGTGGCGTCCGTGACGGCCGTGAAATGTTCCGCTGCCATGACCTCTCCACTCCCTCTCGTGCAATCGTTATGTTGACGGCGTCATGAGCGAGTCACGCGCCCGCGTCGCCCACATCGGCATCGCCGTTCCGTCCATCGACGCCGCCCTCGGCTTCTATCGCGACGTGCTCGGCCTCGAGGCGGGACACCCCGAGACGGCCGACGGTGCGACCATCGTCAGCCTGCCGTTGGGCGACGTGCAGGTCGAGCTCCTCGAGCCCCGCGATCCGCACGGCCCGGTGGCGAAGTTCCTCGCCAAGCGTGGGCCCGGCATCCATCATGTCTGCTACCGCGTGCCGGACCTGGACCAGGCGCTCGAGCGCTGCCGGGCGGCGGGGTATCGTCTCATCGACGAGGTGCCGCGGCGCGGCGCCGGCGGCCGGCGTATCGCGTTCGTGCATCCGAAGACGACGGCCGGCATCTTGATGGAGCTGACTGAGTAAGTGAACACGCGGCCAGCGCCTTGAGTTCCCGCGGGGTCAACTCTTGCACGCCGCCGCCGGATTGGGGATGCTCGCCAGATCCGTCCCGACCACCAGCCAGCGTCCCTCCTTGGTGCGTGCCAGCTCGATCGGCACGACGACCGTGCACGACGTCGAGCGCTGCAGTTCCACGCGGAGCAGCCGGCGGTCCTCCTTGTTCGGCACGGGCAGCGGGCCCTCGACGACACGGTAGCCGACATGGTTCAAATAGATTTGGAGGACGGCGAGGCGCTGGTTCACGTCGGTCGATTTCAGATGGCCGGACGCGAGACCGCGTTCGCTGCCCCACAGCGTCCGCATCCGCTCGAGGTCGTTCGCTTTCACGGCGGACATGAACTGCGCGAGCGTCTCCTGAGGCGACTGCGGTGCGAGTTTCTCCGGGCCGGCTCCCCCACACGCGAGGCAGCCCAGCGCGACGAGCACGGTCAGTCGTGGTCTCACGGACGATACCTCGAGTGGGGGCGGAGTGAACCGAAGGTAAGACGGCATGCGGCTCTACGTCAACATTGATCACGTCGCGACGGTGCGCGAGGCGCGCCGCACCGACGAGCCCGACCCCGTGCGCGCCGCGGCGGCGGCCGAGCGGGGCGGCGCCGACGGCATCACCGTGCATCTGCGCGAGGATCGTCGCCACATCCAGGACGCCGACGTGCGCGCGCTCCGCGCCGCGGTGCGCAGCGTGCTCAACCTCGAGCTCGGCGCGGCGCCCGAGATCGTGCGGATCGCCGGCCGCCTGAAGCCGTTTCAGGCGACGCTCGTCCCCGAGCGGCGCCGGGAGATCACGACCGAAGGCGGCCTCGCGCTCGGCGGCGCGAACCGCAGGATCGGCACGGCCGTCCATCGCCTCACCGCCGCCGGCATCCGCGTCAGTCTCTTCATCGATCCCGATCTGGAGACCATCGATCGGGCCGCCGCGCTCGGCGTTCCCGCGATCGAGCTGCACACCGGGCGCTACGCCCGCTCCTGGCGGAAGAGCGACGCGGCGCTCCGCGTGCTGGAACGCGCGGCCGCCCACGCCCGCGCGCGCGGCCTCGCCGTGCACGCGGGGCACGGTCTGACCTACGATAACGTCCAGCCCGTCGCCGCCATCCGGGACATCGAGGAGCTGAACATCGGGCATTCGATCGTGAGCAACGCGATCTTCGTGGGAATGGAAGCAGCGGTGCGGCGCATGCGGCAGTTGGTCGATGAGGCCAGGAAGCCTTAGCTTGGTAGCCCTATGACGGAGTCCCCGAAGCCCCTCGGCATGTCGGACTTCTTCGCCCTCGAGGCGGGGGAGTATCTCGAGCGGCTCGACGGCATGCTCGCCAAGGGCGACAGTCCCAGCGCCGACGAGATCGTGCGGCTCGCCCGGGCGCTGCGCGGCAGCGCGCTCATGGCGAGCCAGCCCGCGATTGCGCGTGCCGCCGCCGGGCTCGAGGTCCTGGCGCGCGCGGTGCGCGAAGGACGGCGCGCCTGGGATCCCCAGACCCAGCAGCTCGCCCTCCGCGCGGTGGACGACCTGAAGATCTTCGTGCGCCGGGCGGGCAGCTGGACCGACGCCGACACCGCAAAAGCCGAAGCGCTGGCGGTCGAGCTCGAGCAGGTCGCCGGCCGGCCTTCGGCGCAGATCCGTGCGGTGGAAGCCCTGGGGCTCGATGCGGGCGCGCGGGCGTTCGTGGCGCGCGAGGGCGCGGCGATCGCGGGCGCGCTGGAGCGCGCGGCGCAGGCGCTGCGGGCCAATCCCCGGGCCCACGACCCACTCCCGCACGTCATGCGCGCACTCCAGCCGCTGCGCGGCCTCGCCGCCCTCACCGATCTGCCGCCGCTCCCCGACCTGCTCGAGGGAATCGAGCGCGCCATCGGCGAGCTATCGCGCTCGGGACTCGAGCCCCCGACCAACCTAGGCGAGCTGTTCCACGTCGCCGGCAGCGCGATCGCGCGCGCCGCCCGCGAAGTGGCCGAGCGCGGCCGACCCGACCCGGAAGGGCCCGATTTCCGGCAGTTCGCCGGGTTACTGGTGAAGTTGATGGAAAGCGAGCCGGACGCCGTTTCGATCGGCTCCCTCTATTACAGTGACTCGGGTCCCCACATCGTGTCGCGCGGCGTTCCCGCGGCGCGCCCGTCCACGCTGGGCAAGCTGGAGCTCGTGAGCCACGGCGAGCATCTGCGTCAGGCGGCGGACTCGCTCGAGCGCGCCCCCTCCGCCACGCAGCGCGAGCTGCGCGCTCACACGCTCGGCACCACCTTTCGTGCGCTCGCGAACGCGGGCGGGGGCGTGCTCGCCGACCGCGTGGCCCAGTTCGCGATCGCGGGGCGCGAGGCGGTGGCGTCGGGGATTGCCGTGAGCAGCGCGGCCGCCTTCGCCGCCGAGCTGCGGCGTGCCGGCGACCTGCTGGTGCGCTCTGGGACGGGCGACGAGGAAGCGCTGGCAACCGAGCTCGACGCCCTCACCGCGGCGCTGCGCGCGATCCAGCCCGGCGCCGCTCCCGCCCCCGCCCCCCCTCGAGCGCCCGCCGCTCCGGCTCCCGCTCCGCGTCCCACGCCCGCGTCGCGGCCGACACCACCTCCCGCCGCGGCGCCGGTGGTTCCCGGGGTGAAAGCGGCGCCCGCGCCACGGGCTGAACCGGCGATGCCTGAAACTCCCGACCTGGTCGGGTCGTGGGCCGCGTACCAGCGCTTGTTGGAAGGAGGGATCGGCTCGGCGTCGCTCGCAGAGCTGATCGCCGGCGTCCGGAGCGCGCCCGCAGCCCCTGCTCCCGGCTCCCCCCTTGCGGCTGCCGCGGCGCCCGCCGCCGTGGACGTGCGCGCCCTGTTGTATCGCGGCGACCGCGCGCTCCAGCGAGCGAACGAGCTGCGCGCAGCGGCGAAGCGGGCGTCGGGCGACGAGCTCCGCGCGCTCGTCGACGAAGTCTGCGACCTCGTTGCCCTCGCCCTCGAGCCCAGCCCCTAGCCGGGCGTCCGCTTCCCCCTCCCCCTCCCGCTGGGCCTGGATCCTCGGCCTCGCGGTCACGGTCGCGTTCTTGGCGTGGGCCGTGCGAGGGACGCAGTGGAGCGACGTGCTCGCGGGTCTCCGCGCCGTCGATCCCCTTCTCCTGGTGCTGACGGTAGCACTCGCCACGTTGACGTTTCCGATCCGTCTGATCCGGTGGCGTGTGATCCTGCGCGACGAGCGCGAGAGACCGCTTCCGTGGCTGCCGCTGTGGCACGCCGTCGCCATCGGCTTCATGGCGAACAATCTCCTTCCCGCGCGGGCCGGCGAATTCGCGCGTGCCTACGTCGCCAGTCGTCAATTGCCGGTGCGGTTCACGACGGCGCTGGGCTCCATTGGCGTGGAGCGCGTGTTCGATGCCCTCGTGATGCTCGGCCTGATGGCGCTGGCCATCGCGTCCCCTTCGTTTCCAGCGCACTCGACCCTGCTCGATACGCCGTTGTCCCGTCTGGCCGGGCGGGCGGCGCTGCTGTTTGGCGCGATGTTCGTCGTGGCGCTCGTGGTCGTGCTGCGCCCGGCGCCGTGGCTCGCGCTATTCGAGCGCGTGACCCGGGCCGTGTTGCCGGCCCGGCTGGCGGCGCGCGTCGCCGGCATGGCCGAGGGCCTCGTGGCCGGCCTCACGGTGCTGAAGCGCCCCGGGCGGTTCGGGGCGATGCTGTTCTGGTCGTTGGTGCTCTGGCTCACGAACGCCGCGTCGTTCGCGGTGTGCTTCCGGGCGTTCGGGTTGCAGGTGCCGATCGAAGGATCCCTCCTGCTGCAAGGGATCCTCGGGTTCGCGGTGGCGGTCCCGGCGTCGGCCGGCTTCTTCGGCGTCTTCGAGAAAGCGACGCAGCTGACGTTGCAGCTCTACGGCATCAGTCCGAGCCTGGCGCTGGCGTACGCGGTCGCGTATCACGTTTCCACGTTCCTGCCGATCACGCTGCTCGGCCTGCGCTCGCTTGCGAGTGTCCACCTCCACCTGGGCGACCTGGGTCGGGCACGGACAGCCGATCAACTGGGGGACGCGAGACCGTGACCGACGCGGTCCGCGTGGCGGCGCACGCCAAGCTCAATCTCCTGCTGCGCATTCTCGCACGCGAAGCGCCGGCGGGTTATCACCAGATCGAGACGGCATTCGCCCTGCTCGAGCTGGCGGACGAGCTGATGGTGACGCGCACGGCCAGCGGGGTCGCGCTCACCGTGCAGGGACCCGACCTGGGGCCGCCGGAGCAGAACCTCGCGGTACGCGCGGCGCGCGCCGTTCTGGAGGCAACCGGACACAAGTTCGGCGTGGCGCTCGAGCTGACCAAGCGGATCCCGGTACGGTCGGGCCTGGGCGGCGGCTCGAGCGATGCGGCAGCCGCACTGCACGCGGTGAACACGCTCGCCGGCAACGCCGTCCCCCGCCACGAGCTGCTCCACGTCGCCACGCGGCTCGGCGCCGATGTCGCGTTCTTCGCGAGCGGCGCGCCGGCGGCGCTCGCGTGGGGCCGGGGCGAGCGGCTGTTCCGGCTCCCCGCCCCGCCGGCCGCGCCGGCGCTCGTGGCCCTGGCGCTCCCGCCCATCGCCGTCGCCACCCCGGACGCGTACGGCTGGTGGGACGAAATACATCCCGAGCCCGCGCCGCGCGGGCCGCTGCTGCTCGACGCCGACGCGTTCACCGGATGGGGCAGCGTGGGGCGGCTCGGCGGCAACGACTTCGAGCTCCCCGTCTTCGGGAAGCATCCGCCGCTGCGCGCGCTGTACGAGCGCCTGGCCGGCACACATCCCTATTGGGTGCGGCTGTGCGGCTCGGGGAGCGCCGTGGCCGCGGTGTACGCGAACGCAGGGCTGCGGGACGATGCGGCCATGCTGTTGGGTGAGAAACACCAGCGCCTGATCAAGACCAACACCCGGGCGGCGGCGGCGCCGGGTCCCGAGCCGGCCTAGGCGAACCGGGGGCCGGACCGACCGGTCAAGCGGTGCCTGAGACGCCGCTGGATGCGGTGCAGCGCGCTGAGCACGCGCATCGCGAGGACCAGCGCGCGGGGCGCTGCGTTCACCGGAGCATCCGGCACGCCGGCGATGGTGTGGCGCTTGGCGTGCAGGCGGCAGGCCTCCCAATCAAACCCCCAAATGTCGTCGAGCCAAAATCTCCGCGCGCCGTACTCGTTCATGTAACGGAGCACCTCGAAATCGTGCCAGTAGTACTTCTCCTCGACGACGCTCCGCATGTCGATGCCCGCCTCCTCCCACCGGCCGAACCATTCGGGGGGACACCGCTCCAGCCGGCCCGCTCCCGTGAAGTCCACATGCATGGCATAACGCAGGCGACGCTTGAACACCCAGGGACAGGTGCCGCGCACGTTCTCGAGCACGCTGTACCAGCGGAGCTTCGCCGCGAGGGCGGCGGGGCGCAGGGCGGAGTAATGCAGCACGGCGATGTCGTCGAGCAGCAGGCGGCGCGCATTGTCCGGAATGGGAACCCGCACGCTGTGCATGTCGCGCGGCGTGTGCTCCACGCCGTCGTCCACATACCCCAGGGGCGTGAGCCGGTCATGCCGCATGCATTGATCGGGCGTCTCGTACAGGTCGACGCGCTCGAAGCACACGATGGTCCCGGGCCGGGCGGCGAGCATCGCGCGCCAGCTCGGCGTGTCCAGGGCGTTGGCCGCGAGGATCTCGTCGGCATCGAGCGCCAGGATGACGCGCGGCGGCGGAACGAGGGCGCGCGCGTGGCGGAGCAGCAAGAGCTGGCGGTCGCGCTCGTTGAATTCGTCGGTCGGGTTGTCGATGACTGTGACCTTGCCATAGCGGCTGCAGATGGCGCGACTGTCGTCGCTCGAGCGCTGGTCGGCGACGATGATGTGGTCCGCGAATCGGCTGGTCACCGAGAGGAACCGCTCGAGGATCCACGCCTCGTTGCGGACCGGCGTGACCACGACGACGCGAACAGGGTCGGACACGGTTTTACGATACGACGGTGAGCTCGAAAGGGAAACGGCGCGCGGGGTTTGCGGCAGCGGAACCGCGTTCGCATACTGGTGCGGTGAACCTCGGCGACTTTCAGACGGTGTGCGATGAGGGGTGGCGCCGGGTCAACGGCACGCCCGGTTACCTCGCCGAGCGGGAGGCCCGGTTTCTGATGCTCGCCGCCGCCGGCGCGCCCACCGCTGGAGCGATCGTCGAAATCGGGAGCTTCAAGGGCCGCTCCACGGTCGGCCTCGCGTACGTGGCGCAGCGCTACGGACTGGGGAGTGTGGTGGCGATCGACCCGCACACGTCGCCCTCCACCACCGATCCAGACCTCGGCACCGACCAGTCGTCTTATGACGAGTTCCAAGAGAACCTGCGCCGGGCAGGCGTCGCGGGTGCCGTGGATTGTCGCCGCGCGTTCTCACATGAGGTGGCACGCGATTGGACTCGGCCGATCCGCCTGCTGTGGATCGACGGCGACCACGTCTACGAAGCCGTGAAGCAGGACCTCGCGCTGTTTCGCCCCTACCTCGCGCCGGGCGCGATCGTGGCGATGCACGACGTGCTGGGGACGTGGCCGGGACCGCTGCGCGTGTTCGTCGAGGACGTGCTGGACTCGGACGACTTCGGGCCCGCGGGCTGTTTCAAGTCGATCGGCTGGGCGCAGTACCGGCCGGCGGACGGAGACGCCTGGCGATTCCGCTGGCGTCGGCGGCGTCTCGCAGCGGCGGCGCGCCGGCTCATTCCGGTGGCCCAGGCGGGCTGGGCGACGACCGGCCTCGGCCGATGGCGGCACAAGTTCTGGTGGAGGCTCTTGCCGCATGGTGCCGTCGATCCCGCCCGGTGGGTCGCGCAGGTGGCGATCAAGTAGCGGCCCCCGAGCCGGCACCATATTGTGGTAGGCGAGGCACGCGAGGAGGGCCGATGCCGGAACAGCTGATCGGGACCGTGGTCCACTACTTCAAGGGACCGAGCGTCGCCGTCGTGCGCGTGACGGAGGGCGCGCTGGCGGTCGGCGATCGCATCCGGTTCCACGGCCACACGACCGACTTCACCGAGCAGATCACCTCGATGGAAGTGAACCACCAGAAAGTCCCGCTGGCGAAGGCCGGCGACGAGGTCGCCATCCAGGTGGCCGACCGCACACGCCAGCACGATCAGGTCTTCAAGGTGACGCCATGAACGAAGAAGCCTTCAATCTGTCCGTGCGCAAGTTTTTGAAAAACTTTGGTGTCAGCGCGCAGCGCGAGATCGAGAAGAGCGTCGACGCGGCGGTGAGCGCCGGCAAGCTCAAAGGAACCGAAACCCTCAAGGCGCGGGCCCGGCTCGAGATCCAGGGATTGCCGACGAACCTGGTGATCGAGCAGGACATCACGTTAGCGTAGCGCCGGCATGCGACCCCTCATCCCTGCAGCGCTGCTGCTGGCGTACGCGTGCGGCTCCTCGAATCCCGAGCCGGTTTCGGCGCCCACACCTGCCGATTCCGCCGCACTCGCTCGTGCCACGCCGCATGCGCTCATCGCAGCCCGCGAGCAATACTACGACATCGACGGATCGAGCGCGGGCGCGTTGCGCAATCAGATCAACCGACTCGGCCCCAAGGACGAGAGCGGAGAGTCGAAGGACGCCTTGACCGTGTGGAGCGTCGAGTCGGCCTACGCCGCGGCGCAGCGCGGAGACAGTTGCGTCCTGCGCGATGTGAAGGTCACGCTGGACGTCACCGTCACCCTGCCCCGCTGGAAGCCACCGGCCACGGCTACCGCCCAGCTGGTGAGGACGTGGCAAACCTACCTCAAGGCCGTTCGGGTCCATGAGGCAGGGCACCGCACCATCGCCGAGCGCAACGCCCGCGAGGTGATGGCCGCGCTCACGACGCTCCGGGGGACGAATTGCAACAAGCTCCTGGGCGACGCGTCGAACACGGTGGAGCGAATCGTGGCGGACGGCCGGGCGAGGAACCGCGCGTACGACGTTCAAACGCAGCACGGCCAGACGCAGGGGGTGGAGCTCGGGCCCTAGGGCGCGACGGAGAGCCTACAACACGAGATCGTGCTGCAAGCCGGAGCTGTAATTGCCGGCCACAACTCCCAAGGAATACGCTGGCGGGCTGGTCACCGCGGTACCCGAGAACTTGTAGACGTAGTCGGCGACCTCCACCCGTAGCGCGAGCGGCGGCGCGAGCTGCCAGCGACCGACCGCCCCAATCACGGGTCCCCACCCTGTATTGCCGATCACGCGGGAGTACGCCTCACCGCTGTGGGCCACGAACGCCAACCCGGCGGCTACATAGAAGGAAGCGCGCTCTGAGCGCGGCATGAGACCGATCAACACGCGAGCGCTGCCCGTCGTGATATTGGCCGTGGCGGAGGTATCCGTAGGCGTCGGCCCGACGATCACGCCTGTGGGGATTTCCGCCAAAAGCCCGTGCCTGATCACCCCGGTCCGCGAGTACGTGAGGGAGAGATCGAGCGCCAGGCGCTCGCGTACCCAGGCGGTCACTCGCGCGCCCAAGAGCGGGGCGATCTCCTGTTTCAGCACCTCGCCACATGGTCCGCCGGGACAGAAGGCGGAGATGTCGATGACGTGAGCCGCCGGTACATAGACCCCGGCAAAGGCGGAGAGCTCGACTCTCCCCTGCGCCGCGGACGGTGCCGCCGCCACGGCGAGCACCATGACAGAATGGATGGTTGCACGCATGTGGA
>Ga0209239_1002009_pt1 | contig 12141 bp, 7 predicted proteins | sample GraSoi013_2_20cm_FD_185824 | JGI IMG/M metagenome (GOLD analysis project Ga0209239, IMG submission 185824) | Grasslands soil microbial communities from the Angelo Coastal Reserve, California, USA - Sample 10_02_2013_2_20cm (SPAdes) (version 2) | ecosystem: Environmental > Terrestrial > Soil >...
GCCGAAGATCCCGATCGGGACGTTCACGTAGAACAAGGCGCGCCAGTCGAGGATGGAAAGGATAATCCCGCTCACGGTCAGGCCTGCCATGGACCCCATCCGGAAGGCGACTTGGTTGATGCCGAGAGACAGGCCGAGCTCCTCGGCCGGCGTCGCATCGACGATCATCGCCGCGCTGTTCGTGAACAGCATCGCGGATCCGAGGCCTTGCACCGCCCGGAAGGCGATCACCTGGGCGGGATTCACGGCCAGACTCGTGAGGAGCGAGCCCAACGTGAACACGCCGAAGCCGCCCGTGTACAACTTCACCCGACCGGTGATGTCCGACACCCGACCGATCAGGAGGAGGGCGACCGTGCTCCCTAGAACATAGGCCTGGGTGATCCAGATCGCCTGCTCCGCATCCGCACGGAGGCTCGCGGCGACCTGAGGGAGCCCGACGATCACGATGCGCGAGTCGAGGCCGGCCATGAGCACGCCGACGGTCGTGACCGTGAGGACCGTCCACTTGTATTTGATCCGGATCGCCTTCCGTCGGCCCACCGACGCACGCACGTCGCGAGGTCCCGGTGGACGCGCGGCGAAGCGGCGGGGCTACCTGAACCTTCCGAATCACCGGCGCAGGAACGTGCAAGCCACGGGGTCTCTTAGGCCACGCTGACGCTCTGGATTGGATGATGGCGGGCGATCAGATCCCGCGACACTCGGAGGTTCCGTCCTTCCTTTCCGATCGCGCGACCTTTCTTCGTGGCCTCCACGGTCACGGTCGCGTGAACGACGTCCCCGCGTTGCTCGATCTGCACGCCTTTCACATCGAAGTTTCGAAAGACGTTTGCGACGAACCGGTCGGGTTGGTCGGAGTATTCGACCACATGGATTTCCTTGTTCACGAGCCGTTTCAGCTTCGTGATGTTCTCGCCCTTCTTCCCGATCGCCTTGCCGATGTCCCCTTCCTTCACGACGAAAATCAGCTTGTCGCCGGCGTCGACGCAGTCGACGACCGTCGTCCGCGTGAGATCCTGGAAGAGAGCCACGTATTTGATCGTCTGTTCGTCAAAGACAATCTCGACCATGCGGCCTCAGGCGCTGAGGATGTTCGAGTCGCCGGGGCTGAGGACGGCGACGGCCGCGACGGAGAACGGCACCCCGCAGGCAGCCCCCAGATCGACGTTCGTGCCGGGGAAATGCAGCAGACGGACCTCGCCGAAGGCCGCGACCGCGTCCGGCGGGCAGTTCGACGAGACGACGACGATCTTCGCGCTCTTCGCCTTCGCGGCCCGGCGGACTTCTCGAAGTCCGAAGCGCACCTCGCCGGTGTCCGTCGCGACACGGAGGGCGCGGGAAACGTCAATCACGGGACGACCTCTTCAATGGGTTCCTCCGGCTCAGCGGGTTCGGCCGCGGGAGCGGGGAGGGGAGTGGGGAGGGGAGCGGGGATGGGGGCGGGGACGGGAACGGGCGGAACGGGCACGGGCTTCGGCTTCGGAATCGCGGACGGCTTCGGCAGGCCCGCGGGAGGTTGGTAGATCAGGTTCACGGCCCCCGTGCCAAGGGTGACGGGCTGGCCGACGATCACGTTCTCCGCGACGCCATCCAGGTAATCGACTTCGCCGGTAATCGCGGCTCGAAGGAGATGATGGGCCGTGATCTCAAACGCCGCGCGGGCGAGGACGGAGGACTTCCGTCCCGAAATCCCGTGTCGCCCGATCGCTTTCACATCGCCGTCGTTCGTCATCATGTCCGAGACGAGCATGATGTGTCGGATGTCCACGGTCAGCCCCTGCTCCTGCAGGGTGTTGTACGCCTCGTTCACGATCGCGTTACGCGCGGCCTCGATGCCCAAGACCTCGTAGATCTCTTGGACCGAGTTCGTGGTCGTCCTGGAGGCGTCGACGTAGGGCAGCTCGAGGATCTTCGAGAGGTTCGAGCCTTCCGTGTAGATCACGTAGCCCTCCCCACGCTTCTTGATGATCGCCCGCGAGATGCCGTCGATTCCTTTAATCTTCATCGTCCGGACCTGTTCGACGAGGCGCTGGAGCTTCTTGAAGGACGGTTCGCCCGCCTCCACGACGAGGGCGCGCGCCCGCTTTTCCACGTTCCCCACCTGGCGCTTCACCTCCTGGACCTCGCCGAATTTCTTCATCTTCTCCTCGATCTCGGGCCACGTGACGCCGCGGGACCGCATCCGGTGATCGTCCGGATATGCGAGCACGCGCATGTTCACGAGGTCCGTCTCGATCGAGGCGATGTCCTCCAAGGAGGTCATCTCGATCTCCGTCGCGATCTTTCGCATCTTCTCGAGGTCCGTGTGCCCCGACTTCACGAACAATTCCATGATCGGGGTCGAGGGCACTCGACGCGCATCCACAATCTCAATGAGCCGCGGGAGGCCCAGCGTGACGTTCATCTCCGCGACGCCGGCGTAGTGGAACGTCCGCATCGTCATCTGGGTTCCCGGTTCTCCAATCGATTGGGCGGACACGATCCCCGCTGACTCGTTCGCATCGATCGCGTGGAGATCGAATTTTTCGCAAATCTTCGTAAGGACCTCATGGAGGCGCTTCTTGCTCAACTTGAGGCCGTGGATCTTCTTCGCGAGCTCGCCGACCACGTACCGAGGCAGCCAGCGGCCGACCTCCTTCAGACCGTCCATGATCTCCTGTTCGCCCGCCGTGAGCGGCGGCGCCTTCACCGGGATCGTGAGGGGTGTCTCAGGCTCCGCCTCCGCCTTCGCGGCGGGTTTCGCCTTCTCCTTCTTCGGAGCGGGTTTCGTCTCCGCAGGCGGCGCCGCGCCGAGCTTCTTGAGGACTTTTTCCGCCTCTTTTTTCGGGAGGAACTTCGTAAGTCGATCGACCTTGGAAGCCGCGAGCTTTTCAAGGGTGAAACCGGCATCCGCGAGGATCGTGGCGGTCTTCTTCGAAATCCCGCGGTTGCGCAGCGCCTGGATCGTCGTCGCCCGGGCCATGGTCACTCCTCCGACGGAGGCTCTTCCTCCTCGACTTCGACCTCTTCCTCCGAGATCTCGACGTACATGTCCTTCTCCGTGAGGCCGTAGGACGCCATCTCCTGCTCCCGGAGACGTTCCTTCCAGGACGGCTCCTCGCCGAGCACCTCTTGGAGGATGTCGTCGATGTCGACTGCCCGACCTTGCACGCTCCGCGACGGATCGACGCCGTCCTCGCCGAACTTGAACTGGATGATCGTGTCCGCCGTGTTCCGGACCGTCCCGTCCTCCTTCACTTTGAGGTCCTCCAAGGCGTTGATCAGGCGGCGCTGCATGTAGCCCGACCGCGACGTGCGCACGGCCGTGTCCACGAGGCCTTCCCGTCCGCCCATCGCATGGAAGAAGTATTCCGTCGGATGGAGGCCGCTCTTGTACGACGATTTCACGAAGCCTTTCGCCTCCGCGCCGAGGTCCCCCTTCTTGAAATGCGGGAGGGTCCGGTTCCAATAGCCGCGGCTCAGTCGCTCGCCCCGGACCGCCTGCTGCCCGATCGACCCCGCCATCTGGGACAGGTTCAGCATGGAGCCACGGGCGCCGGACCGGGCCATGATCACCGCGCTGTTCTCGATCCCGAGGTGCTTCCCCGCAATCTGGCCGGCCAAGTCGCGCGCGCGGCCAAGGATCTTCATCGCCTCGACCTCGAGGGTCTCTTCGAGCGAGCGGCCAGGCATCTGTTCCAGCTCCCCTCGCTTGTACGACTCCACGAGGCCCTCGACCTTCTCAATCGCGGTCCGCAGGGAGTCCGCAATCTGCTTCTTCGCCTCCTCGGGAATGTCCTCGTCGTCGATCCCCGTCGTGAAGCCGCGGATCATGATCGCTCCAATCGCCATCTTCGTCCCTTTGTCGATGAAGACGCGGGCGGCGTCCGGGCCATAGTCCCGCGCGAGCTTGTCGAGGATCTTCCCCTTGAATGCTCCAACGCCATTCTCATCGATCGTGCCGGAGAGGACCACGCCGTCCTTGATCACGACGAGCGAATCTTCTTCCTTCAGTTCCTTCAGGCCGATGTCCCCTTTCGGAGCGATCGAGGACTTGAACGTCATGCTCAGATCCTTCGGCAGGATCGCAGAGAAGAGCGCCTTCCCCGACCAGAACTCCTTGCCGCCCTTCTTGATGTCCGGCGGCGGAAGATCGCGGATGTCGATCTTGCTCAGGATGAACGTGACCTCCTCGCGGGTGAACTTGCTCTCCTTGTACGTGAGCAGGAACGATCCCGTGATGTGGTCGTGGATGCCCCCGATCACCGGCCCGCCGAACCGCGGCGAGAGGATGTGCTCTTGCACCCGCATGAGGACGCGGGCCTCCGCGCGAGCCTCCTCGCTCTGCAGGACGTGCAGGTTCATCTCGTCCCCGTCGAAGTCCGCGTTGTACGGGGGACAGACCGCGAGGTTGAAGCGGAACGTCTTGTGCGGCATCACGCGGACCTCGTGCGCCATCATGGACATCCGATGGAGCGAGGGCTGCCGATTGAAGAGGACGATGTCTCCATCCACGAGCTGTCGTTCCACCGTGTATCCGATCTCGACGGCTTCGGCGACGACTTCCGCGTTCTTGTCCGTCACGCGGATGCGCCGGCCGTCGGGGCGGATCACGTAGTTCACGCCGGGCGCATACTCCCCCAGGGGGCCGAGGGGCGCCGGGCCCCGTTTCACCCACTGCTTCACAATCTCCGAATTGTATGCCTGTACGTGGACGGGTACGGTGAGCTCGCGGGCGGCTTCGACCGGGACGCCGACCTCGTTGATCGAGAGGATCGGGTCGGGAGAAATCACGGTCCGCGCGCTGAAGTTCACCCGCTTGCCAGACAGGTTCGACCGGAACCGGCCCTCCTTGCCTTTCAGCCGCTGGACCAGGGTCTTCAGCGGCCGACCGGACCGGTGCCTCGCGGGCGGGATGCCGGAGGTCTGGTTGTCGAAGTACGTCGTGACGTGATATTGCAGGAGCTCCCAGAGGTCCTCGACGATCAGCTGGGGGGCGCCCGCGTCGCGGTTCTCTCGGAGCCGTTGATTGATCCGGAGCACGTCGACGAGCTTGTGCGTTAGGTCGTCCTCGGATCGGTCCCCGCTCTCCAGGGTGATCGAGGGACGGACGGTGACCGGCGGGACGAGGAGGGCGGTGAGGACCATCCACTCCGGTCGGGCGACTTCTGGGTTCATCCCGAGGACCCGGAGGTCCTCGTTCGGAATCCGCTCGAGGCGCTCCCGCACCTCCTTTGGAGTCAGCTTGTGTCCGTCTTCGCGGAACGTGGTCGGCTTGTCGAGGGTGACCTTCCCCTGTTCCTCGCCGCAATGCGGACAGCGCTGCCGCTTTTGCGCCTCGCGGGCGGTTTCCTTCGTGACGTAGCCGACCTCCGTCACGTCTCCGCCGAGTTCCTCGACCTGCTCCATCTCGGCCATGTACTCCTGGGCCTGTTGGCGTGTGAGCAGGAGTCGGCCGCACTTTCGGCACGTCGCCTGGAGCAGCTTCTTGATGTCCTTCACGTACCCGACGTGGATCACGGGCATGGCCAGGTCAATGTGCCCGAAGTGCCCGGGACAATCGTCGACCTTGCCGCCGCACGTCTTGCACCGCAGGCCGGGCTCGATGACCCCCAGATGAGAGTCCATGAGACCCATGTCGATCGGGAAACCGTCGTCATCGTACGTATCCGCCGTGATGATCTTCGTCGCGGACATCCGCCGGATCTCGTCGGGGCTCAACAGAGCGAACTTGATCGACTGGATTCGCTTCGTGACCCCCCGCATGGAAGACATCATCGCATGTCCTCCAACTGGAGTCGCATGACGACACCCAACGACAGGAGCTCGTCTAGCAAGAGTTTGAACGCATAGGACGTCTGGACCGGATAGATCTTCGACGTATTCTCGCACACGGGGCATCGAAGATTTCCTTTCCGGTCCTTGATCGCAAAGTGGCCGCAGTCCTGGTTCCCGCACACGTATTGGATCGTCCCGTCCGATTCATCCAGAAGGCGGTCCTTGATCACCATCGCGGCCCCGTGGCCGATCAAGCAATCTCGCTCCATCTCTCCGAACCGAAGGCCTCCCTGGCGGGACCGACCTTCCGTCGGCTGCCGCGTGAGGATCTGGACGGGTCCGCGGGAACGGACGTGCAGCTTGCCCGAGACCATGTGGTGCAGCTTCTGGTAGTAGATCACCCCGACGAAGATCTCCGCCGGGATCATGCGGCCCGTCCGGCCGTCGTAGAGGATCTCCTTTCCGTTCGAACGGAAGCCGTTGTCTTCGAGGGCCTTCCGCATGGACTCCTCCCTCTCACCGCTGAACGGCGTTCCATCGATGAAGCGGCCCTCCAGGGATCCGACCTTACCCCCGATCTGTTCCAGGACATGGGCGACGGTCATCCGCGACGGAATCGCGTGGGGATTGATGATGAGGTCAGGGATGATCCCTTGCGAGGTGAATGGCATGTCCTCCTGCGGAGCGATCAATCCGATCACGCCCTTCTGGCCGTGGCGGGACGCGAACTTGTCCCCCAGTTCCGGCACCCGGAGGTCGCGGACCTTCACCTTCGCCAGTTTTGAACCGTTCTCGCTCTCCGTGAGCATGACGGAATCGACCCATCCGCTCTCGCCGTGGCGGACGGTCACCGAGGTCTCGCGGCGCTTCTGCGGCGTCAGGAAGTCCGTCTCCTCTTCGAGGAAGCGCGGAGGGCTCGTCTTTCCGATCAGGACGTCTCCACCGTTCACGAGGACCTCCGGCGAGATGAGACCGTCATCCGGGGTGAGGTTCGCGTACGAAAGATCCGCGCGGGCCCCCCGGACGTCGGGCGAGGGAATCTCGAAGTGGTCCTCCTGGCCGCCGGGATAGCGCCGCTCCTCTGCGCGGTACGTCCGCATGAACGAAGACCGGCCGAGGCCTCGATCGATGGAGGCGTGGTTCATCACGATCGCGTCTTCCATGTTGTATCCGTGGTACGACATGACCGCGACGACGAAGTTCTGTCCCGCCGGACGCTCGTTGAAGGACACATGCTTCATCGAGTCCGTCTGGACGAGCGGCTGTTCCGGATAATGGAGCAGGTGGCTCCGGGTGTCCGGCCTCAGCCGATAGTTGCTCGACCCGAGGCCGAGGGACTGCTTCGCCATGCCGGCTCCCATCGTGACCCGCGGGGAGGAGTTGTGCTCCGGATACGGGACGACCCCGGACGCGACGCCGAGGATCACCATCGGGTCCACTTCGATGTGGGTGTGGTCCTTCGTGATCGCTGACTTCACGCGGAACGTCTTGTGGCAATGGACGCATTCGAGTTCCGCCTCCTCATCCCGGCTCCCCATGTTCGTCCAGGTGACGTCGTTCCGGCTGAGGGGATGCTTGCACTCCTTGCATCGGCTCGGGACGTCGTACGGGTAGAGGGCGATGAACGTGTCTTCCTCTTCCTCCGCGTCGATCCACTCCACGATCCCGTTCCGGACGAGGTCGGAGAACCGGAGACGGCCCATCTTCAGCTCGTCCACGTGCTTGCGGGAGAACACAAGGTGGCCGTCCTTCACGACCAGCAGCGGTCTCCGGATGCGACCTTCGTCGCAGTTGATGATGATCTCGCCCATGTTCTCGTCGAGGCGCACGTTCACTTCGTGGCTCAGGAGCCCCGACCGTCGCCGTTCGCGGATCTCGGAGACCAGGAGTTTCGGGTCTTCGTGGAGACCGACCAGGTCTCCGTTCACGTAGACCCGCGTGAGCTGGGTCTGCTGACCCTTCACCTGTTTCGTCCCGAGGTCCGCCAGGAGAAGCTTGACCTCCTCCTCCGGGAAGCCTTCGGACACATCGATCACGAGGGCGCAGTTCTTCACCAGACCGCAGTTCTGCCCTTCCGGAGTCTCGTTCGGACACAGCCGACCCCACTGGGTCGGATGGAGGTCCCGGGCCTCGAAGTGGGGCTGGGACCGCGTGAGGGGAGAGGTAACCCGACGGAGGTGGCTCAGGGCGCTCATGTTCGACGTGCGGTCCAAGAGCTGAGACACCCCGGCCCGGCCGCCGACCCAGTTGCCGGTCGCGAGCGCATGCAGGAGCCTTTGGGTGAGAAGGTCCGGACGGATGGCGGAGGAAATCTTCAGTTCCCGGCGGCGGGCGTACGACCGCTCGAGTTGGTACTTCAGGTCCTTCACGAGATTCGCGAACGCGACCCGGAACAGGTCCTCCATGAGATCGCCGGCGAGCTTCAGGCGCTTGTTCGCGTAGTGGTCCTTGTCGTCCTCGCGTCGCATGCCGAGGGACAACTCGAGGACCGTCCGCGCGACACGGCCGAGGAAGATCGCCTTCTTGATCCGATCCTCGCGGGTGTCGCCGAGGTGCGGCAGCAGGGATCGGTCCAGGATCGATTCCACCTTCTTGATCCGGTACTCCTTCGCCTGCCCCGTCGCGAACTTCTTCTCCAGATAACTGATCGCATCGTCCCGCGTGAAGATCCCGTTCGGCGGGTAGACCTTCTTGTTCTGGCACTCTTCGATGTTCGCGTAGACGATGTTCGCCATCTCCGGCGTGGAGACGACCGCGTTGTAGATGTCCTCGTCTTTCTCCATGCCGAGGGCTTTCATGAGGATGATCAGAGGAATCTGCCCCGAGGCGGTCGGCACGCTCACGATGAGCTGGCCGTCCTTCTTCTTCTCCATCAGGGTGAGCGCCCGGTACCCTTCCTTCTGGGAGAACACCTTAGCGACCTCGACCTTGCGACCGTACCGTTCGTTGAACTCGACGAGCACCCGGTTCGGGGCGAGGTCTTCGAGGGAGATCAGGGCCCGCTCCGTCCCGCCGATGATGAAGTAGCCGCCCGGATCGACCGGGTCCTCTTGGGTGTCCTCGATCAGCTTGCGGCGATACTCTTCGATCGTGAGCTCCCCCTCGTTTTCCATGTTCTCCTTGTAAAGGAGGCAGCGTTTCGACTTCACCATGATCGGGAAGTTCCCGATATGGACCCGCTCCGGTTCCCGCTCGATGCCATTTTCGACGACCGTGAAATCGAGATAGATTGGCGCGGTGTAGTTCAGGTTCCGGAGGCGCGACTCCATCGGGTTCAGGGGATGCGTCGCCCCGTTCGCCTCTTTCACGATCGGGAGGCCCAACGTGATGGTCGGCTTCGCCTCCAGGTCGATGCGGCCTCGGTCGTCCCGCTTCCGCCCGATCCGAATCTCGATCACATCGCCCTCCGTGCGGTCCTCGTCGAGCTTGATGATCCCGCGACGATCGTCTTCGGGGGAGGACCGCAGGTTGTCCACGATTCGCTGCATCCTCGAGTTCGGATTGTCGATCGTCGGAAGGAAGTCGTTGAACGACGCGATGTGATGGTTCACGATCGAGCGTTCCCGGAAGAACGCGTCAATGAGTTCGCGCATGTCTTACCTCCCAATCACGAGACGATATGCCTCCGATACGCCGGCCGTCCCGCTCACCCGCGTCACGCGGATGATGCGGCCTTCCTCGATCGGCCCTTCGATCTTCTCGAGGACTTGGATCACCGGGTCGCTCTTGCGAATCTTCGGGAGCTGGTCTCGCGTGATCTTCAACGCCTCCAGTACGTGATCAGCGTCTTCCTCGGCGACGAGCCGATGCTCTGGGACCAGCTGGTGCTCCAATACGTTAAACCTCAAGGGGGGGCCTCCCTGGGCGACCGACCGTTTTCCACCTGGCATGTCATCCGCGCGCGAGCCGTGCGGGCCCGCGGGGACTTTCGGGGCCCCCGCGCGGTCCGCAGGGCCCGTTCGAACCCCGGACCACCCGGTTTCTTTCCGCCCTCCCGTACGGGGAGCGGTTAAAAGCCGGATGCTCTTTCTAGGGACGGTTTGTTCGCCATCCTACCTAGCTGAGCTACGGGCCCTCCGGCTAGCGGCGGCGACATGCGACCTCCCTCCGAATCGGGGGCTCGTATTAAAGTTTCCGGTGGACCGACGACGGATGGGGGTCCGAAAGCCTCCAGGCCCGTACAATTATTCTATTCTACAAATGAAAATCCCTCGGTGCACAATGTTTTATACGGGGCGTCCATCCCAACGACCGTGATCCGGGCGGAAACGCGTTGCGCCTCCTGCGGCGCCGTCCTCGCGGGCAAAGGAACGACGGTCTTCCTGTGTCCGAGTTGCGGCAAGACCCGGATTGGCCGGTGCGGCCGGTGTCGCGATCAGTCCGTCGCCTATCGCTGCCCGACTTGTTCGTTCGTTGGACCGTGAGGCACGGCATGGGATCCGTCGCCGTCACGTTCCGCATCCTCCCCGATGATGCGGAGGCCGACCTCGAGCCAATCAAGACGCGCGTCCGGAAGACCCTGGGCGGCGCTCTTCGAGACATGAAGGAACAGCCGGTCGCGTTTGGCTTGAAGGCGATCGTGGCGATCGCGGTCGTCGGGGATGCCGAAGGCGGTTCCGATCAGCTCGAACAATCCCTCGCCGCCCTCCCTGGGGTCGGGAGCGTCGAAACGGTCGACGTGACCCTCGTGTGACCCAGGGAAAGCCTCCCACGGAGTTACGCCCATTTTCTCAGGATCAACACTGGGCATTTCGCCAATTTCACAATCCGATCCTCGACGGGACTCAGCGCGAATTTTCGCAAGCCGCCGGGCGATGTGGCGCGGATCATGAGCAACGACGCTTCCACGCTCTCCCGAAGCGCCTCGGATTCCCACTGCGTAGAGTACACGACTTTCGGCTGGACCGTGACGCCCCGTTCGTGCGCCCGCCCTTCGAACCGAGAACTCTCCTGTTTCAAGCGCTCTGCCTCGGCCGGGTCGCTCGCGAGGCACACGACCTCCACGACCGGATGATCCTCCCCCGCCAAGATGAGGGCTAGATCGTCAATCCCTTCGAGGCTCCAAATCGGACTGGTCAGGATCACCAGCCGTTTCAGTGGCTTCCGAAACGCTTGGGTCTTGAACACGATCACATCGCACGGGGCGTTCTCGATCAGATAGTCGATGTTGCTCCCGAAGACCCGCCGATCACCTTCGACGCGGTCCCCCCTCCAGCCCATCACAAGGAGGTTCACCGCCTCCTCGCGGATCGTGTCGAGGATGATCTCGTACACCTTGTGCCCGATCTTCACGACCGGCCGGGTGTCCACTCCGAGCTGCTCGCCGACCCTCGTGAGCCGCTGGAGCCCGCGGATCCGCTCGTCGACGTAGCGGAACCGGATCGCCTTGGGAGGCAGGTTACGAGGGATCTCGACCACGTGGAGGAGGCTCAGTTCCCCGTTCCGCGCCCGCGCGATGCGTGCGCCCAGCTCCACGAGATTCTCGTCCTCGAATTCTCGGAGGGGTAGGAAGACTCGATACCGTTCGAGCTCCACGCGGTCGTCGGCGGTCGTCAGGATGTCGTGCACTTCGGTCGCCGAACCGTTCGTGCGACGACTTCGGATGTCGCGTCCGCCAGCGAACCAGTGGTAAGAGAGTCCGACCGCGAGCCATGCGACTCCGAAGAAGGCGGCGAATACGCCGGGCGCGATCGGAGAGTCCTGCCGCGCGGGGAAGTTCCACATGACCGCGCCCATGGCGAGGTTCAACGCGATCGCAAACATCGGGACCGCCGGAACGAGAGGGACGCGGAACCCGGGCCCGCTGCGGCGCTCCCGGCGGCGAAGGGCAATCACCGAGGCGTGGACAAACGCGAAGAGGCCGAGGAAGGCCAGACTCGCGAGGATGGCGATCGTCTCGATCGTCAAGAACACCAGGATTCCGGATCCGACGAAGGTGAGGGCGACGGCCGCGGGAGGCACTTCGCGGCCCCCGATCCGCGCGAACACCCGAGGGAGGAGGCCGTCACGGGCCATGCCGAACGACGTCCGAATGGCCGCGGTGAGGTTCGAGTTTAGCGCGCCGTACATCGAGATGATGCCGATGATCAGGAAAGTCTCCCGCACATAGGGCTGCCCTAGAAAGTTCGGGATGCTGACGAGGACCATGTCCTCGGATCCGCCGAGGCAGGCGCGGCACGCAGGCCAGCCGGACAGCATCGTCGACGGCACGTTGCCAAGGATTGCGGTGAAAAAGCCCGCGTACACGAGGAAGGCGAGGAGGAGCGCCAGGAAGACGGCGCGGGGCAAGCTCGTCTCCGGTCGCTTCACTTGGTCCGAAAGCTGGGCGACGACCTCGAAGCCCTGAAAGGCAATAAACAGGATCCCCGCGCCGAGGACGAG
>Ga0209239_1002010_pt1 | contig 12132 bp, 15 predicted proteins | sample GraSoi013_2_20cm_FD_185824 | JGI IMG/M metagenome (GOLD analysis project Ga0209239, IMG submission 185824) | Grasslands soil microbial communities from the Angelo Coastal Reserve, California, USA - Sample 10_02_2013_2_20cm (SPAdes) (version 2) | ecosystem: Environmental > Terrestrial > Soil >...
CAACTACGCCCAGCAGTAACGTCCCCATCGTAAGGTGCTCACCGTGATTCTAGGGGCTAGGCTTGTGGAAACAAAGCGGAATTGTTGCTTTGTGAGGTGCGGGGTCCGGAAGGCGCTCTGGAAGCGCGTTTTCAAGGAGACGGCTAGCGCCAAACTTATGCCCTTCGTCCTGCTAGCTTCTCTGGCTGTTCTTTTTTCGAGCGGTGCTGTTCCCGGAAATGCCTTCCTCCCGGGACCGGCACGAGCTTTCGCGGCGGCTGCGCCCTTTTTATCTTCCCTGACATACGATTCTGAAGCCGAAGGGAAGCTCTTGGAGCTGGCAAACCAGGCGCGGGTTCAAGCCGGGCTGACGCCGCTGCGCACGGATGAGGGCTTGACAGAAGCCGCACGCGAGCACGCGGCTGCTATTGCAGAACGACAGCAGCTTTCGCATCAGCTTCCAGGAGAGGCGCCGCTGGCACAGCGCTTGACTGCGAGTACTAATCTGCATCTGGAGCGTGGTGGCGAAAATGTCGCGACTGCTGCGACTGTGGATCAGATCTATGCGAGTCTCATGCGCTCAGCTCCGCATCGTGAAAATCTCCTAAATCCTTCATTCAACGTGGCCGGATTTGGCGTGGTGCGCAATGGCTACTTGCTTTTCGTCACGCAGGATTTCGGGGAGGGAACAGCCACATACTCAACGCAGACTTCCGAAGACCTGGCTGCAGCCAGCGTGGCCCAGCTGCGCCAACAGAAGCGTCTTTCGGGCTTGCAGCGGCTGAACAGCGTCGCGGCACAAGCAGCGGCGTGCTCAATGGCGCAAGCAAATTCGATCAAGACGCCGATGTCGCGAGAAATGGCTCGGAGCCACTATCTTCTCCGCTACACCAGTAATCAGCCGCAGAGCTTGCCATCGAGCGCCCCGCGGGCTATTGGCGACCGGAGCATCCGCGCATTTGCAGTAGGAAGTTGCTACGCACGCACGGCGAGTTATCCCAATGGCGTCTATTGGGTAGCGTTGATGTTCTATTAAATCCGAATGTAGGCGCGCGCGTCTTCGCGCGTGCAGTTGCGACCCCATCCGCTGTGCTAACCTGCTTGCAGCGCCCTTCCTCCTTTGCATCGATGGAATCCTCACCGAAAATCCGCATTGGCACGGCTGGCTGGTCGTACAAAGATTGGGAGGGAGTTTTTTATCCCGCGGGGATGCAGCATCGCAAGCAGCATCCCCTTGATCTGCTGGCGCAGTGCTTCGACGTGGTCGAGATCAATACTTCTTTTTACGGACACATCAAGCCACACATAGCCAAGCTCTGGGTGCATCGGGCGACCGCGGTGAATCCGAAATTCATGTTCACCGCGAAACTGCATCGCTCCTTTACCCATAATCCCCTCGCCGTCATGGAACCAACTTCTGCCGCCAGCATCCGCCCGAATGACGAAGACGAACAACTCGCTCGGGAGGGACTTGAAGCGCTTGCAGGTGAGGGCAGGCTGGGCGCGCTGCTCATTCAGTTTCCCGTCTCGTTCAAGAACACGTCGCTCAACCGCGAGTATGTGGAGCACCTGGCGCGGCAGTTCATTGAGTATCCACGCGTGGTGGAAGTCCGGCACGATAGCTGGAACAATCCGGAGACTATCGCCTATTTTATGAAGCGAAGTATTTCTTTCTGCAATATCGATCAGCCGCTCATAGGGCGTGCATTGCAGCCCACAGAACATGTGACCTCACAACTCGGTTACGTGCGTCTCCACGGGCGCAATTACGATCAGTGGTTCGACGCGGAGAAAGCTGCCGACCGCTACAACTATCTGTACAGCGAAGCGGAGTTGAGTGGCTGGAAAGAGAAGATCGAACGCATCGCGCAAAAAGCTGAGATAACGTATGTAGTTGCCAACAATCACTTCGAAGCGAAAGCGGGAGTGAATGCGCTGCAAATTAAACACATGCTGACGGGAAAACGCGTCCAGGCGCCGGAGCCGCTGCTGACTCACTATCCAGAGTTGCAGCGGATTGCGGATCCAGTGTACGACAAGGGCTCCAACTCTGAACTGCCCCTGCTCGCCTAGCTCCGACACGAGCGAGACGCTCGCGTAGACTCTCTTTCAATTCTGAACTCAGCATTCCGATCTAGGCGCGCGCGTCCTCGCGCGTGCAATAAGGCCTTCGCGCCTACACCGCACGGGCGGGGACGCCCGCGCCTACATCGGCGTAGTGTGACTCCACATACCGGTCGAGGATCTTGATAAATTCCGCCACTATCCGGTCGCCTCTTAGGGTTGTGAACAGACGGCCATCAACGTAGACGGGAGCTTTTGGTTCTTCAAATGTTCCCGGCAGAGAAATTCCCAAATTCGCGTGCTTCGACTCGCCTGGGCCGTTGACCACACATCCCATGACGGCAACTTTCATCTCTTCCACGCCGGAGTAGCGTCCCTTCCACACCGGCATCTGCTCGCGAAGATAGGACTGAATCTGCTCGGCCATTTCCTGGAAGAAGGTGCTGGTGGTGCGTCCGCAACCGGGACAAGCAGTGACCTGCGGGCTGAAGCTGCGGATTCCGAGGGACTGCAGAATCTGCTGCGCGACGCGAACCTCTTCCGCGCGATCGCCGCCGGGAGCGGGCGTCAGCGAAACGCGGATGGTGTCCCCGATGCCTTCCTGCAGCAGCACGCCCAGGGCCGCGCTGGATGCTACGATTCCTTTCGCGCCCATGCCGGCTTCGGTCAATCCCAAATGCAGTGGATAAGAGCAACGCGCCGCCAATGATCGATAGACATCAATCAAATCCTGCACGCCGCTGACTTTCGCGCTGAGAATAATCTGATCCGGCCGCAAGCCATACTTTTCCGCAAGCGCCGCCGAATTCAACGCGCTCACGACCATCGCCTCCATCGTGACTTCGCGCGCGTCTTTAGGTTCTTCGAGACGCGAATTCTCGTCCATCATGCGTGTAAGCAGCGACTGGTCCAGCGATCCCCAGTTCACCCCGATGCGCACTGGCTTTTGATTTTCGACGGCAACTTCAATCATGGTGCGGAAATTGGAGTCGTCTTTCCGGCCCACGCTCACATTGCCGGGATTGATGCGGTATTTGTCCAGTGCCCTGGCACACTCGGGATATTTCTTGAGCAGGATGTGGCCGTTGTAATGAAAGTCACCGATGATGGGTACGCGGATGCCCCGTTTTTCGAGTTCGTCGACAATGGGCGCGACGCCTGCCGCGGCTTCTTCGTTATTCACGGTTACCCGAACCAGTTCCGATCCCGCCCGAGCCAGAGCGGCCACTTGCTGCGCAGTTGATGGCACATCGGCGGTATCGGTGTTGGTCATCGATTGCACCACAACTGGTGCATCTGATCCGACGCGGACCCCGCCAATCAAGGCGGCAACGGTCTTCCTACGTTGAATACTTGCCATTTGGAATCTTTAGTTTAGCACGCAAACTCTGCCGTCGGTGCTACTTCTCCGACTCCGAGAACCCACGAAGAGCGGCTACGATTTTTTCGGCGAGCCGACCAGTCTTAGCCAACTCCTCCAATCGCTTATAAATGTCCTGAAGGGCGTGTGATGAATGTTTGCCGATTCCAGCGACTGCGATAATCTGGAGATCGTCGTAGAGCTTGAAAACCACGCGGTACTTGCCCCAGTGGAAAGTGCGCCATCCGGCGAGCGGCTCGCGCAATGCTTCCGAACTACTCGTCGGATTTCTGGCAAGTATCGCCTTCAGTTCCCTTGCAAGAGAATTCTTGACATTCCTGGGTAGGGCTTTTGCATCTTTCAAGCCGTCGCGAGTGAACTGAATTCTATAAGCCAAGCTACGGTTCCCCGAAAGCCTCCTCGAAGGAATGCAGCTTCCCGGAGCGGACCTCAGCATCGATCGTATTAGCAGCCCGCAAGAGTTGGCCAAACAGCCTCGGGTTGGTTGTTATTTCAAGTGTTTCCAGAGTGGATCGCAAAGTACGCAATAGATGATTGAAATAACGCTTATCTACCAAGTATTTTTCGTCTTCCTCATCCCAGGCCGTAACCTCGATAACCCTGCGACCTCTTGCTTGCCTGAAGATTTTGCTCTGGTTCTGCCGCAGTTGCGACCGGCTTACTCGCACTTTCTGCAGGGCAGCGGGCTTCGAAGCAGTCATGATTGGACCTCGTTCATATCGTACATTAAATAAGTACAGTATGTACAATCGTTTGATTGCGCCACGAACACCAAGCAGCCCGAAGAATTGGGGCAGCGGCGCACGGAAGGAGTGCTACGGCAGCCTCTGCATCACCCCCGGCAAGGTCTTCGCAAGGTCGTTGTAAATGACCATCGCGGCGAACAATACCAGGAAGACAAAAGCCGCTTGATAGATACGCTCTTTGATCTGCAAGCTGATGTCGCGCCGGATGATGCTCTCGACAAAGAGCAGTAGGATGACGCCGCCATCGAGTATCGGAATTGGCAGTAGATTGAAAATGCCAAGATTAAGGCTAATCGCCGAAGTCAGCGCCAACAACGGGATCCAGCCCTTTTCCTGCGCGGCCTCCCCGGCCTGCTGGGCGATTCCGATTGGACCGGAGATGGTGCGCATCGAGATCTTACGTTCGACTAACTTCTCGACGAGCTGAAGAATCAGCACCGAGCCTTTTTTATTTTCCTCGAGCGAGCGATTGAAAGCATCAGATGGCGACAGTTTGCTGACCTTTGTCTCTGGCGCGTTCTGGAAACCGATGCGGTAGCGCTTTTCAGTCGGGCTGTCAGGGCCAGCATTTGCCAGCACGGGCTGGACGGTAAAGTTGAGCGTTTTACCATCGCGCACTACTGTGAGTTGCACCGGCTTGTCTTTACTCTCTTGCAGACGCTCGATCATGGTGTCGATGGACGGCAAGGGCTTGCCATCCATAGCAACTACCTTGTCGCCTTCTTTAATGCCGGCTTTCGCCGCCGGCATCTTTGGTTCAAGATTGCCGACTATCACCGATTCGTCGGCATACCATCCCGCAGACCCCACTTGATTGCTGGTCACCGCCACCGGCACGATTTGTTTCTCAATATCTTTCCCGTTGCGCAGCACAGTGACATCCAGCGGCTGGTTCGGGCTAAGCATCACCTTGAGATAAACCTGCTCCCATGTGGGATTCTCAACTCCATCAATCCGGATGATGCGATCTCCCGGCTGTAATCCAGCCTTAGCCGCCGGAGAATCCTGCTTGATCCACGAGATCACAGCCGGCTTATCCAAGAATACGGGAGTTTCGTAGTGCACCATATACACGCCGGTCAGCAATCCGATAGCGAGCACAATATTCATGGCGGGACCAGCAATGGCGATGATGAAACGATGCCAGCGCGGATGAGATAAGAATTCCCGGGGATCGCCGGTGCGCTCATCCATCGGGTTCTCACCGCTCATCTTTACGTAACCACCGAGCGGGATGGCGGCGATCCGGTAATCGGTCTCACCGCGACGAAAGCCCAGCAACCGCTTGCCAAACCCGATAGAGAAAACTTCCACGCGCACGCCCAAAAGCTTGGCGGCAGCATAGTGGCCGAATTCGTGAATCAGGATCATGAATCCCAGAATCACAGCCACAGAAATCACAGCAGTTAAGAATCCCGACATAAATGTATTTGTTATCCCCTTAACTGGCCGGAGCCGGCCGCAACGCATCAGACCCGGCTAACTCAGCCACTCTTTCGCGGGCCCGCTGGCGTGCTGCCGAATCCGCTTCTAGCACCTTTTTAATAGATTCCAACTTCCCGCTTTTCGTTTCAATGAGAACGGTTTCGATCACGTGGGGGATATCGTCAAAACCGATCGACTTCTCCAGAAAGGCAGCTATTGCCACTTCATCGGCCGCATTGAGGGCAACTGTTTTCGCACCCCCAGCCTCGGCGGCTTCATAGGCCAGGCGCAAACAAGGGAATTTTTTCATGTCCGGAGGCAGGAATTCGAGATGCCGTAAGTTCATGACCGGGAAGCGCATTTCCGAGGCGATGCGCTCCGGATAAGTGAGCGCATATAGAATCGGCAGGCGCATGTCAGTCACTGAAAATTGAGCAAGTATGCTGCCATCCACAAATTCCACCATGGAATGAATCGTAGACTGTGGATGAACAATGACCTGAATCTTGCTCGGCGGCAAGTTAAACAAACGGCACGCCTCGATGACTTCGAATCCTTTATTCATCAGAGTGGCCGAATCAATCGTTATCCGCCGGCCCATTTTCCACGTGGGATGATTCAATGCCTGCTTAACAGTGATTGAGCTGAACTGGGACTTGGGCGTATTCAAAAACGGTCCGCCCGAGGCTGTCAGCCAAATGCGTTCGACTTCTTCCATTCTGCCGCCGCGCAGGCATTGATGAACTGCGTTATGTTCGCTGTCAATCGGGAGCAGTGGCTTGCCTTGCCGGCGCGCCTCGGCGGTGATTAGTTCTCCCGCAGCGACCAGGCATTCCTTGTTGGCGAGCCCAACAGTTTTGCCGGCGCGTACCGCCTCGTAAGTTGCTTCCAGTCCAGCGACTCCAACAATCGCGCTGACAACGAAATCTGCGTCGGGATGCGTGGCCACACTCACGGTGCCGGACGGACCATGCCTCACATCAATTTGCCCTAGACCTGCAGCCTTGAGCTGATTGCGAAGCTGGTCAGCATCCCGCTCCGAGCTGAGTGAGACGACTCTCGGTCTCCACCGCTTTGCTTGTTCCAGGGCGGCTTCAACATTTTTTCCCGCGGCAAGAGAAACCACCTTGAAACGATCAGGGTACGACTCGACCACGCTCAAGGTGCTACGGCCGATCGAGCCAGTCGAACCCAGGACGGCAATGCGCTTCATAAAGGATTCTTACAGGAGTACTTCTCTCGGTTTCATTTACTGCCTGCCAAGACTGCCGCGTAATGGTCGATCCAATGCCGTTGTTCCGCTGTTTCCGGAATGGGAGTACCGCGAGCCGCACTTACGCTTCTAACTGATGATTCCGGATCCAGGCCTTTGCTGACGAGTAAACACGCTGCTATCAATCCGCTACGGCCGATGCCCTGACGACAATGCACGACGACGTTTTTGCCCGACGAGAGATCGGCATCGACCTTTTCTAAACCCGCCGACAGCTCGGTTTCCGAGCTCGGCACCTGGCGATCCGGAATTGGAAAGGATACGAACTTCATTCCGTGTGCTCTTACCTGGTGCCCTTCGTCAGCGAGGTCGAGATCACGCTCTTCTTCGGGAGTTAGCAATGAAAACACCGTATCAATGCCAGCTCGGCGCCAGCTCGCGATCTCGTCTTCGAGCCAATCTCCTCCTCGGGGACGGGAAGCGACTGCAAGTCTTCCATGCCAGGGACCGCTAACCCAATGGAGCTTCGTCCACATGCTTCAAATCCGTTTGCATAACGATCTCGCGCGGAAGTGCATCAACATCAACGCCCCTCTCACGGAGAACATGGATGCGATGATGTCCGTCGAGATCGTTCCATCGGGTCTGGTTTTCAAACTATGCTTTTGCCCTGGAATGAGAGAACGCTCCAAGACATCAGTTGCAAGCCTTCCCATTTGCGCGAGCTTGACGGGACTAAGGGAGCTATTCGGGTGGAGCGGCTTCAGCGGCGGGACCGACATGTTTTAAATCAATGATTTGTTCGGTACCGTTGACGGCCTAGGCTCCTTACTGCATCACGCGCCAACTCGCATAGTACCACAGCACCGGCGCGGCAAAGAGCAGGGCATCAATTCTGTCAAGCATGCCTCCGTGACCAGGCAGAAGCGAGCCTGAATCTTTTGCGCCAGCGCCGCGCTTGATAAGCGATTCAACCAGATCGCCCACTTGGGCCGCGATGTTGATCGCCGCCGAGAGCAGCAAAATCGGCCACAGCGGCTGCTTCTCCAGCGCAAATAGCCCATCTCTCCTTTCAATTAGATGCGCATTGAGCAGAGCAGAGCTGATGGGCAGAGCGTGCTTGTAAAGCAAAATTCCCACAATCAGACTCGCCGCAAGCGAAGCGAGTGCTCCTTCCCACGTTTTCTTGGGACTGATACGCGGCGACATCAGATTGCGGCCAACGGATCGGCCGACGAAATAAGCAAAGATATCTCCTGCCCAAACCACCAGTAGGACGAAAAGCACCCAGTAAGCCCCTGCCCATTGCTGGCGGGTTTGCACCAGCATCGCCATCGGTAGCGCGATATAGACGAATGCGAACGTCGAGACCAATGCAGAAGGAAACGCACTCTTCAGATCAGACCTCCGCATGGCGACAGCAGCAAAGAAAAATGGCGAAAGGGCTGCTGCGAAGCCCGCGGTGTAAACAAAGACTGCGGTCGAAACTAGCGGCTTGGCATCGCCTGCATTCAGCGCCAGCAGCAGAAAAAACAATGCCACAAAAATATAGGTTGGCCATTGCATTGGAATAATGCCGTACGCCTCGGCCAGTTTAAGAAGCTCCTGTACTGTAAGCAGCGCCACCAACGCTGCCACAGCGGCTACGGCGGGAACTGGCGCCCGCAGCACGAGAAGCAATACGATGGGAATTAGGACAACAGCGGTCAGGACTCGCTTGAGCAGGTTCAAGAGACCTTGGAATCCTCCGTGACCCTTCGTGCCCTTTGTGGTTCACTTTGCATGTAGCAACCACCAAGGGCACGAAGGAACACGAAGGATAACTCGAAATTAACTTCGAGCCGCTTTCGTCGCACTCTCCGCCAAGCCCCCGTAACGCCGCTCGCGTTTCTGGTAATCGGAGATTGCTTCCAGCAAGTGCACCCCGCGAAACTCAGGCCATAGCGTCGGCGTGACATGAATTTCGGCATACGCGAGCTGCCAAAGAAGAAAATTGCTTAGCCGCATCTCGCCACTCGTGCGAATCACCAGATCAGGGTCCGGCAGATGCCGCGTGTAGAGATGGCGCGAAACGGAATCTTCATCGATCTCTAGATGTTCCAGCCCACCATTGCAGGCGGCGGCATCAACCATCGCGCGAAACGCATCCACCAACTCAGTTCGCGCGCTGTAATTCAATGCTAAGGTCAGCACCATGCCGTGGTTGTGACCCGTTTCCTCTCGTGCCCGCTGCATTTTCTCCTGCACCGCCGGCGGAAGCTCATGCTGCCGTCCAATGTATTCAAGTCGAATGTTGTTCTTGTTCAGCGTGGGCAGTTCCTGTTTCAGATAGCGGCACAGCAGCCCCATTAAAAAATCCACTTCGCTTTTAGGGCGCTTCTTCCAGTTCTCTTCTGAAAACGCGTACAAGGTGAGCGCAGGTATGCCGATCCGCGCGGCCGTCTCTACGGTCGAACGCACCGACGCGACTCCTGCGCGATGCCCAGCCACGCGCGGCAAATGCCGTCGCCGCGCCCAGCGGCCATTGCCGTCCATAATGATTGCGATGTGTTTTGGGAGCCGCGCCGGATCAAGCCGCCCGTAAGCTTCCGCCTCTTTGCGATCCAGCCCGGCAGGAATCGTCGCCTGCAACGTAACCTCTTCCGCTTGTTGAAGCTAACACACAGTTTGGGGGAGCGCAATGATACCTAAGTGCCGGGGATGTGGCGCGGATCGGCCCTGTTTTTGCCCAAACCCTGAACGAAGCAAACGGGGAACTCGAAGGCCTTGCTCGCGAGCAACGAACTACGTAGGGGCGGACGCCCTCGTCCGCCCAGCGAAGCCGGCGCTTACGAATACTTGTAGACTGCTGACCAACTTAGCTATAGTGCGTCGGGCTTCGCTGATCGCGCAGCCAAGCGAGGACGGTCAGAATGCCACTATCCCTGGACGCATGCGCAGTCGGAAATGTCACCATTATCCGTTGCACGGGCCGCATCGTCGCTGGTGCTGATGCGGACGCGTTGCGCAGGCGCGTCAGCGCGCTCTTGCCGGATTGCAGAGAAATCGTCCTGCACCTTGGCAACGTGGCATTCGTTGACAGCACTGGCATGGGGACTTTGGCTCGCCTGCTGACCAGCGCGCGCCGGTGTGGTGGCGATCTGCGACTGTGCAACGTTGGCGGTGAGGTCCTCAAAGTTCTGCAAATAACCAGACTGAATACCTTATTTCAAATCCTCCAATTCGAAGAAGACGCGGTGTCGTCATTTTCCCAGGGAATGCCCGGTCGCCACGCAGCGCGGGTGTGAGGTTCGCTTAAACGCGGCTCGCTTGGCAACCCGGAGTATCACCAGATCGTTCTCAGCAATGTGCTTCTGCGAATGTTTTCGTCTCGGGTGACGAGAGGTAAACCTTCGGCGCGTGCCGTGGCCCCAATGAGTCTGTCCGCCGGATCGTAGGAATAGTCATCGGGGAATTGCGTGGCCAGTGCGGCGATGTCAGGAGTGATCGGCTTAATGGCCACTCCCTCGGTCAGCAGCCGTAAGGATGCATCCACCGTACCGTAAGCTTGGATCCTGCCCCTGGCAATCAGGGACGCGAGCTCCCATAGTGTGATCGCGGAAATCGCCAGGCCATCTTCTTGCTGTGCCTTCCGAATCACGGAGGCTGCGGCTCGCGACAATCGCTTCGAATCGGCTACCGACCAGACCAGCACATGCGTGTCCAGTAGAATCACCGCAGCGCTTCCCAGGCGTCGCGTGGCTCAATCGGCGATTCGATGTTGCCAGTAATTCTGACAATCCCTTCAAGGCGGCCAATAAAGGGCCGTTCCGACTTTTCCGCCGGCACGAGTTTTGCCACCGGCTTCCCGCGCTTGGTAATCACCACTGGCTCACGTGTCTTGCTGACGTCTTCCATGACTGCGAGGCAACGCGCTTTAAACTCTCCTGCTGGCATTGTTTTCATAGACAGTTATTCTTAATCATGGTCATTATAGCATGACCATGACTGATCTCCAAACGAACTGACGGCGCGGTAGTGGTGCAGTTTGATTGTCATCCTGAGCAAAGCGTTCTTTGTAACCCCTCAGAGCGGGAGAACAGTATGCCGGTCCCGCAAGTGATCACGCAGGGTCTGCTATTACCCGCGTCTTCGTGAGCCAGCGTCTCTGCGCCAGCGGTCTTCCCAGACCTGCCAGTATCGCGATTGGGTGTAGAACTCCTCATCCAATAAGAGCTGCCTTGCGACGTCGTACACTCTTGTTCTGCGAGCATAGTCGTATTCAATTCCCCAGACGTAAATAGTGCTCGTCTCGAATGTCTTCGATCGTCTCATCAAAATCGAGAAATTCCCGAAACCTACACAGGCGGTCCTCAGCGGGATCCTCAACGACCGAGATGCTAATCGAGAACGGTTTCTTACCAGTGCGCAATATTAGGTGGGAGTAGCTGGCCGCGAGAGCTTTGAGGATGGACTCGAGGTTAAGAAGGATGCTGTCGTCTCTTAGGCCATGGATTACGACGACAGAATCCTGAAAGCTCAATCGCAGCCTGCTCACATGAACACGGGAGCTGCGATCCGCATTCTTTCTTTTCAGGGCGTTATATGCCGCGATAAAAGGCCTAAGGACAAGGGCATCGCTGCCGGATTTAATGAGATCGTAGGCAACGCCGTCAAGAATGAGATTAACGAAGTGTTGAACAGAAAAGGTGGTGAAGAATTCTACCGTGAAGCCATATAGCCCGCCAAGGTTCCCCGGGTCTCGCATGCACTTGACCAACGTAGTTCTTTCTCAGCTCTGCCCCGAAATCCGCAATGCCTCGGGTTCGAGTAGTCCCGTCGCACCTTCTTGGACAGCCCAGTATTCGACCTTCACAGCGACCCCGACATTCATCGGCTCACCCAGCTCCTTTGTTGTTGTAAGCGTATCACCAGGCCTTTGTGTTTCAGATCACAACGCTATCAAGCTTTGGCGGTGACACTTTACACCCCCCACGCCTTCCCTTTATCCTCCCCTCCCATGGACCGACGAACCTTTCTCCAAGGCGCCGCTGCCGGTGCGGCTACACTTGCTCTTTCCCGCAACGCCCACGCCGAACATACCAGCTCCAACCCCGATTTCATCGCCATCCAGAAAGAAATCGAGAAGCGCCACGACGAATCTGTGCAGCGCTTGCAGCAGTGGATTCGCCAGCCCTCGATTGCTGCCGAGAAGCGCGGCATGGACGAAGGTTGCGACCTCACCATGCGCATGCTGCGCCAGGCCGGATTCGGCGAGGTCACGAAAATTCCCACTGACGGGCAGCCCGGCATTTTTGCCACGCTCGACGCCGGCGCGCCCCGCA
>Ga0209239_1002011_pt1 | contig 12130 bp, 10 predicted proteins | sample GraSoi013_2_20cm_FD_185824 | JGI IMG/M metagenome (GOLD analysis project Ga0209239, IMG submission 185824) | Grasslands soil microbial communities from the Angelo Coastal Reserve, California, USA - Sample 10_02_2013_2_20cm (SPAdes) (version 2) | ecosystem: Environmental > Terrestrial > Soil >...
CGGCAATACTCACTTGGCAAAACGGATGAGTTTATGCCGCCGCTGATTTTCGCCGACGCAGACGAGCAGCGGGTGCGAGATGACGACTCAGTTTTGTTTTTCAACTTTCGCGCCGATCGGGCCAGGCAATTGTCGCAAGCCTTTTTGCTAAAGGATTTCGACGGCTTCTATCGTGAGGTATGGCCGCAAGTCCATTTTGTCAGCCTCACGCAATACGACGTCCGCTTTCCTTCGCCGTTCATTTTTCCGCAGCAAGAGCTTCACAAAATCCTCGCGGAGGTCGTGAGCGCCGCGGGGAAAAAGCAATTGCGCATCGCCGAGACGGAGAAATACGCGCATGTAACTTACTTTTTTAATGGAGGAATTGAGAAACCGTTTCCGGGTGAACACCGCAAACTGATTCCCTCACCAAAAGTTGCTACCTACGATTTGAAACCGGAAATGAGCGCGTTTGAGGTCACCGATGAAGTGCTGGCACGAATGGCAAATTACGATCTCATCATCCTGAATTTCGCCAATCCCGACATGGTCGGTCACACCGGTGTCGTCGAAGCTGGAATCAAAGCCGTAGAGACTGTGGATGAATGTACCGCACGAATTATTTCAAAACTTCTCGAGATTGACGGCAAAGCCCTCGTCACCGCCGACCATGGAAATTGCGAGCAGATGCGCAATCCCGATGGCTCACCTAACACCGCTCATACCAGCAATCTTGTGCATTTCATTTACGTTGCCAGCGATGCAGCAAAGTTCCGCTGCGAAGATGGAATTCTTGCCGATGTGGCGCCGACTCTTTTATTTTTGCTCGGATTGCCTCAGCCAAAAGAGATGACCGGGCACAATTTGCTCGTGCCCATTCAGGCGCCGGAATAGCAATCGCTGCTACGGACCGATCGGCGATGTTCGGGGTCGACCCCATCGCATCCGATTTCCAGCTTTTGATTCAGCACTCGCGTTCCGGCAATGGCGATTCGCTGCAGAAGGCGAACGCGATCCTCGGTTGTTGTCTCGTGCCAGATTGGTTTGCGCACAAGTGTGAGGACGCCATCTGATTCCACGAGCGCGCCCCAGCCCGCCGGGATCTCCGGTTCGCGAAACAATTGCTCGGGCAAGACAAGAAAGAACAAGTTCGCGCAGCGGTAGCGAACTAATTTGTCGAACTTGGTGCAATCGTAGAGACGATTTTGTAGCGCGCGCAGATCATGTAACAGGCGCGCATGACCGCGGTGCCCGATCGCGGTGAAGGCCTGCGGATCGAACTCGGGGAAAAGCGAATCGCCATTTCGCAGGTTCGGATAGTGCTCACGAAGGCATGTTTCAAGAATCTGGCGGCGCTTGCAGATCGCGTCGAGCCGGCGGCTCGCGGCCTCGCGGTGGCAATTATCGCGCCGCAGATCGCAAAGCGCTTGTTTGCATTCAAAGACTGCTGTCCATACAATCTGTTTTCGCCGCCATCGACACGCGGCCAGATCAGCACGGTAGCGACACTTCGGCAAACTCACTTCCATTGCGCACGCGGAAAACCCCTGTGCCTGTGCCCATACGAACGCGAGTCGTTTTAGCCGCGTATGCGCCTCCGTTTCACCTTTGGTGCTTATTACTCCGGCACCCATTGCGCGAGATCGCGCGCCCAATAAGTGATGATAATGTCCGCGCCGGCGCGTTTGAGGGCGGTCATAATTTCAAAAATAGCAGCACGTTCGTCCAAGAGCCCTTTTTCGGCGGCGCTTTTGACCATCGCATATTCCCCGCTGACATGGTAAACGGCAGTCGGTTTTCCGAAGCGCTCACGGACACGCCATAAGATGTCGAGATATGGCAAGGCGGGTTTTACCATCAGGATGTCCGCTCCTTCGTCGATATCCAGAGCGACCTCGCGCAGAGCTTCGTTTGCGTTGGCGAAATCCATCTGGTAAGAACGGCGATCGCCAAACTGCGGCGGGCTTTCGGCTGCCTCGCGGAATGGCCCGTAAAACGCCGACGCAAATTTGGCAGCGTAGCTGATTATCCCAGTTTGATCGAAGCCTCCGAGATCGAGCGCCTCGCGAATTGCGCGGATGCGGCCATCCATCATGTCACTTGGCGCCACCATGTCTGCACCCGCTGCTGCGTGAGAGAGCGCCGTCTTGACCAAAAGCTCAACGCTCTCGTCGTTGAGGACATGGAAATGATCTTCATCCATGCGTGTGACGCCGCAATGCCCGTGGCTCATGTATTCGCACAGGCAGACGTCGGTGATGGCGACCAGATCTGGACACTTTGCTTTAATAGCTCGCAACGCTTTCTGAATGATTCCATTTTCTGAGTAAGCGCCGGACGCCTGTTCGTCTTTGTGTTCTGGAATTCCGAAAAGCAAGACCGCTTGGAGCCCAAGGTCATGAGCGCGGCATGCTTCATCTGCAATTTGTTTTAGGGGCAGCTGAGAAACTCCCTGCATGCTGGCGATAGGCCGGGGTTCATCCAGTTTTTCGTTTACAAACAGCGGCAAAACGAAATCGTGGACGCTCAATTGCGTCTCCCGGACGAGATTTCGCAAAGCAGGGGAGCGCCGCAAGCGACGGGGGCGATGGATCAATCTTCTCATTCAACCGCACGGTACGCTCGACAAACTAGGTCGCAAGCAAAGCAGCAGCGGCTCGCGAGAACAGCGGCCCACGATCAATCGGACGCATCGGACACAAGCTTGACGACACCCGGGGTTCAGTGTCTGCATCTTGTTCGTTGTGCCCAGGTCAGACTATTTGTTGATCGATATTAGTAACTCGTATGCAAAGTTTGCGTTTGCATCGAGAAGGCGACTCTCGGCCCCCGCGCGAATCGCCACGAAGAAGCTTTCACACAGTGTGGTCGGTGGATTGCTCCGTCAACGAAACGTGCGGAAAGTTGTCGTTTCGTCGGTGGTGCCGACAAAAAATTCCGCGATAGCAAAGGCGGCAAGAAAAAGGGCCAGAGTGCTCTGGCTGGATTGGAAGCTAAATCTGGGCGTGGGAATTGATTACCCCAAGCCGCAGTCGATTGGTGCGGACCGACTGGCAAACGCTGCAGCAGTTGCGGAGCTCTATGGATTTCCCGCGGTCGTGATCGATTTTGGCACAGCGGTGACTTTCGACATCGTTTCCGAGCGTCGCACGTACATCGGCGGCTTGATTGCGCCGGGACTCGAAGCAATGACGAACTTTCTTTACAAACGAACGGCTCTTTTGCCCAGGATTTCGTTGAAAGAGCCGCGGCACGCGGTCGGTAAGTCGACAATCGAGGCGATGCGATCTGGTGCGGTAATCGGATATCGCGGATTAGTCAGAGAAATCCTTGCACGAATCAAAGCAGAGCAGTTTCCGCACAAGAAGGTTTACGTCATAGCGACAGGCGGCTACGCGCGCCTGATCGCCGGACGGTTGCAGGAGATCGGTGTGATTCGGCCGCACCTCACCTTGGAAGGTTTACGGATCGTGGCCAATCTCAATGACTAAGGACAGCAGGGACGTGATCACGATCGGCTCGCTGTTTTTCCGAAGGGCGCTGAAAAATCGACTCGCATGAGCAACTTTCCACTTGTCACGGACAGCGAACGGGGCTTGAATCGTTACTTCATGAGAATTTGGACAATGACTGCGGTTGTAGCGTTGGGGTTTAGTTCATTTGCGGCCGACAATGTCGCACCGACGAGAGCGGAATTGGAGGAAATGTACAACGGCGCTTATAAGGCGTTCGATGCAAAGAAATTTTCGGAGGCACTAAAGCAACTCGACGCGATCGATGCGCGCCAGCCTGATCTGGCCGCCTCGCGAAATTTGCGCGGGGTCATCCTGATGCGACAAGGCAACTACGATCAAGCGGAAACCACGTTTCAGGAAGCCGCCAAGATCGATCCAAAGTTTTGGAATGCGCGCTTTAACCTGGCGCAAATCCCGTTTCTCAAAAAAGACTGGGGGGAGGCGCGGAAGCGCTTCGAACAGCTGCTCTCCAGTGGCGAATCCGATCTGGCAAAAGAAGCTTCGCAGCTGATCCAATACAAAATTCTTCTGACGTACCTGATGGAAGGCAAAGGGAACATGGTGGATTCCATTTTGGCCAAGCTGGAACTTTCGCCCGATACCCCGGCTGTTGACTATGTGAAGGCAGCCGTCGCACTTCAACAGAAGAATCAAAAGGAAGCGAACGACTGGATTAGCGCGGCACAGAAGAACTTCACGCCGCAGCTGAACAAACTGTTTGCAGAATCACTTTACGAAATCGGATGGCTGGAAAAGCCAGCCGGCGAAGCGCGACCGTCATTGCCGCTGATGACAGCCGCCGAGCGCTCGGAAAAAACGAAGGCCGTCGCACGTTCCAAATTCGAGCAATCGCAGCAGGCGCTCCGGCAGCGCGATTTCGCGACAGCGCTTAAATTAGTTGATGAAGCGGACCAGGCCGATCCGAATCAGCCAGCGACCCTCAATTTGCGTGGCGAGATTCTGATGCAGCAACAGCAATTTGACCAGGCCGAAGCTGCATTTAAGACAGCAGCCAAGCTTGATCCAAAGTTCCGCGAAGCGCAATATAATCTCGCGCAAATTCCGTTCAAAAAGAAGGACTACGCAAAAGCGCGGGAGCGTTTCGAGGCGCTGTACAAGCGAACTCCAGGTGGCGATAAGAATCAGGCGGCAGAGCTTATTAAATTCAAGATTTACATGACGCTTTTGCTCGAAGGCAAAGAGAGCCGCGCGCACGCCATGATGGAGGAGTTCCAATTTACAGGCGATACGCCGGCTCTCTATTACGCTCAGGCTGCGTGGGAGTACAAACACAACAATGCGGAGAAGGCCGCTGATTGGGCCGGTTCAGCTAACAAGATTTATTCGCCAGCGCTTAACAGTGTTTTTGCTGACGCTTTTTACGATGTTGGGTGGATACAGCGGCCGGAAGGTTCGACTGCACCGGCGCTCGCGTTCGACACAACAAACGTCGGCGCGTCCCAGGCGGAGGGCGGTCCGGCGATTGAGCCAAGTCCTATTCCTGAGAGGGTTGCTGTTGCCAACAAACAGGGAGAAACAGCGAAAACCGACTCGCTTGCTTTTTCGGACCTGGCAGCGAACAACCCGAGCAGCGGGGCGGAAGGCACAACTCTGGGGACATCATCGGAACAGAGTGCCGTCTCCGCCCCCAGCGAACCGCTTGCGGGTCAAACGAGCGCTCAACCAGCCAAAATGCTTTCTCCGGGAGGATTGCCGGGCGCAGCCGCTTCGCCCTCTGAGGATGCTGCTGCTGTTGCCACTGGGAAGGCTGAGCAGTCGCCTACTGCTGCAATAAGGCCGTCACCGTCGGCAGTCGGCAAAACGCCGACCAAGATACTCGCATCGGACTCGTGGACTTCTGTCACCGGGTTTGTGACGAGCCATCGGACGTGGTTGGTGGGCGGACTGCTGTTAGCCGGCATCTTGTTTTTAGGTGGGGCGGTTGTTTCCCAGGGTCGACGCTACACGTTCACGACACCGAGTTACTTCTCGAACGGCTCTTCCGGGTCGCCCGTATCTAACCCCAGTGAACCGAGCATATTGTCCTTTCACAAGGGCATTTCGTCGGACAATGGTTTTTTGGGCGGGCCGCGCCAGGTCTCACTGCGATTAACAGCGTCAAAGCCGTTAATGCAGCGCACGGCTTTGCGTTTAATAGAATCGGGCGGTGCTTTTGATGGTTTGACGGATTTGAGAGGCACAGTTCCACAAACGCCGGTTTCTCAAAACGCAGAAGCGGATCACAAGATACACCGGGTGGCTGCACCGATCCTAGGGGCCGCAGCCGCTTCAGTTGTCGCAGAAGCTTCCGGGCTTTCATCGTTTAGTAGCACGCGGGCGTCGGAGTCCGGTCAAACGCGTGCAGTGGCTGAGACAGTTGTGGCACCGGTCGTTGAGCCGGTCAAGGGGCCTCAGTTCGGAGCGATCGACCAAGTCCAACCGGATGCGCACATGCCGCCACCAACGGGAAAGCCGAGCAAAATCCCCGCGGTTGCTGATGTAGCAGCAACGCCAGCTATGGAGCCTGTAGCAGCTGCTATGGCGGAACCGCCCGCGCAAGAGCAAGCAATACCGCAAGTGCCACCACCGACGGAGGAGCCCAGTGCGTTACCGGTGGTTGCTGAGGTAGCCGCAACGCCAGCTATGGAGCCAGTAGCAGCCGCTATGGCGGAACCGCTCCCGCAAGAGCAAGCAATTCCGCAAGTGAGCGCTAACGGGATGGAACCCTCCACAGCTGAAGCAGTCCACGAGGTCCCCTCGTACGTTCCGGAACCCGTATCATCGCCATTGAAAATAGCCACACCCGCAACTATGTCTGAAACAACCGAAACTCCGCTCGTGGCGAAGCCACAACCACCTCCCGGCACCACGCATACTACCGTCGAACTGACTTTCTCCTTCGAGGTTGCTTCTGTGCAACTAACGCCGGCCTTCAAAGTCGGTGCCCTGCAAGTCCGGCCGGCGTCCAAGGTGGTGACTATGCGTCTGGGTCCTTTCCAAGACTCGCAGCCGATGACCGATTCGGAAGTCGCTTTCGAGATTGCAAAGGTTGCACTCGCAGGGGACGGACTTGGCAAAATACAAGTGGTTCGTTCTCAACAGCAAAAACCTTTGGCTGACGGTTCGCCTTCATTTGCGATCGCAGGTTTGCAATTCGTACCTAACCTCAAGGCCGCGCCTATCTGGCTTACTCCTTCGCAAGAGGGACGGGCATGTGTCAAGGTCAGAGCCCGCTTCCAAATCGGCGCGATCCAATTTTCGCCGTCGTTTGAGGTTGCCTCTGTTACACTGAATTCAAGTTCCAAGCGAGTTCACGTACAGCTGCCGGGCTTGAGTTCAAGCTCAGGCGAAGGAGCCCCGGTGTTCGAGATAACGAACCTGCAGCTCGATGAACGCGGCGACATCAGCATGATGCAGCTGAATCTGCTCGGCCAGGGCTCGAATCAGACGTGACGAGAAGACAAATTGACGCCTAAATGCATGTTGAGATGGAAGTATTACGTGGTTTACGAGAAGCGTCTGGAACGCCTTGGACCACTAAACGAGAAAGGTCGAGAGTACCCGCGATAAATAACCTGGCGTTTGGAAAGGCACGAAAAAAGTCGGAGTTTGTCTTGCCCATTGATGGCCACGGTCACAATAATTTTCGCGTAGCAAAGGCGTTGCTGCGGAGAAGGCGAGGCTACGGCAGAAGGTTAGGGGCGGTTATCCGTTAAGGATGGCCTTGTTGCGGCGTGACCTTCAGTTGTTGCGACAGCCTTCTGCTTCGCAGCCGATCTGATAGAGCTTGGGACGTGAATGAGACACACGAGCACGCGGACGAGTTCGGAGAGTGGTAGGGTGGATAACAGCTTTGGATTTGAGGAAAAACAAAAAGCCGCCGCGCGGTGAAGCGCGACGGCTTTTTGTCAAATGCCGGATGCTGTTTTTTGGGCTACGCAGCTTACTATTTGTTAACGACCATTTGCGGTGCGGTTTGTTCAAGCTGCCACCCCCTTTCTGGAGCCCCGCAGCGAGAACCTCGATTTGCCTCTCAATCGGCCAGCTGTTGCTTGAGCAATTACGATCGTGCCCGGCCGCGTCTTTTTGTCTAACTCGTAAAATCAAAATAATCGAATCGCGCGGCATACACAAATAATACACGCCATTCAACGTGTGCATCAGACAGCACCGGGACAGGTACTGGAAATGACGGACAATCGATTTCGACTATGTTGCCAGCGTCATCGTAAACGCGGATCACAGCATCATGTGACTGCATTCGTAATCGCACTCTCGGGAGGGAATCCACCTACGGAGTTAGAACCTTTCAAGGCTGACTCAAAGCGATCGGGGAAAGGACTAGGTGGATTAAAAAAGAGCGGAATTATCACAAGGCCGACCCCGCAGGCGTGCTGGCATCATCGCAACCGCTACATCACCGGGCAGATGATTGAGAATCTGTTCGAATTGCCGCCTGCCATTGAACAGGAGCGGCGAGTGAGAGCGATCGCAAAACCGCATCGCGGCGATGGAAAGCGCTTCGTTGTGGGGATGAAAAGTTGAGTGCGTTTGTGATCAGCTTCCTTACCTCGTGATCACGCGATAAACGCGGAATCATGGGCATTCGGTTTAGCGAAACTGCGATGTGAAGAGAGTAAAAGCTCACCGCTCTCGAAGTCGCCCGCATGTTGATGCGTTTCGATCTCGTTGCCCGCCGCATCGTAAACCCGGATCACAGCATCATGTGAGCGGCTGTAAAACTTTGCATAGCCGATTGCATCCCTGATTGCCTTTGGGCCGCGATACCACAGGGGGCTGCATGGGAGCGCATCGCTGATTAGGTCAAAACCGCGCTTATCGGCTCGCGGCCGAATCTCGTAAACGTGTATGGAGATCGTCGAATGTTTAAGCCTATTTGGTTTAGCCCAGCATTGCTGAACCAAGTTGATGGAAGCCTTTAGAACGCGCCGGCCTCGTTTCGTCAAATCAACGACGTCTCGTCGTCGCTGCGCCAGTGTTTTCATGAGCCGTGCGAACTTTTGAGGCAGATGATTTTGCTCACGGCGCACGATTTTTGTCAAGCTGATTTCGCCCTGGAGTTGCGCGTTGCTGGCCGCATTCGGCTCGCCCTGCCACAGCCGACCGAATGGCAGCGCATCGCTGATTAGATCGACGCCGCGCGCGTGCGCGTAGAGCGGCGGACGAGCGTTCGGCTAAACCAGAGCCGCCTTCGTCGCTCGATCGTTAACGGGTCAAACCCCATCGTCCACGCCCGTAACTCTGGAAACGTTTGTCCCGACTCAAATATGATTGCAGCGTATTGTCCCCAATTGCCTTGCCACGGTCTCGCAATTGTTGCGACAAAGTTGTCTTTTTCAGGGGGGTACCGGCTTCTGTCAAAACGCGGAAGATCGCGTTTACCCCTGACACTCTGGCCAAATCGCCTAATTCTGATGTCGCGTTCGCTAATGAAAGCGGCCAAGCCTCCTCATGTCCAGCTAGCCCAGCTAAAGCATTTGCCGCCTCATCAAGTTTATCGGCGATCTTACGAAGTTCAGCAGCTTTCGATTTTAGTTCAGAGATTGTCTCCACAGTCTAACATAAGTATGGAAAACAAGCTTATCAAGGATAGCAATTAAGATTTTGATTTCTATGTTTACAGTGTGAATTTTCGCTCGGCTTTAATCCGCGCATCTTGCAGCCGATGCGGGACATCTTGCCTGATCGGAAAATCACTGGCTCGTTTCAACTCACTCCGACCCAAGCTTACGAGGAAGCGAATAACGGCAACCGGAGCCGGGTTCATTGGGACATGGTAAGCATCCAACGCCGGGAATACGGCGGTGGAGAAGTTTGTTTTGACTGTAAATTGATCCACCGGAACCGTTTCTGCGACTCAGCTGCGTTCGCGCTAAACCGTCATACACATTTCACGTTACGCTCGCCTCGGTCGGACCCAGCAAATTTAGCTGCATCGTGGAAATGTCGCCGCTTTCGGTGAGCTCCAAATTTGCAATTTCGAACACGCGAGCTGTCTCTTCTCCGCCGGGACTGGTGCCAGGCAATTGCACAAACACCCGTTTGCAGGTCGAGTTCAAAATAACGGAAGCAATCTCAAACAACGGGGAGAACTCTACGATGCTGATTTCGCACGGGACTGTCACAAAGACAGTCGCTTGGGCCGGTTCGGATGGCGTGAGTTGGACTGGTGCAGCCTCGAAATTAGGGACGACCTGCAATCCCGCGGGTGCAGATGAATGCGAACCATTCGCAACAGGCCTCTGCTGTTTAAAAGGAAGCATCCGAAGAGTGCCTAATGTGCCCCCGACAGGCTGAATTTTTGCCGCTTCAAAACTGACTTGTAAATTCTTGGTTGGCTGAGACTGCAGGTGCAGAGCCAAGCGCATCATGACCAACCTGGATGCGGGGCGCACTGTCAAAGCATCCATTTCGAAGGTTGGCGTCAGCTGGACAGCTGTGATCTCGAATGAGAACGTGACGTCCACGGACGTTCCAGCTGGGCCAGTGCGGGGCGTTTTGGCCATGACAGCGGATGGTGACTTGTCAACTGGAGCAGTTTGGATTTGCGTGGTGTTGGGCTTGGTTGGAAGTGTCGTTGTTTGTGGAAATATTGGCTCAGCGGAAACAGCATTTGGGTAATTAGATGTGGGTTCAGGGATCGCCTCGGCTGCGGACGATTGAATCTCAGTGGAAGTTGTTTCGTACGGCATACCTTTTTCTTGTTCAATCGATTCAACTCGAGGCTTTGCTGACGCTACCGTGACGGACAGCGCGACGTCCTCTATTGCTCGGAGAATTCTGCCCGACTCTCCCGCTGTTATCGTAGAAAGCCCACCTAGTTCATCTGATTCGCAAAGGAGCTGGCGCTTGGCTTCGTGCCAATCCGAATCTGCGTCACCCGGCATCGCAAAGCTACGGCGGCGTTCGGAAAGGAAGTAGGCCCGAAGGCGAATCTCCTGGTCCGATGGCTCGGTGCGTCGCGCCATCTGGCGAGGCATTGGGAGGACTGCCGAAGGCGAAGCTCCATTGGGCGTCTGTCGGATATCTGGCAGCGAGCTCTCCACCGTTTGTTCGACAACTAGCCCCGCTGAGGATTTAGAAATTGGCTCAGCCAGCGGCGCCAACTGACCATTTGGCCCGTCCTTACGGTAAGCCGCCTCCGGCACAAGTTGCTCCTCTTCGATAAATCCAACTTCAGGCTCGGATAATGTTACCACTGAGGGACGTACGACTTCCTCCGTAGCTTCCTCAAGCGACCAAGCCTCCTCATGTCCAGCTAGCCCAGCTAAAGCATTTGCTGCCTCATCAAGTCTGTTGGCGATCTTACGAAGTTCAGCAAGTATCTCAACGATCTTAGGAAGTTCAGCAAGTTTCGGTTTTGGTTCAGAGTTTGTTTCCACACTTTAACATTAGTACGGAAAACAAGTTTGTCAAGGATAGCAATTAAGATTTTGATTTTTATGCTTTCTGCTTATTCCAGCGTGATGTTTGGCCCACCCATCCGTTCGGGAATTGAGCCTTTACGTTTAAGAAGCCGCAGCTCTGGCCGCCGACCATTTTACGCGCATTTTACGCGCGCGTGCGAGAGAGACCCGGCGAAGTTCTAAAAGCGGGCCGGAGGCGAGCCGAGCAGAGCCGATACAATAGGGAGGCCAAAACGTTCACGGTCGTTTTCTTCGGTGTGAAATGTTTTGTGTGTTAAACGGCGCAATTTTGCGCAATGCGGCGCGAATGCTGAATCGCTGAAATACCTAGCGTCCGCGATGGAGCACAACGCAGTGAAAACATGCGCAAAAACTCTTTTTTGAATTAGAAATCCGAATCCCCGTTGGAGAGGAAGGAACGCGTTGCGGAAACGTTGCCCTTTCGGGAGCGGTCTGATCGTCACGATGGCAGATAGGTTTAGGGCGCGGCCAATTGTGGCGCGCGCCCGGGGAACGGTTTCACTGGCAGCCGTGTCTGAGACGAGGAGATCCCGCCCCTCAGCTAATGCGAGGCACCGGGCATGCTAAATTCGATAGGGATTCTAACCTTCGAGACCGTCCCAGGTTTAAATCGCCACTTTCGGAACGCATTGACCGCGGATTTATCCAAGGTTGAGTCTCCGGTACTTTGCTCCATTGAAGCTGCGGTTACGCGACCGCTCGCTGGATCGACCGACAGAATGCAAACTCCAATTCCCGTAACGCTGTCCGAACGTTCCCTCGCCGGATACCTGGGGAGAGGCGTGAAGGTCGCAAGGGCTTTCGCCGAAGAATACGAAGTGATTTCTGGGGTGCTCGCGGCCTCCGGCGCCTTCCTTGGCGCAGTTTTCCGGCGCTTGGGTTGTGGCGGCGGAGGAGGAGTTGCTTCTTCGGCAGGTCCTTGTGCAATTTCTACTGACGGTCCGGAAGTTATCGGTTGCTGCTTCGGCTTTGATACGGCGTCCGGATTTTGCGAAGGGCTGGCTGCTGGGCCTGCTTCTCCAACACGCTTTTGCAGGGCGGCAATCTCGTTTCGGCTGGCGTCTAATTTGCTTTCCAGTTCCGCCTTTTCGTTCTGCAGTGTCAAGAGTTCTGTTTGAGCTTTTGTCGCCTTGTTTTCTGCCTCCGCGATTTTCGCTTCTGCGCCCGCCACGGCGGCTTCGCGGGTCT
>Ga0209239_1002013_pt1 | contig 12129 bp, 11 predicted proteins | sample GraSoi013_2_20cm_FD_185824 | JGI IMG/M metagenome (GOLD analysis project Ga0209239, IMG submission 185824) | Grasslands soil microbial communities from the Angelo Coastal Reserve, California, USA - Sample 10_02_2013_2_20cm (SPAdes) (version 2) | ecosystem: Environmental > Terrestrial > Soil >...
CCACGCCGTAAAGACCTCGATGGGTACCGACGTGCGGCAAGTCACACGCCAGGACGCGGTCAATGCCGATTACATTGGACCCGCCGGACATGCCAAGGCTCCACGCCCTCGACGAGGAGTTTGGCGAAGATCCGGTCGCCGTTCGCCACGCGCATCGCAGCCGGACAAGCGCACGGCTTGTCATGCTTGGCGGTCTGGTCCTGGGTCTGGGCGCCATCGGTGCGCTCGCATTTGCTTGGTCGAAGGCGGACGGGCGCCTGCGGTTCGAGCTGCAATCGGCGGCAATTTCACCCAAAGCCGCGTTGCACTCGAGAGCAGAGGGTGAGTTGGATCGGCTGCGGCTCGAGGTCGACGCGCTCAAGGACGAGGTCAAGGACCTCACGGAAGCGCAGCGTCAGGCCGCCCACACCATCGCGGCGGTAAAGGCGGCCGAGCAGGAATTGCGACGCCAGGCTCCGGCGCCATACTGGTACTCGAACCTGGAGGCGCTCGATCCCGCAATCCCAGGGCAGCCGCAATGGGCCACCGTTGCACCGCTGCCCCGGCGACCCCCGGCCCCACGCGCTCAATCGCGCGAGCCGCGCGACACGCCACCCTCGGCTCCGCGCTAGGCGGCGGCATGGGCGTTTGCCATGTTCGTGCCATGGCAGCATGGTCGTAAGCAGACCGCACGGAGAACCCCATGGCCGGGGAACACTTGGTCAGATTGCTGCAGATCGCCGGAGCCGCGCTTGGGATTCCCGCAGCGGCCGCCGGGACGTTTGCGGCGTATCAAAACTATTTCTCGACTGACGTGACGTGCCAGAAGCTGCGCAACGACATCATTGGGATCATGGAGAGAAACGTTCCACCCGAAACCAAGCGCAGCTTGCTCAAGAAGGAGGTCACGGAATTCGACAAGCTCTGCGGCGAGCGCGATCCCGAGGCGCGCGTCATCTTCCAGGCGGCGATGAGTGATCATCCCACCGAGGCCCATGCTCCTGCGGCAGCCGGTCCAGCACCTGTAAGCGCTGCCTCGCAGCGGGCGCAGCTCGCCTCACTTGCAGTGTTTGGCGCGCCCGGCTCGAAGGAGCACTACGGCTGGGTCGCGCTCAGTCGCCGCGAGTCGGGCGCGTGGGTGCCGCACTTCACCGGCTACGCCATCTCCGATACGTCGCTGCCGCCTCCCGGGACGATTTTATCCACCAAGATCATGCTGCCGGTCTGGTCCGAGCCGCAGGCCGGCGCCAACGACCAGACCAAGCTGCAAAGCCGGCTTCCTTCCGGCGCTTGCGTCGCGTGCTCTCAACACGCGGCGGCACCGGTCGCTTGTGGGCCGAGGTTGCCCCGGCCTCATGCTCGTGAGGGCGTTCGCCGCGCGCAGAGTTCGGCCGTTTGAATATTCGTGTGAAATGGAATCAGCGCCAACGATGACGCACGCGCTCTAAAGCAACTTGAGCTGCCGGTCCTGCGGCTTGCCGCGCCATGCCTGCGCGGGCTGATGCTTCACCAACTCGGCTTCGATGTCGCGCAGGAACGGCGACGGCTCCAGCATGCGCAGGCGGCCGCGCCAGAATCGCTGGCGGGCGTGACTGAGGATCAGCCGGTCCTTGGCCCGCGTCATGCCGACGTAGAATAGACGCCGCTCCTCCGCCATCGCCGCCTCGTCGGCGGCGTCCCAATGAAGCGGCAGCAGCCCGTCCTCGAGCCCGACGATGAACACGACCGGAAACTCGAGCCCCTTCGCGGCATGCAAGGTCAGGAGCGACACGCGGTCGGCACGCGCGTCCCAGAACTCCGCGTCCGTGGTGAGCGCGGCCGCGTCCTTGATGCCCACGCGATCGTTGCCCCACGTTTCCGCGAGCGCGACGAGGCGCTGCAATGCGATCATCGCGCCGGCATCGCCGCGCTGCGCTAGCCGTTCGGCGGCGGCGCGCAGCTCGTCGGCAAGCGTCGTCCCCTCGCCATCCTTGCCGAGTTCCTCCAACAACGCCTGCACCGCCGGCTCGTCCATGAGCGGGCGATGGGAGTTCCTCTTGTAAGGAATGCCGGAGCGCTCAAGCGCCTCGCACAGCGCCGCCGCCTGCGCCTCGGTTCGGTACAGCACCGCAAAATCGGCGAACGAGCGCTGGCTTTCCGGCGCGCGGATTGCGCGGCCGCTGTCGATCGAGAAAAAGCTGTGCCCACCGATCATCGCTTCGATCGCCTTGACGACCGATTCGGCTTCGGCGCGTTCCGTGGGCGCCGTCTGGACGGCGATGCGCTCGTGCATGTCGCGCACCATCTCGGCGATCGGCTGATTCGGGGAAGATGCAATCACCTGCGCCGCTGCCGTGACGATGGTGCCGGTGGAGCGATAATTGCGCCCAAGGTGCATGGCCCGGGCAGCGGGATAGTCCTGCCGGAACCGCTCGAAGCACGACGCGTCGGCGCCGCGGAAGCCATAGATCGCCTGGTTGGGATCGCCGATGACGCAAAGATTTGCCGCGGGCGGCGCGAGCAATTTCAGCAGGCGATATTGCTGCTCGTCGACATCCTGGAATTCGTCGACCGAGATCCATCGCCAGCGGTTGCGATAACGCGCGGCGAGAGTTGGATCCTCCGTCAAAGCGCGGACGGGAAGCGCGACGAGATCGTCGAAATCGATCCAGCTGCGCATCGCGAGCGCGCGGCTGTAGGCCTCGCTACTACCCTCGCGCGCGCGGCCATGCGTGCGCTTCTCCTTGGAGATAGCGCGCAAGAGCCGCTCCGCCTTGGGCGCGCCGAGACCGAGCGTCTCGGCGATGAGCGCGGCGCGTTCCGCCTCGCTCGCCACACGAAAGCCGCGGTGGAGGCCCGCCGCGCTCGCGTGTTCGCGCAGGATCGAAAGACCGAGCGAATGGAAGGTGTGAATTGCAACCTGTTCGACGCGATCGGGAAGTAGCGCTGCCAGCCGCTCGCGCATTTCGGCGGCGGCGCGGCGGGTAAAGGTGATGGCGAGGCAAGCCTCAGGGGCGTCTTTCCCGATCCGGGCCCGGCGACGATCAACAGCGGTCCATCGACCGTCTCGGCCGCCGGGCGCTGGTCGTCATCGAGCTGCGAGAGGAGAGGCGATGCAGCTTGGCTGCTGACCAGCCGCAGCCGCGGCCGCGTCGGGGCGGCGGTCTCGCCGTCATGCGCTGGGGTTTTGGCTGTCACAACCGGCTTTGGCGCTGCGGATGCCGCTCGCTTCGAGATCGGCGCATCGAACAGCAATCCGCCGGCGGTGAGGCTGGCGAGCTCGTTCTCCTCGAACAGGCGGATGATGCCGTATTCGCCGTCGTAGCCCGCCTCGCAGATCACCTTTCCGGCGCGCAGGCGCGTGATCGCCTCGGCGAGCAGCGAGGAGCCCGCGCGGGCGATGTCCTCGACCGGCACCGACTGCAGGATGGGCAGCTCGGGACCGAGCTTGGCGATCGCCTGATCGTAGCCGCGCGCCACCGTGCGCGATGTCGCGCCGCTGGCGGTGAGCTCGGAGAGAATCTCAGGCAGCGGCACCAGGTTGCATACCGTGCCGGCGGTCGGCGGCGGCAGCGCCTGCGCCTCGCTGCGGTCGGCGAGCACCTCGACGCGATGTTCGACCCCGATCGTCAACGGCTCGCCGCAGACGGGGCAACGGCCGCTATGGGCGAGCGTTTCCTTGGGCGACAGCCGCACCTCGCATTTGCGATGGCCGTCGAGGTGGTATTTGCCCTCGTCGGGGAAGAACTCGACCGTGCCGACATAGCCGCAGCCGGTCTCCAACGCGTGCTTGATGGCGAAGTAGTCGAGGTCGCAGTCGAAGGTGGTCGCCTCCCGGCCAAGCTTGCCCGGCGAGTGCGCGTCTGAATTGGAGGTCAGCCGATAGCGGTCGAGGAACGATACCCGCCAATTCATCGGCGGATCGGAGGATAGCCCTGTTTCAACCGCGAAGATGCGATCGGCGAGGTCGCCGTAACATTCGGCGATGGAGTCGAAGCCGGATTGGGATCCCAGCGTTGCAAACCAGGGCGTCCAAATATGCGCGGGCACGAGATAGGCGTGCGGGCCGGACTCGAGCGCAATCTCCAGGAGGTCGCGGGAATCGAGCCCGAGGATCGGCCGCCCGTCGGACGCGATATTGCCGCTACGGCCAAGCCGCGCCGACATGCGATCGACGGTCTCGAAGTCGGGCGCGTAGATCAGGTGATGAATTTTGCGGGTGCGGTCGGCCTTCTTGTAGATGGTGGAGATTTCGACTTCGAGCATGAAGCGCACCGGCGTGCGGCACGCAGCCGGTAGCGTCTGCGCAATCGCCTGCTCGATGTCGCTGCGCAGACGAAAGAGTCCCGACTCGGCGGGGACGAGCTTCTGCTTGAGCTCGGCGCACCAGGCCGGGTGCGTGAAGTCGCCGGTCGCGACCACGCCGATCCCCTTGCGGCACGCCCAGGCGGCGAGATGTTCGAGGTCGAGATCCCGGCTCGTCGCGCGCGAATATTTCGAGTGGACGTGCAGATCCGCGTGGAAGCCCATGCGAGCCACGCTTTCTGCGCCGCGGACACGCTCCGGCAGGAGCCGGGGGAAAAGCCGGCGCGCCGCTATAAGGGCGCGATTCGCTCAAAAGCGGAAAGCGCCCCCTGTGGACATTCGGGCACAGTGGCGCCTGCATGCTCGCTGAGCGCCATGCCCAAGATTGCACCACGGGCGCGGCGCCGGAGTTTGGGGCAACGGTAGCCGCAGCGACCCAACGAACTGATGGGGCTTAAGAATCTGCCGTGCCACGGCTTTGGCACGGGGCTTGAAAACTGCTGCTTGCGGCCATGCAAGCCTCGCTCAAGATCGTCATCGTCGACGAGAATCCGTCCCGCGGGGCGGTCCTCGAAGACGCCCTGCGCGAGGCCGGCCACACGCACGTGGTACGCCTCGGCGAGACCTCGCACCTCATCGCCCGCGTCAACGCCATCGACCCCGACGCCATCCTGATCGATCTCGAGAAGCCGCGCCGCGAGCTGCTCGAGCAGATGTTTGAGGTGAGCCGCGCCGTGAAGCGGCCGATCGCCATGTTCGTGGACGAGAGCGACAAAGCCTCGATCGAGGCCGCCGTCGATGCCGGTGTCTCCGCCTACGTCGTCGGCGGCCTGCGCAAGGAGCGCATCAAAAACATCCTCGATCTCTGCATCTCACGCTTCAATTCGTTCGCCCGTCTGCGTGACGAGCTCGAGCGCGCGCGCACCGCGCTCGAGGAGCGCAAGGTCATCGACCGCGCCAAGGGTATTCTCATGACCGCGAAGAATCTCACCGAAGACGCCGCCTACGGCCTGTTGCGCAAGACCGCGATGAACGAGAACAAGAAGATCGCCGAGGTGGCGCAGTCGGTGGTCACGGCTGCAGAGCTGTTGAAATGACTGGATTTGCGCTGCGCAAAGTTTTTGCAGCTATGCTTTCGGGAGGGGCAGGTCGGATTTCCGCACGGGTCCGCCAAAATCCCGTTCTACCGACTTACCTGATTGATTCATCTAAATTTTAGCGATCCCCCGCGCACTTGGCACGAAGCTTGTAAAGCGAACGGCGAAGCGACGCCGTCACCGCTGACGGCGTCTTATTACGACTGACAGGCAACGCCGCCCCGGAAGAGGCGCCTTCCAGCGCCGGGGCGGCGCTTTTTTGTGACGGCAACACCAGCGGGGCTCCCCCTGATGGGACATCCCCAACCGGAAAGGAACACACTGATGAGCAAGCGGAACCGGGCCTGGATTTCGGATTGGAATCCGGAGGATGAGACGTTCTGGAATTCCACGGGTAAGGCCATCGCCAAACGTAATCTCATCTGGTCGATCTTCGCCGAGCATCTCGGTTTTTCGATCTGGCTGCTGTGGAGCATCGTCGCAACCAAACTGCCGCAGGCCGGCTTCCACTATACGACGGACCAACTGTTTCAGCTCGTCGCGCTGCCCGGATTGATCGGCTCGCTCATGCGATTTCCGTACACGTTTGCGGTAACGACGTTCGGCGGGCGCAATTGGACGGTTTTCAGTGCGGCGGTGCTGTTCATTCCGACGCTCGCGCTTGCGTATTTTGTGACCCAGCCGGACACTCCGTTCTGGCTGATGCTGTTGGTGGCGGCAACGGCAGGCCTCGGCGGCGGCAACTTCGCCTCGAGCATGGCCAATATTTCCTTCTTTTATCCGGACCGCATGAAGGGCAGGGCGCTCGGCTTGAACGCAGCCGGCGGAAATATTGGCGTGAGCGGCGTGCAGTTGCTCACGCCGCTGCTGCTGGGGTTCGGCTTTATAAGTCTTTACCAGGCAACCCCGGTCGCGGAAGGCCTCTATCTTCAGAACGCCGGGCTGATGTGGTTGCTGCCGCTCGTCATCGCCGTGATCGGCGCGTTCCTCTTTATGAACAACCTCACCTCGGCGCGCTCGACGTTCAAAGACCAACTGGTCATCGTCAGGCGCAAACACACGTGGGTGATGTCTTACATTTATATAGGAACGTTCGGCTCTTTTATCGGCTACTCTGCGGCGTTTCCGCTGCTGATAAAGACGCAATTCCCGGAAGTCACGGTTGCTATCGCCTTCCTAGGGCCACTGGTGGGTTCCCTCTCGCGTCCGCTTGGCGGATTGCTCGCCGACAAAATCGGCGGCGCGATCGTGACGTTCTGGAACTTCATCGTCATGGGCGCCGCGACGGTTGGTGTCATGTACTTCGTGGACGTCAAGAATTTCGCAGGCTTTCTGACAATGTTCCTGATGCTCTTCGTCACGACCGGGATCGGCAATGGCTCGACCTACCGGATGATCCCGGCAATCTTCCGCGAGGAGAAGCGCCGAGAGGCGAAGGGGCTCGCGGAGGTCGTGCGCGCGGCCGTCATGAAGGCTGCCAGTATCGAGGCTGCCGCCGCGCTCGGATTTATCGGTGCCGTCGGCGCGTGCGGCGGCTACCTGATCCCGCGCGGCTTTGGCGCCTCGATTGCCACGACCGGTAGTCCTCACCTGGCGTTGGTGGTGTTCCTCGCGTTTTATGTGACCTGTATCGCGCTCACCTGGTGGTACTACCTGCGCAAGACGACGTTTGCCTCGATCGCGCCGAGCCTCGCCGAAGCGCGTGTGTGAGACAAGCGATGCGAACGGTCGAGGAGCCGCTTCGCGCTCTCCCCGGCCGCTTCGCATCGACGGCGGCGCGCGGCCGCGTAGTGCCGCCGCTCACACCTCCTTGTAGCCGTACTCCGGCACGTTGCCGGAATTGCCGTAATACTTGTACGGCAGGAACTTGCCCGACATGGTGATCTTGACCCGGTCGCCTTTCGGATTCGGCAGCCGTTCGATCTGCATGTCGAAATCGATGGCCGACATGATGCCGTCGCCGAATTCCTCCTCGATCAGCGCCTTCCATGCCGGCCCGTTGACCATCACAAGCTCGTAGAAGCGGTAGATCAGCGGGTCGGTCGGCGGCATCGGCACGCCGGCGCCGCGCATCGGCACCCCGTTGAGCATCGCCGCTTCCGCCTTCGACAACCCGAACAGCTCCGCGGCATTCGCGGCTTGCGGCTTGGTCAGCTTCATATGACCCAGCAGCGCCCCCACCAGCAGCACCGGTGACGTGCCGCCGATTTTTTCGTGGATATATTTCCAGCTCCATTCCTTCTCGCGCTTGATGTCGAGAATCTTCTCGGTGAGATCGGCACGTGTCATGGATGTCTCCCTGGTATTTGGCCGCTTGATTGTCGGCGCATTAGAGTAGGCTTGCGACTTAACACTCGGCTCGGCGGCGGACTGCTCCCTCTCCGATCGGGACAGGGGTGGGGTGAGGGGTTATGGTCTCTCGATGGGTTTGTAGCCCCCTCTCCCCAAATGGGGACAGGGAGCTCACCGAGCTTGCGGCGCTCGCTGGCGCACCCGGCCGCACCACCGGCACCTGCCGGCGGTCGTGTTTCGTGCCTGTCATTTCATCGGCGAAATTTTTGCTGCGGCTGACGAGAAAATCGATGATGTGGTTGCGCACGCCGTAATAGAGCGGATGGCGATGCACGTCGCTGCGCTTGCGCTCCTTGGGCAGTGGATTCTCGACGATCTCGGCGAGCACGGCGTTCGGGCCGTTGGTCATCAGCACCACGCGGTCGGCCAGATAGATCGCCTCGTCGACGTCGTGGGTGATCATGAACGCGGTCTGCCCGGTCTCCAGGCAGATGCGCCGCACCTCGTCCTGCAGCGTGCCGCGCGTGAGCGCGTCGAGCGCGGAGAACGGCTCGTCCATGAGCATGATCTTCGGCTCGATCGAGAGTGCGCGTGCGATGCCGACGCGCTGCTTCATGCCGCCGGAGAGCTCGGCCGGCCGCTTGTGCTCGGCGCCGGTCAGCCCGACCAGGTCGATGAATTTCTGCGCCTGGCGGTGGCGATCGTCTCGGCTCATGAACCGCCATTTCGATGCCACGGCATAGGCGACGTTGCCCATGACCGTGAGCCAAGGCAGCAGCGCGTGGCTCTGGAAAATCACCGCGCGGTCGAGGCTCGGGCCCTCGATCGCTTGATTATCGACGATGACCGCGCCGTCCGATGGCACCTCCAGGCCGGCCAGGATATTGAGCACCGTGGTCTTGCCGCAGCCGGAATGGCCGATGATGCAGACGAATTCGCCGCGCGCCATCGACAGCCACAGGTCCTCGAACACGGTGGTGCTGGCGCCGCCCGGCGCCGGAAAGCATTTGCTGACGCCCTCGATGGAGATGAATTTATCCATCATGCGCGATGCGATCTCTCGTGTCCCGGACGCGGTGCAACGCGAAACGTAGTGGAGCGGTGCACCGCTGATCCGGGACCGCCACGGACTGGAACGGTCCCGGATCTGCAGCGCATCACTACACTTCGTTGCGTGCTGCGCTGCGCCCGGGACACGATATCTTGGTCCGGCATCGCCTTGCTCATTCCGGAAACGTCACCAGCCGCGTCGCGCGCGCGAGCATCAGGTCGAGCACCATGCCGACGACGCCAATCACCAGGATCGCGGTGATCACGTTGGTGATGGAGAGGTTGTTCCATTCGTTCCAGACGAAGTAACCGATGCCGGTGCCGCCGACGAGCATCTCGGCCGCGACGATGACCAGCCACGCGATGCCGATGGAAATTCGCATCCCGGTGAGAATCGTGGGTGCCGCCGCCGGCAGGATGATGGTGAAGGCGCGGCGGAAGGTGCCGACCTCGAGCGTGCGTGCGACGTTGAGCCATTCCTTGCGCACCGCGGCGACGCCAAACGCCGTGTTGATCAGCATCGGCCACAGCGAGCAGATGAAGATCACGAAGATCGAGGACAGGCTCGAATCCTTGATGGTGTAGAGCGCGAGCGGCATCCAGGCGAGCGGCGAGATCGGCTTGAGCACCTGGATGAACGGGTCGAGCGCGCGGCTCATCAGCGGCGACATGCCGATGAGGAAGCCGATCGGGATCGCCACCGCCACGGCGATGAGATAGCCGATCATCACCCGCGCGATCGAATAGGCGAGCTGAATGCCGAGGCCCTTGTCGTTCGAGCCGCGGTCGTAGAACGGGTCTTTGAGGTGCTGCCAGATTTTCAGCCCGACATCGGCCGGACCGGGCATCGCCGACTTGCCTTGGCTCGCGGTCGCGCCGACGAGCTTGGCGTATTCCGGATCCATGGTGGCGGCGGGGCCGCTGCCCATGGTGGCGAGATGCCACACGGCGATGAATACGCCGAACAGGAGCAGCGAAACCAGCGCCGCGCGCCACGTGATTGCCATCGTCCGTCTCCCGGCGAAACGGTGTATCAAACGCGCTTGATCGCGAAGCTGCTGAGATAATCGTCGTGCTTGGCCGGATCGAATTCCTTGCCCATGACCTTGAACTTCTTCGAGCTCGTCGCCGGCGGCGCGAGCCCGACCTCTTTCATGAGCTTGGCGGTGTCGGTCGCGAGATAGACCTGCTCGGCCACCGCCTTATAGTCGACGTCGCCCTTGATCTGTCCCCAGCGTTTCATTTGCGTGAGGATCCAGATAGCGAACGACTGCCACGGAAAGGGATCGAAATCGATGCGGTCGGGAACCCGCTTCACGTTGCCCAGACCGTCGGCGAAGGTGCCGGTGAGGATCTGCTCCAGCACCGTCTCCGGCTGATTGAGGTAGTTCGCCGGCGCAATGGCCGCGGCGATCTGTTTGCGGTTCTCGGGCTTGTGCGCGAAGGCCGTCGCGTCGATGATCGATTTGAGCAGCGCCGCATAGGTGTTCGGCATCGTGGTGACGAATTCTTTGGAAGCCGCGAACGCGCAGCACGGATGCCCCTCCCACAATTCCTTCGACAGGATGTGGATGAAGCCGACCCCGTCGTAGACCGCGCGCTGGTTGAAGGGATCAGGGCCGAGATAGCCGTCGATGTTGTCGGCGCGCAGATTGGCGACCATTTCCGGCGGCGGCACCGCACGGATCTGGATGTCCTGGTCGGGGTCGATGCCGTGCTCGGCGACGTAGTAGCGCAACAGATAATTGTGCATGGAGTAGTCGAACGGCACCGCGAACTTGAAGCCCTTCCAGGACTTCGGATCGCGCTTGTCCTTGTGCTTGACGGCGAGCGTGATCGCCTGGCCGTTGATGTTCTCGACCGCCGGCATCGTATAGGGGATCGGATTCGAGCCCGCGCCCAGCGTGATCGCAAGCGGCATCGGCGAGAGCATATGGGCGGCGTCGTATTCCTTGTTGAGGGTCTTGTCCCGGATCACCGCCCATCCCGCGGTCTTGATCACCTCGACGTTCAATCCGTGCTTGCTGTAGAAGCCCATCGGGTGCGCCATGATGATGGGCGTGGCGCAGGTGATGGGAATGAATCCGACCTTGAGATCCTTCTTCTCGAGCGCGCCGCCCTGCGCGAACACTTCGCTGGCGGTCCTGAGTGGAAAGAGCTGCGAGAGCGCGGCAAGCGCGGTCGAGGCGCCGACTGATTTGAGGAAGGCTCGGCGGGCGCGATCCTTCGGAAATACCGCGCGCATCACGGCGGAGGCGACGACGCCTTCGTAGCGCTTTTCTTCGCTGTCCATCCTCTGGACAGGCGCGCAGTAGGGTTGGCGCTGCACCTCGTAGTCGTGCTCGGCCTGGCTGCGGTGGCGCCCGCAGCTGCATCCCGCCCGATTGAGCCGGCGCTCGGCATCGAAGGGGTTGTCGAAGGTCGACATGGCGGCGCGCTCCATCCTTGCGCCGGCGCTGCGCACCGGCATCCCATCGGCGAATTAGCAATGGCCGTGCCAATCCACCTGTGGGGATGGGCGGCGATTTCCCGTTTCGACTGGAGCCTTGCAGCCGCAAATCCCGATCGAGCGCCTGTTTGTTAGGCAATCGCTGAAGTTTCGAGCAGCGCGGCACGAATTCGGCGTGCCTCGGCATCGCGCCCGCGCCGTTCGCGCCGATGTAGAATGACTCCATTCGTCCCCACGCAAGTGGAGACCCAGGGCCATGGACTGCGGCCTCCGGATTCCCTCTGGAGTTTACCCCCCACGAAAAAGGGGGCGGGGATGAGCGCTGGAGAGATTTCAGATCAGACCCCAATGACGAAGCAAGCCAAACGCCGGTTCAAAGGCAAAGCCAAGCCATCGCGCGCGCGAGCGAGAACGCGTACTACGTCGATGCGCGCCAAGAGCACCCGCAAAACTCCAAGCTACGATCCGCTCGACGATCTGATCGACGCCGCTGCGCACGCGCTCGATCTCAAAATCGAGCCGGCTTTGAGGGGCGCGCTCAAGGCCAATCTTGCCACGACCTTCGCCCTCGCGGCGCTGTTCGCGGACTTTCCGCTGCCGGACGACGCGGAACCCGCGCCGATCTTTTCGGCGTAGGGATCATTCTCATGACGTGGCATCAGCGCGCGCGGCAAATTCGGTCTGCTTCCTCTCCCCGTCGGGGAGAGGGTTGGGGTGAGTGGGCTCGGCTCTATCGAGAGATCATAACCCCTCACCCCACCCCTCTCCCCATGGGAGAGGGAGCCCACCGAGTTTGCCGACCGATGATTGGCTCAAACACCAAGGGCCACTCACCCTCCAACGACACCGAGTACTAGTCGCCCGCTTCAACCAATTTGAAAGGATTTAGTGATTCGCTTTCGTCGCCAACGACTGGCGAGGGAGGCAATCATGGCTGCGAAGGAGATTTCGGTAAAGAAGTATGTTGTGAGGCTGAGC
>Ga0209239_1002015_pt1 | contig 12123 bp, 8 predicted proteins | sample GraSoi013_2_20cm_FD_185824 | JGI IMG/M metagenome (GOLD analysis project Ga0209239, IMG submission 185824) | Grasslands soil microbial communities from the Angelo Coastal Reserve, California, USA - Sample 10_02_2013_2_20cm (SPAdes) (version 2) | ecosystem: Environmental > Terrestrial > Soil >...
CGTACTCGGGCTCGCGCTCGGGATGGCGCTCGTCCTGTCCGAGCGCAGCTCCACCGCCACGCTGAGAGCCGTCACGAGCGCGACGGTGACCGGAGATCGCGCGTGACGACGACCAAAATCGACGTGTTCCCTCACATCATGCCGCGGAAGTTCTTCGACCGGATGATCGCGGTCGCGCCGCCCGGCCTCACGCTCCAGAAGCGGATGAGCGGGATCCCCGTCCTGGTGGACGTGGAGCAGCGCTTCAGGATCATGGATCGCTACGAGGGGTACGTGCAGGTCCTCACGCTGGCCAATCCTCCGCTGGAGGTCATCGGCGGCCCCGACGTGACGCCCGATCTCGCGCGGCTGGCCAACGACGAGATGGCGGCCCTGGTGAGCAAGCATCGCGACCGGTTCCCGGCCTTCGTCGCGTCGCTGCCCATGAACAATCCCGATGCGGCCCTGAAGGAGATCGACCGCGCCATCGGCGACCTCGGCGCGACCGGTGTCCAGATGTTCAGCAACGTCAATCGTCGTCCGCTCGACCTGCCGGAGTTCCAGCCGCTCTTCGATCGGATGGCGGAGCGCCGGCTGCCGATCTGGCTGCATCCGGCCCGGCCCGCCCTCGTCGCGGACTACGCGGGGGAGCCGCGGTCGAAGTTCGATCTGTGGTGGGGGTTCGGCTGGCCGTACGAAACGTCGGTGGCCATGGGCCGGCTCGTCTTCTCAGGCGTCTTCGACCGTCACCCCGACCTCGTGATCATTACCCATCACATGGGCGCGATGATTCCGTTCTGCGCGGGGCGAGTCGGCGGTGGCCTCGACCAGCTCGGCACGCGGAGCGACGACCCGGAGGACGGCACCGCGCTGGGCCGTCTTCGCAAGCGGCCCATCGACTACTTCAAGATGTTTTACGGTGACACCGCGCTTTTCGGCGCCTGGCACGCCATGGAATCGGGCCTGGCCTTTTTCGGGGCCGATCACATCCTGTTCGGGACCGACATGCCGTTCGATCCCGAGCGCGGGCCCGGCTTCGTGCGGGACACGATCGCGGCGATGGAGCGCATGCGGGCGAGCGCCGAGGACAAGGCGGCGATCTACGAGGGCAACGCGCGCCGGCTGCTCAAGCTGCGGTTGCCTGGCGGACGCTAGCTCGCCGCGCGCTGTCCTGGCCGTTCCGTCTGCATCGCGTCGTCGACGGTGGCCCCGGGAAAGAGTCGCGCCACCTGACGCCTGATGGCGTGCATCACGCGATCGCGATCGGCCTCGGACGGCACCACCCCGGAGAGCGCGACGTTCGTCACGCCGTCGGCATCGACCGAGACTTCGGGAACGAAGACGAGCCCGGCCAGCGTCGTGTCCCGCTTCAACGCGACGACGAGACGACGCTGGAGGTGCTCCGCGCGCTCACGCCACAGTCGCCGGCGCTCGAGGTAGCGGACGCCGATCGAGATCACGACACCCACGGTGACGACGAGTGCAACCCCCAGCATGACTTACCCTCCGTCCGCGATGATACGCGCCATTTTGATGCGAGCCACGTTCTGGGAGATTCGCGGCTCGAGACGATTTCACGCGCGCCTCCGGCTGGGGTCACACCGCTCACAGGAGGCTCACCATGAACGCAATGTCACTCACGCTGACGTCGGCGGTCCGTCGCCATCGAGCGGATGCTCCGAAGCCGCCAGGCGCAGTGGAGGCTCCGATGCTGAGAGGGCGAGCCGCCTACGTGCGCTCGACGATGTACAGGTGCGAGAGCATGTCGACGTAGGCGTTGCCCTCGATGACGGGCTCGCCCTGGCGATTCTTCTCGATCCCGCGCACCCACGACTTGGCCGCCCCGTAGCGCACGAACCACGCCACGGGGACGTAGCCGACGTCGGTCTGGAGGATCTCCTCGGCGCGCGCGTAGTGCTGGAGCCGCTTGGCCTGATCCCGCGTGTCGCGGCCGGCCTCGAGCTCGCGATCGAACGTGTCGTTGACCCACGCCTGCCGCCGACCCGTCGTCTTCTTGCCGTAGAACGTGTCGAAGTACTCGTTGTGCGGGTCCGGGTAGTCCATGAACCAGCTGATCCAGATGAACTGAAGATCCTGCTTCCACACGCGCTCGAGGAACACCCGCGGCTCCAGCACCTCGAGCTCGGTGCGCAGGCCCAGGTGCTCGAGCAGGACCGCTTGGATGGCCTCGGCCAGCGGCTTCGAGCCGAGGGCCTGCTCGCGCATCGACAGCGTGATCTTCGGCCAGTTCCGCCCGCGCTCGTACGGCGTGCCCTTGAGCTGCTCCATCGCCAGCTTGGGATCGAAGCGCTGGATCGCTTTGATCTTGGGATCATCGAGCGAGCCGGGAACGCCGGGCGGGATCATGGCGTGCGCCGGGACGGCGAAGCCCTGGGCGACCTTCACGACGTTCTCGCGGTCGATGGCGTGGGCCACGGCGCGCCGGACCTTGATGTTGTCGAACGGCGGCTTGGTCACCTGGGGAAGCAGGTACCAGGTGCCGGGGAACGGATAGCGGAAGACCTCGCGGCCCGTCTTGGGATTCGACTGCAGCCGTTTGAGGTCGCCGACCTGGAGCGACGTCATGTCGATCTCGTTGTTCTCGTAGGGGAGCGCGCCGGCCGTGTTCGGGATGATCGGGATCACGACCTTGTCGAGGACGATGTCCTTGGCCCCGAAGAAGTGCCGGTTCTTCCGCAGCACCATCGTCCGATGGTGCTCCCAGCTCTCCAGCACGAACGGGCCGTTGCCGACGATGTTGGCGGCCTCCGTCCACTTCTCGCCATGCTTCTCGACCGAGGGCCGGTGCCCGGGTAGCGCGGCCAGGTAGGCGCAGAGGACCGGAAAGTAGGCGCGCGGCCCTTCCAGCGTCACCTCGAGCAGGAAGTCGCCCTTGGCCCGCACGCCCACCTGGTTGCGGTCGGCGATCTGCTTCTTGTTGAAGGCCTCCGCGTTCTTGATGTCGTAGAGGAACGCGGCATACGGCGCGGCCGTCGCGGGATCGAGCTGGCGCTTCCAGGACCATTCGAAGTCGTGCGCCGAGCACGGCGTGCCGTCGGACCAGCGTGAGTCCTTGCGGATGGCGAACGTCCAGACCGAGGCCTCCTTGTTGGACGTCACCTTCTCCGCGACGTAGGGGACCGCCTCGAGATCGGCGTTGAACTTCAGGAGGCCGGCGAAGAGCGCGGGCACGCCCAGGCAGTAGAGGTCCTTGTTGTAGTCGTGGCTCGACGGATCTTTCTGGTACCAGCCACCGCCGCCGTAGCGGAAGATCTGCTCCTTGGCCAGGCGCTCACCCGGCGCCGGCCGCGGCGTCGCGGCGGCGCGCCGTGCGCCGAAGCTGGTGGCGCCGAGGGCGACCACGCCGGCCGCGACGCGCAAGAACTCGCGCCGGTCGACACCGAGCACGGCGAGCCTTTGCTCGAGCAGATCGAGCTGCACCATCGGCACACTCCTCTCGCGGGCGTGGCTACTGCAGTTTCGGATCGAGCGCGTCGCGGACGCCGTCGCCCAGGAACGTGAACGCGAGCATCGTCACCGCGATGGCGATGGACGGGAAGACGCAGAGGTGCCAGTACGAGCGCAGGTACTGCTGGCCTTCGCCGACCATCTGGCCCCAGGAGGGGGTGGGCGGATTGATGCCGACGCCGATGAACGACAACGCCGCTTCGGTGAAGATCGCCTCGGGGATCCCGAAGGTCACGGCGACGACGATCGGCGTCAGCGCGTTCGGCACGATGTGGCGGGCCAGGACGCGGCTGCCGCCCGCGCCCAGGGCCCGCGCGGCGTCGGCGAACTCCTTCTCCTTGAGCGCGAGCACCTGGGCCCGCGTCTGACGGGCGATCCCCACCCAGCCGGTGACGCCGATGGCGATGAAGATGTTGGCGAGGCCGGCGCCGAGCATCGACATGACGAGGATCACGAAGAGGAGTCGGGGGAAGGCGTACATCACGTCGATGATCCGGGTGAGCGCCAGATCGGTGCGGCCGCCGAGATAGCCGGAGAGCGCGCCGATCGGTACGCCGATGAGGACGATGATGATCTGGGCGCCGACGCCGACCAGCATCGAGATACGCGCGCCGTAGATGATGCGCGAGAGGACGTCGCGGCCGAGCTGATCGGTCCCGAAGGGATAGTCGAGCGAAGGCCCTTCGTTGAGCCGGCCGAAGTTCGTCTTGGTGTAGGCGTAGGGGGCCAGCACGTCGGCGAAGATCGCGACCAGGCAGACGTTTCGAGCGCCGGCTTTGCCGGCGCAACTCCTGGGGGGAGGTTTCGGAGGGGGCCGTCGAGGCCCCCTCCGATCTAGTATCTGATGCGAGGGTCGAGGACACCATAGACCAGATCCACCGCGAGGTTCATGACGGCCAGGAACGCGCCGTAGGTGAGGACGACGGCCATGATCATCGGGTAATCGCGTCCGGTCATCGACAGCACGAAGAAGCGGCCGAGCCCGGGCACGCGGAAGATCGACTCGACGAAGAACGAGCCGGTGCCGATGGCGGCGAACATGGGGCCGAGCACGGTGACCACCGGGATCATCGCGTTCTTCAGCACGTGCTTGAAGATCACCGGCGCTTCGCTCAGCCCCTTCGCCCGCGCCGTGAGCGTGAAGTCCGCGCGCACGACGTCGAGCACGGCCGCCCGCGTGAAGCGGGCGACGATGCCGAGCGGGCCAAGGGCCAGCGTCAGCGTCGGCAGCACCCACGCGCGCGGCGACTCCCAGCCGCCGGTCGGAAAGAGCGGCACGACCAGCGAGAACAGGATGATGAGGAAGACGGCCAGGACGAAGTTGGGCACGGCCACGCCCGCCGTGGCCACGCTGACCGAGACGTAATCCCAGGTGCGGTTCTGATGGACCGCGGCCACGACGCCGAGGGCCAGGCCACCGGCGACGGCGACGGCCATGGCCATGGCTCCCAGCATGAGCGATACGGGCAGCGCTTCGCCGATGATCTCGGCCACCGTGCGCGAGCGATAGACGAACGAGGATCCGAAGTCGCCCTGGACGGCCTTGGCGACGAAGATCGCGAACTGCTCCCAGAGCGGCCGGTCGAGGCCGTAGTGTGCGGCGAGATTGCGCTGAGCCTCGGGCGACAGCGGGTTGGCGCCCTCGGCGATGGGATCGAGCGGGCTGCCCGGCGTAGCGTGCATGACCAGGAAAGTCACGAGCGCCATGGCCATCAGCGTGGGCACCAGCCACAGGATTCGGCGGGTGGCGTAGATGAGCACCTACGTCTTTTATACCTGGCATCACCCGATCTGGCGGGAATTTAACAGCGGGCACGGAAAAGGCTCACTGGGCGGTTGGTCGAAAGCGTAGAGCATCAGGCTTCGCCGACGGATTCGTTCCACCTCTCTCTCGGGGCGCTCCTCATCGGAACGTCTCGATGAGATTCGTCGTCCGCAGCGGCTGGTTTGCCAGCGGCGCAACGCCGGGGGCCATCCTGTCCAACTGAAGTGGACGCGTGTCGCGGGTAGAGTCGCGGATTCTTTGCGCTGCCCGAATCTTTCCGGCCTGGTATGGCTCTTGCCCCAACCAGCGCTGAGGGATTCGGCCATGGAATTGGCCGAATGGCCTGCTCGTGGACTGTCCTTCGGTGAGTGCGAAGGAGAGCGTCATGACAGTGCTCTCTCGATCATGCCCGGTGCGGCGACGCAGCTCGGTGATCCTGTCTGGCTTCGTATCACATCGTGGATGAGCTTCTCGTGAACCGCGCGCTCCGGGTGACGGCCTTCGTCGCGGTGCTTGGGTGCGCGACGTCCGCCTCGGCGACCGTCGTGAGCGACTGGAACGCGGCCGCCCTCGCCGAGGTACGCCTGAGCAAGGCGCTTCGCAACGGGCCGCCGATCGTGGCGCGCGCACTGGCGATTGCCCACACGTGCATGTACGACGCGTGGGCCGCCTTTGCCGACGTCGCCGTCGGCACCACCGATAGCAGTGGGAGCCGGCGCCGACCGGCGAACGAGCGCACCGATGAGAACAAGGCGAAGGCGATCAGCTTTGCCGCGTATCGTTGCCTGCGGAATCTGTATCCGGATGGCTCGTTGCCGCCGCCCCTGGCGCAGCCAAGCGTGCGTCTGAACACCATGCTGTTGAGCCTCGGGTACAGCCTGAACGAGACGTGCAATACCGATCAGGACTGCCGGAATTCCAGTCCGGAGACTGCGGCGGGGCTCGGAAACATCGCCGCGCAGGCGGTGATCGATGCCCGGCGTCACGATGGCTCGAACCAGTACGGAGATCTGACGCCGGCACCGTGTCCGGTGCCCACCCCGTGGCCGCTGCCATGCGCGGCCACCGCGTATGGGCAGACGTCCGCTCATCCGACGCCGAGGCTCGATGAGGTGTGGGCGTACTCCGACTACGTTGCGGCGGACTACCAGCCCTACGTGCCGACGAATCCGCTCATGGGCTACTGCAATCCACTCGTCGTGGTCTGCGAGCGACAGGACATCGTGGACCCGAATCACTGGCAACCGCTGATTTTTTCCAATGGACAGGCGTGCCTGGACTCCGGCAGTGGGACCGAGGAGACGTGTCCGGGGATCCAGCTCTTCATCGCTCCTCAGTGGGAACGGGTGACACCGTTCGCGCTGACGTCGGCGGATCAGTTCGACGACATCCTGACGATCCCGCCGCCGGACTACTTGAAGAACTCCGGCCACTATCACAAGAACGTCGACGACATGATCCAGTTCAGCAGGAGCCTCGACACCGGGCGCAAGCTCATCGTCGAATACTGGGCCGACGGCCCGTCATCCGAGCTGCCGCCGGGCCACTGGGGACTCTTCGCCCAGTTCGTCTCGCAGCGCGACCACCACACGATCGATCAGGACGCGAAGATGTTCTTCGCGATGCACAACGCGTCGTTCGACGCTGGCATCGTGGCCTGGCACATCAAGCGGAAGTACAACGGCGTGCGTCCCATCACGGCGATCCGTTTCACGAAACAGGGCCAGAACATCTTGGCCTGGGGCGGCCCCGGCCGGCCGATCGAGCACATCTCAGGGGAAAAGTGGTCGCCCTACAACCCCGGCACCAATCTGACGCCATCGTTCCCGGGCTACTTCTCGGGTCATTCGGTGTTCTCACGTTCGAGCGCGACCGTGTTGTGGCTGTTCACGGGCGACGATTTCTTCGGCTTCTCGACCGTCTTGCCGGCGGGCTTCGGTCGCGTGGAGCTGGGGATCCCTCTTGTGCCGACGACATTCTTCTACGGGACGTTCAGCGATGCGGCGAACGAGGCGGGGCTGTCACGTCTCTACGGCGGCATCCACTTCGAGGACGACAACACGACCGCCCAGACCGTGGGCTCTCTCATCGGCCTGCAGGCGTGGGCCAAGGCGTTGAGCTATTTCAACGGGACGGCTCCTTGATCGGGCCTACGACCGGGCGGCCAGCACCTCGCTGACCACGCGTCCGACCTGCTCCATCGTGAAGGGCTTGATGAGAAAGGGCCGCCCGGTATCGTCGAGGAAGCCCTGGGTCTCGGCGCTCATGATGTCGCCTGTCATGAACACGAAGCGGTTAGCCAGCCCGGGATGGGAAGCGAGGGCACGCTGCCAGACGACCTGTCCGTCCACATCCGGAAGACGCAGATCGAGCATGACCAGGTCATAGGCCCATTCTCGCTGGAGCCGCGCCAGTGCCTCTTCGCCAGTCGTCGCCTCCACGACCTGATGGCCGAGGCCATGAATGACCTCGGTGAGCAATCCCCGTAGCGAATCCTCGTCCTCGACCACCAGAACGTCGGCGGCGGCCACGGCCGGTAACGGGTGCGCCGGCGCCTCGGCCGGCGCGGCCTCTGCCTCGTCCCCAATCGGCAGGTACACCGAGAAGCGCGCCCCTGTGCCCCGCAAGTTTTCGGCGTGCATACGGCCCCCATGGGCCTCGACGACGCCAATGGCCAGACTCAGGCCGAGGCCGGTGCCCGAGCCCGCGGCCTTCGTCGTGAAGAACGGATCGAAGATTCGGCCCAGGTGCTCGGAAGGAATGCCGGGGCCGTCGTCCTCGACCTCCACGAGCACTTCGGATCCCCGCGGCACGGATCTCACGGTCAACGTGCCGTGGCCGCGCGCCGTCTTCATGGCGTGAATGGCGTTGCTGAACAGGTTGAGGAAGACTTGCTGAAGTTGGTTGAAATCGGCCCAGATGGGTGCGGCCGGCTCGAGACTGGTGACGAGACGAATCTTGTTGAGCTCGAGTTGCGGCGCCTGAAGATTGAGGGTCGACTCGATGACTTCGCGGAGATCCACCCGCCGCCGCTCGGGAGGATCTCGGCGCGCGAAGACCAGCAGGTCGCGGATGATTCGTGAAGCGCGCGTGCATGCCGTTCCGATGATCTCCACGCGCGCGGTCAGTGACGGGTCCAGGAAGCCCTTGCGCCTGAGGAGCTCGACCGACAGGTGGATCGTGGAGAGCGGGTTGTTGAGCTCGTGGGCCATACCCGACAGCAGCGTGCCGAGGGCCGTGAGCTTATCGGCCTGCATGAGCTGGGCCTGGGTTTCCTGGAGTCGATGCAGGTTGTTTCGGAGCTCGGCATAGACGCGTGCTCTGTCCAGAGCCACCGCGATCTGGTGGACGAGGCTGGTGAGCACGCGTGTTTCCTCGTCGGTGAAGCGGCGAGGTGTCCGGTTGCAGGACATGAGCACACCGAGCGGCTGCTCCTGACCATCCAACCGCGCCATGATGACCGAGCGCACGCCCTGCTTCTCGAGGTCGTTCGTGATAGAGAAGCGTGGTGCAAGTGTGAGGTCCTCGACCTCGATCGTCTCCTCGCGAGCGAGGGCGGACCCGGCGAACGCTTCGATGCCAGCGGTGTCGATCTCCGCGGCATCGCGCCACCAGCCCAGCCCCGCCGCCAGCCGGAGATGACCGCCGGAGCTCACGAACAGAGCCACGCTGTCGGCGTGCAAGAGCTGGTGCGTCGTGTTGACCGCGTCGTCGACAACCTCGGCTTCGGTCGCGGCCTCCAACAGGCGCCGACCAAATCCCTGCAGGGCGGCGTTGTGCGTGGCCTGAAGCGCCAGGCGGTCGAAGGCCCCGGCATTCTCCAGGGCCACGGAGGCCTGGGCGCCGAACGCCGAGAGAAGCTCCACATCCGCTCTGGCGAACGTCCTCGGCTCGCGATAGAGGACCGACAGCGACCCGAACACCTGGCCGCCCTGCGCGAGGAGGGGAACGGCGAGAATGGCGGTCAACTCTTCTCTCGCCAACCGCACCCCGACATGGGCCGGGAGGCGTAGCGCAGCGTCGGTGTGGACGTTCGAGGTCCACACTGGTCGTTGCTCGAGGGCGGCCACGCCCGACGCGCCCCGCCCGATTGGCAGCTCGAGGTCGTTGACACGCAGGCTGGCCGACCCGCAGCTCGTGACGCCGCGCAGCACCTGGGCGCGGGTGTCGAGCCGAAACAGGATCGACGCATCGGCCCGCATGATCGTCAACCCCTTGGCGACAATCGTCCGGATGATCTCGCTCGCGTCGAGGCTGGTGACGAGCGCCTGACCGGCCTGATTGAGCTGTCCCAAATCGCGCAGACGCGCGCGCGCCTCGCTATAGAGCCACACCTGCTCACGCAGCAGGGCGACGAAGATCACGAGGACGCCGATCGGACGCGCGACTCCGGCCAGGTACCAGCTGACGGCGTACCGGTACGGAAACAGCAGGAAGCCGATGAGCCCCAGCACCCAGATGAAGGCCGCCAGCGCCAGAAGGTTCACGAACCCTTGCTGCGAGCCGGACGCCCTCAGGCGACGTCGCCAACTCCAGAGCGCCCACACTGCCACGACTCCGTTGAGTACGCCGCCCGTCCAGACCGCGAACGGCGTGAGCCGGCCCGGTTGCATGACCAGGGAAGGCAGGAGCGGGTGGACGAGGAGCACCACCAGAGCCATGACGGTACAGACAGCGATGCAACCCGCGACGATCGTCCACCGACCGCGATCCGTGAGGGGCAGTTGACGATCGGCGAAGTGAGCGCCGAGTCCGACACCGGTCAGGGCTGCGAGGTAGCTGGCGAAGAAGAGATACGGGGCGACGCCCGGGTCCAGGCTCGGCGTGCCGGGGTAATCGGGCTGCGTCAGGATGTGGCCGGCCGCCAGCAGCGCGGCCACCCAGAGCGACATGCCGATGGCCGCCGACTGGAAGTCCTGGCGCATCCGGTGGCGCTCCAGGCAGAGATAGCCGATGCCAGTGGCCACCAGCACGAACGGTGTGTCGAAGATCGGGACGGCGTATGGGATCGGAAAGCGGTACGGCGCCAGAAAGGAGGTGAAGAGGAGGATGGCCTCGTACGCGAGTCCCAGGGTCGCGACGAGCAGGAGCAGGATCGGGACACGTTGTCCTGGGGCCGGCGAATGGATGGCGTCATCGAGCGATTCGTCCGCACGTCGGAAAATCGGTCGCTCTTTTTTCATCACATCCTCAACGGGGGAACCATTGCGGGTCGGTCCGAAGTCTGGGTGGAACCGAACAGCCGTTCCACGGTGCCAGAGGAATAGCGCTGGTGGACAAATCGGTCAAGTCCAAAGTCACCACGTCTGTTAAGGGCGATCGAATTCTTGACAGGCTGACCGACGAGGCGCTATGAATTCGTTGCGTCGCGGCAGTTCCTCTCACCGGAGGAGGCGGGCTCGGGTGCTGCGGCGGTGACGTCGCCTGTTCGCAGGATGCTGCAATCACGCCTTCAAGGCGCTCGCGTGAGGCGATTCTTCGTGCTCCTGGCGCTCGCTTGCGCCGGGTGCAATCAGGGGGGCCACACCGAGCGGGTGAGCAATCGCGCCGACCTGGGCGCGGTCATCGCCTCGGAGCACCGCACCGACAACGCGTTCCTGACGGCGGCGGACGTCAACGATATCGCGCGCCGGGCGGCCGAAGCAATCGACGCGACGACGATGGTCATCGCGGTCACCGACCGGGAAGGGCAGGTCCTGGCCCTGCTGCGCAAGCCCGATGCGCCGGCGACGGTGATCGGAAACTTCGGAGCGACGGTCGTTGCCAACGACTTTGCCGTCTCGCTGGCTCGGACGGCCTCGTTTTTCAGCAACGACCAGGCGCCGCTCTCGTCTCGGACCGTTCGCTTCATCAGCGGTGTCCATTTCCCACCCGGGATCACGAACAAGCCGAACGGTGCCCTCTACGGCATCGAGAACACGAATCGTGGCTGTCCGCTGACGTCGCCGCCGGCAACGCCGGACTTCAATCCCGGCCAGGCCGTCGCCCCGTCGACATCGCTCAACGGTCTCCCGTGCAACGCCGCCGACGCCCGCGGCTGCGGAACCGGGATCGCGACGGGGAAGCCCGACACGCTCGACAGTGATTTCACGTCGGTGACCGGCGGCGGCGTCCCGATTTTCAAAGACGGCCAGGTCGTCGGTGGTGTGGGTGTCGCGGGCGTCGCGCCCGACCTGGCGGAGTTCGCCGCCTTCGTGGCGAGCATCCCCAGCGGGAGGTTCGGACCGCGCCCGGCCGATCCCGGCGTCATCCTCCTGGACGGAATCCAGCTGCCCTTCGTCGCACAGACGACGCGGCCGCCCGGTTCCAGCACCGGCACGCTCGTGGGCAGCGCGTTCGTGGTCGCGCCCATCGATAGCCCGCGAATGGCCGCCGGTGTTCCCGACGGCTGGCTCGTTGGCCCCGTCGCCAGCACCGAGCTCTCGCAGTCGGACATCACGGTCATCGTCAGCCAGGCCGTGGCGCAGGCCGGCGTGACGCGGGCGGCGATCAGGCTCCCTCTGGGCAGCACGACGCGAATGGTCATCGCGGTGAGCGACCTTCAAGGGGCGATCCGCGGCCTCTTCCGCATGCCGGACTCCACGGTCTTCAGCATCGACGTGGCGGTGGCCAAGGCGCGCAACGTCATCTACTTCAGCAGCTTCAACCGGGTCCCCAGCGATCTGTCCGGAGTTCCGCAGGGGACCGCGGTGACGAGCCGCACGATCGGCTTCGGCGCTCAACCGTTCTATCCACCGGGCATCGACGGAACGCCGCCCGGCCCGTTCTTTCAGCTCTACCTGAACGACGTCGCGACACCGTGCAGGCAGGGAAGCCAGGCTCCGGAGGCGAACCATCAGAGCGGCATCGTGTTCTTCCCGGGCAGCATGCCGCTGTACCTCAACGGTCAGCTCGTGGGTGGGCTGGGGGTG
>Ga0209239_1002016_pt1 | contig 12121 bp, 8 predicted proteins | sample GraSoi013_2_20cm_FD_185824 | JGI IMG/M metagenome (GOLD analysis project Ga0209239, IMG submission 185824) | Grasslands soil microbial communities from the Angelo Coastal Reserve, California, USA - Sample 10_02_2013_2_20cm (SPAdes) (version 2) | ecosystem: Environmental > Terrestrial > Soil >...
CTTCGGCAAGGGCGCAATCGAGGGCGTCGCCGCGCCGGAAGCCGCCAACAATGCCGGCGCGCAGACCAGCTTCGTGCCGATGCTCACGCTCGGCATTCCCTCCAACCCGCTGATGGCCCTGATGATCGGCGCGCTGATGATTCAGGGCATCCAGCCCGGCCCGCAGGTGATGACGAAGCAGCCCGAGCTGTTCTGGGGCGTGATTGCATCGATGTGGATCGGCAATCTCATGCTGATCATCATCAATCTGCCGCTGATCGGCATCTGGGTGTCGCTGTTGCGCGTGCCATACTATATGCTGTTTCCGGCCATCGTCGTGTTCTGCGCCATCGGCGCTTACAGCATCGGCAACAGCCTGTTCGACCTCTGGCCGATGCTGGGCTTCGGCCTCATCGGCTACTTCTTTATCAAGATCGGAGTGGAGCCGGCCCCCTTCGTGCTCGGCTTCGTGCTCGGACCGATGCTGGAGGAGAATTTCCGGCGTGCCATGCTGATTGCCTCGGGCGACGTGTTTGTGTTTGTCGAGCGCCCGATCAGCGCCGTCCTGCTCGGGATCTCTGCGCTGCTGCTCGCCGCCCTCTTGGTTCCCGAGATCCGCCGCAAGCGCGAAGTGCTCAAGGAAGAGTGAATGAGCGCCTGCCGTCGCGCCCGCCGGTTTGAAGGGCTCTCCATTCGCCTGGCGGTTTTCACGCATCTTTGAGCGGCAGCCGTGGCCGCATCGGATCCGAATTCTCAAAACAGCCCGACGATGCGTCCGTCGGCCCCGACATCGATCGAGTCGGCGGCCGGCACCCGGGGCAGGCCGGGCATGGTCATGACCTCTCCGCAGATCGCCACGATGAATTCCGCACCGGCCGAGAGCCGCACTTCGCGCACCGTCACGATGTGATCGCTGGGCGCGCCCTTGCTATCGGCGTTGGTGGTGAAGCTGTACTGCGTCTTGGCGATGCAGACCGGGAATTTGCCGTAGCCCATCTTCTCGAACGAGTCGAGCTGATCGCGCACCGGCTTGGGCACGTCGGTGTCCTTGGCGCGATAGATTTCGCGGGCGATGGTGCGGATCTTCTCGATCAGCGACATGTCGTCCGCATAGAGGAATTTCAGCTTGCTCTTGCCGCTGTCGACGACCTTGAGCACCGCCCGCGCCACGTCGGCCGCGCCCTTGCCGCCCTCGGCCCAGTGGTCAGCCATGATCGCCTCGACGCCCAGCTTCTTGCACGCCTCCTTCACCAGCGCGATCTCCGCGTCGGTGTCGGCGCTGAAGCGATTGATGGACACGACCGGCACGATGCCGAACTTCTGCACGTTCTCGACGTGACGGGCGAGATTGGCCATCCCTGCGCCGAGCGCCTTCAAGTTCTCGCTCTTGAGGTCCTCCTTCTTGACGCCGCCATGCATCTTGAGCGCGCGGATGGTCGCGACGAGCACGACGCAATCCGGCGCAAGCCCGGTCTTGCGGCACTTGATGTCGAGGAACTTTTCGCCGCCGAGATCGGCGCCGAAGCCCGCCTCGGTCACCACATAGTCGCAGAGCTTGAGCGCCGTGGTGGTGGCGAGCACGGAATTGCAGCCGTGGGCGATGTTGGCGAACGGCCCACCGTGGATGAAAGCGGGCGTGCCTTCGAGCGTCTGCACCAGATTGGGCGCGAGCGCCTGCTTCAGAAGCGCGGCCATCGGCCCATGCGCCTTGAGATCGCCCGCACGTACCGGCTTGCGGTCGCGGGTATAGCCAATCACGATTTTCGACAGGCGCTGCTTGAGGTCGTCGAGGTCCTTGGCGAGGCAGAAGATCGCCATCACCTCGGACGCGACCGTGATGTCGAAACCATCTTCGCGCGGAAAGCCGTTGGCGGCACCGCCCAGCGAAGAGACGATCGAGCGCAAGGCCCGATCGTTCATGTCCATCACCCGCCGCCATGCGACGCGTCGGCTATCGATGCCGAGCGCATTGCCCCAATAGATGTGATTGTCGATCAACGCTGCGAGCAAGTTGTGGGCAGTGCCGATGGCATGGAGATCGCCGGTGAAATGCAGGTTGATGTCTTCCATCGGCACGACCTGCGCGTAGCCCCCGCCGGCGGCGCCGCCCTTGACGCCGAAGCAGGGCCCGAGCGAGGGCTCGCGTAGGCACAGCATCGCCTTCTTGCCGAGATGGTTGAGCGCGTCGGTGAGACCGACCGTGGTCGTCGTCTTGCCCTCGCCCGCCGGCGTCGGGGTAATCGCCGAAACCAGGATCAGTTTGCCGTTGGGGCGATCTTGCAGCGACTTGATGAAATCCATCGATACCTTGGCCTTGTAGTGGCCGTAAGGCTCGAGGTTCTCCGCCGCGATGCCGAGCTTTTCGCGCGCGACGTCCACGATTGGCCGCATCTTGGCAGCCTGCGCGATCTCGATATCCGAGCGGGGATTGAGGTGCTGCGAGGCGGTGATCGGGGCCTTGGCGGCGGTGGCTTGGGTCGGAGTCATGCGAGCCTCGTTCCGATGGTGAGCTTGGCGTTGGCGGCGAATTCGCCGGCCGCGACTTTGGGGCCGTCGGCGGTCTTCACGCGCAAAACTTTGATGCGGCCGTCGGCGCAGACGACGGTGAACCCGTCGGCCGCGACCTCGACGATCTCGCCCATCTTGCCGGCGATTCCTTTGGGGTCACGCGCCGGCAAGGGCTTCGATTCGAATACCTGCAGCGCCTTGCCGTCGAGTGCCGTCCAGGCGCCGGGCGCCGGATTGCAGCCGCGGATGAGATTGTGGATCTGCCGCCAAGGCTTGCCCCAGTCGATGCGGCCATTGTCGGGGCCGCAGCGGCCTTCGTACGTCGCCTGCGAATGATCCTGCTTGATGCGCGGCGCCTTGCCGGCCTTGACCAGGTCGACCGCCTCCAGCATCGCCTCGACGCCCATGGGAAACAGCCGGTCGAAATAGACCGAGCCGAGCGAGTCGTCGGGCCCGATGTGGGTCTTCTTCTGCAGCAGCACATCGCCGGTATCGAGCCCATTGTCCGGCCAAAAGATCGACAGCCCGGTTTCGGTCTCGCCTTGGATGATCGGCCAGTTGATGGCGCTCGGGCCGCGATATTTCGGCAGCAGCGAAGGGTGGTATTGGATCGAGCCTTTGGTCGGGATGTTGAGGAACTCCTCCGGCACGAACAGCGTGACGAAGGCCATCACCTGCAGGTCCGGCTTGAGCGCCCTGAACTCTTCCCAGACGTCGGGCTTGCGGTAGGAGGCCGGCTGGTGGACCGGAAGCTTCGCTGCCAATGCCGCCTCCTTGAGCGGATCGACCTTCGCGCCCGGCTTCTCCGGCGCGACATAGGCGGCGACGACATCCTCGCCGCGCTTGAGCAATGCTTCCAACACCGCCTTACCGAACGCCTGCTGGCCGTGCACCACGATACGCATGCAAAGTCCTCTCAACTCTTCCGTCATTCCGGCCGAGCGAAGCGAGAGCCGGAATCCATAGCCACCGTCGGTGGAAACCTCGGTGGGTCCCCGCTTGCGCGGGGACGACAGTGCAGTTTGATCACGCCGCCTCGGCGCGCGCGCCTTTCTCCGGCGCGGTGATCGCGCCCGAGGCCTTGATCTCGGCGATCTCCGCAGCGGTATAGCCGAGCTCCTTGACGAGGATCTCCTCGGTGTGCTCGCCGAGCAGCGGCGAGCGCTTCACTTCCGTGATCGAGTCCGACATCTTGACCGGATTGCCGACCGTCAAATACTTGCCGCGCGTGGGATGATCGACCTCGACCACCGTGCCGGTCTTGCGCAGCGACGGCTCCTCGGCGATTTCCTTCATCGACAGGATCGGCCCGACCGGAATGTCGACCGCGTTGCAGATGTCCATAACTTCGAACTTGGTCTTGGTCATGGTCCATTGCTCGATGGTGTTGAAGATGTGGCGCAGCCGCGGCAAGCGCGCCGGCGGCGTCGCATAGTCGGGATCGGTCTTCCATTCCGGCTTGCCGATGAGGTCGCAGATCGCCTCCCATACCGGCGCCTGGGTGATGAAATAGATGTAGGCGTCGGGATCCTTCTCCCAGCCCTTGCATTTGAGGATCCAGCCGGGCTGGCCGCCGCCGGAGTCGTTACCCGCGCGCGGCACCGCCGACCCGAACGGGATGCCCTCGCCGTACTGGCTGTACTCGGTGAGCGGACCGTGCGCCAGGCGCTGTTGATCGCGCAGCTTGACGCGCGCGAGGTTGAGCACGCCGTCCTGCATGGCGCAGAGCACGCGCTGTCCGCGTCCGGTGCGGATGCGCTGGTAGAGCGCGCTGACAATGCCGAACGCGAGGTGCAGTCCGGTGCCGCTGTCACCGATCTGCGCGCCGGTGACGAGCGGCGGGCCGTCGCGGAGGCCGGTGGTGGAGGCAGCGCCGCCGGCGCATTGCGCGACGTTCTCGTAGACCTTGCAGTCTTCGTAGGGGCCCGGGCCGAAGCCCTTGACCGACGCCACGATCATGCGCGGGTTGGTCTTGTGGACGTGTTCCCAGGTCAGCCCCATGCGGTCGAGCGTGCCGGGGGCGAAATTCTCCACCAGCACGTCGCAGTGCTTGATCAGCCGGTCGAGGATTTCCTTTCCCTTGGGATGCTTGGAGTCGATGGTGATCGAGCGCTTGTTGCCGTTGAGCATGGTGAAGTAGAGGCTGTCGGCGCCTTTGACGTCGCGCAGCTGGCCGCGCGTGATGTCGCCGACGCCGGGGCGCTCGACCTTGATCACGTCGGCGCCCATATAAGCCAAAAGCTGCGTGCAGGTCGGGCCCGCCTGCACATGGGAGAAATCGAGAATGCGCACGCCGTCGAGCGCCTTGCCGGCGGCGCCCCATGATTTGATGCTCGGCCGCGGCAGGCCGCTCGCGGGCTTTTTTGCCTTTAGCTTCACCACCTTTTTCGCCGCAGGCTTGGATTTGACCTTGCCTTTGGCTTTCGCCGTCCTGGATTTCCTCGTTGCCATTTTCGATCTCCGCTGATTTCCACTGGGCCCGCACAAAGCGGGAATGCGTGCTCGCTATTTCTTGCGAACGACGCTTTGCGGGTTGAGGTTGCCGATGCGGCCGCTCTCGCTGCCGGCGGCCGGATCGATCACCGCGTTAATGAGAGTCGGCTTGCCGGAATCCATCGCCTTGTTCACGGCGCGGCTCAACTCGTCGGGAGTCGTCACGTGGACGCCAACTCCGCCGAATGCTTCGATGATGTTGTCGTAGCGCGCGTCTTTGACGAAGGCGGTCGTCGCAGGGTCGGAACCGCCCGTGGGGTTGACGTCGGTGCCGCGATAGATGCCGTTGTTGTTGAAGACGACGATGCAGACCGGAAGGTTGTAGCGGCAAATCGTTTCCACCTCCATGCCGGAGAAGCCAAAGGCGCTGTCGCCTTCGACTGCCAGCACGGGGCTGCCGGTCTCGACCGCCGCGGCGACGGCAAACCCCATACCGACGCCCATGACGCCCCAGGTGCCGACATCGAGGCGCTTGCGCGGCTTGTACATGTCGATGACGCCGCGCGCGAGATCGAGCGTATTGGCACCTTCGTTGACGAGAATCGCATCCGGCCGCTCTTTGATGATGGTGCGTAGCGCACCGAGCGCGCTGTGGAAGTCCATCGGCGCCGTATTCTTCATGAGCCGCGCCGCCATCTTGGCGATATTTTCTTCTTTGCGCGCGTTGACCGCGGAGACCCAGTCGGCCGGCGGAGCCGGCCATTTGCTGTCCATGGCTTCAACGAGCGCGGATACGCAGGATCCGATATCGCCGACCAGCGGAGCGACGATCGCGACATTGCTGTCCATTTCCTTGGGCTCGATGTCGACCTGGATGAACTTCTTCGATCCGGGTTCACCCCAGGTCTTGCCCTTGCCGTGCGACAGAAGCCAGTTGAGGCGCGCGCCAATCAGCACAACGACGTCGGAGTCTTTGAGCACGGTCGAGCGCGCCGCGCCCGCCGACAGCGGGTGCGTGTCAGGCAGCAGGCCCTTGGCCATACTCATTTGCAGGAAAGGAATGCCGCTCTTTTCGACCAGCGCGCGGATCGCGTCATCGGCCTGCGCGTAGGCCGCGCCTTTACCGAGAATGATCAGCGGGCGCTTGGCGCCCTTGAGCACATCGAGGGCGCGCTTGACGGCGGACGGAGCCGGAAGCTGCGCCGGTGCCGGGTCGATGACCTTGACGAGCGACTTGGCTCCGGCCTCGGCGTCCATGACCCGAGAGAACAGCTTGGCCGGCAAATCGAGGTAGACGCCACCGGGACGGCCGGATACGGCCGCGCGGATCGCGCGCGCAACGCCGATGCCGATGTCTGCCGCATGCAGCACGCGGAAGGCCGCCTTGCACAGGGGCTTGGCGATGGCCAGTTGGTCCATCTCTTCGTAGTCGCCCTGCTGCAGGTCGACGATCTCGCGCTCGGACGACCCACTGATCTGGATCATCGGAAAGCAATTGGTCGTGGCATTGGCCAGCGCGGTGAGGCCGTTGAGAAAGCCGGGAGCCGAGACCGTGAGGCAGATGCCGGGCTTCTTGGTCAGGAAGCCGGCGATTGCAGCCGCATAGCCGGCGTTCTGCTCGTGCCGGAACGAGATGACGCGCATGCCTGCGGCCTGCGCCATGCGGCCCAAGTCGGTGATCGGGATCCCGGGCACGCCATAAATCGTGTCGATGCCATTGAGCTTGAGCGCGTCGATGAGGAGGTGGAAGCCATCCGTCAGCTCCCGCTCTGTGTCGTCCGCGGCTGTGGTCGCGGGCTTGGTTCTCACTGCTGCGTCAGCCATGGGAATCCTCCCTGGAACCTTTGTTGGTATCAGTCCAAGTAGTCTGCGTATTTCGCAACGTGATCGGCGAGGCCGAGGGCGTGGCCGCGCACCAACTCCTCGGCACGCTTGGTGTCGCGCGCCTCGAGCGCCTCGATGATGCTCAGATGGTCGCGGATCGAGCGGTCGGCGCGGTCCTGCTCGCCGATGGTCTTGCGCCGGATCATGCGCATGTGGGTGAACAGATTCTCCGCGAGCGAGATGAGCACGCCGTTGCGGCTCATGCGGATGATGGTCTGATGAAACTCGATGTTGACCTCGGAATATTCATCGAGTCTTGCGTGCAGCTCGCCGTTCTCGAATTTCGCAAACATGGTGCGCAGCGACGCGATCTCCTCGGCGCCGGCATTCTCGGTGATGAGCCGCGCCGCCATGCTCTCGAGCGCAGCCCACGCGGTGATCATTTCGATCACCTCTCGCTTGGTTTTGCGAACGACATAAATTCCCCGCCGTGGCACCGCGCGCACAAAGCCTTCGCGCTCGAGCTGCGCCATGGCTTCGCGCACCGGCGTGCGGCTGATGCCGAAATCCAACGCGAGGCGGCGCTCGTCGAGCCGGATGTCGGCGCGGCTGCGATAGACGTCCATGGCCACGATGGCGTCCTTGAGCGCGGCATAGGCCCGGCTCTTGAAGCTCTCGGGACTGCCGATCGGCTCGACGCGCGGAGATACCGCCGCGCCTGCGGGATGAAGCGCGGTTCGCGCCCTGACACTGGCTAAACGAGGGCGACGGCTACCGGTACTCATGGCTGGTATACAATATTCCAGGAGCCCGGGGGTGCGCAATGGGCGGCTGTTGAACCCTCCGTCGTGGGCAACGGAAGGTAGCCGATGCCGATCCGGAGACCTTTGTCCGGCGCGCTACAGCGCCGGGCGGGTCCGCAGCCGCGTGAACGCGTCCTGAATCAGCGGCCAGAACAAGGCGATGAGGCCCAGCGCCATGATGGCGCTGACAAGCCCATTGGAGAAGAAGATGCCGAGGCTTCCCTGGGAGGACAGGAGCGATTGCCGGAACGCCTCCTCCGCCTTGTCGCCGAGCACGATCGCCAACACGAGGGGCGCCAACGGATAGTTGCACTTCTTCAAGACGTATCCGACCACGCCGAAGACCAGCATCATGACCACGTCGAACGTGGAATTATGGACGCTGTAGGCGCCGATCGCACAGAACATCAAGATGATCGGCGCGATGATGGCGAAGGGAATGCGCAGGATCGCCGCAAACAGCGGCACGCAGGTGAGCACGACCAGCAATCCGACGACGTTGCCGAGATACATCGAGGCGATCAGACCCCAGACGAACTCCTTCTGCTCGACGAACAACAGCGGTCCCGGTTGCAGACCCCAGATCAGGAGTCCGCCGAGCAGCACCGCCGCGGTCGGCGAGCCTGGCACACCGAGTGACAGCATAGGCAGCAGCGCCGAAGTGCCGGCGGCGTGCGCGGCCGTTTCCGGCGCAACCACGCCCTCGATCTCGCCGCGGCCAAACCGATCGCCGTGCTTCGACACGCGCTTGGCGATGCCGTAGCTCATGAACGAGGCCGGCGTCGCGCCGGCGGGACTGATGCCCATCCAGCAGCCGATCACGCAGGAGCGGAGCGACGTCATCCAATAGCGCGGAAGCTCCGCCCAGGTCTTGAATACGACCTTCGGATTGATCCCGGCCGCGCCCCCCTTGAAGCTCAGTCCTTCCTCGATGGTGAGCAAGATCTCGCCGATGCCGAACAGGCCGATGACTGCGATGAGGAAGTCGAACCCGTTGAGCAATTCGGTGAAGCCGAAGGTCAGCCGCAGCTGGCCGGTCATGCTGTCCAATCCGACCGCGGCGAGCGCAAAGCCGATCATCATCGAAGCCACCGTCTTGAACGGCGGCTCCTTGCTCAATCCGACGAAGCTGCAGAACGCCAGAAAATAGACCGCGAATTTCTCGGCCGGCCCGAATTGCAGCGCAAATTTGGCGACCAGAGGGGCAACAAGCGTGATCATGATCACTGCGAACAGCGCACCGACGAAGGACGAGGTGAAGGCGGCGGTGAGCGCCTCGCCCGCCCGGCCCTGCTGCGCCATTGGATGCCCGTCGAAGGTGGTCGCCACCGACCACGGCTCGCCGGGAATATTGAACAGCACCGACGTGATGGCGCCGCCGAACAGCGCGCCCCAGTAGATGCATGACAGCATGATGATCGCCGAGGTCGGCGACATGGAGAACGTGAGCGGCAGGAGGATCGCAACGCCATTGGCGCCGCCGAGACCGGGCAACACTCCGATAATGACGCCGAGCACGATGCCGACGAGCATCACCAGCAGGTTGAACGGCTGGATGACGACGGCGAAGCCGTGAAACAGATTGGCGATCTCTTCCATCTAACGGTCTCGCGGTGATTCAACCATGTCGGGCCGATCCGATTGCCGTCAAAATCCGAGATAGTCCTCGATCGGCCCCTTGGGCAAAGGCACGAGGAACCATTTTTCGAAAATGAGAAAGGTCACGACCGGCACACCCACCGCGACCGCGGCGATCCTCCCCCATCCGTATTTGCCAAGCCATCGCATAAACACGGCAATGAGGAGTATGGACGCGACATAGATGCCAATCCACGGCACCAGCGCCACATAGATCGCGGTCGGCACCAGCATGGCCATCACCTGTCTGAGCTGGCCCCAGTCCGCGAACAGCTGATGATTGGGTGGCCGGGAAATGACCGCGCCGAAGTTGACGATGCTCGCGCCCAGGATCACCAGCGCCACGTAGAACGGAAAGAACCCGGGTCTCGGCCCTTCCGCTCCCCACCCGACGCCGGCCCGGAGGCTGCCGGCGATCACGATCAGCGCGAAAGCGGCCACGAATACGGCGACGCCCAGTTCGACCGCGCGATGACTCGGCCCGCCGGCGCGGGCGCCCTGGGAATGTTCATCCATCAATTATTCATCCGCAACGGGTGTGCGCGCCGCCTGCGGATATTCAAGTCCGCGAGGCGGCGGCGACCGCGTTCATTGTCCGGCGAGGAACCCCGCTTCCTTCATCAGCGCCTGGTGGCGTTTGTCTTCGTTCTCGACCCACTTGGCATACTCGTCGCCGGTCATGAAGGTGGTGTTGAACGCTCCCTCGTTCATCAACGTCTTCCACTCGGGGGTCTCGCGGACCTTCTTGAGCAGGTCGACGTAATAGGCGATTTGATCCTTGGTGGCGCCGGGCACCGTGAAAATGCCTCGCAGCATCAAATACTCGACGTCGAGGCCCTGCGACTTGCAGGTCGGAATATCGCTCCACGACATGTTGCTGGCGATTTTCTCCGTGTAGGGAAGAGGCTTGCCGTCGAAGACGCAGAGCGGACGAACCGCGTTCGCCCGCCACTGGGCCACCGCCTCGATCGGATTGTTGACGGTCGAATCGACATGCTTGCCGACGAGCTGCACCGCCACCTCGCCGCCGCCGCGGAAGGGGATAAAAGAGAACTTGGCACCGGTTGCCTTCTCGATTGCAACCGTGATGATTTGGTCTTCCTGTTTGGAGCCGGTGCCGCCCATCTTGAACTTGCCGGGCTCTTTCTTCACCGCGTCGATGTATTCCTTCACCGATTTGTACGGCGTGTCGGCGTTCACCCAAAGGACGAACTCGTCGAGCGCCAACATTGCGACCGGAGTCATGTCCTTCCAGCTGAAGGGAATGCCGGTCGCGAGAGGAGTCGTGAAGAGGTTCGACAGCGTGATGATGAGCTTGTGCGGATTGTTGCGCGCGCCCTTCACGTCGAGGAAGCCCTCGCCTCCGGCTCCGCCGGACTTGTTGATCACCACCAGGGGCTGCTTCATCAAGTTGTGTTTGGTGACGATGCCCTGGATGGTACGCGCCATCTGATCGGCGCCACCACCGGTGCCGGCCGGCACAATGAATTCTACCGGCCGCGTGGGCTCCCACGCGGCGAGTGCCGCAGCCGGCACAAAGGCTTGCGCGATCCACAGCGCGGCGACCGCGCCGAGGCTCGCATGTCCAATTGCTCGCATTGACGTTCCTCCTTGAGCTGTTTTTTCGCGCCCCGCTACAACTGTTGGCCTTGTACCATCAATAAACCCCGCGCCAACCGCAATGAGTTGCATCCATAACTCGATTTTTTTGGTAAATCGCATGCCGCACTGAACAAAGCTAGCCCCGGGGTCGAGGGGACAATGCACGGAATCGCGGCCCGGCGGGCGAGACGTGGTGCCGCACCTCACTCGCTTGTGCGGCGCAACATCGGTTGTTCAAATACGCGCGATGTGGCTGACGTTGGATGGCCGGCCGCGCGCCGCGCCGGTCGCGATCTATTTCAGCAGTTGCGGCAGCGTGATGCGGTAGACCAGGATCATGGTGTCGATCTCAAGTCCGCTCGGATCCTTGTAGGCCGTCCCCGCCTGGTAACCGTTCTGAGTGATAAAATCGTTGTCGTTGGTGACGAACAGAAAGTAATCGTTGGGATTGGCGGGATCGAGCGCCGGCACCAGCGCCATGCCTTCCCACTTTTCCGAAAGGTTGTTGCGATCGTTCGGCTCGCCGTTGTGCAATCCGAACTTCTGCAATTCCGCCGTCTCGTTGATGTCGATGTAGGGCGTCAGCGTCGCGGGCACGACCCCGTCCACGAGCTTGCCGTTGGGCGCGACCGGCACCGTGCCGTCGTACCGTGAGCCCGCGATGTTGGTCGCCCACGAGGTATCGAGGAGGTCGATGCTGCGATAGCGTGAGGTCGCGCTGTCGGTACCGAAGCCGTTGTTGGCGTCGCGGCAGAGCAGGAGGAAGAACGTCTCGTCGAGCGCGAGCAACTCGCTCTGAGCGGCAACCCGCTGTTGGCCGTCCGCGGTCTCGAACACCGGCAACGGGACGAGATGCTCGCGCGCGAGCTTCGGCCGCTCGAGATCGCTGATGTCGTAATAGAGAAGGCGGCTATAGCGCCGCGTTTGCGGCGAAGCGCCGCCGTCCTGGCGGGTCGCGCTCTGCAACGCAACGACCAGGAATTTGCCGCCCGGGGTCAATGTCAGACCTTCGAAACCTTGGTTGTTCTGGCGGCCAGTGTCCGGGTTCGCCGGCTCCGGCGCCTTGGCACCCGGACCGGGATTATTGGAGCTGAACTGATCCTTGCCCTTGCGTTTGGGCAGGAAGGCTTCGGGCGGCCTGATCGCCGCCAGCAGGCGGCCGGTCGGCGCGAAGCGATAGACGTAAGGGCCGTATTCGTCGCCGATGAAAAAACTGCCGTCCGGCAACAGCGCCAGCGACTCGCTATCGATGCTGACGTGGCCGTTCGACGCCTGCGGCAGATCCGGCAGACCGTTCGCGGCGCGGCGGATGCCGTCGGGATCGAGTCCGGTGA
>Ga0209239_1002021_pt1 | contig 12116 bp, 11 predicted proteins | sample GraSoi013_2_20cm_FD_185824 | JGI IMG/M metagenome (GOLD analysis project Ga0209239, IMG submission 185824) | Grasslands soil microbial communities from the Angelo Coastal Reserve, California, USA - Sample 10_02_2013_2_20cm (SPAdes) (version 2) | ecosystem: Environmental > Terrestrial > Soil >...
TCGACATTCCTGCGGTCGCCGCGATCGCGCATGAAGAGAAATTGCCGCTCCTCGTCGATGCGACCTTCACGACCCCGTATCTGCTCAAACCCTTCGACCACGGCGCCGACCTCGTCTACCACTCGGCCACCAAGTTCCTCGGCGGCCACGGCGTGGCGATCGGCGGAGTGCTCGTGGACGGGGGCACGTTCGACTGGGAAGCCTCGGGAAAATTTCCGGAGCTCGCCGAGCCCTACGCGGGCTTCCACGGCATGGATTTCCAGGAGGAATCCAGCGTCGCGGCCTTCCTCCTGCGCGCGCGACGCGAAGGCCTGCGGGACTTCGGCGCCTGCATGAGCCCGGCGAGCGCGTTCCAGATCCTCCAGGGCATCGAGACGCTGCCGCTCCGGATGGAGCGGCACGTGGAGAACACGCGCACGCTGATCGACTTCCTCGGGGGGCAGGCCGCGGTCGAATCGATCGCCTATCCCGAGCTGCCTTCGCATCCGGACCACGCTCTCGCGAAGCGGCTTCTCCCGCGCGGCTGCGGCGCCGTGTTCAGCTTCAACCTGAAAGGCGACCGGGCCGCCGGCCGGCGCTTCATCGAGGCGCTGAGAGTCTTCTCGCACCTCGCCAACGTCGGCGATGCGAAGTCGCTGGTGATCCACCCGGCGAGCACCACGCACTTTCGCATGAGCGACGCGGCGCTCGCCGAAGCGGGAATCGGCCCGGGCACGATCCGCCTGTCGATCGGGCTCGAGGATCCCGAGGATCTCATCGACGATCTCGCGCGAGCCTTGAGCGCCGCCAAGGCCTGAGGATGGAGCTCCGGGTCGCGGGCAATTGCGCCTACGCCTACACCGGCGGGAAGAGCTTCGACCCGAAACTGCGCGCGGTCCTCTTCATCCACGGCGGCGAACAGGACCATTGCGTCTGGGTGCTGCAGTCGCGTTATCTCGCGCACCACGGCTACGCCGTGCTCGCGGTCGATCTGCCGGGGCACGGCCGGAGCGAAGGCCCGCCGCTCGCGCGCATCGAGGACATGGCCGAGTGGATCACGGCTGTGCTCGATGCGGCAGGAGTGAAGGCCGCGGCGCTCGTCGGCCACAGCATGGGCTCGCTCGCCGTACTGGAATGCGCGGCGCGCTTTTCCGAACGCGTCTCACGCATCGCCCTGCTCGCCACCGCGTTCCCGATGCGCGTCTCGCCCGATCTCCTCGAGGCGACGAAAAGCAAAGAGTCCGACGCGCACGGCATGATCAACGCCTGGTCTCACTCCGCCTGCGCGCACTACCCGAGCAATCCGGGGCCGGGGTTCTGGGTGATCGGCGGGAACCTGCGGCTGATGCAGCGGCAGAAGCCGGGGGTGCTGCACGCCGACTTCGCCGCCTGCGACGGATACAAGGCGGGATTCGAGCGCGCCGCGCAGGTGAAATGCCCCGCGCTGTTCCTGCTCGGCGCGCGCGATGCGATGACCCCGGCGCGCGCGGGACGGGACCTCGCGAGGGCGGTTCCGAATTCGACCGTGGTGACGCTGGCCTCCGCCGGCCACAACCTCATGGGCGAAAAGCCGGACGAAGTGCTCGATACGCTGGTCGAATTTCTCCGCGCCTAGGCTGCGGTACACTTCGCGCATGACTGCGCGATGCATGGTTCTCGCTTCTCTGCTGATCGTTCCGATTGCGGCCTTCGCGCAGAACGCTGTGCCGGACTACGCGTGGATAGGCGCCGGCGTGCGCACGCGGCCCGCGTACGACGGCTCGGCCGCACAGCGAATCGATTTGATTCCGACGGTGAGATATTACGGCAAACCCTGGTTCGCGCGCACCACCCAGGGAATCCTCGAGGGCGGCGTCAGGACGGCACTCGCGCGAGACCTCGTTATCGGAGCGCAGCTCGCCTACGAAGGAGGGCGCCTCGCGAGCGAATCGGATTTCTTGAGGAGCAACAACGTCCCGGACATCAAGCCCGGCGCTTCGGTCGGCCTGCACGTCGAATGGGACCAGAAGCTCGGCCCGGTGCCGGTCACGCTGCTCGCGCGCGGGCGCCACTTCATCGACAGCGATCGCGGCGCGCAGGCCGATGTTCGCCTCACCACGGGAGTCTACGCCAGCGGCACGATCACCGCCGCCGTTTTCATCCAAGGCACCTGGGCCGATTCAAAATCGAACCAGTCGTTCTACGGCATCGCGGGGAGCGGCCCGCTGTTTGCGACCGGCGGCTTGCTCTGGGGCGTCGATCTCAGCCGGGAATGGATCGTCGTCGGCAACCTGGAGGCGCGGCGCCTGCACGGCGACGGCGCGCGCAGCCCGCTCGCGGAGCGCACCTCGAACCACTACGCGAGCGCGAGCCTCGCGTACCGGTTCTGACGCGGGCGACATGGTCGACGAGCTGGCGCACGCGCTATTCCCCCAGGGCTCGTTCCTGGGCCCTTTCCTGAACGCAACGGCGATCTATGGAATCCGCTACGTGCTGCTCGCCGGCATCGCGTTCTTCGCCGGGTACGCGATGCGCCGCGAGGGCAAGCTCCAGAGCGCGATGCCCCGCGGCGCGCAAATCCGGCGCGAGATCGGCTACTCCGCCATGACCGTTCTCGTCTTCGGCCTCGTCATCGGGGCAATCTCGGGCTACGGCATCGCGCCCTACACGCTCGTCTATTTGGACGTCGCCCGGTACGGCTGGGCGTATTTCTGGCTCAGCATCGCGCTCGTGATCCTCGCACACGATGCCTACTTCTACTGGACGCACCGGCTGATGCACACGCCGGCGCTGTTCCGGATATTTCACGGCGTGCACCATCTCTCGAGAAATCCCACGCCCTGGACCGCGTACGCGTTTCACCCCCTCGAATCGGTGGTCCAGGCGCTCGGCCTGGTGGTGATCATCTTCATCATCCCTTTGCATCCGACGGCGCTCTTGATCTTCCACACGATCTCGACTGCGATCAACGTATATGGACATCTGGGCTACGAGCTCTATCCGAGAGGATGGCCGCAACACCCGCTGGGGCGCTGGATCAATACTTCGGTGGCGCACAATGCCCATCACGACCAGGCGCGCTACAACTACGGCTTTTATTTCCTGTTCTGGGACCGGTGGATGGGAACGCTCGATCCGTCCTACGAAGCGAAGTACCGCGAAAAGGTTCGCGGCGTAGCTGCTTGGACACGCATTTGAAGGAGCCGCTCAACTTATGTAGACTTATTGTCTCAGAGCCGAGCTGAAGAAGCGGACGCCTTCTCCTCGGCCTAAATACAGGGTCCGCAGGGAGACTTCCATGCTTCGCAAATTCAAGGCGGAAAAAGGGTCTACTACATATCGGCAGGTCGCGGCGCTGCTCTTCGCTTTTCTTTGGGGATGCGGCGGGGGCGGCGGTGGTGGGCCGGCCGGATTGACGCCACCCCCCAGCACTCCGGTTGCCGTCACGGCAGCCAACGCGACGCAAGTCAGCGCAACAGCGCTCAAACCCGCGGTGGGCGGCGGCGGAGCGCTGGGTACAGCCTCCGGGGTCGAGACGACCGCGGCACCGCAGCCGCGCGCAGTAACGCGCGCGCTCCTTGCGGTCTCTCGCGACTCGAAGACACAACTCTCCGCTTCGCAGAGCGTCGTGGCCGCGGCGGCCAATACGACCCCATGTCACATTGATGGCACGAAAACTGTGGACATCAGCGCGGACGGCACGTCGGGGACGATCACCTTCAACGCGTGCTCCGAGGTCGCGGGCGAGACAATCAGCGGCTCGGCTTCCGCGACGGGAGTCTCCGTCGCGCCGGACCGAAGCCGTTTCTCCGGGAACTTCAGGGTCGATCTCACGTTCACCGCGAACGGATTCGCGCCGTTGCGCGTCGTCGGCAGCTTCTCGATCGACGAGACCTGCACCAATTTCTCGACCGGCGATTGCACCGACAACTTTAGCGGGACCAGCCTGGGCGCCCAGCAGGGCAACCAAACCTGGTTCATCACCAACTTCACGATCACCGAAACATTCGTTTCCAGCACCCAGATCACTACCACCACCGCCCACTACACGGTGTCGAGCACGGCCCTGAACGGCTCCGTGGCTGTGAGCACGAGCACGCCGCTGCAGATGCTGGCGGGTGACCGGCACCCGCGAGCCGGCGTCGTGGTCGCCACCGGCAGCAACAACAGCAAAGCGAAGGTAACGGTGATCGGCAGCGATCCGACCGCCCCCGCTCAGGTTCAGATCGAGGTCGACGCGAATGGCGACGGTACGTACGAGAGTTCTACCCTCTACCCGTGGAGCACGCTGGACGCCCTGTAAGGGCCGGTCGCTAAAGACTCACAGCAGTCCTGGGAGGGCGCGGGTCAAACCCGCGCCCTCTTTTCAATCCCGCAGCTCGAGCAGCACCGGCTGATGGTCGGAGGCGTCGGTCTCGCCGTTGACCACAACGTCCGCGACGCGGTGGGCCAAATCCTCCGTGACGAAGATGAAATCGCAGGCGAAGGGCGGCCCCGGCCACTGCAGCTTGTCGTGCACGCCGATCGTGGGCGCGTGCGCTTTTCGCGGATGGGAGAGCTGCCATGCGTCACGGTACGCGGGAACCCCGGGGGCGAGAGGCGATTGCAGGTGCCGATGCAGCGCATCGTCCGGCGGGAAATTGAAATCCGCGGTGAGAATGGCCGAAGCGGGTCGAGGCATCGTTCGATACGGGCCCTCCTTCGCGGGGACTGGCGCGGCCGCGTGGCCCGCGGCTTCGATCTGCAGCTCGCGCAGCGCCTCGACCTGGGCCGCGCGCTGCTTCACCGAGTAGTACTCGAGGTGCGTCGTGGTCACGCGCAGGGGCCCGGAAGCCGACTCGAGCACGACTTCGAGCGCCGAGCGCTGCATGCTGGTCGCCGAAGGATCCGCCGGCCAGGGCAGGAGGCGCCGGAATACCTGCAGGACGGGAAGGCGCGTGATGATCGCGTTGCCGAATTCGCGCCGGTCGCCGTGCGAAGCAGGCACATCCGTGGCGACAGCCTTCACGACGGTGTAGCGCGGGAACAGCCCCGCGAGCGCTTCATACTGGTTCTCGCCCGAGCTTCCCGCGAGGTCGGGGTAGTTGCTCGCGATCTCCTGAAGGCACAGCACGTCGAAATCGGCCATCTCCCTCGCGACCCTGCCGATGCGCGCCGGGTCGACCCGGCCGTCGCAGCCGCGGCACCACTGGATGTTCCAGCTGATGAGCTTCATCGATCTGCTGCGCTTCCCGAGGCGTTTGTTAATATGGCCCTCTCTCGCGATGAATTTTACAGGACGAGCCGTGAAACGAAATCTTCCCAGTGTGGCTCTGCGAGCCGGCCTGGCGTGCGTCGCATTCGCCCTCGCGCAAGCAGCGTCCGCCCAACGCCTGCCGCTCGAGCGCATCAAGCTTCCGCCCGGCTTCGAGATCAGCGTCTTCGCCGAAAACGTTCCCGGCGCGCGCTCGCTCGCGCTGGGCAGGAACAACGTGCTCTTCGTCGGCACCCACGCCGACCGCGTATACGCCGTGCGCTATCGCGACGCAAAGGCGACGCAGGTGCTCACCATCGCCTCGGGCCTCAACATGCCGAACGGCGTGGCGCTCAGAGATGGGGCGCTCTACGTGGCGGAGGTGAACCGCATCCTGCGCTTCGACGATATCGAGGCGCAGCTCGAAGGGCGACCGAAACCCGCGGTCGTGACCGACCGCTTTCCGCGCGAAACGCACCACGGCTTGAAGTTCATCCGCTTCGGGCCGGACGGCTGGCTCTACGTTCCGGTCGGAGCGCCGTGCAACATCTGCGAACCCGATCCGCGCCACGGGATGATCTCGCGCATCCACACCGACGGGTCGGGTTACGAAGTGTTCTCCCGCGGCGTGCGCAACTCGGTGGGTTTCGACTGGGATCCGCGCACCAGGGAATTGTGGTTCACCGACAACGGCCGCGACATGCTGGGCGACGAGCTGCCTTCTGACGAGCTGAACCACGCGCCCAAACCCGAGATGCACTTCGGCTATCCCTATTGCCATCAGGGCGACACCGCCGATCCGGAACTCGGACGCAAGCGCTCGTGCTCGGAATTCTCGCCGCCCGCCGTGAAACTGGGGGCCCACGTGGCCGTGCTCGGCATGCGCTTCTACACCGGCGCGAGCTTCCCCGCCGAGTACCGCAACAACATCTTCATGGCCGAGCACGGCTCATGGAACCGCTCGAAGAAAATCGGCTACCGAGTCGCGCGCGTGGTCGTCGAAGGCAGCCGCGTGCTCAAGCACGAAGTGTTCGCCGAGGGCTGGCTGCAAGGCGAGTCGGTCTGGGGCCGGCCGGTGGACATCGAGGTGATGCCCGACGGATCGCTCCTCGTGTCGGACGACCACGCGGGAGCGATTTACCGAATCGCGTACCGCGGGCGATAGCGCCGGGCGCTACTTCGGGGTGCGCAGGTACTCGATGATCTCGGGATAGGCGCTTTCGATGCGCGCGTCGGCCTGCAATGCCGCTAGAGCGTCGGCGATGTCCGTTCCCGCTTTCGCGCGGTAGAGCACGGTCTGAAGTTGCGGATACTCCTTGCCTTTCTCGAGCCCGTGGCTGCTCGCGATGGCCGCCGCGTCCGCCAGGCTCTTCGGCTTCACCACCAGCGTCCCGGTCAGCACGCCGAACGTCCCCGTCCGCGCGTTCACCACGGTCGGGTAGACGGTCGCTCCCGCGACGCGCTCGACAAACGCCGGCTTCTGCTGGGTGGAACGGAACAGCACGAGCCTCCCCTTGGTCTCGAGGATCTGCGCACCGCCCTCGCCGACGCGCGCGAGCGCTTCCTGCGGCGTCTCGGCCGAAGCCTCGTGCTCCACCGCGTGCACCTCAGGCAGGAAGCGATACTGCCCGCGGCTGCCTAGTATCTGCTTGCCTTTCTGCAGCGTCTCGAGCATCGCGGCGCGCTCCGCTGCGGTCCTGGCGCGTTCGCGCGATTCCTGCGCCGGCGCGGCCGCGGCCGCGGCCGCGAACATGAGACAGAGGGCAACAATCTGAACGTTCATGTCTGTGCCTCCGAGACTTTTAACCTGCGTCCAGTCGATCTAGTGCCCGAAAACGCGAATGCTCCAGCCGGTCAGAGTGCCCGCGGTCGTGTTGATGCCCGACCCGTCGACCACTTTGATGGTCCATACGCCGGAGGGATTTTCTCCGTAGAACGCATTGCTGAGGAGCACCATGCCGTTCAGATTGGCAGAACCGGAAAATCCGTCGCGAATGGTCTTCAGCACGCTTGTCGTATTCGATGGCGATTTCAATTCGATGCCGAGATCCCCGGTCGCCGGATGTGTTGCTGTAACGCTGATCTGCACGGCTTCGATGACGTGCACCGGGTTGGCGGGCACCGTCAGGGTACTCGGCGCACTACCCGTCGCGCTGTTGTCCGGGATCACAATGTTGATCGTGCCGCTTGAAATAAGTCCGGTGTTCGATAGCGTTCCGAGCTGACCCAGCGTGTAAGCTCTCGCCAGGTTGACCGCAGCCGAGGCATCCACCATGCCGAATCCGTACCAGTTGTGGAACTTGAAACCTGCGGCGTTGGCGGTCCAGCCTGGCTCCGCGACATACGGTCCGTTGGAGAGCGTGATGTTGACAGGAGCGCGTGTGGCATCGATCTGCCTCGCGGTCGAAGCGAGAATGTGTTTGACGTCACGCCATGTCAGCGCGGGGTTCGCCTCAAGGATCAGCGCGATCGCGCCCACGGTCACCGGGGTCGCGGAGGAAGTGCCGTTCATTCCGTTCGTGTAGTTGCAGGAAGTATTGGGCATGCCGCCGTTGTCGAAGCTGCTTCCGTTGTTCACGGTCGTCGTGGAATAACCTGTCGTGCAGCCCGACTGATCGGTAGTGACCATTGCGGGGGCATAAACCGGCGCGGTGAACCTGGGGTCAAGCGCGGCATTTCGCCCGAATTCCCCGCCGGGCGCGCTTACCCAGATCGCTGAACCTGCCGTGGAGTAAGTAGCTCGTACGCCACTTGCGTTCGTCGCGCCGACTACGATTTGATACGGAAGGGTGTTGTCAGGATCGAAATTCGCATTTTCGCAGGACAGACCCGTAAATGTTCCATTTGCCAAAGACTGCGTGGCTTTCGCTTGGTCGCAGTTGCCCGATACACCTATGTCGCGAAATCCATTGCCTGCGGCCTTGACATAGAGCGCGCCTTTGCCCCCACGAAGATGGGTGACACCAGAGAGATACTGAGCCTCGTCCATCGGATCGATCAGAACATCGCTGGTAGGGCTAATGCCGAAACTCTGATTGAAAACGAAGACGTCGCTGCTGTTCGGACTGGATGTCGACGCGCCCAGGGAATCGATGAATTTAGTTTCCGCCTGGTCACTCGACAGGAAATTGAATCCCTTGAGCCGCGCCGTCGGCGCCACGCCGATCCCTCCCACGTTGTTCCTCGCCATGGCGATGAGGCCGGCGACGCTGGTGCCGTGGTCGCCGTCTGTATCCACGGTGTTGGTGGGATCCGTGGCGCTCGGATCATTGGCGGAAACAAGGAAATTCCAGGATCCGCCGGGAATGACGTTTGCCGCGAGATCTTCGTGAGCGATTTCGAGGCCGGTATCGACCACCGCCGTGATCACCCCGTTGCCCGTGAAACCGAAGGTGCTGAATACCGGTTCGACGTTGATGTCCATGGTTGTGATGCCACCGGTATCGGCAAAGGCGTTTTGTCCGGTGTTCTTCAAGTGCCACTGCTGCGCGGCGAGCGGGTCTAAAAGATCGCTGATCGAAAAAACGCCGCAGAACACGCGGACGCTCGTCACGTTGCCCGCCCCCACCGTGCCCAAGCGGCTCACCACATTGCAGGTCTGGGCCGGACCGGTCGGCTGCGCGAGCACCGTCACGGCATAGTTCGCGCCCGAAAGAATCGGCGTGCTGAAGGTGAACGCGCCGTTGCCGCCGATTGGAAGATTATCCCCGCCGTTGTTCCGCAGCACCAGGCCCGAGCCCGTCAGCCCGGTGACCGTGCCGCCGACCGTGAAAGTCTTGGTCGCGCAGGAGATGCTGATGCTCGCGACACTCGCGCTCCCGACGTTCCCGGAGCCGTTGCTGACGGTGCAGGTCTGGCTGGGGTTGGTCGGCTGCGTGAGCACGCTGACGGCGTACGCGGCACCGCTCGCAAGCTGCGTGACGAAAGTGAACGCCGTGGCATTGGAGTTTACCGAGAGATTCGAGCCGCCGTTCAGCTGAAGCACGAGCCCCGACCCGGTCAGGCTTGTGATCGTCCCGCCGATCGTATAGGTCGGAGGCGGCGGTGTGTTACTGCCACCTCCGCCGCCGCAGCCGGCAAGCTGCACCAACGCGATCAGAACGACGGCTGCCAGCCGATTCTTCATGGATTTCCCTTATCTCCCCTTGCCGCACCTGGATTCGACGCGATTCTGCGCTGAATGCACCGCGCTTCATGTGCCTTCTATCACGCTTTTTTCTAAATCGGCACGGTCCACGTGAACGGTTGCGGGATTCCCGATCCCCGGATTCCCAGCATCTGCAGCAGCGGCTCGAGGTCCTTCCTCTCGGCCGATGCCTCAACGGTCCCGCGCAACTGCACGATTCGCGGCTGCGCGGCGCGCCACTCGCCTGCCCCGGTAAGGCGCAAATCCCCGCGCAGCGTCGCGAGTTTCACTGCCGCGCGCTCGCCGTTCCCCGTGATCTGCAAGCGGTAATCGCCGAGCCGCGGCAGCCCGCTCATTCCGGCCTCGAGCCATTCGACGGTGGCAGCACCGGTTACGCTCCCCCGGCCGATTTCGACAGAATCGGCGAGCACGCGCAAGCGCCCATCGGGCTTCGCAAAGGCGGCCGCGGGGATCGCGGGCTCGAGCAGGCTCGCCGGCGCGCTCGCCTCGACGTTCTGGAAACGCACGCTCCCCGCGCCCACGCTCACGCTCGCGCGCAGCCGGGTCTCGGGCGCGACGCCGGACAGCGCGACGCCCAGGCGTCCGGTCAACACCGACAGGGGATTGCAGCTCCACTTTAGGTCGGCGACGCCGCGAAAAGCTCCGCCCGAGCGCAGGCCGAGCAGCCCGCTGCCCTTCCACAGCGTGCCTGCGGGATCGCCGAGCGCAAGCGCTCCGCGACTCGAGCGCTCGAGCGCGAATCCGAGCCACGCGGCCGGCACATTCACCAGGAGAAAAACCAGATACGCGGCTGTGCCCAGAACGGCGAGCCGGACGCCGGGGCGGCGAAGAACGCCGGTCACGAGCCCTGCGCCCGCAACAGCAGCCGCCCGTTCACGGTGCCGGGATTGGCCCCTCTGTCGAGCGTCGCGCTTTCGGCGCGCAGGCCGCTCTGCTGCTGCAGCTCGGCCAGCCATGCCATCAGCGCCGCGAACGGAGCGTCTTCGATCTGCACGCGCACCGCGTTCGCGCCCTCCGCGTCGGTGCGCTTCAGCCGGTCGCGCAGACCCTGCCGCTCGGCTGCCTGCCCGACTGCCGCTGCGGGGTTGGCGGGCAGCGTGACGCGTGGCGCGGCGCGCAGGCTCGCCACGCGGGCGGCTTGCTCCTGCACTCGGGCGAGCTGCGCCTGGACCGAGACGAGGCGCGAGCGCGCGCGGGCGAGACCGCCCTCGACCGGGGTCCAGACGAGCAGATAGAAAAGCACCGCGCCGAAGAATACGGCGAGCGCGGAGGCGACCCGTCGCTCGCGCGCGCCGAGCGCGTTCCAGCGGGCGCGAGCGGGTTCGACCCAGGCGAAATTCACGATTTGCCTTGGCCGGAGGGCGAAGCGACCGCGCGCACGCGCAGCCGCGCTTCGCCGCCCACGCGCTGGACCTCGACGTCCAGCGATCGCGCGCGCAGCGCACGCGCGATCGACTCGGCGTCGGCCTCCGAAGCCGCGAGCCGGATGACGAGCGCCCGCGCGGCGTATTCGATGCCCTGCGCGCGCACGCGCGATTCGCGCTCGATCACCGGCGCGGCGCGCGCCAGGAGAAAAAGCATGTCTCCGGGTGCGGCGATGCCGCTGCCCGCGCCCAGGTCCTCCAGACCGCGACGCATCTGCTCGGCGGGGTCGAGGATCGCTCGGGTCTCCGGAAAGCTCTTCACGAGGAGCGCGCGCATTTCCTCCTCGGCCGCGTTCGCCGCCCGCGACAACCGCACCCACTCGATCGCGTCCAGGGCGAGCGTGGCGAAGAGCCACCCCGCGAACAGCGCCGCGGCCGGAATATAGGCGCGCTTGAGGGCCGCCAGGCGAGCGCGCGGCGCATAGTGCTGCTGCAGCAGGTCGAGCGGCGCGGGCTGAACGGACGCGTCGGCGGGGCGCATCGGCTCGAGCGGCAGCCCGAGGGCCTCGCGCCACGCAGCCGAATCCAGGTCGGCGGGAGCGTCGACGAGCAGGATGCGCTCGGGGGCGCCGGGCTCGTTGCGCGCTTCGGCGAGCGCCGCGTGCAGCCACGCTGGCGGCCGCCGCTCGGCCGGACCGCCCAGTCCCGTGCGCGCTCCGCTGCGCAGCACGATCTCCCCGTCGACGAACGCGAGCGTCCAAGCGCGCTCGGCGAGCGGCACGGACAAGGTGACCGGCGCGAGCTGCGTCGGAGCGAGCCCGGCGGCCGCGAGCGCCGCGAGCCAGCTCTCCATGCGCTCGCGCCGCGTCACCGCCACGGCGAGCGCACCGTCCGCCTCGTGCGCGAAAGCGAAATGCAGACGTTCGGGGGGATCGATCAGCTGCTCCTCGAGCGCGAAGGGCAGCGCCTGGACGATTTTCGCGGCCGAGCGCGTCGGCAGGCGCGCGCGCAGGAACAGGGTTTCCGCGGCAGGGGTCCACACGATGACTTCCTCGGCGGGCGCGAGTCCCTCGAGCCCGCGCTGGGCGCCTTGCTGAACGGCCCCGCCCGCTGCGACGCGGCGCCAGCGCAGCTCGGAATCCTCGGCCGGCCAGTTCCGCGGCAGCCACAGCTCGAGGCGGTCGCCGCCTTTGCGGCGCCACGAGGCCGACAGCTCGAGCCAAGCGCGGCTCTTAAGGAGATTTGCCGGGTTCATCCGAGGAAGGAGATTTGCCGGGTTCATCCGAGGAAGGAGGTTCATCGGGTTCATCCGATCCGATCAAGGGTTGCGGCCTGTGCCAGATCAGGGCGGTGCTCTTGTTGGACAAGCGTTGAAGAAGCGCTTCGGTGCGGCGCTCGTGGCGCCCGATCGAGG
>Ga0209239_1002024_pt1 | contig 12105 bp, 13 predicted proteins | sample GraSoi013_2_20cm_FD_185824 | JGI IMG/M metagenome (GOLD analysis project Ga0209239, IMG submission 185824) | Grasslands soil microbial communities from the Angelo Coastal Reserve, California, USA - Sample 10_02_2013_2_20cm (SPAdes) (version 2) | ecosystem: Environmental > Terrestrial > Soil >...
CCATCCCGCCTCGAGCCGGCAGGCGCGGCCGACGAAGACCATGTGCTCCCAGACCGTGAGCATGCCGTAGACCTCGGGGGTCTCCCCGATCAGGGCGACCTGCCGGCCACGGCTCGGGCCAAGCTCCACGCCCTGCCATGTGATGTGGCCGGAGTCCGGCCGCAGCAATCCGGCCAGGCACATGAGGGTCGTCGTCTTGCCCGCACCGTTCGGGCCCAGCAGGGCGAGGATCTGGTGAGGGCTGACCTCGAAGGCGAGGTGATCCACCGCCAGGGTATGGCCGAATCGCTTCGTCAACCCGACGACGGCCAGCCCCTTCGCCTCCGGGTCCGTGAGCGAGAAGGCCGGTTGCGCCACAAAAGGACAACGCGCGGGCGGCGCCGAACTTCTACATCGCCAAAATTGCCCGGATGGTGGAGCTTCGACCCACCTGGCGCGCCAAAAGGGCACGAATGGTCGATCAGACGGAGGTGTTAGCCACCGCGTTTGGCTTTGCGCGCGGCGCCGGCTGCCTTGCCGGCGGCCCTGACGGCGGCCGGACCACTCGCCATGAGGTTGCACCACGCCACGGCCAGCGAGCGCAGCTCACCTGCACGCGCCTCAACCTCGGACGCGTCGGCGAAGCGCATGAACCGTGCATTGGGCCCGGTGCCCTCGAGATGTGGATGGCCGGACTCGATCAGCTGCCCGCGGTTGAACATCAGAGTTACTGGCTTCTTCGCGACCTGAACGAAGCCGGCCATGTCTATTCCAGCCGAGCCGAACGTAACGGTCCCGTACTGAACACGCTCACTCATGCGCGGATCAGCCCGCATGATGATCGTCCGCACGCGCTGCATCGCCTGCGCGTTGGGATGCTTCTTGGCGGCGAACCAACGATCGACCTCCGGATCGGTCTTCATATCCTTACCAAGCTCGGTCCAGGCATTCGACCCGTTTGGCACCAACCGGGTCCATCTACCGCAAACGAGACCCCTGTTTCGCACCAACCGGTGTCCGCAGTGCCCCTCGAAGCAACCGCCACCCCGAAAGCCTAAGTCCCGCCTCCCGTGGATGGCTCAGGCGAGCAGGCTGCGTGTGCGTTCGTCCTTGGCGACGTCGTAAGGGCGGTGGCCGCGCCGGTTGGTGATCGACCGATCGGCTCCACGTTGCAGCAGAAGGCCGATCAGTTCGTGGTCTCCGCTGACTGCTGCCGAGTGCAGCGCGATGGAGCCGTCAGCAAAGCGCCCGTTGACATCCGCGCCCGCGTCGAGCAGCAGCCTAGCGAGCAGCGCCGATCTCACGAAGACTGCGGTCCCCAGCGGAGGCACACGCGCGATGTCACCCGTGGAGAGGGCCTCAAGGTCAGCGCCGGACTCGATCAGCAGCGATACCGCCGCCTCCTGGTGGCCGAAAATCGCGAGGTGCAAGGCGGTGAAGCCATCTTGCGATCTTGCGCGCGCCTGGGCGGGATCCACCTCAAGGATCTGGCGCAGGCGCTCTACCCTGCCAAACGCCGCGGCATCAAAGATCGAGAGCTCGTCATCGTCCGCGAGCAGCAGTAATGCACGCGGGCGGTCGCCGGCGTAAAGCGCCTGCAGCGCATCGCTCATCGGCTCAATTGTCGCGGTGCAAGGCGCGCCGCGAGACCCATCCGAGCGACACCCAGAAGCTCAGCCAGGCGCTCGCGATCAGGATTCCACCCGCCACGTCGCTCGGCCAGTGCGCGCCGGTGTAGATCCGGCTGATCCCATTGGCGATGACTATCAACACTGTCAGCGCCCACCCAATGCCGAGCGCCCATCGCGGCAGGAACCGATGGCCAAAGCAAAGCATCAGGACGACCGTGACGGTGACGATGAACATCGTGTGGCCGCTTGGGTAGCTCGACGCGCCCGGATGCTCCGTGACCTGCAGGACCTGGGCCGTCGTCGGCCTCGGCCTCACGATCAGGTGCGCGAGCAGGGCGTACCAGGCGCCGGTGAGCGCAGCCCCGGCGGCGATGACCCAGGCCCGCCGGTTGAACACCAGGATCGCAGCGAAGATGATCGCCTCCAGGACCGCCCCCTTGGCATCGCCAATCCAGCTGAAAACCGGGAACGTCAATGCCAGAGGTCCCCACTGCGTGGACTGAACGTCGCGTTCGATGGCTGCGTCCTCGGGGATGAACGGGTTGATGGCTACATAGACGCTGAGCACAGCCGCCGCCACGCCGCAGGCGATCGCTACGAGCACCAGGGTCCGGCTCACGCGCGGCATTTGCGCCACGCGCATCAGACCCTCTGCGCCCTTCCTCGCAACCACTTCCAGTCAGGTGACGGCAGCCATCGCTCCGGCAGCCAGATCACGAACGCCGACCACCCAAGGCCCAGCAAGAATCCGCCTGCGACGTCACTCGGCCAGTGGTCTCCTGCCCAGACGCGCGCGAGACACGCGAGCACGATCACGAGGGCGGCCGCGGTCCACAGCAGCCATCGGTAGGCGGGTCTCACGTGCGGAGCGATGGAGAAGGCAACCATGAATGAGAGCCAGGTGAAGAAGACTGCATGCCCACTCGGGTAGCTGTACCCCGGTGCAGGGGTAAGGATGTGCACCAGGTCGGCGGTCGGACGCTCGCGCGCCATCACCGACTTGATGATGTTGTCGAGGAGGCTGGACACGGCGCCGATCGCCATCAGGTAGCCCGCGCGACGCTCCCAGAAAAACAGCAGGAGCACGGCGCCTGCCCCCACTGCGACCTGAACGTAGCCGGCGGTCGAGTTGATGACCTGGAACACATACGTGACAGGCCCCCATGGAAAGCTCTGCACGAAAGCGGCCACCGGGACGTCGAAGGGCAGCAGCGGCCGGGTCGCGACCAGGTAGGTATCGAGCGCGAACACGATCGCCACGGCAAGCGTGAGCGGGCCCAGCCAGGCTCGTGCCGTGGATCGCGGCTGACCGGCGAGGACCTCCCGCGCCGCCTTCTCGACCGGCACGGCCCTGCTCACCTGGGCAACAGGACCTTGAGGGCGCTCGCCTCGGCGGTGATGGTCGCCGGCGTTCGGCCGACCTGGAAGTTGTCGGAGTAAAGGCGCACGCGGGGCCGGGTCTTCACCTGCAGCCTCGTGAACCTGAAGACCTGAGCGGCTCCATCCTCTTTGTGCTTGAGCAGGGCCGAGGCGATGGCGCGACCCACTATGTCTGTGCGCGTTCGGCCTGCGTGCACCGAGAACTCCAGGTACGGATTGCTCGGGGTCGCATCGCCGACCGCGATCAGGCTGCCGATCGACGCTGTGTTGCTGAAGACCAGAGACATCGCCGATCCGCTGCCCTCGAGATCACCGCTGAGCTCGTACTGGAAACGTTTCGCTGCGATCACGTTTCTCAACATGCCTGGAAGCGCTCCGAACTCCATGTCCTTGGCGGCGTCGCCCAGCGCGATGGTCTCGCCAAACAAACCGATGGCGCAGGCTTCGACGAAGACATTTCCGTTGACGCGACCCAGCGTGATCTGCCGCGCGTGTCCGCCACGCGCCACTGCTATGGCGTCGTCAACTTCCAGCGGCAGGCCGAGAGCCCTCGCAAAGTTGTTGAAGGTTCCCAGTGGAAGGATGCCGACCGGATGCCTGGAGTCGGCGAGACGGCGGACCATGAACTCCACCGACCCGTCACCGCCGGCGATGACCACCCGTGCGCGAGGCGTGATGAGCTGCTCGAATTCCAGCTCGGGATCGAAATCGACGACGAGGTGGTCCGCGAAAGCAGCCCTGAGCCTGGCTTCGAAGTCGGGTGTCACAGCACCGGCGCCGCGGCTGATGACGAGCAGGCGGCTGGCCGCTGCGGCGGCCTTCACCGCGCTCAATGGTGGCTTCCGAGCAGGCGCACCCACCGGGCGCAGGCGAAGGAGTGAAGTCCTAGCGCGATGAATCCGAGGGCGACGGCTCCAAGGAGCTGGCGGCCGAGTGGCTGCTCCAGCAGGAAGAGAAACGCCCCTCTGAACCCGTGGGCCGCAGAAGGATCGCGGTGCAGCCCCGCCACCAGGACGAACCAACCGACCAGCGTGAAGGTGACGCCTCTGGACACCATTCCGACGCGCCCGAGGGTGTCGACGATCCTCTTCTCAGCTTTGTTCATCTCGACGCGTTTGAGGTCCTGCTTGAACAGCGCCCTGTAAGCCTCGACGAACTGCGCGATCCCGGCTCCGATGGCAACCCCGCCGATGGCGGCCGCGGCCCACTGGCCACCTGGGTGGGTGAGGATCGAGCTGATGGCCGACTGCGTCGGGTCGTGCGATGGAGATTTGTTGATACCGGCGAAGAGCTGGAGCGCGAACAGCGTCAGCGCGGTGTAGGCGACACCACTCCAGGCAAACCCGAGCCTCTCCGCGATGCCGGGCGGGTCATTCCCGCGCTTGAGGGGGTCGAAGACGGCACGCACAAAGCCCCAGATCGCGTACGCGCCGAGACCGATCGCCACGGCGAGCAGGAGGATCCTTCCAAAAGGGCCACTGGTCAGGATCACGAGGCTGCCGGACTGGTCGGTGGCCGTGCCGCCGACCCCGAGCGCCACGCCCAACGCGAGCGCGCCCATGGTCGTGTAGAGCACGCCGCGAATGACGTAGCCGGCCCGCTCGAGCAGCTCCAACCCTGAGCTGGACGCGGCCTTCCTGGTCGCGTTCCTCGCCCGGCGGGCCCCTCCGGCTACCGAGGCGCCGCTCACGGTGCCCGCTCCCTGGCGCATGCAAATTCCTCATTCATGGCCGCGCTAGGGAAACGCCCGGCATCCGCCAAGGCGACATCCAAAGGAGGGCGGCGGGGTCGCCGCCGCCCTGTTCGTGTGGCTAGCCGGTCGGGTTAGCTGGCTCGACCGAAGTAGGCGTCTTCGCCATGACCCGTCCGGCCTGCAAAGGTGATGTCCTCACGCATGTCCGTCCAGTAGGCGACGACATGGCCGTCAGCGGTGGCGGCGATGTTGCTGTAGTCCCCCAGGAAGGCGGTCGCGAAGTCAAAACCCGTGTGCACGCTGCGTGCGAACCAGCGGTCGCCCTTCGTCGGATCGGAAAGGGTGGTGGTCACTTGGGCGGTGGTGAAGGTAAGCGATTGAGAGGAGATCTCGGTCGCCACCGTGTAGCCGTAAACGTGGTTGGCGGAGTCGTACGAGCGGTCGAAGTAGCCGATCCTCAGCTTGCCGCTCGTGTCGTAAGCACTCCACGGCATGAATTGATCTCCGTCGGCGGTGCTGCTGAGGGAGACTGGGCTCGACCAGTGGACGCCACCGTCTGTCGACTGGCTGACGATGATGTCGGAGTTCGTCTTGGCCGTGTAGGGGTCGCTTGGCGCCGGTGTGGTGCTGTTCCGCATGTCCGACCAAACCACCGCGAGGTGGGCGGGGTTGGTCGGGTCGGCGGCGATGTTGCCTGCGGCCCAGGTTCGGAACACGCTGTCCTGGTACGTCTGCCGGCCGAAAGCGATCGGGTAATCGGTGAACCCGTCGATCGTGGTGGCGACCTTGACCGGCGAGCCCAGGGCGGCGCCTGTCGTCGGGTTGACCTCCACCACCTCGTAGTCATCCCGGCCCGTGTTGAGGTCGGTGGTGTTCAGGAACGACACGAAGATGCGGCTGCCCGCGACGACCGGGGTCGCCACGAACGCCTCATTCAGGCTGCCGGAGATGATCTGCGGCGTCGACCAGGTCTTGCCTCCGTTGTGGGTGACCGATGAGTAGATGACCGAGGACACGAAGCTGCCCTTCTGGCCGAGCCTGAAGTCGCCGTAAGTGACGATGGCGTTGCCGTTGCCCCAGGCAGCTACATATTCCTTGTCGAGCAGGTCGCCGACGCTGCCTTCATTGCCGCTGCCCTGCGCGATGCGGACGACGCTCCATGTCCTTCCCTTGTCGCTCGAGGTGGAGACCAGGACGTCCGGATTTTGAGCATTCTTGAAGCTGATGAATCGAAAGCCGAGCGTCCCGTAGTACGCGTTGCCGGCCCCATCGAAAGCCAGCGCGGGGTCACCAGTCGCCTGATAGGAGGAGTTCGAGAAAACGGGGTAGTTGGACCAGGTCTTGCCGCCGTCAGTGGTGACGTGAGCCTGCGACAGGATGGTCTCTGATACGTGCCCTCCGGGATTGAGGATGAGCTGGTAGTCGTTGGCTCCGCCGATCATGTTCATCCCATCGGTAGGGTTGACTGCGATCGACGTCTCGTTGTGGGGGCCTTTGCTGGGCTGCGCACAATCCGTGTTGACGTTCGCAGCCAGCGAGGTCGTGGTCGTGCAGAGCGCAATGCCTTGTTTGCCCGATGGTGCCAGGCCAAACTGGCTGCCCGGTTCGGGGCTCGGAGCGTTCAGCGCATTCCTCGAGTTGTCGAACGGCCGCGGGTTATCGTCCGCGGCTACAGAAAACGACTGGCCGACCGCGACGGCCGCGGCGGCGGCCAGGATGACGAGCTTGAACCTCACCACAGCCTTCTCCTTCGAATGAACCCACCCGACGCCATGTCTGAAGACCCGATCCGCCCCTTAGAACTTGCCACAAACCGGGTCCGCGCCGCCACCTGGGAGTTCGGCTGCCTCGGCCATACTCCTAGGCGGAGGCGAGAGGGATGATCGACGACCCCGTCCTGGTGAACGACTGGCACCCGGTGGCGAGCACCGACCAGCTCGACGCCGGCGCGCCGGTTGCGGCGCGGCTCCTGGGCGAGGACCTCGTCCTGTGGCGATCCGGCCAGACCTACTGCGCATGGCGCGACCTGTGCGTCCATCGCGGAACGCGTCTGTCGCTTGGCAAGGTAGTCGCCGGCGTCGCCCTCGAGTGTCCGTATCACGGCTGGACCTACGGGGCCGACGGGCGCTGCATTCTCATGCCCGCCCACCCCGAGCAGGCGCCGCCTGCGAAGGCGTGCGTTGACGTCTATCGCACTGCGGTCGGTCATGGGGTCGTCTGGGTGAGCCTGGGCGGCGGAACTCTCGAGCTACCGACGTTCGACCTGTTCGACCAGCCCGGCCACCAGGTCATCATGTCCGGTCCATACAGGGTCAAGGCGAGCGGCCCGCGAGTGGTCGAGAACTTTCTCGACGTCGGGCATTTCCCATTTGTCCACGAAGGCACCCTCGGAGACCGAGCGCGCCCCGAGATCGCGGACTACTCAGCCGAGGTTGACTCCGGCGGGGTGGTCGCGAAAGGCGTCAAGGTGTTCCAGCCGGATCCTTACGGCACCGGTCGAGGCTCGATGGTCACGTACACGTACCGGGTGCACCGGCCGCTGTCGGCGTCGTTCATCAAGCACGGTGAGCTTTCATTCGGGATGATGCTTTCGGTCACGCCTCACGACGCGGTCGACAGCAGCGCGTGGATGTGGATGGTGATGAACTACGAGCCCGCCTCCTCGATGATCGAGTTTCAGGACCGCATCTTCGCGCAGGACAGGCCGATCCTCGAATCGCAACGCCCGGAGCTGCTGCCGCTGGACCTGCAGGCGGAACTGCACCTGCGCAGCGACCGGACCGCCATCGCTTACCGCCGCTGGCTGCGCGAGATCGGGGTCCGCACAGGCACGGCCTGATCGGGATCAGCTCGAAATCATCGAGCGCTCATGTGCTTGCCAAAGTGTTCGTCTGAGACGACCTGGTCGAACGGCTTCCGCTTCTTCTGGCCCGCCGGCTTGCGCTTCGGGTAGCCAAGCGGCAGCACCGCCAGCACGTCGAAAGTGTCAGGCAACCCGAACTCGGTGCGCACGCCCTCCATGTGCGCAAAACCCGTCCAGTTGGATCCGACTCCCTCGCCCCAGGCGGTGAGGATCATGTTTTGAATCGCGCGGCTGGCGTCCGACATGCCGTACTCGCCCTTCTCCTTCTCATAGGCGACGATGATGGCCGCGGGCGCGTTCGCCACGTAAGGCCCGGTCCGAATCAGTGAGCCAAGCTTGCGCAGGTTGGCCCGATCGCGCACGACTATGAAATGCCATGGCTGGCCATTCGACGCGCTTGCACTCAGGCGGCCCGCCTCGATGATTCGCCTGAGGACCTCGCCAGGAACGGGTTTGTCCTGGTACTCGCGCACCGCCATCACGGTCCGCGCAGCCTCGAAAACCTCATTTGCCATCCATGAACCACGGTAACGTATCGATCAGTTTGGTTACGAAGCTCTACACCGAACTCGCGGACTGGTGGCCAACCTTATCCGGGCCGGACGAATACGAGGACGAGGCGGCATTCTTCATCCGCCTCTTAAAGGAATCATCCGATCCGCCGCCACGCACGGTGCTCGACCTCGGATCGGGGAGCGGAATCAACGCCTTCCATCTGAAGCATCACTTCGCGATGACGCTGGTGGATGTTTCACCTCAGATGCTCGCTGTCAACCGAGCCCGCAATCCCGAGTGCGAGCACATAGAAGGTGACATACGGACCCTGCGGCTCGGCAGGACCTTTGATGCGGTGCTGATTCACGATGCGATCTGTCACATGACCACCGCCGTGGATCTACGGGCGGCGATGGAGACAGCCTTCATCCACTGCCGGCCCGGCGGCGTCGCCCTGTTCGTGCCCGACGAGATGCGCGAGACCTTCGAGCCGAGCACTGACCACGGAGGCAGCGACCTCGAAGGGCGCAGCGTGCGCTACGTGCAGTGGACCACCGATCCGGATCCGAGCGACACGACGATCCAGGTTGACTTCGGGATCCTGCTCAGGGAGGGTGACGGCGAAGTGCGAGTCGTGCACGAACGCCAGCTGCACGGCCTCTTTGCGCGCTCGGTATGGACGCGCACGCTGAGGAGCGTCGGGTTCACCCCATCGGTCGTGAGCGACGAGGTCCTGAGGGACATGTTCATGTGCCGGCGAAAGGACTAAAGGACTAGATCTCGCCGGCCGCTCTCATCGCATCGACTTCTGCCGACGAATAGCCCAGCTCCCCCAGGACCTCTGCCGTGTGCTCACCCAGGTCCGGCGGCGTCCTTCGGAGGGCGGCCTTGCCCGAGCTGTAGCGCACCGGGTGCTTCAGCACACGGACTCGCCCCGCGCGCGGATGATCGAACTCGAGCACGGGAGCGATGTGCTTGACGGCCACGTCGTCGAATGTCTCCGTCAGGGTGTTCACCGCCGCGCACCAGATGTGGTGCGCCCGCAGCAGCTCGACCCACTCGGCTGTCGTGCGCTCGCGCATGAGGGGATCGAGAGCATCGCGAATCTCGTCGCGCTTGCTGAACGCGACAGCCGGGTCCAGGTAGGGAGTGAGCGCAGGGGGATTTCCAAGGACCTCGCTGATCGTGCTGATCGGGGTCATCGATATCGCCAGGTGCCCGTCAGCTGTCGCGTAGAAGCCGTATGGCACCGAGTGAAAGGTGTCCGCGATGGGCGTACGCGGACGCCGCAGGTGCGCCCCGTTGAGGTGATATACGACCGGCTCGGTCTGGAGGTCCAGGGCGGCCTCCACCATCACCACCTCGACCCGCTGCCCCTCACCGGTGCGCTCCCTGTGGACCAGCGCACCCAGGATCCCCATCGCCAGCAGGCTCGCGCTGTGCTGGTCGACGATCGCCGCCGCCGCCACGGTCGGGCCCGCAGACTCAGTGCCCGTGTTGGCGCCGAGGCCGGACATGGCCTGGAGCAGCAGGTCCTGGCCGGGCAGGTGGCTGTATGGACCGTCGCTGCCGTAGCCGGACCCGGATGCGTAGATGATCCCGGGGTTCACCTCCCTGATCCGTCCATATCCCAGGCCAAGCCGTTCCAGGACGCCGGGGCGGTAGTTCTCGATCACCACGTCGGATCTGGCGGCCAGCCGGCGGGCCGCCTCGGCGCCACGCTCGCTCTTCAGATTCAGGGTGATGCTGCGGAGGTTGCGATTGGCGAGCATGAAGAAGGCGCTGACCCCGTTCATGTAGGTCTCCGCCCCGGCCCAGTTCCGCTCCCACGCACCGCGCCCGGGAGGCTCGACCTTGATCACGTCGGCGCCCATGTCGGACAGGTACTGGCAGGCAGCCGGGCCGAGGAGGAACTGCGTGAACGCGAGGATGCGCACGCCGGCCAGAAGCTCGAGGCCTCCCTGCTCGGTCAATCCACCAGCTGCATGATGTGCGTCGCCACCGCTACGAGGTCGTCTTTCTGGTTCCTGACCTCGATCTTGGCCAGGGTCCGTTCCTTCTCGCGCTCGACCCCGGTGATCTCGTAGTCGATGGTCAGCGTGTCGCCGAAGTAGACGGGCTTGAGAAACCTGATCCTGTCGTAGCCGACTGACACCATCGGCCGGTCGAAGTCCTGAAGGATGCGGCTGGACGCTGCAGACGTGTAGCCGACGAGGAGCGCGCCATGAGCCACGCGGTGGCCCAGGCTCGTCTTGCCGCAGTACTCCTCGTCAACGTGATTTGGATCGAGGTCCCCCGTGATGCCGGCGAACAGATAGACATCCGACTCGCTCACGGTCTTGGTGATCTGTGTCCGAAGACCGACCGGGATGTCATCGATGGTCTTGCCGCTCAGTTTCTTGGAGCCGCCATCGCCTACCACCACGCGCTGCCGGCGCTCAGCCCGCCATCTACAAACAGAGTCTGCCCAGTCACAAAGCGCGCTGCGTCAGACGCGAGGAACAGGACCACGTCGGCGACATCCTCGGGCATACCGACGCGCCTCAACGGTGTGTTGTCGATGGTCGCCTTCACGCGCTCCGGATGTTGCTCCATGTAGGCCTTGGTGAGTGGAGTCTCGATGATGCCCGGGCCGACCGCATTGACAGTCACGCCACGTGGCCCCCACTCGATGGCGAGGCTCCTCACGAGACCTGACAGACCGGCCTTCGTGGCCGTGTACGCGGCCCGAAGGTCCATGCCGTGGACGGCCGACACCGAGCTGGTGATCACGACTCGACCGCCGGGCTTTGCGAAGAGCAGGGGCGCAAAAACCTGGCAGGTCAGAAAGACGCCGTAGAGATTCGTCTCCAGCATCTCTCGCAGCGCTTGATCCGGCAGGTCGAGTGCCTTGACGCGGGTGTTCACACCGGCGTTGGGAATGAGGATGTCGAGTCCTGTCAGGCGGTCCCGAATTCCTTCGAGGGCGCCTCGGTCGCGCACGTCCGCGAGCTCAGCAATCGCGTGCGGGTCTTCAGCAAACTCGCTCTTGAACGCAGCGATCTGCTCGCTCGACTTCCCGATGGCGATCACCCGCGCGCCCTCCCGGCGCAGCGCGCGGACAATGGCGAGACCGATGCCACGGGTGCCGCCGGTGACCAACGCGGTGCGGCCCTCGAAGGTCACTGGACGACTTTTGCTTCAACGCGTGCAAATGGCTCCAGGATGTGTTTCGCGAAGAGGTCGAGCTGACCCAGGTCCGCGGTCATCGTGTGCAGGAAGATCTCCTCGACACCGACGTCGATCCGCTCCTGGATACGGTGCTGGATCTCGTCGATGGTACCTGTGAGGTACACGGCCTCGATGTAGTCCCAGGGTCGCTCATCCGACACGACGGCCCTCATGTAGCGCTTCTGCTCGTCAACCACGGCGTCCCGAGAACCCTTCTCGCTCAGCCAGCAGAAGTTCTCGTGCGCGACGGCGAACTGCTTCTGGCTCCGGCTGGTGCCCTGACGCTTCAGCTCGGCGTCGATCTTGCCGAGGTCCTCCGCGATTTGCGGGGGCGCAGCCGTCGGTCGCGCGATCCATCCGTCCCAGCGGCAGATCCGCGCCAGCACGTTGGTCGACATCTCGGGTTGTTCGGGCGAGGCCGCGTGTGTGTACTGGCCGCCGCCGGCAACCCACACCGGCGGCACCTGGCCGATCGGTTCGACGGTGATGTCGCTCATCCGGTAGAAATCGCCTTCGAAGGTCACGTGGCCGCCCTTGAGGAGCTGCATCGAGGCCTCGAGGACCTCATCCGTGCGCGCGCCACGCTGCTGGCGCGTGCTGCCGGTCGACTCGAACTCCGGCGGATACCAGCCTGTCCCCACGCCGTAAATGAAGCGGCCGCCGCTCAGGTGCTGAAGGGTGGCGATCTCCTTCGCCAGCACGACCGGCTGGCGCGTCGGGAAAAAACGAAATTGTTTTGGCGCGGGAAGCGCGCAATCGGGGTTTCCGATGTTTTCGCCGAAAGTAAAAAAGGCGCAGTGGTGCGCGAGAAAGTCGATCGTGGCTTGGCGTTTGCGATGAAGCTCGATCTGCAA
>Ga0209239_1002026_pt1 | contig 12105 bp, 10 predicted proteins | sample GraSoi013_2_20cm_FD_185824 | JGI IMG/M metagenome (GOLD analysis project Ga0209239, IMG submission 185824) | Grasslands soil microbial communities from the Angelo Coastal Reserve, California, USA - Sample 10_02_2013_2_20cm (SPAdes) (version 2) | ecosystem: Environmental > Terrestrial > Soil >...
TGAATGCATTTCTCCACCTCTCGTTTCTTCTGATTTTTCTCTGCCCTCAAATTGGTCCAAAAAAGGCTTGACATAGAGAGTCTTTCTCATCTTACCAGCCGAGTGTAGCAAAGGAAGAGGCTAGGCGACAAGAGAAATAGCCTAAATGGGGCGCGACATTTTTACCCTCCCAAAATCCCCTCTAAGGATCAAGAAGCCTGATATTCCTCTTATCGTTCCCCGCTGAGCGCTGAGATTGGAGGAAACATCTCCTCTCGTCAAGAGGGGCGATTGGTCACGCTGCCCGAGGCAGGAGGCGAAACGCCCGGAAGCCCGGCACAACTGAGCCAGCCAAATGCTCGCATGTCCTTCTTTGCGCCACCGATGTTTTCTCTGTGCATCCGTCATATCAAACTGCGAAAGGGTCTCCAGTTCCGAACAGCTTGAGAAAGGAGCGCATGTATCTGGAGGAGGGTTCTCGTCTTTCTCATTGGGAAGCTTGGGCCAGGGCGGCTTCCCGCAGCCGTTGCACATCACGCATGGGTGGGACACCGAAGAGGCTTTTGTATTCCCGATTGAAGTGAGAGGCGTCATGATACCCGACGCGGTAGGCGGCACTCGCCGCATCGAGGTCTTCGCCCAGCATCAACCGCCGAGCTTCCAGGAGCCGCAGTCGCTTCTGGAATTGCACAGGGCTGAGCGCCGTGACCGCCTTAAAGTGGTGCTGCAACCCCGACACGCTTATGCCCAGTTCGTGCGCGAGCCGCTCAATGCGAAGCGGTTGGTCGAAGTCTTGACGGAGGCGCTCGACCGCGCGGGCGATAGAGGGGGTGTAGCCTCCCAGGAGTGCCAGGTGACGGAGCCGATCCCCCTGCTCTCCTTTCAGGAGTCGATAGATAATTTCCCGTGTGACGAGCGGTAGGAGCAACCGCGCTTCGGAAGGCTCATCCAGGAGCCGGGCCACCCGAACCATCGCGTCCAACAGGGACCCATCTACTGGACTGACGGTGATGGCTCTCACCTCCGCATGCGTTCTGGGCGAGACGTGACCAGTCTCCACGAGGATCTCACCGACGAGGGCCGGAGCAAGATTTAGGCGCAGACTGAGGAATGGACGCTCCTTTGACGCTTCCAGAACCTGACCGACGTAGGGCAGATTGACGGTCACGAGCAGATAGTGAAAGGGGTCGTAGCGGTAGCGGCTCTCGCCCAGCAGGAACTCCTTGCTGCCCTGGGCAACCACGCACACCGATGGCTCGACCAGGCTGTACACCGGCTCCAGAGGGATGGAGTGGCGGTACAGGTGCAACCCTGGGAGCGGCTGGACACTCCCATCCTGGCGCATGGTCCGCTCAATCCGCTCCACCAGTTCCTCGCGGTTGGCTTGCATCCACTGGGTCTCACGTTCTAATGGCCTCTGGTCGATCACACGCATCAAAACCTCTTCTCCTGGTACTCCATCATCCCTCTGGCAACTTTGCAGAATCCGACAATCATTTTCCGTAATTATTCTACCACCCTCTGCTCCAGGGCATCTATACTACCTATAGACGGAGCGACAGCTCTCCTGCTTTGTAAAGACGCTGGATGGTTCTTCACGAAGGAACAACACGAGCGAGAGGTGTTCGTTTGTCCATCTGTCATTGGCTTTCACGTGCCTCTATGGAGAGATCCATGCTTTTTGCTTCATTGACGATGATCATGTCACTGAACATGGTAAAAATACGTGAGGTCTCATGTGGAATCAATACTACGATATAAGAGGAAGAGAGAACATGGATATCAAACGAAGTGGTTCACAACCATCAGGCAAAGGACCAGTTGAGTACTTTACCGGCGTGGTCCGTATTGACCCCCTCTTCGAGGCTCCCGACCCGGCACGCGCGGTCGGGGCCAGTGTCACGTTCGAGCCAGGTGCTCGAACCGCCTGGCACACCCACCCGCTGGGCCAGACTTTGATTGTGATGGCTGGCTGTGGTTTGGCACAGCGCTGGGGAGGCCCGATTGAAGACATTCGTCCGGGGGACGTGATCTGGTTCCCACCAGGGGAGAAACATTGGCATGGGGCAGCACCCACCACCGCCATGACACACATCGCCATTCAGGAGCGTCTCGACGGCAAGACGGTTGACTGGATGGAGAAGGTCAGCGACGAACAGTACCGCAAGTAAGGCTGCTTCGACCACGACTGTTGCGGAAGCGAGAGCCTCTGTAAACACCATCGGAGGGGCTGCGCGTCACGTTGACGTCTGACCGTTTCCGCCGGATGAGCAACGGAGAAAGGAGAGGAACATGACAACGAATAATAATGGAAGCTTTACAGGGAAGGTCGCGTTTGTGACCGGGGCAGCGAACGGCATCGGGCGCGCTGCGGCGCTGGCGTTCGCGCATGAGGGTGCTAGCGTGGTGGTCGCCGATGTTTCGGAACAGGGCAACCAGGAGACGGCGCGCATGATCGAAGAGGCGGGCGGACGGGCACTCGCTATCAGGTGCGACGTGACGCGTACCGAGGACGTGAAGGCGGCTCTGGACAAGGCGGTCGAAGCGTTCGGACGCCTCGACTTCGCCTTCAACAACGCCGGGGTCGAACAGGCAACAGCGGCGTTGGCCGATATCACAGAGCAGGAGTGGGACCGGGTCATCAACATCGATCTCCGCGGCGTGTTCCTGTGCATGAAGTACGAGATTCCGCTGATGCGAAAGTTTGGAGGTGGCGCGATCGTGAACACCTCCTCGGGTGCCGGAATCAAGGGCTTCGCAGGTGGAGCCGCGTACGGTGCCGCGAAACACGGCGTCGTTGGCCTCACCAGGGTGGCGGCGCTCGACTATGCGCAGTCGAATATCCGCGTGAATGCCGTGTGTCCGGGGATCATCGATACCCCGATGATGCAGCGGTTCAGCGGGGGCACCCCCGAGGGGCGGGAGAGAGTGATCGCGCAGGAGCCGGTCGGACGGATGGGAAAGCCCGAGGAGATCGCCGCAGCCGTCGTCTGGCTGTGTTCGGACGCGGCCTCCTTCGTTACTGGGCACGCCATGGTGATCGATGGCGGCCAAACGGTGTAGTGGTGCTCGTCGTTGAAAGCCTGGCGCAATATGTCGAGGGCCGGGAGAAGACCAGGTCCGGCGAAGCTGCAGCCGGGCAGTTCCCCGTACGGGAAGAGCCCCAAAGCTCGCGCGGAGGCGTGGCAGGTTGGTTCAAATCTGCTCCTATTTTCGGATGTGCAAGCAAACTGCATCAACGTGGCAAACGAACCCTTCAAGAAGTAGACGTAATCACACCTTCACTCAGGAGAGGAGATCAACTATGCGAGGAACCATGCTTTACGGCCCCCGGGACGTACGCTTCGAGGAGCGTCCCGACCCGACGATTATCGAACCGACGGACGCTATCATCCGCATCTCAGCGGCCTGCGTGTGTGGGTCCGACCTGTGGCCTTACCGTGGCATTGACGCGCCTGGCCAGCCGACGCCGATGGGCCACGAGTACTGCGGCATTGTGGAGGAGGTCGGTAGCGCGGTTAGGAACATTAAGCCTGGACAGTTCGTTGTTGGGTCGTTCTTCGCCTCCGACAACACCTGCCCGAACTGCCAGTTCGGCTACCAGTCGTCCTGCATGCATCGGGAGAGCGTTAGCGGCGCGCAGTCGCCCTTGCTGCGCGTGCCGCTGGCGGACGGTACTCTGGTGGCGACGCCAGGCATCCCTTCGGACGACCTGATTCCGAGCCTGCTGACGACTTCTGATGTTTTGGGGACTGGCTGGTTCGCGGCTGACGCGGCGAACGTGAAGCCGGGAGCGACGGTCGTAGTCGTCGGCGACGGCGCGGTCGGTCTTCTGGGCGTGCTCTCCGCCAGGCAGATGGGTGCAGAGCGGATCATCGTAATGAGCCGTCACGCCTCGCGGCAGAAGCTCGCCCGCGAATTCGGTGCCACCGACGTCGTAGCTGAGCGCGGCGATGAGGGCGTCGCGCGGATTATGGACATGACCAATGGAATCGGTGCTGACTCGGCCCTTGAATGCGTTGGGACGCAAGAAGTGATGATGCAGGCGATCCGCTCCACACGCAAGGGGGGGTACGTCTCCTTCGTCGGCGTTCCGCATGGGGTCGAGCTGAACGGCGAGCACTTGTTCTTCGCCCACGTTCACCTCCACGGCGGTCCCGCCACGGTGCGTCGCTACCTGCCTACGTTGATTGACCTGGTGTGGAATGGCAAGATCAACCCCGGCAAGGTGTTCGACCTGGAACTGCCTATGGCGCAGGTTGCCGAGGGCTACCGCGCCATGGACGAACGCCGCGCCATCAAGGTGCTGCTCTGGCCCTGATGAAGGGGATGGATGCGGACGTTTCCATGATGATCGAGTTCATGAAGAACCTGGCCGATGTCTCCCAACAAGCCATCTGGGCTTGTTTTGGAGAGAGAAGCTTCACAAGAGAGAGGAGAGAAGCTATGTCCGATAGACAAGACGAACGACGACCCAAAACATCTTTGCAGGCTCGTCGAGAAGATCCCACGAGTGGGAAGAAGGCATGGTTGATTACTGGTGCTGGACGCGGGATGGGCGTGGACATCTCCAAAGCCGCCCTGGCTGCTGGCAATGCGGTCGTCGCCACGGGCCGCAACATCGACGTCGCAAGCCTGGCCCTCGGTCAGGCGGAGAACCTGCTGGTCGTCAAGCTCGACGTCACTAGCTCCGCCGACGCCGAGGCCGCCGTCAAGGCGGCTGTTGATCGGTTCGGCCACATTGACGTGCTCGTCAATAACGCAGCCAACTTTTATGGGGGCTACTTCGAGGAACTGACACCGGAGCAGATCGAGCGGCAGTTGGCGACGGGACTCATCGGCCCGATGAACGTCACCCGTGCCGTCCTCCCCGTCATGCGTAAGCAGCGCTCCGGCCACATCATCTCGATCTCGTCAGGAGCGGGCCTTGTCGGCTTTGAGTTCAATTCCGCCTACGCTGCTGCCAAGTTCGGACTGGAGGGCTGGATGGAATCGCTTGCTCCTGAGATCGCGCCGTTGGGCATCAGCACCACCATTGTCAACCCTGGGTTCTTCCGTACCGAGCTGCTCACCCAAACATCGGCGCTCTACGCCGAGCCGTCCATTGCGGACTACGCCGACCGTCATGCAGAGCGGGTGCAGTGGTACCAGGCCATGAATGGTCTGCAGGCTGGCGACCCGGCCAAGCTTGGGCAGGCACTCGTCACGATTGCCAGCCAGCAGCCCCCGCCGCGTCGCTTTCTCGCCGGAGCCGATGCCATCGCCATCGCCGAGCAGAAGGTGAAGGACCTAGAGGAGCAGATCAACGCCTATCGCGACCTGTCAACCTCACTCGCACACGACGAGGTCAAGGAGGCTGAGGAGCAGAGCAAAAGTAAATTGCCATGCGCGCAACTCTCATGTCTTGCGCTAACGACTTCCGTATTGAGCACGTCCCCGATGCTCGCCTGAGCCAGCCGACCGACGCGCCAGCCGCCGTTCGACTGGGCCGGGCAGGTGAGCGCATTCCTTCTGACGGAGACGCTTTGTGAAGGAGGAATGTGTTGATGAACGTGTCATTTGAGAACAACGTTGCACTCGTGACCGGTGCAGGCTCTGGCATGGGTCTGGCGACTGCCAAAGCCTTCGTAAAGGAGGAAGTACATGATGCTTGATGTAGAAGATCTGCTTCGTCAGATGACTTTGCAGGAAAAAGTCGCGATGCTGGCTGGCACGAAGACGTGGTACACGGTCCCTGTGGAACGACTGGGGATCCCCTCTTTGAAGATGAGCGATGGTCCTAATGGAGCCCGTGGAGCCGGAGGCCTCACCGGTGGAGTCAAGACCGCTTGCTTTCCTGCCGGGATTTCCCTGGCCTCGACATGGAACACAGACCTACTTGAACGTGTGGGGCAGGCATTGGCCCGGGAAACCAAAATGAAAGGCGCCCAGGTTCTCTTAGCCCCAACGGTCAACATTCAGCGCTCCCCGCTCGGTGGCCGTAATTTTGAATGTTTCTCCGAAGACCCCTATCTGTCGGCCCGCTTAGCCGTGGCGTATATCCATGGCCTCCAGCAGGAAGGAGTGGGTGCCTCGATCAAGCATTATGTCTGTAACGATCAGGAGACCAGGCGAACCAGCATCAGTTCCCAGGTGCGCGAACGGGCGCTGCACGAAATGTATCTGCTGCCCTTTCAGACGGCTGTGCGCGAGGTCCAGCCATGGACTATTATGGCCTCCTACAACCTGGTCAACGGCATTGCCGCCTCGGAAAACCCGTATCTGTTAACTGAGATCTTGCGAAATGCCTGGCGTTATGATGGAGTGGTAGTGTCCGACTGGTTTTGGTCGGTCAAGAGTACCGCTGCCTCGGTGAATGCTGGACTCGATCTGGAAATGCCTGAGCCACAGTGGCGGGGTGAGAAACTGCTGCAAGCCGTCGAACGGGGCGAGGTTGAGGAAGCCACCATTGAGACAAGCGTGCGTCGCCTGCTGCAGTTAGTGCTCAAAGCGGGCCTCTTTGAGCAGCAGCAAGAGGAACCAGAGCAGGGCATCGATCTGCCCGAACATCGCACCCTAATACGTGAGGCAGGTGCAGAGGGCTGTGTTCTGCTCAGGAACGAACAGCAGGTGCTTCCACTTCAACGCGAGCACCTCACCTCGATTGCGGTGATTGGCCCCAACGCGCAAGTGGCGCAGATCATGGGTGGAGGAAGTGCTCAGGTCAATGCCCATTATGCCATCACGCCCTTGGAGGGCATCACCAACAAGGTTGGCGACCATACAACGGTACGCTACGAGCAGGGCTGCACCAACCATAAGTATCAACCCTTACTCGATATGAGCCTGCTGCTCGCAGGTCGTGAGGGAAGCGAGCAGGGATTAGCCATTGAGTATTTCAATAACCGCGACGTGTCTGGCACTGCCGTCTTGAAGGAGACGAAAACCACATCGGAGTTGATGTGGTTCAGTGAGATGCCCAAAGGAGTCGATCCGAAGCAGTTCTCGTTTCGTGCCACCGGCCGCTTTACGCCCCGGCAGACGGGGGACTACACTTTGGGCATGGTCAATGCAGGGCCAGCTCGCTTCTCTCTCGATGGGCGCGTCGTGATTGATACGTGGAATCAGCCAACGGCTGGGGCAGATTTCCTTGGAGCACCGGAGACGCAAGAGACCCTCAGCTTGCAAGCCGGACGTAGCTATCTGCTGACGCTTGAATATGCCAAGTCTGAGGAGGATCTGCTGGCTATGGTCCGCTTGGGGTGCCTGCCACCACAGCAGGCCGACGCCATCGAACGGGCATCAGCACTCGCTGCATCTTCGGATGTGGCCATCGTCTGCGTCGGCTTTGGCGGCGAGTGGCAGAGCGAAGGCTTCGATCGGCCAAATATGAACTTGCCGGGCGAGCAGGATGCGCTCGTTGAGCAGGTGGCTGCCGCCAATACGCGCACCATTGTGGTGCTCAACACCGGCTCTCCCATCTCCATGCCCTGGCTCGAGAAGGTAGCGGCAGTCGTGCAGGCCTGGTACCCTGGACAGGAGTGTGGCAACGCCATCGCCGATGTGCTTTTTGGCGACACCAATCCCTGTGGTAAACTGCCCCAGACCGTCCCGGCGCGCCTAGAGGATACTCCTACCTCTCTCGACTTTCCCGGGGAAAACGGAAAGATCTCCTACGGGGAAGGGATCTTCGTCGGCTATCGCTACTATGAGAAGAAAAAAGTCGCGCCGCTGTTTCCCTTTGGCTTCGGTCTCTCCTACACCACCTTCAGCTATAGCCCACTGCGGCTGAGTGCTCAGCAGATCAGCCCAGGCGACACGTTGCAGGTATCAGTGGATGTGACCAACACAGGACAGCGAGCGGGCAAAGAAATCGTGCAGTTCTACGTCCATGACGAGCAGGCGAGCTTGCAACGGCCGGAAAAGGAACTCAAAGGGTTCGCCAAGGTGCAGTTGGAACCGGGAGAACGCAAGACAGTGACGCTGCCTTTTGCCCGTAATGCGCTCGCCTACTACGATGACCTGACACACGAATGGGTTGCCGAAGCTGGGGAGTTCGAGGTGCTCGTTGGTGCATCGTCACAGGATATCCGCGCCACGGCCACGTTCACCCTCACGGCCACGACCCGCTGGCTCTCTTGAAATGGTGCCGCTTTGAACGCCACTTGCACTTCCCACTTGAAGGAGTTGTAACGTCCATGCAAAGAAAAGGAACACTCTTTCCCGAGTTTACTTATGTAGTTGATAAGACCAAAGCGTACGAGTTTACCAAGGCTATTGGTGATGAGCTACGCCAGGTAGAGGGTGAGTTTTTCGTTCCTATTGGAATGATGCTTTTTGTTGTCGTTCAGGATGGTGAAAGCATTTTTAAAGCATTGAACGTCACCTGGAAGCAAGTATTTTTGGGAGGAGTCAAACTCAAGTATCACAGGCCAATGAAAGTTGGGGACACCCTTCGAGGGAAAATGGAGTGCATTGCATACAACAACCCTGGGATTATTGAGCTTGAAACACGCTATAGTGATGAAGTAGGGAACGAAGTTTTGCATGAAATAAGTACCCTGATCGTGAGTGGAGAAACCAATGGAAATGAGGTTGAGACCTCTCGATCAGGTTCTGATATGAATACAGGTCATAGAAAGCAAGAGAGCGTACTCCATTACGAGTGCAGTGTAGACCGCCTGGCGATTGCCTGGATGGCTGTAGCTTTGGAGGATCCAAACCTGATACACGTTGAAGACCGCGTAGCACAGGAAGCTGGATTTCCAACCGTCATAGCGCACGGAACATTCCCTATTGGTGCGATAGGAGCTATGCTTGCTCAGTGGGCGGGGGAAGAAAATATGCTTGAACTCGATATCAGGCTTGTTGCCCCAACATTTCCCGGAAATTCCATAAGAGTAGAAGGCTCAATTCTGGAAAGAGTGGACAAGAAGCAAACCGTAGAGGTGGTGGTAAGACAGAAAGATCAAATAGTTGCACGTGGTCGAGCGATTGTAAACGCTCAAGAAAGGTAAACATTGAGGCCAAATTCTTTCGTGCAAGAAGACCTCCCTTGAAAACCGCAAGCGAGGGAAGCCTCATGAATGACCAACACGGATAGAACAAGAAAATATGAACAGAGAAGGAGAAATTCGTTGATGAACATATCATTTGAGAACCAGGTTGCCCTCGTTACCGGTGCAGGCTCTGGCATGGGGCTGGCAACTGCCAAAGCCTTCGCAGAGGCGGGAGCCTCAGTGGTGCTGGCAGATATCGACGAGCAGGCGGTTCGCAAGGCCGCAGAAGAACTGGTCTCCGCTGGTCAGAAAGCGATTGCTGTCCGCTGCAATGTCGCTGAGGAGGCTGACGTGGCAGCCATGATCGAGCAAACGGTCTCTACCTTCGGTCGCCTGGATGCCGCGTACAATAACGCTGGCGTGCAGTCTCCTGCTGTTGAAACTGCTGATGCCAGCGGCGAAGAATTTGAGCGCGTGAACGCGATCAATCTGCGCGGGGTCTGGAACTGCATGAAGTATGAGCTGCGCCAGATGCGCGAGCAGGGAAGCGGTGCCATCGTCAACTGCTCGTCCATTGGTGGCCTGATCGGCCTCCCTGGCCGTGCCATCTACCATGCATCCAAGCATGGAGTGATCGGCCTGACGAAGAGTGCGGCGCTCGAATATGCCTCCAGAGGTATTCGCATCAATGCCGTATGTCCGGGAACCATCGAGACGCCCATGATTGCTGACATGATCGCCAAGGAATCGCTCACGATGGAAGACTTTCAGAGAGACCAGCCGATGGGGCGGCTTGGCCGACCGGAGGAGATCGCGGCTGCCGTTGTTTGGCTGTGCAGTCCTTTTGCAAGCTTCGTGATCGGCCACGCGCTCGCTGTTGATGGCGGATACACGGCACGCTGAGACGCGAAAGCTGAAAGGCCGCAATTCAACATCATGAACATGAACCAAGGAGGGGGATGTATGGCATACATACCATTTTGGTTTACCACGAGTAAACTAGCTCAACTACTACAACACAGGAGGGAGGAAATACTGTGAACGACAATAATACAAGTACACCTGAGTCAACCGGTGCCCGCGTAAATGTTCGCATTGGCGATAAAACATATACCGCAACCATGTTCAACAATCCAACGGCAAATGACCTGGTATCTCAATTGCCATTGACGCTGGCCTTTCGTGATTACGCCGGCCAAGAAAAAGTATCGCCAGCACCACGCGCGTTAACAATGCAAGGTGTGCCAAGGGGCGATGATCCGGAGATTAACGATTTTGGATATTACGCACCGTCTAATAGCCTCGTACTGTATTACAGCAATGTTGGCTACTGGGACGGCATTGTGCGCCTCGGTCGATTCGATAGCAGCATTGAGGCAATCCGAACCCTGCCGGACGGCTTTACCGTCACGATTGAACTCGCTCATTAAGCCGACGAGATGTAGCTGTTCGACTCTCATAAAACGCGGCAACGTCAACGGGTGAACTTGGCTGACTTACAGTTCAAATAAAAATACCCATCCTGTGCGTCACGTAGGATGGGTATTTTTATTTGGCCTGTAAGTATCATTTTGACGAAAAAGGTCGGGTAAGAGGCCGGGTCCTGATTGCTCAGGAACACCAACCCCTCCCCGCCGAACCGAGACTTGCACGTTTCCGTGCATCCGGCTCTCTAAGAGCCACTACCATCCTTGTTTAGCGCGGAGGATACGCCAGATTGGAGAGCTTGAGTCCATCATACTCTCCTCGGTGGATCTTCCAATGACAGTCTGAGCAGACGGGTACTTGCTTGCGGTTCATTGCTCGCAGGAGCCGATTGAAGCCGGTTGCCACCCGTTTATTACTCAGTTTCCGAATATGTCGGATATGATGCATCTCGATCTGTTTTTGTGCTTCGCCGCAGATACAACAGGGTTTTCCCAACTTAGAGCGAGTTCGGAGACGAACCAGGGTTCGCACAACATCCATGTCGTCCTGGCTCCCTCCTTGGAAGGCCAGTTTCTTTTTCACCCAGTCCTGGTTCTGATAGAAGCTGACCTGACGATCTGGCTTTCCTCCTCGACCCTTAATAAGAAGTGAGAGATCTTTTCCAAAGCGCTGAAAGACCTGTGGGACGGAGATCTTGTATTTCTGCGCCAGCGTCTTTGCGAGCGAGAATTTCAGGATATACTGAATGCGAGAGCATTGTTTCCAGTTGTCTACAAAGCGATAGTAGTTCTGAAGACCACGATTGACGCTGCTGTAGAGCTGGATGATCTGGTCTGCATCCAAGGAAGTCCACAGTCCTTTGGCTGTCGGTTCTCCCTCTCCTGTACAGAAGCCGCGTTCTTTGAGTCGTTTCAGCACCTTCTCCATAGGGGCTTTCATGATGGTCGCCCATCCTGTGCTTCTTCGTTGAATCGTTTTGCCCTTGCTGGTCTTTTGCAGCACGACTTTAGCTTCCCCTCCGTTACCAATGGTCAAAATGGTTCCCAGGAAGAATGCCTCTTCGGTTTGTGCGTGGGTAATGCGCGTTTTCTCTTCGCTGAGGGTGAGCTTGAGGTGATCGTGGAGAAAGGTTTTCACCAGTTCCTTGATCTCCTCTGCTGTGGCGCGACTTCCGCACAAACCGATGAGCCAATCGTCCGCATATCTCAGGTATTTTACCCGGCAAAATGTGGGATCGTTGACCACTTTGGAGGGGGTTGCTCGGATCCGTTTCATGATCGCTCTGAACGCTTTGGTTTTCGTTGCTCCCTGTGCTACCAGTCGGTTTTTCTCCCGGATGAGACGAGTATATGCAGGATTATCTCGTTTTTTGGTCCCTTTTTCGCGTGTTTTCTTCACTTCCTCGATATATTCGTCAAGTTCATGAAGATATACATTTGCCAGAATTGGGCTGATTATCCCACCCTGGGGGGAACCAATGAGACTTTCCTTTTTGCTTCCGTGGAGGTCCATATATCCTGCCTTCAGTAATTTCCTGATGAGATTGAGAAAGCGCTCATCCTGGATTTTCTTGCGCAGAATGTGGGCGAGAACCTGGTGGTCGAGTTCATCAAAGCAGGCGCGTATGTCTCCTTCAATGTACCAGTTTATCCCGGTCCAGTGGGTACGGACTTCCCGTAAAGCGCTATGGCAACTGCGCTGTGGCCGAAATCCGTGACTC
>Ga0209239_1002027_pt1 | contig 12102 bp, 10 predicted proteins | sample GraSoi013_2_20cm_FD_185824 | JGI IMG/M metagenome (GOLD analysis project Ga0209239, IMG submission 185824) | Grasslands soil microbial communities from the Angelo Coastal Reserve, California, USA - Sample 10_02_2013_2_20cm (SPAdes) (version 2) | ecosystem: Environmental > Terrestrial > Soil >...
GCCGAACGTATTGCGCAGCCCATGCGGTACAAGCGCAAGCCCCACCACGGCGCGCAGCAGCGCCTCGGCCCAAGGAAAGAGCGCCTGATACACGGGGCCGAGTTGCGGGAAGATGAGCGGGGTCGAGTCAATCAACGAAAGACTAAAGCCTGATCTCGCCGAGATTGATACTGGCCCCCAGACGCGCTTCGACCGATGTCTTGCTTCGCCCTTTAGCCGATATTTCGACGACATATGCGCCCGAATTCTCGTCGAGCTTGTCGAATCTGAAATCGCCGTAGTTGTCGCTCGCGGTTTCCGCGACCGTTCGGCCATCCTTGACGAGGCGAACGCTCGCGCCCTCGACGCAGTCGATCACGCCATCCGCCTCTGCCGACAGCGTGCCGCCGATAAAGCATTTCGAGTAGCGCCAGAGATTGCGGTAATAGACGCGAGGGCGAGTGCCCAATTCCGGCTTCATCACTTCGAGATCCTGTTCGCGCACAATGCGCGCCATCTCCTCGTCCTCGACCTTGATCGCGCGCATGGCGCCGGTCGGACAGGATTGCTGGCCGCGGGTCTGTTGCCAGCCCTGGTCGAGCAGGTGAGCATCGAACGGCCAGATCTGCGGAAGCTGCAACTCCTCGTTCCACCAGATGTGCCCGTAGGGGCAGGCCTCGACCAGGTCCTTGCGCCCCCTCGCCTTCTCCGGATCGATCAGCACGATCCCGTCCTCGCGCTTCTTCACTGCGTCGCCGGCCTTCGCCATGCACGGCGGATTGTCGCAGTGATTGCACATGGTAGGAACGTAGGCGATGTCGATCATCGGCACCTGCCCGCGCTCCTTCTGCAGGATGTTGATCCATTTGTGGCCGTGCTTCGGCATTGGCGCGCTATAGCCAGGCCAGGCGTTGCCGACATATTCGTCCATGACCGCGAGTGTGCACAGGTTACAGTTCGTGCACTCGGCCACGTCGATGATCATGTTCCACTTTTGCATGGCACTCACCTCTTCGTCATCGCCGGGCTTGACCCGGCGATCCCTACCGGAGACGGCAAGTCCGTCCCCATCGAGATCACCGGGTCTCGCCGCTACGCGGCAGCCCGGTGATGACCGCTTGCGCGGTCATTTCGCCGGCACGAGGTGTGCGGCTCTGAGCGTCTCACGAACCTCCTTGTCCTTCTCCATGCGGGCGAAGGTCTCCGACATGTGCTCGGTGCGCCCGTCCCACAACTCGACCTGAACAAGCGCATTGGCGCCCGCAATCGAATGGGTCGAGTTGGTCTGCGTGCGCTCGGGCGTGAGCAGGTTGAGGCATCCGCCGCGATCCACCGATTTGCCGGGTTCGCCCATCGGATCGTAAATGGCGGAGGATTCGTAACCATGGCAGACGCCGCGCGGCAGCCGCTGCGTCGGCAGCGCCGCACAGATCACCGCGCCACGATCGTTGAACACCTTCACCAGATCGTGCTTCTTGATGCCGCGCTCGGCGGCATCCTCGGCATTGAGGCGGATGATCCAGTAATAGTAGCCATCGACCTTGACCCGATGATCCTCGATGTTGAGCAGGAATGAATCCTTGCCGTCGCCCTGAGTGTGGAACGAGTACTTCGAGTGCGGCGTGAGCATCTGTAGCGGATAGCGCTCATACATCTCGCCCGAATGCGGCCCCTCCCATGACGGCTCGTATTTGACGATCGGAGGTCGCTCGGGATCATTGAAGCGCTTGAGGCTGTTGCACTCGAATTCGAGCTTGCCGGACTGGGTTTGCAGCCCGCGCAGATATTCGTCGGTGTAATCGGAGGGCAGCGGCTGCGCCTCCGGTACGTCTTTCTTGCGGTTCTGCCAGAACCAACGGAACGAGACCGGCGCACGCAGCTTCTCCTTCTCCGCCGGCACCACGTAATAGCCGCGCTTGATGAATTTCTTCCACGCAATCACCTTGGGCAGGTCGGACGCGAGATAAAGACGCTTGACCCAGTCGATCTCATTGACGCCTTCCGAGAAATAATTGGCGAGCCCGAGCCGCTTGCAGATCTCGTTGAAGATCCAGAAATCGGACTTCGATTCGCCCAGCGGCGCGATGGCCGGCGCCTGGAAGATGATGACACGGTGGTTGAGTTGTTGCTGGCCGTGATGGCCGTAGCCGCCGAGCCCCGCCCACTCGCTGATGTCGACGCGCTCGAAATTGGTGCACGCGGGCAGGATCACGTCGGCGAACTTGGCCTCGCCCTCGAACCAGATCGACTGATTGACCACGAATTCGAGATTGGGCGACTGATACATCCGCACCCAACGGTTGGTGTTGTTCATGGTCGAGAGGATCGAGCCGCCGTATTTGTACATCATGCGCACCGGCGCATGGCCGGGCGCCGGATAGGAAAACTTCGCGAATTGGTGCTCGATCGATTTTCCGACCCACGGGTAGCCTTCGGCCTTGCCATCGATGATCGCCTCCGGCGTGCGCAGCCGCGGGATGCGCTGGAAGGTCGTCGCCATGCTCGGCAGCTGCGGCATGCGCTGATAGAGCTCGACCGGCATCGCGGTGTTTTCGAGATCGCCCGACATGCCGCCGTCGGCGTAGCCCGGGAAATAGAACTGGAAATCCAGCGGGCATCCCCACTGCAAATTGCCCATGTTGATGCCGGGCTTGCCTAACCCCTGCATCGCGGTCAGGCACACCATGACGCGCGCCCATTGGATGCCGGTCTGGTTGCGGCAAGCGCCGCCGTGGCCGTTGCCCCAGCCGCCGGGCGCGAGATAGACGCGCTTTTTGCCCCATTCGCGCGCGAGCGCGCGCACGTCCTTCGCCGAAACACCCGTCTCCTTCTCTTGCCATTCGGGTGTCTTGGCGATGCCGTCCTCCTCGCCGAGGAGGTAGGCCTTCCATTTGTCGAAGCCGACGGTGTGGGTGCTTACGTAATCCTTGTCGTAGAGGTCTTCCTTGATCCAGACATAGGCGATTGCCATGGCCATCGCGACGGAGGTCGTCGGCCGCGGTGCGAACCATTTGCCCGGCAGGAATTGCGCCGACGCGTTGTAGTACGGGTCGACGTGCACGACTTTGATGCCGAGCTTGGGATTCTTCAGCCATTGGCGACGCACGGTACCTTCCTGCGCGCCATAGGAGCCGCTGGTGCTCTCGGGATCGGCGGCCCAGAATACGATCATGTCGCAGTTCTGCAGGCAGTCCTCGACCGTGCCGTACGTCTCGGATTGACCGACGCGCAGCGTGTAGCCCCAGTGGTGCACCGCGCCCCAGTACCAGCCTTCCCAGCTGTCGGGATTATGGTGGATCTGCGTGTAACCGACCGCGTTGCGGAAGCGGAACAGCGCGGAGAGGTAATAGCCGATGTTGCCCCAGGTGTGATGGGAGCCGTGCGACACCGCCATGACGCCGGGACCGTAGGTGCGCTTGAGCCGTTTGATCTCGCCGGCGACGAGGTTGAGCGCTTCCGGCCAAGAGATGCGCACGTAGCCCGACTTGCCGCGGTTTTGCGGGTTGCGCTCGCCGTTGGGATCGAAATCGACGCGCTTCATCGGATAAAGCAGCCGATCCGGCGAATAGACGATCGACTTCGCGTTCTGCCCGTGCGGGGCAAGCGTGGTCTTGCGCGGCGGAGTGAGCTTGAGCCCGCGCGCTTCGATGGTCCAGGGCGGGGGATCGTCGGCGCCGAAATCGATCGGGGTCATGCGGATGATCTTGCCGTCTTTGACGTAGACGAAGACCGGCCCGCCATTGGTCATGTTGCAATAGCGCATGGTGCCGTCGGCAAGCCGGGTGCCGATCTGCAAGCCGACGCTCTGGCTCATCATGATGGTCTGCGCGAACCAGTTGCAAAGATCCTCCGGTCCTTCGACGGTGAGCTTGAAGTCTTTCTGCGCGTTGATCTGGTCGAGCCAGTTGATCGGCGGCATGAGCAGATCGGCCCCGAGCGCGGCGGTCTTGAAGGCGATCGTGACGTCGGCATCCGCACGCAAGCCCGCGCCCGAGGTTATCCTGCCGTCGCGGATCGCATACCAGCGGCCGATCTCCTCGTCGCGCGCCTTGAGCTGCGCAAGGAGATTGTGCTCTTTGAGCCGCTCCCGAAACGCCGGATATCGCCATGCCGCATACTTGAGAAGCTGCGCCATTCCCCACAGGATGATTTTGAACTTCATCGCTGAGAGCATGGTCTCCTCCTCGCCGGCTTACACGCCGGGGCTTTCTTATGATCGTTGATGGAGCGATATTGTCGGCCGTTTGCAGCGGATGCGCAATATCGAGATACCCGCCCTATCGGCGGTGTGGCCGGACGCGTTGGTGCTACCCGATCGCAGCCCGCGGAACGGCGCTACTCCGCCTTCAGCCCTGCCGTCTTCACCACCTGCGCCCATTTATCGATATCGGCACGCAGGTATTTCTCGAACTCGGCGGGCGTCATCACCAGCGCCACCGCGCCCTGCTTGTCCCACGCCTCCTTCACGTCGGGGCGAGTGATCACCTTGTTGATTTCGGCATTGAGCTTGTCGACGATCGCCTTCGGCGTGCCGGCCGGCGCCATGATGCCGAGCCAGATGGTCGATTCGTAGCCGGGCACGCCGGCTTCCGCGATGGTGGGCACATCGGATAAAACCGATGAGCGCTTGGCGGCCGAGGTGCCGAGCGCACGCACCTGCCCCGCCTTCACATTCGGCGCCATCGTGGTGATGGCATCGAATGCCATTTGCACGTGGCCGCCGATGACGCTGTTGCGCATTTCGCCAGACGCCTTGTGCGGCACGTGGACCAAATTGGTGCCGCTCATCGCTTTGAACAGCTCACCCGCCATGTGATACGGCGTGCCGGCGCCGGAGGAGGCGTAATTGAGCTCTCCAGGCTTCGCCTTCGCGTAAGCGATGAATTCCTTGAGATCCTTCGCCGGCACCGACGGATGGACCACCATCACCAGGTCGGAGTAATTGATGCCCGCCACCGGAACGAAGTCGCGCATCAGCTGAAACGGCTTGTTCGCGACGAGCGACTCGTTCGTCGTGTGGGTGTTCGACATCGCGAGCAGCGTGTAGCCGTCGGGCGGCGACTTCGCGACCACGTCGGTGCCGATGATCGAGCCGGCGCCCGGCCGGTCCTCCACGACGAATGGCTGCTTGAGCGCTTCGGAGAGATGCTGGGCGAGAACGCGGGAATACACATCGGCGGGCCCGCCGGCGCCGAACGGCACGATGATCTTGACCGGACGCGTCGGGTAGTCCTGCGCCTGCGCAGCGACGGGCCAAGACAGCATCGGCGCAAGCATAAGAGCAAATGCCACAAGCCCAGCGCTGCGTGATGACATGGTCATTTGCATTCCTCTCTCCGCTTGATAGCTACTCAAGCGACCATAGAGAACCGTTCGGGACCGTTCAATGAGGCGTCTCGCCGCTTGGTGACGCCAGCCCCGCCGGGTCATTTCCGCGCCATCAGCGAGGACAGGGCGACGGAGCAGAATGCGGCAAAGGTCACGACGGCATTGGCGGCGTGCGAATACTCCCACTGCCTGCGCAATTGCTCCCAGTCATTCGGTATCGTCGTCCAATTGTTGGTCGCCTGATTGGCCGGGTAGGTCCAGATGAAGAAAATGACAAGCGTGAGAGCAATGCAAAAAAACCCGAACAGCGCCAGGGCGAACGGCGCGCCTTGACCGCGCAGCAACAATGCGAGCGCAAGATTGGCGATCAGGGCGGCGATCAACACGATGCCGAACAGGTTCCAGCCGCGGTAGATGTTCTGCACGATGAAATACTGCTCTGCCCCCAGGCTCATTTTGTTGAGGAACTCAAACAGGTGCGCACCGCTCGGCACCAATGCAAGCGCGGTAAGCACGAGTGCAAGGAATTGAACGACTTTGAGGGGCACGAACCGGACCTTCGCACGGCCTTGCGCGCTTTCTGCCGTTCTCGTCGTAGCTACCTGCCAAAGCACAGCGCAAGGGTCGCAAGGCTATTTGCACCAGCGGCGCTGCGCAATAAGCTCATACTCCAGCGCTTCATCAAAAGGCGCGACTTTCGCCCATGGGTATCCGGTGAAGGCGAAAGCGAGGAAACACATCGAGGGTCCGACCAATGACTGAAGCAGCATCACGTCATTACATTCCTGCGCTCGGTAACATTTACAGCGCAGTGGACGAGTATGCCGAACCCATGTTGCGTATCGCGCTCGGCGGAATCCTCATCCCGCACGGGATGCAAAAGCTGTTTGGAGCATTCGGCGGCATGGGCTTCGCCGGCAACGCAGCGCTGTTCGACCGCATCGGCTTCACGCCAGGCATATTCTGGGGCACGCTGGTCGGCTGCACAGAGTTGATCGGCGGCATCCTGCTGGTGCTGGGACTGTTCACGCGATTTGCGGCGGCGTCGGTCGTCGTCTTCATGATCGTGGGGGTGAAGTTCACCTCGGCCAGAGGCTTCTTCTGGACCCAGGGCGGCTCGGAATACGCGCTGCTGATCGGCTTCTGTGCCCTATTCTTCCTGATCCGCGGCGGCGGCGCGTGGTCGCTCGACCGCGCGATCGGGCGAGAATTGTAAAAGAAAAGTCGTCGGCCAAGCACTGCACAATAGTTCCAGGTCGTTGCCCATCGACGTTGGCAGTGCACAACGCGCGCCGACGGGCCGATGCAGGCCTCTATGCACCTTTCACCGCGGCCGGTAAGCTGGTTCAGCGACTCGACAAGAGTCGCATTATTCTTCCGTCGAGATCCCGATTAAGGCGAGATGGAAGAAGTATCGGCAGAGCAAAAGAAGCATCAAGGGGGAAAACCATGTCCGTCCAAACAACCGAATCGTCGCATCCGTCGCTGTCCCATGCCGACAGCTTCGCTGCCAGCACCGCGGACGCTTTCTTGCTTGTCGGCCGTGTCCTGGTCGGCTGGCTCTTTCTCGCGAGCTCAGCGGGGATAGGGGGGAAGCTCTGGAATATCGCCGGCTTTGCAGGCTACTTGAAAAATTTGGGCGTGCCGGCGCCCGAGTTCGTGTGCTGGATTGGCGCGCTGGTTGAATTCGTGATCGGCGCGGCGCTCATTCTCGGGGTCGGCACCCGATACGCTGCGCTGCTCTGTGCGCTATTCCTCGTCGTTGCGACCGCGCTGGCCCATCGTTACTGGGAGTATCCGGCCGCTCAGGTCGTCGGCCAATACAATAACTTCCTCAAGAATCTTGCCGTCTTCGGCGGCGCACTGCTCGTATTCGCGGCCGGCCCGGGCCGCTTCAGCGTCGATCGGATGCTGTCGAACAAACGTTGATCGCGGCACCCGTGATCAGTTCCACAACCGCTTGCTGGCGAGGCGCGCGCCCTCCGCGAGCGCCTCGAGTTTCGCCCACATGATCGACGGGTGGACGCGCCGGTAGAACGGCCCCTGGGCGAAGCCGCAATCCGTTCCGGCGAGCACGTTCTCGCGCCCGACGAGCTTGCCGTAGCGGATGATGCGCTCGGCGGCGAGCTCGGGATGTTCCACCACATTGGTGGCGTGACTGATGACGCCCGGGATCAGTGCCTTGCCCTCCGGCAGCTTCACCTCCTCCCACACCTTCCATTCGTGCGCGTGACGAGGATTGGCGCCTTCGATCACGTAGGCCCCGACCTTCACCTTGAGGATGAGGTCGACGATGTCCTTGAGCGGCACGTCGGTGGTGTGCGGTCCGGGCCAGCTTCCCCAACAGACGTGATACCGCATGCGATCGGCGGGCAGCCCTTCGATCGCCTGATTGAGCACCTCCACGTGCAAGGCCAGCCATTTGCGGTAATCGGCGAAGCTTGCCGGCGGCACCATGCGATCGTAGGACACGGCGGCACGGGCATCGTCGAGCTGCAGCAGAAAGCCGGCATCGACGATCATCTTGTATTCCGTGCGCATCGCCGTAGCGATGGCGATCAGGCATTCCTCGTCGCTGCGGTAATACTCATTCTTGCGATCCGGGATGACGCTCGCCGGCGCAGCGACCGGCAGGAATGCCTCCTCCACCTCCACGCCTTCGAGCGCCGCCTTGAAATTCTCGATGTCGCGGCCGAGCTCTGCCTGTCCGGTGTAGGCGATGGGTCCGATGCAAACCGCATCGGTGCTCGTCGCGACCGCTTCGCGCGCGTCGAGCTCGGCATAGAACTCGGCAAAGCGTGCGCGATCGGCGCCGCGCTGAAACGGGTTGGCTCCCGGTTTGATCGGGCGGCGTTCGAAACCGCTTAAGCGTTCCAGCGCGTATTGCGACCAGCTGATCGATTTTCCGAATTCCCCGTCGCTGACCACGTCGATGCCGACCTCGGCTTGGCGGCGAACGATTGCGGCGACGGATTCGGTCAGACATTGCTCGTACGCTTCCCGGTCGAACGTTTTGCCCGCCTGCTTGGCACGCAGAAACGCCTGCAGCGGCTGCGGCCGGATCAGGCTCCCGACATGGGTGGTGAGGATTCGGTCAACGCTGCGCTTCATCTTGCCGGTGGAGCTCCGATGGGGAGCCCGGCTTTTAGCAGAGGCCGCCATTCGCAGCCAATCGCGCGGTTGTCAAGGACGCGCCATGCTGTTGCGGGTGATCCCAATTTCATCGACGCACATCTGCCTGGAAGAAAGCCGCCTGTGGCCTTTGCTCGCCCACGCACCGGAACTATGCTTGCACCATCGGAAGCTTGAACGGGAGGAGCGGATGGCTGCTCAGCCATGGCGCCTGCTGGTTGGCGCAAGCGTTGCGCTTATCCTGGCCATTCCTGGCCATACGGCCGAACTCAATCCGGCCGCGCTCGCCTACCGATTGCCGGAACAGATCAGGTGGAATTCGCCGAGCGCCGCCGGGTCGCAAAACTCGGTGCTTGTGGGGGACCCCTCGAAGCCCGGGCTTTATGTCGTACGAAACAAATGGCTCAAAGGAAACCACTTCAGCCGTCCGCATTTCCATCCCAACGACCGCTTCATCACCGTGCTTGGCGGCACGTGGTGGATGGGCAGCGGCACGAATTTCGATCCCGACAATAGCGTGCCGTTGCCGGCAGGCACGTTCGTGACCCATTTCGGCAAACAGGTGCATTGGGATGGCGCCAAGGACGAAGACGCTTCACTCTTGATCTTCGGCGAAGGACCGGGAACCAGCACCCAGGTCGAGCCGACCGCGGGCAAACTCTCCGGCATCGATCCCAAGGCCGTCACCTACACCCTGCCTGATCAATACAAATGGCGCGACCCGACCGGTGCGGCGGGCGTAAATCAGGTCGTGCTGCACGGCGATCCCACCAAGAGCGGGCCTTATGTGGTTCTCAACCGATTCAAGCCGGGAAACTTCAGTAAGCCGCACTTCCATCCCAACGACCGTTTCATCACGGTGGTCAAAGGCACATGGTGGGTGGCAACCGGCAACAAGGTCGACAGAGAAAATACGGCGCCGATGCCGGCAGGCAGCTTCGTGACCCATTTCGGCAAGCAAGTGCATTGGGACGGCGCCAAGGACGAAGAGGTCTGGCTGCTCATCGTCGGTGAGGGGCCAGGAACACGCACCCTTGTCGACGCGACCAACTAACCCCCGCATAGGCCCATGAGCATCAGCGAAGACATCGTCGCAGCGATCGGCAACACGCCGCTGATCAAGCTCGAGCGCGCCTCGGCGGCGACCGGTTGCACGATTCTGGGCAAGGCCGAATTCATGAACCCGGGACAGTCGGTGAAGGACCGCCCGGCGCGGCAAATCATCCTGGAGGCGGAGAAGCGCGGCGAGATCAGGTCAGGCGGCCTGGTGGTCGAAGCCACCGCCGGCAATACCGGCATCGGGCTTGCGCTCGTCGCCAATGCTCGCGGCTATCGCACGCTGATCGTCATTCCCGAGACGCAGAGTCAAGAAAAGAAGGACACGTTGCGTCTGTGCGGCGCCGAGCTGGTCGAGGTGCCGGCGGTCCCCTACGCCAATCCCAACAACTATCAGCATATCGGGCGACGCCTGGCGGAACAGCTGCGCAAGAGCGAGCCGAACGGCGTCCTATTTGCGGACCAGTGGAACAATCTCGACAACCGCAAGGCCCATTACATCTCGACCGGTCCGGAGATCTGGGAGCAGACCGGCGGTAAGGTGGATGGCTTCATCTGCGCCATCGGCACCGGTGGCACCGTTGCCGGCGTCGCAACCTACTTGCGGGAAAAGAAGAACGATATCGTCATCGGCATCGCCGATCCCAAGGGCGCGGCGATGTACAATTTATTCGCGCACGGACAAGCCAAGGCATCCGAGGGCGGCTCCATCACCGAGGGTATCGGGCTTGGTCGGGTGACCCGCATCATCGAGGACATCAAAGTCGACAAGCCTTATCTCATTCCCGACGAGGAGGCGGTGCCGCTCATTTTCGAGCTAGCCGAACACGAGGGACTGTGCATGGGCGGCTCGACCGGCATCAACGTCGCGGGCGCGATCCGACTGGCCAAGGACATGGGACCGGGCCATACCATCGTGACCATTCTGGCCGACGGTGGCTCACGCTATCAATCGAAGCTGTTCAACGCGCAGTTTCTGCGCGCGAAGGGCCTGCCTGTCCCCGAATGGCTCGAGCGGCGAGGCGACGTGAAAGTGCCGTACGAAAAAACCTGAGCTGCGATTGGCTTGAAATGTCCACCGACTGCCTGTTCCGCGAAGACTCCTACCTCAAGGAATGCGGCGCCACCGTAACCGGTGTGACCGAGGCGGGCGGCGTCATACTCGACCGCACCGTGTTCTACGCCGCCTCCGGCGGCCAGCCGGCCGACCGCGGCGTGCTGAGAACGGCAGCGGGCGATGTCGTCCCGATTGCAGGCGTGAGCTACACCGATCCCGAGAAAACGGTGATTTCCCATCTGCCGGCCGACACCGCCGGCCCGGCCCTCAAAATCGGGGATACCGTGCATGCCGCTATCGATTGGGACTTGCGCTATGCCCGCATGCGCATGCACACCGCGCTGCACCTGCTCTCGGCGGTGCTGCCCTACGCGGTGACCGGCGGCGCGGTTGGCGACACCGACGGACGGCTCGACTTCGACATTCCCGAAGCCGGCCTCGACAAGGACGAACTCACCAGAAAGCTCGCCGAGATGATCGCGGCCGGCGCCGAGGTGCGCTCGCGCTGGATCACCGATGCGGAGCTCGAAGCCGCGCCCGGCTTGGTCAAGACCATGTCGGTCAAGCCGCCCATGGGCACCGGTCGCGTGCGGCTCATCGAGATCGTCGGCTACGACCTGCAGCCCTGCGGCGGGACGCACGTGCATCGGACGAACGAGATCGGCGACGTACGCGTGACCCAGATCGAAAAGAAGGGCAGGCAGAACCGCCGGGTTCGCATTGCATTTGCTTAATTCGCCGCTCGCCAGCGGGCGGCGCCTTTGGTTGGGCGATCATTCATGCCGCATGAGCATCCCTCATCACGATGGCTCGTAAGCACCGATTGGCTTGCCGCACGTCTCGGCGCGCCCGAGATGGTCGTGGTCGACGGCTCCTTCTACCTGCCCGCCATGCAGCGCGACGCCGCGGCTGAATATCTCGCCGGCCACATCCCCGGTGCGGTGCGCCTCGATATCGACGTGATTGCGGATCATTCCAATCCCTTGCCGCATATGCTGCCTGACGCCAGCCAATTTGCCCGGGACGTGGGCGCCCTCGGCGTCGCCGACACGGATACCATTATTGTCTACGACGGGGCCGGCCTGTTTTCTGCGCCACGGGTGTGGTGGACGTTCCGGCTGTTCGGCGCCGCGAAGGTGTTCATTCTCGACGGCGGTTTGCCGAAATGGAAAGCCGAAGGGCGAGCGCTCGAGGCTGGCCCGGTGCAGCGCGCGCCGCGCACCTTCAACGCGCGCAAAGACGACGACCGCGTCGCGTCTCTCGCTGCGGTGCGCGCAGCCTTGGCGAGCGGCTCGGCACAGGTGGTGGATGCGCGCTCTGCGGAGCGCTTTCTCGGACAAGCGGCGGAACCGCGCCCGGGGGTGCGCTCCGGTCACATGCCGGGCGCCCTCAATGTCCCCTCCACGTCCGTCGTCGAGAACGGAACGCTGGCGCCGCCGGAAAAGCTCAGACAAGCATTTGCCGCGGGCGGCGCCGATCTCGACGCGCCGATCATCACCAGCTGCGGCTCGGGCGTCTCCGCCGCAACGCTGTGGCTCGCGCTCGATGCG
>Ga0209239_1002028_pt1 | contig 12096 bp, 9 predicted proteins | sample GraSoi013_2_20cm_FD_185824 | JGI IMG/M metagenome (GOLD analysis project Ga0209239, IMG submission 185824) | Grasslands soil microbial communities from the Angelo Coastal Reserve, California, USA - Sample 10_02_2013_2_20cm (SPAdes) (version 2) | ecosystem: Environmental > Terrestrial > Soil >...
GAATATACACCCCCAATCGCCAGGCGACCTACTCTCAGGTGAACAAATTCAGGACGACCCGCTTATCAGGTGCCAGCAATACCTGGAGAAGTGTGGTGCATGGGATAATGAATGGGCTGCCCACCTTTCTGAGCGTCTAAAGAACGATGTTGAGCAAGCCCTGCAGGATGCTTTGCAATCGCTCCGGTGATATCCTTGAACTCTTGAGCGCAATGCCCTAATCATTCAGCAATTGTTGATCTTCTGCCGTGCTACTGCCTTGTACGCGAAGAATAGCGCTTTGTTGATTGATGAGCGCGTCCTCTACACGCTGGCGATGCTTTGGTAGTGTATTGGCTGGCAGGTCTCCGGAAGCAAAATAGCGACATTCACGCGTCTCTTCTGTCTCGCTTGGTACTCCTCCTATGACATGACAACGGAACGTCAAAACCACTTCCTGCTTTTGTGGTTTCGAGTAGACGCCGACCAGTTGCTCAATCTCGACCTGTAATCCCGTTTCTTCATAGACTTCACGGTATAGTGCTTCTTCAACGGTCTCCCCAACCTCCATCCCTCCGCCAGGAAGATTCCACCAGTCGATATCGCGACGATGTGCCAGTAGAACTCGCCCCCCTTCAAAAATCAGCGCCGAGACCGCTATACGGAAACGCGCTGAACTTCCCGCTGAGCCTGTCTTGTCGTCCGTCATGACCAAGCCTTCCGAAATGCTATAACTTGTAGACAGCATATGCTGTGTCGTGTAAAATCTGCTGCGCGAGATGATAGGCCTCTTCTTCATCAATTTCATCGGCTTCTATCATTTCATCCAGCACCTGGCCAATAACGCTCCGTCCGCGCAAAGCTCCGGCCCAGTGCATTTCAGGGATATGAATGCCATCGGTACTGAACATGAGCTTGCTGGCAGGCGCCACGCCTAGTGCCTGCCGTGTGAAAGCCAGCATCTCTAACTTATCGACAAAAGGAATGGTGTATGACAGGTCAAAATAGACATGTGGATAGATTGCCGCCAGGTATGCGCCGAGCTGGCTATATGGGTAACTCTCATGTAGTAGTACTATACGCATACCTTGATAGTCTCTCCTCTCCAACACCTCGCGTAACTGCAATGGATTGCCCAGGCGCATGTCTGTATCACTGTCTCCATAGCCAGTATGAAATTGCAGTGGAAGCTGTAGTTCGGCTGCATGCTGGAAAGCAATGTGTAGCAGAAAATCTACCAGTGGCTTATGCGCGATACGGAATTGCTCCCACCCATTTGCCTCGTCGCGAGCCTCTTCGAAAGAAGCAACGGCCTCATCTTTACTCCACTCCATGATGTTCAGCCCGGTCCTATATGCGACAATGCTTTTGAGTGCGCAGAAACCGTCTTCACGCGCACGTGAGACCGCTGTAGAGAAGCGATCGACAACATCATCAAAATCACCGTATTGCAGGATGAGTTGCTGCATCAGCGTCTCCAGTCGCAGCATCTTGACGGCACGACAGCGCCCAAGCTGTCCCATACGTTCAGGTGTATAACATTCGGAGTTGGGAGGATAGGCAGGGTCAAGCACTAACGTATCAATGTTGGCGGCCCGGAAGAGGTGCTCTATCAAAGCGTCCGTAGCAAGTTTGTTGCGTACTTCCAGGATAGTCTCTTCGTCTCGTTCACAACCATAGAATATTGCCATCTGGCGAAGAAGCCAGAGGTAGTAGACTGTATTGGGAATATGCTCTTCCGCAAATATAGCATCGGTGGCTTCGGTGCAATAACCGCGAAACTGTACTCCATCCAAATGTTGATTGAGCAGCACAGGATGGCAATGGTTATCTACAACGGGAATTCCTGTTAAATCGAGCATAGATCCTCACTCGCACTTCTTATCTTAAGGCTCAACAAGAGTCTCCAACAACTCAATACCTGGCATACTTTTGTATATAATACTATACAACGGCAGTTGTTCGTTCACCTAACGGAGCGTGGTGGGGTGGGCTGCTCAATCGTTGAATATTCAACCAGAGTCTAGACTCCTTTGCTATACTAGAAGTGCTTAGGCACTCCTTCCTGGAGAGGAGCAACGGCTTGCACTTGAGCAACATATGCGTTGTGCCAACTAATGGGCTTGGCACGTAAAAATGTTGGCCCATCTAGGAACGGGCTGTGAAGTCAAGCAGCCTCTTGTCTCGTTCGGTAGCACCTCTGGAATAAGCAGAGATGCGTGGAAAGATAGGGACAAGCCCCTAGCTTCTAGCTATGGGGTACTTGACCTGAACACAGATCGCAGAAGCTATGCTAGTTGCCTACGGCCCCGATGGCCATCCAATTGTAGCTGAAGAGACCCCGCTTGATCAATTACAACGCTGGTCGCACGAACGCGCGCTGCGTTGTCCCAACTGTCGTGGCGTAGTACATGTACGCGGTGGACCAGAAAAACGCACTCAACTCCATTTTGCACACCAGAAGGGCGAATGCGCCTGGAGTACAGAAGCTGAATCCGTACGGCACGCTCGTGGTAAGAGTGTATTGGCCCACTGGCTGAGCGTACAATTTCCTCAAGCTGCCATCACATTGGAGGAACGTTTGCCCGAACCTAACCGCGTGGCAGATGTCTTTATCCGGCATAAGCATGGAGCGTGTTGGGCGGTTGAATTTCAATGTGCTCCACTTGACATTCATGAATGGCAACATCGCCATTCTGCATATCGTCATGCCCAAATTCTGGATATCTGGATCATTGGAAACAATCGGCGGGAAAAGCAAGAGGCATTCATAGAAGCGGTTATTGCCACCGCACGCGAAGCACTGTTTCTTGATCCCCTGGCGGTACCGCCAGCAGCCTGGTTGCGCTGGCCTGTTTCCTATGAGACACTTCAACTGTGGCCTCAAGGAACAGCGTGGAGGCCCTCTCTTGAAGGGTGGGTTGGGCGTTTAGGTTACTGTGCATCTCTTCATGATCAACTATACAATATGCGCCTTGGGGAACAAGGCCTGCTTATACATCCCGCACGTGCCACTCTGGAGAAGAGAACGCAACTTCTTCAGGCAATGGCAGTAGCTCCGTCCGTGGATGAGGTTTCGCTCCTATCATACCTTGGACAAAATGCGAGTGAGGAAGCTGTTCGTGGTGTAATACTGCCTCTATTGCGCGCCTATCTGCGTGACCCCGATTTACTACGGCGCTATAACTTTGGTCGCGGCTCTCCTCATCAACCCCTGCGCGAAGAGGACGCATTACGTGTGCAGCGGGCTATGGATTGGCTACTCAGTTTAGCGAAGAAAGGGTATTCCGCTACCTGTTTGCAGGTACTGCTCAAAGAGCTACCTTTTGTTGGGCCATACGCGGCTTTTGCCAGGTACTATGAGATGCTTCTCGATCTGCTTGATTCCACTTCTTCCTGAAAAGGTCTGCTTGGTGAAACCAGTTGTTATGCTAATACGTATCACTAACGTAAGCCATATTGAAAGCTCGGCAAAAGCGCCAGAAGCTCTTATCTAACAAGCTGTGTGGCGCCAAACTGACTGAGATAGGAAAGGATGTTGAAGAATGAATAGCTTTGTCAAAGGTGTACTTGTTGGTGTTGGTATTGGCCTGATCGTAGCTCCCATGCGGGGCGATGAAATGCGCCGCCTATTAAGTGAGCGCTTCCAGGAAATGCGTGGCTATCTGCCAGAGGATGCAAATCAATATGTCCAGCAAGTAACGGACCGCGTCTCGCAGACCAGTAGTGACTTGAAGGTTTATGCGCAACAGGCCGCCAATAAGGTAAAAGAGACTAGCAGTAGTCTCGGTAATTTGGCTCAGCAGGCTACCTCGACTGTAAAGCAAACAGGCCAGGATGTTGCTGATACGACAAAGCAGGCTGCCTCTTCTGCCAAACAGAACGTGCAATCCAGCACTCCGAACCCTTAAGGTAGCTAAAAACGCTCACAGAAAAAGCGATACCCAATCTGCATAAAGCATGGATAAATGCAGTACCTGAATGGTCATGTACAAAGGCGATAACACAACAGACTCCTTCGTCCGTTGCGTTATCGCCTTTATTACACAGACTTCTTAACATCACGTCTCAGGAACGTACGGCAACCCGTTCAATTTGGAGATTCATCGCAGCGAGCCTGGGCACAATATTCCCATACCCGCGTTCCAGGAAATGAATACCGCTAATAGTGGTTCTGCCGTGCGCGATAGCGGCAGCTATAACGTAGGCTAACCCTGCCCGTAAATCCGGTATTGTAATAGAGTCAGATGCAGCTAAAAGAGTGGGCCCCATAATAATAGCGCTATGATCATAGTTCATATCCCGGTAGCGGCATGCAGCTTCTCCGAGACAGTGAGTGGTAACCTGTGTTCTGGCTCCCAGCCGGTCAAGTGCCTTGAGATAGCCAAAACGTTTCTCATAGACCGTTTCATGTATGATTGAGATCCCATCCGCCTGTGTTAGCAGAATAGCAAAGGGTTGTTGCCAGTCAGTTGAGAAGCCAGGATAGACATCTGTCTCTATAATTGCTGGACGTAAAGCTTCCCTGCGGAAGAATCGTATGCTCTCAGCACCCAATAATTCAACTCCACCTCCTACTTTTTGGAAATAGGAAAGGAAATTTCCGAGCGTATCAGGCCGTATACCATGAACGGTGACATTACCATTCGATGCACAGGCCAGAGAAGCCCACGAAGCTGCCTCGACGCGATCTCCTAACACTTCCATTTTCGTCCCTGTCATCTGCTTCACGCCATCAATGCGAATCTCTCGTCCAGGTGATGTAAATATGATTGCGCCCATCGCCCGTAACATCGTGATCAATTCAAAGATTTCTGGCTCAATCGCCGCGTTCGAGATTACTGTCCGTCCCTCGGCCAGGACACTGAGATACAAACAGGTTTCCGTAGCGCCAACGCTCGGATAAGGTAAATGAATATGTGTACCCTGCAGTGGCTTTACACGATGAGCTATATATCCCTGCTCTGTTTCTTCAACGATGCCGCCAAATTTTCGAATGGCATCCAGGTGAAAATCGACGGATCTTGCCCCAATTTGACAGCCGCCAACGACAGGAACCGAAACGGTATCAAAGTGGTGCAAGAGTATACTCAACAAAAGAATGGGGGTACGATTGCTTCCTGAGTGGGGAACTGGTATTGCGGCGGTGTTCATCGTCGAGGCATCGATAGCGAGAACCTCGTTATCAGCCCGTTGCACTGTAACGCCAATAGATGTGAGCATCTCGGCTGTTATCTCTACATCCCCTATTGGTGGTACATTTGTCAGCGTGGTAGGTGTGTTTCCCAGCAGCGCTGCTACCATAGCCTTAATCACAAAATTTTTCGCACCTAGGCACCTGATCTCTCCAATAACCGGGTAGCCACCCTCTATCTCGTAAGCATAGTTCTCTTGTTCTGTCATTTCTTTGCATTCTGTTTCTGCACAGGGCATGCAACACAGTCCTCTTTATAGGTCTCGTTGCACGCCCTGCTCACCGTTCAACTAGTACTTATAAAAGTGCTGGCGCGCCTCTTCCTCAGCGGTTTTCTCTTTAAAAAATGCTGACTCATCGCGTTTAACGGCAATGTAGGAACGGGCCAGCAAAGGCCCTAGCGCCTCGAATAGAACCTGGTCGCGCTCTAACTCATCCAGGGCTTCGTCAAGTGAAGTTGGCAGCCGGCGAATACCGCGCCTTTCACGCTCCTCGTCACTGTAGTTTCCAGGATCGATCTCCTCTGGTTCGCCAGGATCAATGGAATTTTTGATGCCATCCAACCCTGCTGCCATCAAAGCGCCCATAGAGAGGTAAGGGTTGCCACTGTGGTCGGCGAATTTTATCTCTAAATTGATCGACTCTGCCTCGCGTCCCCAAAAAGGTGAAGGAATGCGGATAGCGCCTTCGCGGTTATCGAAACCATATGCTTCATAGGCCGAGCTCCAGTAGTGAGGCAGAATACGGCGATAGGAATTGGGGCTACCACAGGTAATTGCCATAAGCCCGCGAATATGGCGCAAGACACCACCAATAAAATATTTACCGAGTTGGCTCAGTCCGCCGCGTTCACCGGCATCGTAGAACAGGTTCGTCCCTGTGCTCTCGCTATTTTCGCCTCCCCAAAGGCTCAGGTGTATGTGGGCGCCACTGCCGGCCTTGTCAAGGAAAGGTTTCGGCGCGAATGATGCTAGAAGATTGAAGGCTCTTGCCACGCCACGTACTGTCTCGCGCACGAGGCAAACGTTATCTGCGGCCCGTAAAATACCCGTGTGCCTGATGGAGAGCTCCTGCTGCGCGGGGCCAAGCTCAGTATGAAATAGCTCGATTGAAACGCCCTCTAATTCTAATGCCGCCAGGATGGCGTCTACCACCTCGGCCTCGTCATCCAATCCTCTACTGCTGTAACAGAGGCTATCGTCGGCCGGTACGTACTTATCACCTTCTTTACGAGCAAAATAAAATTCATGCTCAACAGCCGCTTCTGCGCGCATACCTTGCTCACCATATTGTGCAATCATACGTTTCAGGAAAGAGCGCGGGCAGGCTTCCCACGGTTTACCATCGGTGCGTATCATATCGCATAACATGCTGCCTGCGTTGGGCACGTAAGGCAACATCACGAAGGTTTCTGGATCAGGAATCAAGCGAAACTCACCTATCGGTCCCATACCTTCGACAACAGCAAGCGTTTCGACTCCGGTAAAAGCCTGCATTGCCAGGGTCTGACCAATGCCCTCGCTGATGCGTGTGGCTAACTTTGAGGCGTGCGTGGCCTTCCCGCGAATAATGCCCCCATTGTCACAATACAAAAAACGCACAAGTCGTAGGTCAGCGTTGCGTACCTGTTGAATGACATCCTGAGCATTCATCTCGATACACCTCCTATGTTTAATTGTTGGGTGAATAGATAAGCGAAGAAACAGCTATCCTTGTCTCCAATTACGGGTAGTATAGCAAAGCACCTGACAGAAAACAAGAAAAAGTGCCTGCTTAGTAGTTCCGGTATAGAGCGCGATATTCATTTCAACGAACTCGCGAAGAGACCATCGTGGTTCCAGCCGCCTGTTGAGCACTGCTCGGTGAGAACATCTGCGCGGGTGCGTTCTGTGCGAGGAAAATGTTATAATTGTGTATCCCCGCCCTGGCGCCCGAGCGCGGCCAGCGCGCCTTCGAGAGCCGGGTGCAGCTCATCGGCACCCGGTAAAAGGGAGAGCATCTGCCTCAATGTCGTAGCACCGTGACCTTTTATACCAACACCTCTCTCCATATAACTAGCCAGCTCCGGCATGTGCTGGCGCATCGTGGTCAACACCGCGCTCCAGGCCTCTGGATCGTCGATGAGTTCGTCGAGTGTGCTGTCGAGCGATAGTGTAGGGTGGGCCACGCTTGGTTCCTGGTATGGGTAGGACCAATGATGCGTCCCAGCTCCGACCTCGATTGGCTTCGCATCGCCTCCAGGGAGGGTCACGCTGGCCTTCGCGTTGGGCGGGACCACGACCTTGACCTCAATCTGCCCCGCCTCGACCGTCCACTCGCACTCGGCCAGACCATAAGGCGTGATGTGTCGTGCGCGAGCGTATGTGAGACCATCGCCCGGGCGCGGCCGGACGTCCAGGTGGCGATACCCCGGCTCGGCAGGCGCAAGGCCGCCCACCGTGCGGTGCAGCCAGTCTGCGACGGCTCCCAGGGCATAGTGATTGAACGACGTCATCTCGCCGGGATTGACCGATCCGTCCGGGCGCAGGCTGTCCCAGCGCTCCCAGATGGTAGTGGCCCCCATCGTCACTGGATAGAGCCACGATGGGCAATCGCGCTGTGTAAGCAGGCGGTAGGCAGCCTCATACTCCCCGATGCTGCACAGGGCGTCGCAGACCAGCGGTGTCCCCACGAAGCCGGTGCTGATATGGTACCCACTCTCACGCACGAGCGCGGCCAGCTGTTCGCCTGCGTGCCGGCGCTGCTCGGCACCACGGAGCAAGCCAAACTGCAAGGCCAGTACATACGCCGTCTCAGAGTCGCTGATCACGCGCCCGGCAGGTGTGACGTACTCGGCGTCGAAGGCATCCCGGACCTGGGCAGCTAGGCGCAGGTAACGGGCTTCCTCCTCGGCCCGACCGAGCACGCCCGCGGCCTCTCCCAACAGTTCGGCCGAGCGGGCAAAGTAGGCGGTAGCGACCACGTGCGGGTCGGTGTGCCCGGCCCCCGGCTTGTCCGGAGGGGCGCTCGGGTCGAGCCAGTCGCCGAACTGGAAGCCCTTGTCCCACAGGCGTCCCTCGCCTGCGAGGCTGGCGACGAGGTCGACCCACGCGCGCATGCTCTCGAATTGTGCGGCCAGCACGCCGACGTCGCCGTAGCGCTGGTAGAGCACCCACGGGACGATCACCGCGACATCGCCCCAGGCAGCTGCCGGGATGGAAGGCACGCGCAAGACGTTGGGGACAACGAAGGGGACAACGCCCGTAGTGTCCTGCTCCGCGGCCAGGTCCACCAGCCACGAGGTCAGGAAGCCGGAGGTGTCGTAGAGAAAGCAAGCCGTGGGCGCGAACACCTGGATATCGCCGGTCCAGCCCAGCCGCTCGTCACGCTGTGGGCAATCGGTCGGGACGTCGAGGAAATTGCCGCGCGTGCTCCACACCACATTCTCGTGGAGCCGATTGATCAGCGGGTCCGAGCACTCGAACCACCCGATACGCTCCAGGTCGGAATGGCAGACCACGGCGCGGATGTCGTCGGTCTGCAACTCGCCAGGCCAGCCCTCCACCTCGGCATAACGGAAGCCGTGGAAGGTGAAGCGCGGCTCCCAGGTCTCCACCCCATTACCGCGCAGCGTGTAGCGGTCGGTAGCCCGCGCCGTCCGCAGCGGCCGTGTACACAATTCGCCGTTCTCAAGGACTTCCGCGTGACGCAGCGTGACCGTCTGCCCAGCCTCCCCGTGAAGAGTCAGGCGGAGCCGACCGACGAGGTTCTGACCGAAATCGACAATGGTACGCCCCGTCGGCGATCTTGTGATGGCAACTGGCGTGACCATTTCAGTGCGGCGCACCGGTGGACCAGACGGCGCGACCAGGGTCGCAAGGTCTCTGGTCAGCGGTCGCACTCCCACCCAGTCGTGGTCGTCATAGCCCGGCATCGACCATCCAGGCAGTTCCAGGCGAGCATCGTACGTCTCGCCATCATAGATATCGCTGACCAGGATCGGTCCCCGCGCAGATCGCCAGGTCTGATCGGTGACGATGCGCTCGCACGTGCCATCCGCGTAGTCGATCTCGAGCTGGGCCAGCAGCGCCAACCGGTCGCCATAGATGTTATGCCGCCCACCATTGAAGCCCAGTCGCCCTCGATACCACCCATCGCCCAGCATGGCCCCGAGGGCGTTGCGTCCTTCGCGCAGCAGACCCGTCACATCGAACGTCTGGTAGCGCAGACGGTGATCGTAACTGGTCCATCCCGGGTCCAGGACGTGGTCGCCGGCGGTAGCGCCGTTGAGCTGCGCCTCGTAGACGCCCAGCGCCGTCACGTACAGCCGCGCCCTCCTCACACCCGTACGAACGTCGAACTCACGGCGCAGCAGCGGACCTGGCCGTGATCGGCTGCTGTCCTCCTCCCAGTCGGACGTCACAAACTGTGCAGTCCAGTCGTCGGCGTGGAGCAGCCCAGCCTCAACCGGTGAAGACTTGCTCCATGCTGACGATCGCCCGTCGATGCCCCAGACCCGCACCCGCACCGTGAGGCGCTCACGAGACGAGAGCGGCGCGAACGGCCAGGACACCAGCACCGACTGGTCGGACTCAACCCGCTCCGTCCGTTCGCGGAGTTGGCCCTCTGACCTGTAAGCCTCAATCTCATAGCCAGTCTGACGCCAGCCCACGGTCGTAGTGTCGACAATCCAGGATAACCGGGGCTGCGCCTCGCCTATACCAAATGAGTCGCGGTGGTGCTCGAAGCGGACCTCGGCGACGGTGACATCAGACGCCCCATCTGCCCTATCGCCCGGCGTCGATCCCTGCTGTCTCATCCCCTGTTGTGTCATCGTATTTTCTTATCTATCCCATACATTCTTGTGCGAACATACGTACCGACTTGAGATCTTTCGAGTCCTGCAAAAAGATAATAACCTCCTGTGCTCCCGCCTGCTCGACTTCTTTGAGCCGCCTGCGAATCGTCTCGGGCGTTCCGACAAGCGTCCGTTCGCGTATGCGCTCGGCAGGGATATTGCGCGTATATGGCCCCGATTTGGCCATGGCTTCCTCATCAGTCTCCGCGATAGCACAGTTGTAGAGGGCCGTGCGCTTGATACTATTGTAATCGCGTCCAATATCCTCACAATGCTTCTTGAGAATAGAAAATTTACGCGCAAGTCCCTCGTTATCAAGGTGCCCGATATTGCAGGCATCTGCATACTGCGCAACCAGCTTGAGTGTCACCTGCTCGCCGGCTCCGCCAATCAGCAAGGGAATATGTGGTTTCTGTACCCCCTTGGGCTGGTTGATAGCGCCGTTCACATGATAATATTTACCCTCGAACACAGCCTCTTCCTGTGTCCACATTGCCAGGATGACCTGTACTGCCTCGCGTAAATAGCGCAAGCGTTCGGGAGCGTCGGGAAAGCCATATCCATAGGCCCGGTACTCGTGTTCGTACCAACCGGCTCCTATACCAAAATCCAGTCGTCCATGCGATAGCACATCGACCGTACTCGCCATTTTCGCCATCAGCGCTGGATTGCGGTAACCGTTGCACGTGACCAACTGCCCTATACGCACCCGCTTCGTATCGCGTGCCAGGGCAGCCGTACTTGTCCAGCATTCAAAAGTTACTTCCTGCGTGGGCACGGGAACTGTATGAAAGTGATCAAATAGCCAGATCGAATCATACCCCAATGCCTCTGCCTCTTGCGCGACGCGTGTCATCGTTTCATAGGCCTCAACAGGATCGGTAATCCCGACGAGATCCATACGCCATCCCTGTGGCACGAGCAAACCAAACTGTAACGCCATGTAGTAAACTCACTTTTTCATAGGATTCTGAACACAACCTGCCTGGTAAAGTGTTACTACCCACTACACGAAAAACCCCAAAAAACGTGTCAGGTTTTGCCATCCACAAAAGCTCAGTTAGACGCCCACACTTTCCTATGTTATCATCCTACATGAAGCAGGCATCCAAACAACATAGCAGTATTGGAAGGATGGCTGTAACGCAGCGATGCCCTATTATGCAGATGAACAAAATACTCCGGCCATACAGTAGGGGCCGATTTATTGTGCCCACAGCCGATTGATCGGCCTTCAGTGGATGGTGCGGTATCCGGATTATTTCGTTAAACTGCATTATAAGACCACTGAAGTCGATCACCGTCTCCTTAGTAAGGAAGGAAAGGGACCTCCACATGTCGCAGCCATTTTCCGTATCGAGACCCTTACCACTGGCACGTTCTGTCTATGTTGACATTGCCTTGCTCATCGCCTTACTATTGTTCCTGGCTCCAACCCGGGCCAGCGCAGCCACATGGACCGCTTCGCCATCGCTCCACGCAACAGCGCCAACCGCTTCGACATACACCAATCCAATCATCGCCCAAACATCGCCAGATCCGGCCATCATCAAAGCACTGGACGGCTACTATTACGTTATCGCTTCCTCGGACTTCTGGCAAGATGGCTCATACCACATCCTCCCTATCTACCGTTCAACCGACCTTGTTCATTGGACGTTCGTACGCGATGCCTTCCCAGCCCGACCTGATTGGGCTGCCTCCGACGCCGGTCTATGGGCACCCGATCTTCAATACTACAACCACAAATATTACATGTACTATACCGCCTCCTGGACCAACCCGCTGCCCAAATACGGCACCAACGGAGGCAGTGCCATTGGGGTTGCCACCGCCGACAGCCCCGCTGGCCCCTGGACAGATGCAGGTGACCCGGCTGGCGGCAGCTTTCAACATGGCCCCATAGTCCCACCTCGTCCGTGCGTTTTCAATACCGACCCCAACTGCTATTACTGGACCTTCGATCCCGCCGAGTTCACGAATCATGATGGTCAGAAGTACTTCTACTACGGCAGTTATTTTGGCGGCACCCTGGGTCAGAAAATGGCCAACGATGGCCTGCATGTCGTTGGTAGTGCCATCCAGG
>Ga0209239_1002029_pt1 | contig 12094 bp, 11 predicted proteins | sample GraSoi013_2_20cm_FD_185824 | JGI IMG/M metagenome (GOLD analysis project Ga0209239, IMG submission 185824) | Grasslands soil microbial communities from the Angelo Coastal Reserve, California, USA - Sample 10_02_2013_2_20cm (SPAdes) (version 2) | ecosystem: Environmental > Terrestrial > Soil >...
AGACCTATCCCGGCATCAACATGAACACCAATCACGTCTTCACGTTCGAGGCGCTGCTGGTTGCGGCAGATGCCTATAAGCGGGCGCGCTCGACCGATCCGAAGGCGCTCGCCGATGCCATCCGCACCACCAACATCACCGATAACGTCAGCATCGGTCCGGGGATCCAGTTCGACGCCAAGGGCCAGAACGACAAGCTCAAGAACGCCGGGATCCAGAACCGCGGTGGCAAGCTTCTCACGATCGCGCCCAAGGCGGCCTCGAACGCCAAGCCCGAATTGCCGATGAGCCCATACGACCGGCGCGGCTGAGAGCGTCTTACGCCGATCACGCTCCAGCCGTGGCACCGGGGGAGCCTTGCTATGGACGGGTCTAGACGCGCTTAGGGCAGGATCGATCGGTGCCCGCAGAGATCTATCTGAACGTCGCGGTCAGTGGTCTTTTGACCGGGCTCGTCTATGGCCTGATGGCGGTCGGCCTCTCGGTCATCTTCGGCGTCGTGCGCGTCGTCAATTTCGCCCATGGCGAGATGATGACCGTGGCAATGTACCTGGCGATCGTGCTGTTCAACGGTTTCGGCCTCGACCCCTTGGCCATGGTGGTGCCGCTCGCCGCCGTGCTGTTCGCGCTCGGCTACGCGATGCAGGCCGGCATCATCAATCCGTTCATCACCCGGCCCGAGCACAGTCAGTTCATCCTGCTGGTTGCGGTCGCGCTCGTCATCGTCAACGTGCTGCTGATCGCGTTCGGGCCGGATGCGCGCAACGTGCAGACGTCGTATTCGTTCGACAGCTTCCTCGTCGGGCCGCTTATCATCGACGCGACCAAGGTCTATGCCGGCGCGGCAACCGTCGTGATCACGGCCGCGCTGTTCGCCTTTTTCCGTTTTGCGCCGCTGGGCAAGGCGATCCGCGCGTGTGCCGACAACTATACCGGCGCGCTGGTCGTGGGACTCAACGTCAGGCACCTCTACGCGCTCACGTTCGGCCTCGGTGCCGCCTGCGTCGGAGCAGCGGGCTCCGTGCTCGTGCTGTTGGTCGACGTGACCCCGGCGCTCGGACCGGCCTTGACGCTGCTCGCCTTCATCATCGTCATCACCGGCGGGCTCGGCTCGATGCCGGGCGCGGTGCTCGGCGGCGTGCTGATCGGGCTCACCGAGGCGACGGCCGGCCTGTTCTTCACTCCGTCGGCCAAGAGCATGTTCTCGTTCGGCCTGCTCGTGCTGGTGCTGCTGTTCCGGCCACAAGGCCTTCTGGGCAAGCGATTGTCATGATCGGGCGGTTGTTCGACGGAGTGCCGCGCCGCGGCCTTGTGCTGCTGGCGGGATTACTTGTCGTGCTGCTGGCGGCGCCCTGGATTGCGAACGACTATCTGCTCACTGTCCTCATTATCGTTCTCTATTTCGCCTATACCGGCCAGGCCTGGAACGTGATGATGGGCTTCGCCGGACAGCTCTCGCTCGGCCACGCCATCTACGTCGGGCTCGGCGGTTATGCGGCCGCGGCGCTCTACGTGCATTTCGGCATTGCGCCCTGGCTCGGATTGGCGGCGGCGATTGCGATCGCGATGACCTGCGGCGCCATCATCGGGTTTCTCGCATTTCGCTTCGGCGTGGGCGGCGTTTACTTCGCGATTCTCACCATCGCCTTTGCCGAGTTCGCGCGCATCGGCTTCGATCATTTCACGTGGGTCGGTGCTTCGAGCGGCTTCTTTCTGCCGGTCGCCAATTACACGCGCAACGACCTGTGGAACCTGCGCGGGAATCCAACGATGTTCTATTACCTGATGCTCGCGCTGACGATCGCCGCATTCGCCCTTTGCCACATCCTGCTCAAGAGTCGCGTAGGTTATTACTGGCAGGCGATCCGGGAGGACGAAGTCGCCGCCCGCTCGCTGGGCATCGATACGTTTCGCTACAAGATGTACGCGGTCGTCCTCTCGGCGGGCATGACGGCGGTCGCCGGCGTGTTTTTCGCGTTCTATTACAACAATCTGTTCCCGGAGCAGGTCTTTCACATTTCGCGTTCGATCGAGCTGATCCTGGGGCCGATTATCGGCGGGATCGGCACGCTGTTCGGCCCCCTCATCGGTGCATTTCTGCTGACCGGCCTGTCCGAGGCCATGCAGGAGTTATTGACCGCGCTCGGTTTCGACGCGCCCGGGGCTAAACAGGTGTTTTATGGGCTCTGCTTGCTCGCCGTGGTGATGGCGCTTCCGGGCGGCGTGTGGCCGTGGCTTGCCGCCAAGCTGGGCGTGAACGGGCGGCGATCATGACGGCGCTTCTCACGGTTGATGGAGTTGGCAAGCGCTTTCGTGGGCTGCTCGCGGTCGACAACGTGAGCTTTCGCGTCGCCCAGGGCTCGATCTTTGCGGTGATCGGCCCGAACGGAGCGGGCAAGACCACGCTGTTCAACGTCATTGCCGGGGCCTTCGCGCCCGACCGAGGATCGATTGCCTTCGCCGGCGAACGCATCGACGGCCTTGCGCCCGACGAGATCTGCCGCCGCGGCATCGGCCGCACCTTCCAGCTGGTGCGGCCGTTCCCGGCGCTTTCGGTGGAGGACAATGTCATCATCGGCGCGATGTTGCGTCGGCACGATCCCACCGTGGCGCGCCGCCGCGCGCACGAAGTCCTGGTGCGGCTCGATCTGTTCGGGAAGCGTCATCAACCCGCGTCCGCGCTGACGCTGCCGGACCGCAAGCGTCTCGAAGTCGCGCGCGCGCTCGCCACCGATCCGAAGCTTCTGTTGCTCGACGAGGATGGCGGGGTTGCGACCGGCCGAGACCGACCGCATGGTTTCGGTATTGACCGAACTCAACCGCGAGTCGGGGCTGACCATTCTCCTGATCGAGCACGTCATGCGCGCGGTGATGGCGCTCGCCGCGCGCGTGCTGGTGTTGCACCACGGTGCGGCGATCGCCGAAGGTCCGCCCGAAGCCGTAGTGCGCGAGCCCGCAGTGGTGCAATCTTATCTCGGCGCCGAGGCGGTCGAGTGATGCTGCGCGTCGACAACCTCGATGTCTTTCACGGCGACGCGCAGGCGCTCGATGACGTGTCGCTTGAGATCGGCCAAGGGACGATCGTTGCCATCGTGGGGGCGAATGGAGCCGGCAAGACGTCGCTCATTCGCACGATCGCCGGCATGCATCGTCCGGCGCGCGGGCGCATCGCCTTCCGCGATACCGACATCGGCGGATGGGACAGCTACCGGGTCTGCAACCTCGGGATCGGCCAAGTGGCGGAGGGCCGGCAGGTGTTTCCGACGCTCTCCGTCTCTGAGAACCTCGACGTGGGCGCGATGCTTCCACGCGCACGCGCTGGCCGCGCGAAAAATCTCGAACGGGTATTGGCGCTATTTCCGGTGCTCGCCGAGCGCTTGGGGCAGGCGGCGGGAACGCTCTCGGGCGGCGAGCAGCAGATGCTGGCGATCGGCCGCTGCCTCATGGGCGCGCCGGAGCTCGTCATGTTCGACGAGCCGTCGCTGGGCTTGGCGCCCGCCGTCGTGCAGCACCTGCTGCGCACGATCCGCGACCTCAACCACGAAGGCCTCACCTGCGTCCTGGTCGAACAGAACGTCGCGGTTTCGCTCAGGCTCGCCGCCCACGCCTACGTGCTCGAGAATGGGAGGATCACGCTCTCCGGCACGGGCGAGGCGCTGTTGGCCGACGACCGCGTGCGGCGCGCCTATTTGGGATTATAAGATCAGGACCGTCGTCGTGCGCATCTACGCCGCCGGCGGACCGATCGTCACCGTCAAGGTGCCGACGCCCTCGATTTCGCATTGGAGCTTGTCGCCGGGCACCGTCGCGGCGACGCCCGACGGCGTTCCAGTCATGATGATGTCACCAGCGCCGAGCTCGACCATTTCCGAGAGCTTGACGATGATCTCGGGCACGTTCCAGATCATCTGCGCCAGATCCCCCTGCTGCCGCACCTTGCCGTTGGCCTTGAGCGCGATGCGGCCTTTGCCGGGATGGCCGATCTTGCTGGCGGGCTGCAGCGCTCCGCACGGCGCCGACGCATCGAACGCCTTGCCGATCTCCCACGGCCGCTTCATGTCGCGCGAGGCGATCTGCAGATCGCGCCGCGTGAGGTCGATGCCGACGCCGTAGCCGTAGATGCAGTCGAGCGCCTTGCTGAGCGGGATGTTCCTTCCGCCCGATTTGAGCGCCACCACGAGCTCAACCTCGTGGTGCATGTCTTTGGTGAGTGGAGGATAGGGCACGCTTGCCCCATCCGGCACGATCGCGTCGGCTGGCTTGGCGAAGAAGAACGGCGGGTCGCGCACGTCCTGCCCCATCTCGCGGATGTGTTCTTCGTAATTGCGGCCGACGCACCAGATCCGGCGCACCGGAAACGTCTTGTCGGTGCCGGCAACCGCGATGGCGGACTGGGGCGGCGGCGGGATAACGTAGCTGTGGGCGCTCATGATCTCTCTTGCAGCCGAAGCAGAATTCAAGCGGAGGATGCGATGGCGACCGGCGGCGGGCTCGGCTCCTGCTCCCGCAGCTGCAAGCGATAAAACGACGTGTAACGCCCGCCCCTGCGCAGCAGATCGTCGTGACGCCCCGACTCGACGACCGCTCCATCCTCGATGACGAAGATGCGATCGGCATCCACCACCGTATGCAGGCGATGCGCGATTACGATCGTGGTTCGCCCCTGGCACAGGTGCTCGATCGCGCCCTGAACCTGCCGCTCGGATTCGGAATCGAGCGATGCGGTGGCCTCGTCGAGCAGAATCAGCCGCGCGTCCTTGAGAAGCCCGCGGGCGATGGCAATGCGCTGGCGCTCGCCGCCGGCAAGCTGCAATCCATGTTCGCCGACGGGCGTATCATACCCGCGCGGGCAGGCCATGATGAAGTCGTGGGCGTAAGCGGCCTTGGCGGCGGCGACAATCTCGGCCTCGGTCGCGCCCAATCGTCCCAGCGCGATGTTCTCACGCACCGAGCCGCGGAATAGAAAAACATTCTGCCCGACATAGGCGACCTGGCTGCGCAGCGACCGGCGCGACACCGCCGCGATGTTCTGCCCGTCGATAATGACGGCGCCGCCATCGACCTCATAGAAGCGCAGCATCAAATTGAAGATCGTTGACTTGCCGCCGCCGGAGGGTCCCACTAACGCAGTGACCTTTCCGGGCTCGGCGACGAAGGACAGGTTCTTGATCACCTTCTCGCCCGGACGGTACGCGAACTGCACGTTTGCGAATTCCACCCGTGCCCGCGAAAGCTTGAGCGGCGGCTTGCCTTCCTCGGCGGGTTCCGTGGGCGGATGGTCGACGACGTCGAACAGGATGCGCACGCCGACCAGTCCGCTATTGAGGTCGAGATTGAAGCGGGCAAGGCGTTTGGCCGGCTCGTAAGCGAGCATGAAGGCCGCGAGAAACGAGAAGAATTGACCCGGGGTTGCTCCGGTCTCGATCACCCGGAAGCCGCCGTAGACCAGCGCTCCGGCGATTGCGAACCCGCCGAGGGCCTCCATCAGTGGACCCGAGCGATAAGCGACCCGCGCCCACTTGTTCGACTCGTGCTCGAGCTCGGCGACACGGGAATTGAAGCGCTCGCGCATGGCATCTTCGAGCGTGAACGCCTTGAGGATACGCATGCCCTGCAGCGCCTCCTGCAGCGTTTCGAGAATGCGCGCGCTGCCGGTGAACTGATGGTGCGCGATCGTCTTGATGCGGCGAATCATCTTGCGCAGGATCAGCATAGCCGGCGGCACCACGATGATGCTGAGCGCAGAGAGCACCGGGTCTTGCACGGCCATGACGGCCACGAGGGCGATGAGTGAGAGCAGATCGCGACCGAACGCTGTGATCAGCAGGTTCAGCACCTGGCTGGCGGCGGCCGCACCGGTGGTGAGCCGCGCCATGAACTCGGAGCTGTGGCGGTCGGCAAAAAAACCGATGTTATGCTGGAGCAGCCTGGCAAACATCCGCTGCTGATTGTCGGCGATGATCCGGTTGCCGATGCGGGCGAGCATCACCGCCTGCCCATAGGTGGCCATTCCCTTGATCATGAAGATCACGGCGGTGGCGAGCGCGAGGATGACGATGCCGGTAAGATTCTTGTGGACGTACGCCTGATTGATCACATCACCGACCAAATAGGCGCCGAGCGCGGTGCTGGCCGCGGCTATTCCCATCAGGCCGAATGCGAGCGCATAGCGTCGCCATTGACCTGCGGCCTGCTCCGCGAGCAATCGGCGGACCAACACGGCCGTGCCGTTGGGGTCCGCAAACCATCGTTGAAAATACGATTTGAGCATGCCCCATCCATTACGCGGCGCAACCGGCGCGCTGCAGCGAGCCGTTCTTGCCCAGCCCAGCGCGCTTTTCAAGCAGAAATCGACGATTCTGCAGGTGTTAGTCGGCGCGCGTCAGAAGCTTGCGTTCCCATGCCAACGCGTGGCACACGATGGTTTCCAAATCGTCAAAATGCGGCTGCCATTTGAGCACAGCGCGGGCGAGCTCGGAAGCCGCCACGAGCCATGCGGGATCTCCCGAGCGCCGGGGAGCGGTTTCGATTTTGAAGTCGACGCCGGAAGCGCGTTTGACCGTGTCGATCACTTCGAGCACCGAGAAACCCCGGCCGTAACCGCAGTTGAGCGTGATGGAGGCGCCGCCCGTGCGCAGATACGCCAGCGCGTCGGAATGCGCGCGCACGAGATCGGACACGTGGATATAATCACGGATGCAGGTGCCGTCCGGCGTCGGATAGTCGGTGCCGAAGACCTCGACTTTCGGCCGCAGGCCGAGCGCCGCTTCCACCGCGACCTTGATAAGGTGGGTCGCCCCCTTCGTCGATTGACCGGTGCGGCCGAGGGGGTCGGCGCCGGCGACGTTGAAGTAGCGCAAGATGACGTGGCGCAGCCCATGGGCGCTCGCGGCATCCCGCAGCATGATCTCGGTCATCAGCTTGGAGGACCCATACGGCGAGGTTGGGACCGTGACATCCTCTTCGCGTGCCGGTATCCGCTCGGGATTGCCGTAGACCGCTGCGGTCGAGGAGAAGATGAAATGGCGTACGCCCGCTTTGACGGCGGCCTCGATCAAGGCACGCGAGTTCACCGTGTTGTTACGGTAGTAGGCGAGCGGATCGCGAACCGAGTCAGGCACGACCACCGAGGCGGCGAAATGGATAATAGAATCGATTCGATGCTTGGCGATCAATTCGGTCACGAGCGGTTGATCGCCGGCGTCGCCGACGGTGAGCAAGGCGCCCTGCGCTACCGCCCAATCGAACCCGGTTGCAAGGTTGTCGAGCACCACCACCCGTTCCCCGGCCTCGAGGAGGGCGTGAACCATGTGGCTTCCGATATAGCCGGCGCCGCCGGTGACCAGGACCGTCATGCTGGAGGCCCACTCATGTGCCTTGGCGTCGCTGCTTGCGCCCTCGTGAGCATTCGCTCGGTGGCGTGAATGCACGCGTTCGCGCCCGCTGACAAGCCGCCATGGCCCGCACAGGGCTTTTGCAAATGTCCGATATCCTGTTCATCAAGACTTCATCGCTCGGCGACGTGATCCACCACATGCCGGCGCTGACGGAGGCGCGGCGGCAACGGCCACGGGCACGGTTCTGCTGGGTCGTGGAGGAGGCATTCGCTCCCCTTGTTCGGATTCATCCGGCCGTCTCCGACGTCATCCCGATTGCGTCCCGCCGCTGGCGGGGGGCACTGCTTGCACCATCGACATGGCGCGAGATCGCTGGCTTCGCTCGCGTCCTGCGGGCGCGCGCCTACGATGATGTCATCGACACCCAGGGCCTAGTGCGCTCCGCGCTCGTTGCGCGGCTCGCCCGCGGCCGGCGGCACGGCTATGAAGCGGACAGCATCCGCGAGCCGGCCGCGTCCTGGTTTTACGACGTGAAGCATCGCGTCGCGCGCGATCTCCACGCCATCGCACGCAATCGCATCCTGACCGGGCTCGCGCTCGGCTACACGCCCGACGGCGGCATCGACTTCGGGCTGTCGCGCAAGGAGATTGGAGGAACGACCGGAGCGCCATACGGGATCCTGCTTCATGCTACGGCGCGCGTGGAAAAGGAGTGGCCCGAGGCCTCGTGGATCGCACTCGGTCGCGCGCTCTCCGCGCGCGGCGGTCCGCTCTTGTTGCCATGGGGGACCGAGGCGGAGCACGCGCGCAGCAGGCGCATCGCTGCGGGGCTCGCGAATGCCCGCGTGGCAGAGCGGCAACCGCTCGACCGCATGGCGGCGCTCATTGCGGGGGCATCCTTCGTCATCGGCGTGGATACCGGCCTCATCCATCTCGCGGCGGCACTCGGCGTGCCGCTCGTCGCAATCTTTGTGGCGAGCGAGCCCGGTCTCACCGGACCGATGGGGGCTGGACCGATCGTAGTGGTCGGGGGCAAGCGCCAGCAGCCGTCCGTCTCGGATGTCCTCGGTGCATTCGGACAGCTGGGCTAGGCGTTCGCCGCCTCGTTTCGGGCAAATGGGCAGTGGGAGGCTCAGATCGACGCCCGTTCAGGTGCACCGGCAATGATTTGCCGGACCGACATGGCGACCCGATCAACGGAAATGTCGCGCATGCAGCGGTGATGGCCGAGACGGCAGACCGGCTTATGGCAAGGCCGGCACGGCAGGTCGTCGGTGGTTTCGATCGTTGCGGCGATGGGGTTGAGCGGAGCCCAGTGCCATGCGCTGGTCGGGCCGAAGATGCCGATGGCCGGTGTGCCGAGGGCAGCTGCGACGTGCAGCAGACCGGAATCGTTCGACACCGCGAGGTCGGCCGTGGCGAGCGCGAGAATGGCGTTGCGTAGGTCGGGCCCGGTGAGATCGCGGATGTCGGCATGGTTGGCGATCTCGGCGGCAATCTCCTTTTCGTTCGGTCCGCCGATCACCCAGATCCAATGGCCCTCGGCGGCAAGCCGGCGCGCGAGCTCGGCGTAGGATGCGGCAGGCCAGCGCTTGGACGGGCCGACCGCGCCCGGTGCGAGCACAACGACCGTGCGGCCGTTGGACGCAAGGCCAAGCTGCCGGCGCCAGTTGGCGCATTCGGACGCCGGCACCTTGAGTTCGGGCAATGGCCACGCGGCCGGTGCGGCCTCGCCTTTGGGCAAGGCCAGCATGGCGCACCGGTCGGCCATGCGCGGGAGTCGGCGCTCGCCGAAGCGTAAATCATTGATCAGCCCAAAACGGGCTTCGCCGACGAAGCCGGTGCGGCGCGGAATTCCGGCAAGCGAGGGCGCCAATGCGGCTTTCCAAGTCCGCGGCATGACCAGCGCCTGGGCATAGTTTTCTGCCCGCAGCCTCTGGGCGAGCGCGCGATGCTGCTTCCAGGCGAGGCGTCGGCGCGGCAAGTCGGCGACGATGCCCTTGCGCACGCCCGGCATGTAGTCGAGGAGCGGGGCGACCATTGATGTGGTTAACACGTCGATCGCAGCAGTTGGCGACCCTTGTTTCAGCAGTTTTACGACCGTGTGACAGCGAACGAAATCGCCGATCCACATGTAAGGAATGATCAGGATTGGCGAGTTCGACATGTGTCCGCGGCACCGCGAGCAGAAGGGAAGCGAAGAACTGAACATATCGTCAGTTCTATCCTGGCGCGCCCTTGGCTGAGCCGAAAGGCCGGTTAGCGTGCCCCTGGGGGCCTGTCCAGTGTGCCGAAGCCTACCAAGATGACGGGCCCGGCCGCTTTACGCTGTCCGGGTCGAGAAGTTGCACGGTTGGACGCCCTGGGGCAAAGGGAAGCCAAGGAGCCGCGGCGGGGGTAGGGATGCTGTTGGTCACCGGCGGAGCCGGCTTCATTGGGTCCAACCTGATCGCCGGCCTCAACGAGGCCGGGCGAACCGACATCGTGGTCAATGACGCATTCGGCGACGCCGGAAAATGGCGCAATCTCGGCAAGCGCCAGCTCGCCGATGTGGTGCCGCCGGGCGATCTGATCGGCTGGCTGGATCGCCGCAAGCTTGACGCGGTCATTCATCTCGGCGCCATCTCCGACACCACCGCCACCGACGCAGATGTCGTCCTCGCCACCAATTTTCGTCTTTCCCTCAAACTTCTGGATTGGTGCACGGCAACGCGCACGCCCTTCATCTATGCCTCTTCGGCTGCAACCTATGGCGATGGCGCTGCGGGCTTCGATGATGATTGGTCGGTTGCTGCGCTGCAGCGGCTCAAGCCCATGAATCTGTACGGCTTCAGCAAGCATCTGTTCGATCTCGCCTTAGCCGATCGCTTCGCAAACGGGGCGAAGCTTCCGCCGCAGTGGGTCGGGCTCAAATTCTTTAACGTGTTCGGCCCGAACGAATATCACAAGGGCGAAATGATGAGCTTGGTCGCCAAGCGCTTCGATGAGGCGAAAGGCGGCAAGCCGGTGCGTCTGTTCAAATCCCACCGCGAGGGCGTCGGCGATGGCGAACAGAAACGCGACTTCGTCTATGTCGATGATGCGGTCGCGGTCATGCGCTGGCTCCTCGACACGCCGTCGGTTTCGGGCATCTTCAACGTCGGCACGGGCAAAGCGCGCAGCTTTCGCGATCTGATCACCGCCATGTTCCGCGCGCTCGGGCGAGAGCCGCAGATCGAGTACGTCGATATGCCTTCGGCGATCCGCGAGCAATATCAATATTTCACCGAAGCCAAGGTCGAAAATCTGCGCCGGGCAGGCTACAACGGCGGCTTCACCCCGCTCGAGGAGGGGGTGTACCGCTATGTTACCTTGTTCCTGAATCAGCCTGACCGGTACCGATGAAGGTCGCCGCACCGGCGGGTACCCAGCGATAGCGCCATGTTTAATTTCGAGGACGCGTTCAAGCTCATTCCCGAGCAGACCATCGTCTGCGTTGGAGATTTGATGCTCGACGACTTCGTCTACGGCGAAGTATCCCGGATCTCGCCCGAGGCGCCTGCTCCGATTCTCGCAGTGAAACGCAACGAGCTGACGGTAGGCGGGGCCGGCAACGTTGCGCGCAATATTGCGGCGCTTGGTGCGCGATGCATTTTCCTCGGGGTCGTGGGAGAGGATGACGCCAGCCGCACGCTGATGCGGGCGCTGGCTGCCGAGCCGTTGATCGAGCCCCATCTTGTCATCGATGCAGCGCGTCCGACCACACGAAAGGTTCGTTTTGTCTCCGAGCATTATTCCACCCATCTGTTGCGGGCGGACTGGGAATTGGCGGAAGCGCTCAACGCCAAGACCGAGAAAGCGCTCATCGATCGTACACTGGCGGCTTTGCCGCGCGCGGCGAGCGTCGTCTTGTCCGACTATGCCAAGGGCACGCTGACGCCGCGCGTCATTCGCGAGATTATCGACGCAGCGAGAAAGGCGGGAATACCGATAATCGTCGACCCCAAAGCAGTCGACTACTCCGTTTATCGGGGCGCGACGGTGATCAAGCCAAACCGCAAGGAACTCTCCGAAGCGACGCGCCAGCGGGCCGATTCCGACGCAGACGTGATTGCGGCCGCATCGCAATTGAATCGTCTATTGGGAACCGACGCTGTCGTCGTTTCGCTCAGCGACGCCGGCTTGATCCTGGTGCCCGCGGAGGGCGCCGCGGTTCACGTGCCCGCCTACGCTGTCAAGCTGAGGGACACGTCTGGTGCAGGCGATACCGTGGTTGCGGCGCTCGCGGTGCTGCTGGCGACCAAGGCAGGCTACGAGCCCGCGGTGCGTGCGGCCAATGCGGCTGCCGCAGTAGTAGTCGGCAAGCGCGGCACCGCGACGGTCTCCGCCGCGGAGCTGCGCTCGCGCATTCTTCCCGCCGCTTCGCTCGCACCGGAGGAGAAGGTCATTTTCGACTGGTTGGTGCTCGACGAGCGGCTCGCCGAATGGCGCGACCTGCGCATCGGCTTCACCAATGGCTGCTTCGATCTGCTGCACCCTGGGCACGTTAAGCTCTTATCCGAGGCCCGCGCCGCGTGCGACCGACTCATCGTCGGTCTCAACGGCGACGCCTCGGTGAGACGTTTGAAAGGCGAGGGCAGGCCACTTCAGGAGGTGCACGCGCGGGCCGAAGTGCTGGCGGCGCTCGAGGCGGTCGATCTCATCGTCGTTTTCGATCAGGATACGCCTCTCGAGCTGATCCGGCGCGTGCGTCCCAAGGTCTTGGCCAAAGGTGGCGA